>VFQO010002511.1_pt1 | contig 11051 bp, 7 predicted proteins | sample 3512331 | NCBI WGS metagenome assembly VFQO01 (sample SAMN10412371, study PRJNA504923) | tailings metagenome | isolation source: Replicate 3 from Balatoc abandoned mine | place: Philippines: Itogon, Benguet | collected 2017-08-28 | reverse complement strand
CAGCGCGCGCTGCGCGCTGCCGAGATCCTGCAGCAGGCTGTTGCTGGCCAGTTCCTGGCGGCGTAGCTGGGTCTGCAGCGTGAGCATGGCCAGTTCGGCATTGAGCTGGTCGCGATGTTCCGGGCTCAGCGGCTTGCCGTCGATGCGCCCACTCTTGAGGCTGGTGTTGATGTCCTGACTGCGCGTTTGGTTCTGACTGATCTCGGTCTGGGCGCGCTCGGGGCGATTCTGCGCGCTGATGATCAGGCTGTTGGCGTCGATGATCGCCTTGTTCCAGTCACTGATCTGGCTGGAGCGCTCACTCAGCAACTGATCCAGCTGATCCAGCGACAGGCGTCCGTAGCGCTGCGCAACGGACACCTCGGGGCTGGCCTTGAGCCGGCTCAGCTCGCGCTGTGCATCGGTGATCTGGCGCGGGGCCTTGTCGATCTGCAGGCGCAGGTCGTTCAGGCGCTGTTCGGCACTGTCGCGATCCTGGAGCATGCGCAGGGTCTGCTCCAGGGTTTGCTTGAGGGCCAACTGATCGGCCTCGGGCAGTTTGCGGTCGGCCAGGCTGTCCAGGCTCTGCTGAACATCGGCGGCTTTGGGCAACTCATCGGCTTGTGCCGTGCTCAGGCCGAAACACAGGAGGGTAAAGGTGACTGCAAGAAAAAGGCGCAGCTTGGGCATGATGATCCGGTGACCGAGGAAGTGGGCGTGCTCAGTGTAGAGTGGCGGACGCGTCGACGCCGGTCGAGAGCGACCGGCGTCAGCTGTGCGATCCTAGCAAAGTCTCAGAGGAACAAGCCGGGACCGGGGCGACTACCTTCGGGGAATCTGACGCCGACCTTGCGTACCTTGTTCCCTTCCATGGCGGCGACCGTCCAGGTCAGGCCCTGCCATTCCACCTGGTCACCGACCACCGGCTCACCGCCGATCTCGTGGGCGATGAAGCGGCCCAGCGGCTGATTGCCTTCGACGTCATCGAGCTTGAGGCCGTAGAGCGTGGCGATGGCATTCAGCTCAGCGTCGCCTTCCAGTACGAAATCACCGAAGAAACGCAGATCCTGGCCACGCTTGGGCGCCTGGCTGAACAGCTTGCCGAGGGCCGGCAGGTCATGCTCGTGGCCGATCACGCAGAGCAGGTCGCCCGCCTCCAGGCGCGTACTGCCGGAGGGGTGAAGCAGTTCGCGGCCACGGAACAATGCGGCGATGCGAGTGCCTTCCGGCATGTTCAGCTCGCGCAGGGCGGCGCCGATGCACCATTTCTCCGCCCCCAGGCGATAGACGAACAGCTCCCACTGGCTGGTCGGATGCACCTCCAGCCCGGCGCGCGACACCGGCGCCGGCTCCGGCGGTACGGTGACGCGCATCAGCTTGGCCGCCAGCGGCAGGCTGGTGCCCTGCAGCAGCAGGGAGATGATCACGATGAAGAAGGCCACATTGAAGAACAGCTGCGCGTTCGGCAGCCCAGCCATCAGCGGGAATACCGCGAGGATGATCGGCACCGCGCCGCGCAGGCCGACCCAGGCGATGAACGCGCGCTCGCGATCATGGAAGGCGCGAAACGGCAGCAGGCCAAGGAAGATCGACAGTGGCCGCGCGAAGAGAATCATCCACAGCGCCAGGGCCAGTGCTGGCAGTGCGATGGGCAGCAGCTCGTGGGGTGTGACCAGCAGGCCGAGTACCAGGAACATGCCGATCTGCGCCAGCCAGGTGAGGCCGTCGAGCATGTGCAGGATGCCGTGGCGCGAGCGGATTGGCCGGTTACCGAGCAGCAGGCCGCACAGGTAGATGGCGAGGATGCCGCTGCCGCCGACGGCCGTGGTGATGGCGAAGATGATCAGGCCGCCGCTGACCACCAGCAGGGGGTAGAGACCGGCGGCCAGTTCCATGCGGTTGATCAGTTTGAGCAACAGCCAGCCACCACCGAGCCCCAGCAGGGCGCCGAGGCCGAACTGCTGCACCAGCTGGATGGGCAAATCCCAGCTGAAGCCGCTCTGGCCGCTGGCGAGCATGGCGATCAGGGTGATGGTGAGGAACACCGCCATCGGGTCGTTGCTGCCGGATTCGATTTCCAGCGTGGAGCTGACCCGCTCGTTGAGGCCGCGTCCGCCGAGCAGAGAGAACACCGCAGCGGCGTCAGTGGAGCCGACGATGGCACCGATCAGCAAGCCTTCGAGCAGGGTCAGGTCGAACAGCCAGGCGGCGGCGAGGCCGGTCAGCCCGGCGGTGATCATCACGCCCACGGTGGCCAGGGACAGTGACGGCCACAAGGCCACGCGGAAGCTGGAAACCCGGGTACGCATTCCGCCATCGAGGAGGATCACGGCCAGCGCCAGGTTGCCGACCAGGTAGGCCAGCGGGTAATTGTTGAAAACGATACCGCCGGGGCCGTCGGTGCCGGCGAGCATGCCGACGCCGAGGAAGATCACCAGGATGGGGATACCGAAACGCGTGCCGAACGCGCTGACCAGAATGCTGGCCGCCACCAGCAGAGCGCCGATCAAGAACAGATTATTGATGGCGCTGGCGTCCAACGGCGTACTCCTGGTCCAGTGAAGAGAGTGCGCCGTCATGCATGGCGCGTGCCAGGGATTCTAACCGTAGCCTTTGCCTGTCTGTCAAAAAGGTTATTACATTTTTCGCGATGCCCCCGGAGCTGCGCGTGTGCAGAGCTCCGGGGGCGCGAATGACGTCAGAACCAGGCGTCCTGCATGCTCAGGCAGGTATCGTCGCGCGCTTCGAGAATGGCCAGCTCGTGATGGCAGCTCGGCACTTCCCAGGTCAGGAAATAGCGCGCGGCCTGCAGCTTGCCGCGATAGAAGGCTTGCTCCTCGGCATCATCGGTACGCGCCAGGCCCTCTTCGGCGCGAATTGCCTGCTCCAGCCAGCGCCAGCCGATCACTGTATGGCCGAACGCCTTGAGGTATAGCGCCGAGTTGGCCAGCCCCTGGTTGACCTTGCCACTCATCAGATCGCCCAGCAGCGCCAGGGTTACCGTTTGCAGGCGCGCCACGAGTTGCTCCAGTGGCTGACGCAGAGCCGTGAGCGATTCATGCGTACCGGCGCGCTGACAGCAGTCGTTGATCAGCTTGAGCAATTGCTTGAGCGCCGCCCCACCGTTCATCGACACCTTGCGCCCGAGCAGGTCGAGCGACTGGATACCGTGGGTGCCTTCGTGGATCGGGTTGAGGCGGTTGTCGCGGTAGTACTGCTCCACCGGGTATTCGCGGGTGTAACCGTGGCCGCCGAGGATCTGGATCGCCAGCTCGTTGGCCTTGAGGCAGAACTCCGAAGGCCAGGATTTGACGATGGGTGTGAGCAGGTCGAGCAGTTCCAGGGCGCGGGTGCGCTCTTCGGCGGTTTCCAGGGTCTGGGTGTCGTCGAACAGGCGCGCCGCATACAGGCCGAGGTCGAACGCACCTTCGACGTAGGCTTTCTGAGTCAGCAGCATACGTCTTACATCGGCGTGTTCGACGATGGAGATCTGCGGGCTGGTCGGATCCTTGCCATCGGGCTGGCGGCCTTGCGGGCGGTTGCGCGCGTAGTCCAGCGAATACAGGTAGCCGGCATAGCCGAGCATGATCGCGCCCATGCCAACACCGATGCGCGCCTCGTTCATCATCTGGAACATGTAGGACAGGCCCGCATGCGGCTTGCCCACCAGATAGCCGACACATTCGCCGTTATCGCCGAAATTCAATGCAGTGGAAGTGGTGCCGCGCCAGCCCATCTTGTGAAACAGCCCGGCCAGAGTCACGTCGTTGCGGGCGCCCAGCGAACCGTCGTCGTTGACGTGGAACTTGGGCACCAGGAACAGGCTGATGCCCTTAACACCCGGCGGTGCGTCCGGCAGCTTGGCCAGCACCATATGTACGATGTTCTCGGAGATCGGCTGGTCGCCGCCGGAGATGAAGATCTTGTTGCCCTTGATCCGGTAGCTGCCGTCAGCGTGCGGCTCGGCCTTGGTGCGGATGTCCGACAGCGACGAGCCGGCGTGCGGCTCGGTCAGCGCCATGGTGCCGAAGAAGCGGCCATCAATGATTGGTTGCAGGTAGCGGGCTTTCTGCTCCTCACTGCCGAAGGCCTCGATCAGGTTGGCCACGCCCATGGTCAGCATCGAGTAGGAGCTGGTGGCGATGTTGGCCGACTGGAAATGCGCGAAGCAGGCCTGCGACAGCAGGTTGGGCAGTTGCATGCCGCCGTGCTCGAAATCGCGGGTGGCGTTGAGGAAGCCGGCTTCATGGAAGGCGCGCAAGGCGGGTTCGACTTCCGGGATCAGCACCGCGCCGCCATCGACGTACTGCGGCTCGTGCTCGTCGTTCTTGCGGTTGTGCGGGGCGAACAGCTCCTCGGCGATGCCGCGCGCGGTGTCGATCGCCGCGTCGAAGGTTTCGCGGTTGTGATCGGCGAAGCGCGGGCGCTGGGTCAGGGCTTCGGCGTCGAGCACTTCATAGAGTTCGAACGCCAGGTTGCGGGAGCTGAGCAAGGTTTCGGACATGGAACGGGCCTCCGGATGATCGAGCGAGTCTAGGCAGTCGGCGCTCCAACTGCCCAGTACCATCATTGGCCGTGATAAAGCGTTAAATCCTCCTGCCAATCTCCGTTCTGTAGGAGCGGCTTCAGCTACGAACCTCAACCGCTAGCGAAGCCCCGCGCCAGTTCGCGGGTCAGCTCGGCAGCCGGCACCGGCCGGCAATTGGCGACATTCTGCCCGGCCCACAGCGGCGAAAAATCCCCGCTGCCTTGCGCCTCGGCGGCGGCCCGCAAGGGGACGATGGCCGCAGTGGCCAGCGGAAACTCCGGTGCTTGCGTGCTGAGTGGCCCCAGTTCGCGCATCAGGCGATTGACGATGCCGCGCGCCGGGCGCCCGCTGAACAGGTTGGTCAGGGCGGTATGGCGCGCTGCCGGGCTTTGCAGGGCGGCGCGGTGGATGGCGCTGGTGGTCGCCTCCGGGCACAGTAGGTAGGCGCTGCCGACCTGCACGCCGGCTGCACCCAGCGCCATGGCGGCCGCCACGCCATGGGCATCACTGATGCCGCCTGCGGCGATCACCGGCACGTCGAGGGCGTCCACCAGTTGCGGCAACAGGGCGAAGGTGCCGAGCTGGCGGCTCAGGTCATGATCGAGAAAGTGCCCGCGATGACCGCCGGCCTCCAGGCCCTGCGCGATCACCGCATCGACGCCGTGTTCCTGCAGCCAGAGCGCCTCGTCCAGTGTGGTGGCGCTGGAGAGGATCTTCGCACCGCTGCGGCGTACCCGTTCCAGCAAGGTTTCATCAGGCAGACCGAAATGGAAGCTCACCACGGCCGGGCGGAATGCTTCCACCAGTGCGGCAGCCTCCTCGTTGAACGGCAAACGCCGCGGCCCGCTGGTGATGCTCGCCGGATCGACGCCCAGCTCTGCATAGTAGGGGGCAAGCGCTTCCCGCCAAGCGGCATCACGCGCCATGTCCGGCTGCGGCGGCATGTGGCTGAAGAAATTGAGGTTGAACGGCCGCTCGGTCAGGCCGCGCATTGCTTCCAGTTCCTGGCGTAGCGCGGCAGATGTGAGCATGGCACAGGGGATCGAGCCCAGGCCGCCGGCCTGGCACACGGCAGCGGCCAGGCGGTGATCCTGCGAGCCGGCCATCGGTGCCTGGATCAGAGGGAGTTCGCTGCCGAGCAAGCGTTGCAGAGTCATCAGAGTTCTCGCTGTCCGCTGGAGAGATTGGCCAGCGTGCCATGGCGCAAGCCACGATGCGAGCGGCCCGTGGCCTGTTAAACTGCGCGTCTGATTCGAGGACTTCCGTATGAACTACCGCCACGCCTTCCACGCCGGCAACCACGCCGACGTGCTCAAGCACCTGGTGCTGACCCGCCTGATCGCCCTGCTGTCGAAAAAGGAGGCGCCCTTCGCCTATCTCGACAGTCATGCTGGCCTTGGCCTGTATGACCTGCAAGGGGATCAGGCCAGCCGTACCGGCGAGTACCTGGAGGGTATCGGGCTGCTATGGCAGGCCACGCAACTGCCGGATGCAGTGGAGGCCTACCTGGAGGTGGTGCGGGCGATGAACCCGGATGGCGAATTGCGTTATTACCCTGGTTCGCCGGAGTGGGCGCGACTGCTCAGCCGCGAGCAGGATCGCCTGCAACTCAACGAGAAGCACCCTGAGGACGGCCGTCTGCTCAAGGACAACATGCGCGGCGACCGCCGCGTGGCCGTGCACCTGGGCGAAGGCTGGCATGTGCCGCGTGCGCTGATGCCAACCCGCGAGAAGCGTGTGCTGCTGCTGATCGACCCGCCGTTCGAGCAGGCTGACGAACTGCAGCGTTGCGTCGAGGCATTGAACGAAGCGCACGGTCGCATGCGTCAGGCCATCGTGGCGATCTGGTATCCGATCAAGGATGAGCGGCAACTGCTGCGCTTCTATCGCGACCTGCAGAAAAGTGCCGCGCCCAAGCTGCTGCGCGCCGAGCTGTATGTGCACGCCCCGGACGATGCCACGCGCCTGAGCGGCTCGGGCCTGGTGATCAGCAATCCGCCATGGGGCCTGGAGGACGAGCTCAAGCAACTGCTGCCCTGGTTGGCCGATGCGCTCGGCCAGAGCCAGGGCGGCTGGCGCCTGGATTGGTTGGTAGAAGAAGCGGCAAGCGGCAAGCCATAAGCTGCAAGAGCGCCGCACGCTGCCCTTGCTTGTAGCTTTAGCCCGGCTTGTGATTAGGCTCGATGTGATAGCTCAGGTTGCGCCGTGGGCTGAGGTACTCCAGCACCTCCAGCGGTAGTTGCGAGGGGCGCAGGCTGCGGGCGATGGCGAGTTTCGGCTCCTGCGCCAGATCGAGGATCTGGGCTTCCTGCTTGGGCGTGTCGGCATCGTAGAGAATCAGCGTGGGCTTCAACGCCTGGGTCGGGTTCATGCCCAGCACCAGTGCGTAACGTTCGTCTTCGAGCTGCACCAGGCTGCCCGGCGGGTAGATGCCCATGACCCGGATGAAGGCCTTGAGCATCACTTCGTCGAAGCGTTCGCGCTGCTGCTTGAACATCAGCGCCAGCGCTTCGTGCGGGCTCAGCGCCTGGCGTGGGTCGAGCGGGTTGCACAGGCCGTCGAAGTGATTGGTGATGGCCACCAGGCGACTCAGGCGGCCGATGCCCGCTTCACGCAGACCGCGCGGATAGCCAGTGCCGTCGCAGTGTTCGTGGTGCTCGTGGATGATGCGCAGCACCTCGTCATCGAGCATCAGCTTCTGCCCCATGCGCAGGCCGAAATCGGTGTGCATCTGCAGCAATTGCTGTTCCGGGCGGGTCAGCGGTTCGGGTTTGAGCAGCACCTTGCTTGGCACTTCCATCTTGCCGATATCGTGCAGCAACGCGCCCAGGCCAATGCTGTGGCAGGCCTCGCTGTCGAGACCGAGCTGACGGCCCAGCAGCAGCGACAGGACGGTGACGTTGAGCGCATGGAAGTAGCTGTCTTCGGCGGCCTTGCCGGTGATGCCGTGGAGCACCACGCCAGGTGCGCCGAGCAGGGTCTCGACCATCTCGCCGACGATGGCTCCAGCCTGGCGCATGGCATCTTCCGGGCGGCTGCGCAGGGTCTGGTTGAGCGACTTGATGCGCTGGCTGGCCTCGATGAAACGGCGATCCACTTCGGCCAGACGACTGCGCAGGTGGCGCAGCTTCTGCGCACGTTCCTGGCGGGCGAGGCTTTCCGGATCGACCGCAGCTTCTTCGCCGGCGCTGGGCTCCAGGGTGGGCTCATCGGAGAGCTCCAGCGGCGGGCAGTCACTGCGTGAGGGGTCATAGCGCAGTTGCTTCAGCTTCAGGGCACGCAGGGCGCGGAGCTGCCCCTCGTCCTTGATCTTGAAGTTGCTGAAAGCGAAATCATGCTCCCACCAGCTTAGATCCAGCTGTATGTACAGACCTATGCAAAGTTGCTCGGGAGTGATGGTAGGGAGAGGGGCGGCCATGCCGGACTCATCGATTGCTGGCTAAGTGCCGGCAGTTTAGTCCGGCTGATGGCATAAAGGCATCTGTTGTTCAGGCTGTCACATCGATGCTGTTGCCCAGATTCGGCGGATTGCTCGGTGTGCTGGCCGGTGCTGCTGCCTGCACCAGCCCGGCCATGTTGGCGGCCTGTAGATCCAGGGTCTTGCGCAGCAGCAGAAGCGATATCTGCGCGGCAGTCTGCGAAGAGGCCTGACTGGATACCTGGCTGGCGATGCTGCTCAGTTCCACGATGTTCGACTCAGATAGCGGGCTCAGGGGGTAGACATACGCCTGTTCCGCCGAGGCCGCAATAGCCGTTGGGGTTCTTCGCCAGGTACTGCTGATGGTAGGTCTCGGCGTAGTAGAAGGTCGGCGCCTCGGCGATTTCCGTGGTGATGCTGCCCATGCCGGCCTTGTCCAGCTCGGCCTGGAAGCGTGCCTGGCTGGCCAGCGCTGCGCGCAATTGCGCCTCGTCCTGGCAGTAGATGGCCGAGCGGTACTGGGTGCCCTGGTCGTTGCCCTGGCGCATGCCCTGAGTCGGGTTGTGCGCTTCCCAGAACACCTTGAGCAGCGCTTCGAAGCTGGTGTGTTGCGGATCGAACACCACCAGCACCACCTCGGTGTGTCCGGTGAGCCCGGAGCAGACTTCATCATAGGTGGGGTTGGGGGTGTAGCCACCGGCATAACCGACCGCCGTACTGAATACGCCCGGCTGCTGCCAGAAGCGCCGTTCGGCGCCCCAGAAACAGCCGAGACCGAACACGGCCTGCTGCAGACCTGCAGGGAAGGGCGGTTTGATCGGGTGGCCGTTGACGTGGTGAGTTTCGGCCACCGGCAGCGGTTCGGCACGGCCGGGCAGCGCCTGTTCGGCTGTAGGCAGGGCGAGTTTATGAACGAGAATCTGCGAGCGCAAAACCATGGCGATCTCCTGTAGATGGCAGATTGTGGACTGCGTGCCGAGGCGCGTGTTACGTCCGTTGGTCGGTCGAGCTCTGTGGCCGGCACGGATAGCGGCGCAGGCTGTCGATCAGGTCGCGACCCGGGATGGGTTTGTCGAACAGGTAGCCTTGCCCGATATCGCAGCGCTGGCGACGCAGGAAACCGAGCTGGGCCGCGGTCTCGATGCCTTCGGCCACCACCTTGAGCTTGAGGTTGTGGGCCATGGCGATCACCGCCGAGGTGATTTCCATGTCGTCCTGATTATCGGGGATGTCCTTGACGAAGCTGCGATCGATCTTGATCACGTCGATGGGAAACTTCTTCAGGTAGCTGAGCGACGAATAACCGGTACCGAAATCGTCCATGGCCAGGGTCAGGCCCAGGCTCTTCAGGCGGCCGAGTTGGTGGCGGGTGTCATCGGTGGCCTCCAGCAGCAGGCCCTCGGTGAGTTCCAGCTCCAGCAGGCGCGGGTCGAGTTGCTCTTCGTGCAGGATGGCGGCGATGGAGCCGACCAGATCCGGATCGGAGAACTGTTTGGGTGACAGGTTGATCGCCACCTGCAATTCGCCCATGCCGATGGCGGCAATCTGCTTGCTCATCCGGCAGGCCTGGCGCACCACCCACTTGCCGATGGGGATGATCAGCCCGGTTTCCTCGGCGACGCTGATGAACTGATCCGGGCGGATCATGCCCTTCTCCGGGTGCTGCCAGCGCAGCAGGGCTTCCATCCCCACCAGTTGTCCGGTCTTGAGGCACAGCTTGGGTTGGTAGAACACCTCAAGCTCGCTCTGGGTCAGGGCGCGGCGCAGGTTGTTCTCGACGAACAGCTTGTAGTTGGCCTCGGCGTTCAGCGCTTCGGTGAACTGCTGCACCTGATGCTTGCCGTTGGCCTTGGCCTTGTGCAGCGCCAGGCCTGCATGTTTCATCAGCGTCTGCGGATCGCCGCCATGCTTGGGGGCCAGCGCCAGGCCGACCGAGCCGGTGATGCTGATCAGCTGGTTGTCGACGAACAGGGGCTTGTCCAGGGTCTGCAGCACCTGATGAGCGATACGCTGGGCGGTATCTTCATCGCTGCCGTCGAGCAGGATGGCGAACTCGTTGCTGGCGAAGCGCGCCAGCGTACCTTGCATGCCCAGGCTGTTGCGCAGGCGCCGGGCCAGGGCGGCGAGCAGCTTGTCGCCGGTCTGGTGGCCGAGGCTGTCGTTGATCCGTTTGAAGTTGTCGATGTCGACCAGCAGCAGTCCGAGCGATTGCTCGGGGTTGCGTGCGAAACGCTCTTCCAGGCTGCGAATGAACGAAGGGCGATTGCCCAGGTTGGTCAGGTTGTCGGTGTAGGCCAGGCGTTCGATGCGCTGCTGGGCCAGCTTGGTCTCGGTGATGTCTTCGTAGATGCCGATGTAGTGGGTCAGCTCGCCGTCGTCCCCATACACCTTGGAAATCGACAGCTGGCCCCAGTAGGGCTCCTGACTCTTGCGTCGGCTGCGGAACTCGCCCTGCCAACTGTTGTGTTCGGCCAGGCTTGAAGCGTTGTCGAACAGCAGATCGCTGAGGTTGGCCAGAGCCGGCAGCTCGGACAAACGCTGGCCGCAGACCTCGTCGCTGCTGTACAGGGTGATGGCGGTGAAACTGGGGTTGACGTATTCCACCATGCCGTCACGGTCGACCAGCAGGAAGGCGCTGGCGCTTTGTTCCACGGCGCGCTGGAACAGGTTCAGGGCATGGGTGGCGTCGCGCTTCTGCTGGTTGATCAGTACCTGCGCGTACTGGTCTGCGAGTTCGCCGGCGAAGGCGATTTCATCGGCTTGCCAGGGGCGGGGCGCGCCTCGGTGTTCCAGGCAGAGGACGCCGACCACTTCGCCATCCACGCGGATGCTGGCATCTAGTACGGAGGTGATATCTTCCGGCGCGAGGTAGCAGGCCGCCAGCTCGCGGGTGCGTGGATCCTGGCGGGCGTTCTGCGCATCGATGGCGCGCCCGCTGCGCAGGGCTTCGAGGTAGATCGGGAAGCTGCGCGTATCAAAGCCCTGCAGGCTGTCGTGGCGTTTGAGGCCGGCGCGGTAGAGCGCGACCGATTCGATGCTGTGCTGATTGATGCGCCAGATGCCGGCCTGGGCGATGCCGTAGGCTTCGCAGGCCACCTCGGTGATGAGTTCGGCGGCTTCGCGCAA
>VFQO010002508.1_pt1 | contig 11066 bp, 7 predicted proteins | sample 3512331 | NCBI WGS metagenome assembly VFQO01 (sample SAMN10412371, study PRJNA504923) | tailings metagenome | isolation source: Replicate 3 from Balatoc abandoned mine | place: Philippines: Itogon, Benguet | collected 2017-08-28 | reverse complement strand
GGCACCACGGGCAACCCCAAGGGCGTGGTGCACACCCACAGCACGCTGCTGGACCGCGCCACAGCGGGCGCCGAGTTCGACAAGCTCACCAGCAGCGAAGAAGTGCTGGCCTACCTGCCCCCTGCCTGGATTGGCCAGAACATCTTCAGCTACGCCCAGTGGCTGGCCTGTGGCTACGTGGTCAACTGCCCCGAATCGGCCAGCACCGTGACCATCGACCTGAAGGAAGTGGGCCCCACCTATTACTTTGCGCCCCCCCGCATTTTTGAAGGTCTGCTGACCAGCGTGATGATCCGCATGGAAGACGCAGGCGCCCTGAAGCGCAAGATGTTCGAGGCCTGCATGCGCGTGGCCAAGCGCGTGGGTCCGGCCCTGATGGACGGCGAGCCTGTGGGGACGCTGGACCGCATCAAGTACGCGCTGGGCAACCTGCTGGTATTCGGCCCACTGCGCAACAACCTCGGCTTCAGCCGCGTGCGCGTGGCCTATACGGCGGGCGAGGCCATTGGCCCGGACCTGTTCACCTTCTACCGCTCCATCGGCATCAACCTCAAGCAGCTGTACGGCTCCACCGAGACCGCCGTTTTCGTGTGCCTGCAGCCCGACAACCAGGCCCGCGCCGACACGGTGGGCGTGCCGATTCGTGGCGTGCAGATCAAGGTGGCCGACAACGGCGAGATCATGGTCAAGTCGGCCGGGCTCCTCAAGGAGTACTACAAGAACCCCGCCGCCACGGCCGAGGTGCTGACGGCCGACGGCTGGTACCACACCAGCGACGCAGGCTTTCTGGATGCGCACGGCCACCTCAAGATCATCGACCGCGTGAAGGACGTGGGCCGCATCATGGGCGGTGCCAACGACGGTGCCATGTTTGCGCCCAAGTATGTGGAGAACAAGCTCAAGTTCTTCCCGTACATCAAGGAAGTGGTGGCCCTGGGCGACAAGCGCGAGAAAGTGTGCGTGATGGTCAACATCGACTTCGACGCCGTGGGCAACTGGGCCGAGCGCCGCAACCTGCCCTACGCCGGCTACACCGACCTGGCCCAGAAGCCCGAGGTGTACGAGCTCATCCGCGACTGCATTGAAAAGGTGAATGCCGACCTGGCCAACGACGCCCTGCTGGCTGGCAGCCAGGTGAGCCGCTTCCTGGTGCTGCACAAGGAGCTGGACGCCGACGACGGCGAACTCACCCGCACCAACAAGGTCCGCCGGGGCTTCATCGCCGAGAAGTACGGCGTGCTCGTCGATGCGCTGTACGCAGGCCGCACCGAGCAGTACATCGAGACCCAGGTCAAGTTCGAGGACGGCCGCACCGGCAGCGTGAGCGCCACGCTCAAGCTGATGGACACCAAGACTTTCCCGCCCGTCAAGAGCGCCGCCTGAACGCGCCAGGAAGCAACCCATGAGCACCAAAAAGATCGGCGACGTCATCCTCGACGTCAAGAACATCAGCCTCCGGTTCGGCGGCGTAAAGGCGCTGACCGACATCTCCTTCAACGTCAAAGAGCACGAGATCCGCTCCATCATCGGCCCCAACGGCGCCGGCAAGAGCTCCATGCTCAACTGCATCAACGGGGTGTACACGCCGTCCGAAGGCTCCATCACCTTCCGGGGCAAGACGTTTGACCACATGAACAGCCGCCAGGTGGCCGAGATGGGCATCGGGCGCACCTTCCAGAACCTGGCGCTGTTCAAGGGCATGAGCGTGATCGACAACATCATGACCGGCCGCAACCTCAAGATCAAAAGCAACCTGCTGCTGCAGGCGCTGCGCATCGGGCCTGCCGAGCGCGAGGAAATCCGCCACCGCGAATACGTCGAGCACATCATCGACTTCCTTGAAATCCAGGCCTTCCGCAAGACCCCCGTGGGCCAGCTGCCCTACGGCCTGCAAAAGCGCGTGGACCTGGGCCGGGCTCTCGCGATGGAGCCGCAGGTGCTGCTGCTCGATGAACCCATGGCCGGCATGAACGTGGAAGAGAAGCAGGACATGTGCCGCTTCATCCTGGACGTGAACGACGAGTTCGGCACCACCATCGTGCTGATCGAGCACGACATGGGTGTGGTGATGGACATCAGCGACCGCGTGGTGGTGCTGGACTACGGCAAGAAGATCGGTGACGGCAGCCCTGACGAAGTGCGCAACAACGAAGACGTGATCAGTGCCTATCTGGGCACATCGCACTAAGAGTCTGTTCGAAGCCTTTTCACGGGGTACGCATGACAACAAACGGACACGATCTAGGCGCCCGCCGCGGCACATGCTGGCGGCCTGGGCAAGGCGGGCAACAACGAGCGTGGCCGTTTGTTGCCATGCCCTTCGGGTTGTCCCGCAAAGGCAGCGTCTGCGGCGTTGCCCATCCTCGCCGCACACCAGTGCGGCTTGCGGTGGACGCCTTGCACCCACTGCCTTTGCGGGGCAACGTACTCCATGAAAAGACTTTGAACAGACTCTGAGAACAACAACATGGCATTCTTTCTTGAAACCCTCATCGGCGGCCTGATGGCCGGCATGCTGTATTCGCTGGTCGCGCTGGGCTTTGTGCTGATCTACAAGGCCTCGGGCGTGTTCAACTTTGCGCAGGGCGCCATGGTGCTGTTCGCAGCGCTGGCCATGGCCCGCTTTGCCGAGTGGATTCCGAAGTGGACTGGCATCGACAACCCCATCGTGGCGAACCTGGCCGCCTTCGTGATCGCAGGCGCCATCATGTTCGTGGTGGCCTGGCTGATTGAAAAGCTGGTGCTGCGCCACCTGGTCAACCAGGAAGGCGCCACCCTGCTGATGGCCACACTGGGCATCACCTACTTCCTCGAAGGCCTGGGCCAGACACTGTTTGGCAGCGACATCTACAAGATCGACGTGGGCATGCCCAAGGAGCCCATCTTCGCCTTTGACTCCGTGTTCCAGGGCGGCATCCTGATCAACAAGGAAGACGTGATTGCCGCCGCCATTGCTGCGGGTCTGGTGGCCCTGCTGTCGGTGTTCTTCCAGAAGACTTCCACCGGCCGTGCGCTGCGCGCCGTGGCGGACGACCACCAGGCCGCGCAATCCATCGGCATTCCGCTCAACCGCATCTGGGTGATCGTGTGGTGCGTGGCCGGTGTGGTGGCCCTGGTGGCCGGGATGATCTGGGGCAGCAAGCTCGGGGTGCAGTTCTCGCTGACCACCGTGGCCCTGCGCGCCCTGCCCGTGGTGATTCTGGGCGGCCTGACTTCGGTGCCCGGCGCCATCATCGGCGGTCTGATCATCGGTGTGGGCGAGAAGCTGTCGGAGGTGTACCTGGGCCCGTTCGTGGGCGGGGGCATCGAGATCTGGTTTGCGTATGTGCTGGCGCTGGTGTTCCTCTTGTTCAGACCGCAAGGCTTGTTCGGAGAAAAAATTATTGATCGCGTATGAAATACGAGACCAATAATTTTTCGAAGGAGGCACAAAGCGCACCGCGCGTTGTCAGCGGGGCCGCAGGCTCCGCGTGGCACCGCAGGTGCGCCCCCGTGCAAAAGATCATTGATCGCGCCTAACCCACCACAAGAACAACAGGAGACACACCATGCTCTACCGCGAAAACGGCCAGTTCAAGACCAGCTACCGCGCTGACCAGCAGATCTTCCCCATCGCGCAGGACCGCATTGCCATCGGGCTCATCCTCGCGGTGGCCTTCCTGGTGGTACCAGCCTTTGCCAGCGACTACATCTTCCGCGCCATCCTGATTCCCTTCGTCATCATGGCGCTGGCCGCCCTGGGGGTGAACATCCTGGTGGGCTACTGCGGGCAGATCTCGCTGGGCTCGGGCGCCTTCATGGCCGTGGGGGCCTACGGGGCCTACAACTTCTTTGTGCGCTTTCCTGGCATGCCGCTGATCCCGGCACTCATCCTGGGCGGGCTGTGCGCCACGTTCTTCGGCATTCTGTTCGGGCTGCCCAGTCTGCGCGTGAAGGGCCTGTACCTGGCCGTGGCTACGCTGGCCGCGCAGTTCTTCAGCGACTGGATGTTCCTGCGCATCAAGTGGTTCACCAACAACTCCGACTCCGGCTCGGTGTCGGTGACCAACCTGCAGGTGCTGGGCATGCCGATTGACAGCGCCACCAGCAAGTACGTGTTCTGCCTGGCTATTCTGGTAGTGGTGGCCCTGCTGGCCAAGAACCTGGTGCGCGGTGCGATTGGCCGCGAGTGGATGGCCATTCGCGACATGGACGTGGCCGCCGCCGTGATTGGCATTCGCCCCATGTACGCCAAGCTCAGCGCCTTCGCCGTCAGCTCCTTCATCGTGGGCATGGCCGGCGCGCTGTGGGCCTTTGTGCACCTGGGTGCGTGGGAGCCTGCCGCGTTCTCGGTGGAAGTGTCGTTCCGCCTGCTGTTCATGGTGATCATCGGCGGGCTGGGCTCCATCATGGGTGCGTTCTTTGGCGCGGCCTTCATCGTGGTGCTGCCCATCGTGCTCAACCAGTTTCTGCCCGCGTTCATGGGGCTGTTTGGCATCGAGATTTCGACAGCGGGCGTGTCCCATGCCGAGCTGATGATCTTCGGCGCCTTGATCGTCTGGTTCCTGATCGTGGAGCCCCACGGCCTGGCCAAGCTGTGGTCCACCGCCAAGCAGAAGCTGCGCCTGTGGCCCTTCCCGCACTGACATGAAACACCCCCTGAGTCGCTTCGCGCCTTCCCCCTCTCTCGCGCTGCGCGCGGGAGGGAGGACGCAGCCCTCGCTGCGGGGCGGCCCTTGCTCGGCTGCCCCGGCCTGGGTAGCGCCAGTTTTTACGGTGGCGCCCTGAAACGTAGCCAAGTTTGTTCCCGTGCTTGCTTCACCCTATTCATCCAAAGGAGACATCCATGAAGCTTTCCAAAATCGTGATCGCCGCCGCAGTGGTTGCCGCCGGCGCGTCGTCGCTGGCCACCAGCGCCATGGCCCAGGCCAAGGAACAGTTCTTCCCGCTGCTGTCCTACCGCACGGGGCCCTACGCGCCGAACGGTGTGCCATGGGCCAATGGCAAGCAGGACTATCTGAAGATGATCAACGCCCGCGATGGCGGCATCAACGGCGTGAAGCTGACGTTTGAAGAGTGCGAAACCGGCTATGCCACCGACCGCGGCGTGGAATGCTACGAACGCCTCAAGAGCCGCCCCGGCGTGACGCTGTTTGACCCCCAGGCCACCGGCATCACCTTCGCGCTGACCGAGAAGGCGCCCGTGGACAAGATCCCGCTGATGACGCTGGGCTATGGCCTGTCGGTGGCGCAAGACGGCCAGGCCTTCAAGTGGAACTTCCCCTTCATGGGCAGCTACTGGACGGGCGCTGACATCCTGATCCAGCACCTGGGCAAGGCCAACGGCGGGCTGGACAAGCTCAAGGGCAAGAAGATTGCACTGGTCTACCACGACAGCCCCTTCGGCAAGGAACCCATCCCGGTGCTGCAAGAGCGCGCCAAGATGCACGGCTTTGAGCTGCAGATGCTGCCTGTGACCGCACCCGGCGTGGAACAAAAAGCCACCTGGCTGCAAGTGCGCCAAAGCCGCCCTGACTACGTGCTGCTGTGGGGCTGGGGCGTGATGAACTCCACCGCCCTGAAGGAAGCCCAGGCCACCGGATACCCCCGCGACAAGATGTACGGCGTGTGGTGGGCCGGTGCCGAGCCCGATGTGCGTGACGTGGGCGAAGGCGCCAAGGGCTACAACGCGCTGGCGCTGAACGGCTACGGCACCCAGTCCAAGGTGATCCAGGACATCCTGAAACACGTGCATGACAAGGGCCAGGGCACAGGGCCCAAGGACGAAGTGGGCTCGGTGCTTTACACCCGGGGCGTGATCATCCAGATGCTGGCCGTGGAAGCCGTGCGCCGTGCGCAAGAGCGTTTTGGCAAGGGCAAGGTCATGACGGGCGAACAAGTGCGCTGGGGCATGGAGAACCTGGCCCTCGACCAGAAGAAGCTGGACGCACTGGGCTTCAAGGACGTGATGCGCCCCCTGTCCACCAGCTGCGCAGACCACATGGGCTCCACCTGGTCGCGCGTGCACACATGGGACGGCAAGAAGTGGAACTTCTCGTCTGACTGGTACCAGGCCGACGAGCAGATCCTGAAGCCCATGATCAAGGCCGGTGCAGACAAGTACCTGGCCGACAAGAAGATGACGCGACGCGATCCTGCTGATTGCAACTCTTGAGGTCATCCCCCTGAGGCGCTGGCGCGCCTTCCCCCTTCTCTCGAATCGCTGCGCGATTCGGGAAGGGGGACGCCACCGGTGCGGCGGGGCGGCGCGGCCGGCGTAGGCCCTTGCACGGTGGCCCTGGTTTGGGCTGCGACAGTGTTTGCGGCCAGTGATCGGTGGTTGCTCCTTTGGGGCAGCCGCCAATCCAAAGGGTTGCACAGCAGCTCTTTGGATTGGCACAGCGAAGGCAACACCATGGACTCTAAAAACATTGTTCTCAACGTCAACGGCATCGAGGTCATCTACAACCACGTGATCCTGGTGCTCAAGGGCGTCTCGTTGCAGGTGGCTGAGGGCAGCATCGTGGCCATTCTGGGTGGCAACGGTGCGGGCAAGACGACCACGCTGCGGGCCATCTCCAACCTGCTCAAGGGTGAGCGGGGCGAGGTGACCAAGGGCAGCATCGAGCTGCGCGGCGAGCGGATTGAAAACCTGTCGCCTGCCGACCTGGTCAAGCGCGGCGTGGTGCAGGTGATGGAGGGGCGCCACTGTTTTGCCCACCTGACCATTGAAGAGAACCTGATGACTGGCTCTTACACCCGCACCAGCAAGGGCGAGATCGAGGCCAACCTGGAGAAGGTCTACAACTACTTCCCGCGCCTGAAAACGCGCCGCACCTCGCAGGCGGCCTACACCTCGGGCGGCGAGCAGCAGATGTGCGCCATTGGCCGCGCGCTGATGGCCAACCCCAGCATGGTGCTGCTGGACGAGCCCTCGATGGGCCTGGCCCCGCAGATCGTGGAAGAGGTGTTCAACATCGTGAAGGACCTGAACACCAAGGAGAAGGTCACCTTCTTGCTGGCGGAGCAGAACACCAACATGGCGCTCAAGTACGCGGACTACGGCTACATCATGGAAAGTGGCCGCGTGGTGATGGACGGCGCTGCCAGCGACCTGGCCAGCAACGAGGACGTGAAAGAGTTCTACCTGGGCATGGGCGGCGGCGAGCGCAAGAGCTTCAAGGATGTGAAGAGTTACAAGCGGCGCAAGCGCTGGTTGGCTTGAGCCCCCCCCTGTGTCGCCTGCGGCGCCTTCCCCCCCAAGGGGGGACGCCACCAGCGCGGCGGGGCGGTGCGGCCGGCGTAGGCCCTTGCGCGGTGGCGCTGGCTTTCGGCCGCGCCGGTTTCCAAGGCAGTGCGTCATTTACAACCCGGTCGATTTACTCTTAATTTCATAGCTGCTCGCGCTTAGCAGATAAGCGCTAGAGGCAGATTTCATTCAAAACCACCACCTCACAAGGAAACCCAGGCATGAGCACGTTTTATGACGCCCTGGAAACGCGCAGCACCGCTGAGCGCGAAGCGGCCTTGATGGCGGCGCTGCCGCAGCAGATCGCCCATGCCCAGAAGGCATCGCCCGCGTTCGCCAGCATTCTGGCGGGGGTGGATGCTGGTGCGGTTACCAGCCGCGAGGCATTGGCAAAGCTGCCCGTGACACGCAAGTACGAGCTGCTGGAGCGCCAGCAGGCGGGCCGCGCCACCAATGTGTTTGGCGGCTTCAGCGCGCTGAACTTTGGGCCGGGCATGACGCGTGTGTTCGCCAGCCCCGGCACCATCTACGAACCCGAGGGCACGCGGCCCGATTACTGGCGCATGGCGCGGGCCATTTACGCGGCGGGCTTTCGGCGCGGCGAGCTGATCCACAACAGCTTCAGCTACCACTTTGTGCCTGCGGGCTCGATGATGGAAACCGGCGCCCACGCGCTGGGCTGCACCGTGTTCCCCGGCGGCACGGGCCAGACGGAACAGCAGGTGCACGCCATGGCCGAGCTGAAACCGGCGGGCTACATCGGCACGCCCAGCTTCCTCAAGATCATCATCGAGAAGGCCGCAGAACTGGGCGTGCCCCTGCCCAGCGTGACCAAGGCCCTGGTCTCTGGCGAGGCGTTTCCGCCCAGCCTGCGCGACTGGTTTGCGCAGCAGGGCATCGCGGGCTACCAGTGCTATGCCACGGCCGACCTGGGCCTGATTGCGTATGAGACCTCGGCCCGCGAAGGCCTGGTGCTGGATGAAGGCGTGATCGTCGAAATCGTCCGACCCGGCACGGGCGACCCTGTGCCCGAGGGCGAGGTGGGCGAGCTGGTCATCACCACGCTCAACCCCGATTACCCGCTGGTACGCTTTGGCACCGGCGACCTGTCGGCCGTGCTGCCGGGCACTTGCCCCACGGGCCGCACCAACACCCGCATCAAGGGCTGGATGGGCCGGGCCGACCAGACCACCAAGGTGCGCGGCATGTTCGTGCACCCCGGCCAGGTGGCCGCCATTGCCAAGCGCTTTCCGCAGGTGCAGCGCGCGCGGCTGGTGGTCAGCGGCGAAATGGCCAACGACCAGATGGTGCTGCGGGTAGAAACCACCGAAACGGCCGAGGGCCTGGCCCACCAGTTGGGCGACGCCATCCGCGAAGTGACCAAGCTGCGCGGCGATGTGGAAATGGTGCCGCCCGGCGCCCTGCCCAACGATGGCAAGGTGATTGAAGACGCGCGCAGCTACCGCTGACTGCGCGTGGTGTGGCAGCGCATACCCGCCAGCGCTGTTGATTTGCCACAAATATCGGGCACCTGAGGATGTCCTGCATAACTCCCTGCAGTCTGTGATAGCGCGGTCTCGGGCCATCCGCTGCGTTGCTTTTTTGGCCCATAGCCCCGCTATGGGCTGCAAAAAGGCGCCTTGCGGCCTGTCCCGATCCGCACTACCACCGACCCGCGAGGGTTATGCAGAACATCCCTGAAGCGATGCACGGCGGGCTGCATACGCCCGCCTGCGTCAGGGATAACCCGTGCACACGCTACTAAATACATAGCTGCCAGCGCTTGATACACAAGCGCTGCAGCTATTTTTCCTTAAAGACACTACAGCGTGGCGGCTACGTACAACCCGCATTACCTAGAAAAAACGCCCGCGTTATCATCGCGCCGTTAATCAAAGGAGCATCCATGAAAACATTGCTGAAACTCTCGCTGGCCGCCGCTGCCGTTATCACAGCCTTCGGTGCGCAAGCGCAAGAGTTCCCGTCCAAAGACAAGACGGTGACCCTGGTCGTGCCCTATGCAGCGGGTGGCCCCACAGACCGCGTGGCCCGTGACTTGGCCGAAGCACTGCGCAAGCCCCTGGGCGGCGTGAGCGTGGTGGTGGACAACGCGGCCGGTGCAGGCAGCACCATCGGCACAGCCAAGGCAGCACGCGCCACACCCGACGGCTACACCCTGCTGCTCAACCACATCAGCATGTCCACCATGCCCACGATGTACCGCAAGCTGGCTTTCAACGTGGTGAACGACTTCGAGTACCTGGGCATCATCAACGATGTGCCCATGACGCTGATCGCCAAACCCAGCATGGCGGCCAACAACTACAAGGAGCTGTCGGGCTGGATCAACCAGAACAAGGGCAAGATCAACCTGGGCAACGCAGGTCAGGGCTCGGCATCGCACCTTTGCGGCCTGATGTTCCAAAGCGCCCTGCAGGTGGACATGACCCCCGTGCCCTACAAGGGCACAGCCCCCGCCATCACCGACCTGATCGGCGGCCAGATCGACCTGCTGTGCGACCAGACCACCAACACCACCAGCCAGATCGAAGGCAAGAAGGTCAAGGCCTACGCCGTGACCACCACCAAGCGCCTCACCACGCCTGCGCTCAAAGACCTGCCCACACTGGCCGAGTCGGGCTTGAAGGACTTCAATGTGACCATCTGGCACGGCGTGTACGCCCCCAAGGGCACACCGGCTGACGTGCTCAAGAAGCTGAACGAGGCCATCAAGGCTGCGCTGAAGGACCCTGAATTCATCAAGAAGCAAGAAGGCCTGGGCGCCGTGGTCGCCACCGACAAGCGCATCGAGCCTGCCGAGCACAAGAAGTTTGTGCAGTCTGAAATCGACAAGTGGGGCGCTGTGATCAAGGCCGCCGGCAGCTACGCCGACTAAGCTCTGCGATGGGCAGGAATTGCCTATGCCACACCAGCCACCGCGCCCCCGGCCCGGTGGCTTTTTTCATGGGGTTGGCGGCCGCGTGTTCGGGTAATCCATCTGCCCTTGCAGCACCCGCGCGCGTAGAACTGAGGGCACAAGGTATCGCACACGCAACGCCCCAGATTCGAGAAGGAATGGCCCCATGACATTGCAGCACCAATTCCACACCCCCGCCAGCTCCCGCGCACAAATCCTGGCCCGCAGCCAGGCACGCAGCCGCCGCAAGGCCCTGGCGCTGGGCCTCACCGTCACGGCCATGGGCGCCATGGCGCTGGCCGCGGCTGCCGCCCTGCTGGCACCGGGCAACGCGCATGCGCAAGCCGCGCCCAGCACTGCGGGGTGGCCCACCAAGCCGGTGCGCATCGTGGTGCCATTCGCGCCCGGGGGCACCACCGACATCCTGGCGCGCGCCATGGCGCCCGAGCTGAGCCGCGCGTTCGGCCAGCAGTTCATCGTGGACAACCGCGCGGGCGCGGGCGGCAACGTGGGGGCCGAAGTGGTGGCCAAGTCGCCCGCCGATGGCTACACGCTGCTCATGGGCACGGTGGGCACGCACGGCATCAACCGCGCGCTGTACGCCAAGCTGCCTTACGACCCGATCAAGGACTTCGCCCCCATCACCCTGGTGGCCGCTGTGCCCAACGTAATGGTGATGAACCCCGACAAGGCCAAGGCCCTGGGCGTGACCAACGTGCAGGAGTTCATCAAGGCGGCCAAGGCCAACCCTGGCAAGCTGAACATGGCCTCCAGCGGCAACGGCACCTCCATCCACCTGGCAGGCGAGCTGTTCAAGAGCATGACTGGCACCTACATGCTGCACCTGCCCTACCGCGGGTCGGGCCCGGCGCTGATGGACATGGTGGCGGGCAATGCCGATGTGATGTTTGACAACCTGCC
>VFQO010002507.1_pt1 | contig 11078 bp, 10 predicted proteins | sample 3512331 | NCBI WGS metagenome assembly VFQO01 (sample SAMN10412371, study PRJNA504923) | tailings metagenome | isolation source: Replicate 3 from Balatoc abandoned mine | place: Philippines: Itogon, Benguet | collected 2017-08-28 | reverse complement strand
AGTTTCTAAAGCAATTCTAATTGCTTTTGTATCAGAAAGATAATCTAAAGTTCTCATGTTATGCAAACGATCAGCAAGTTTAACTATTAAAACTCTTATATCTTCTGACATAGCTAAAAGAAGTTTTCTAAAGTTCTCACCTTGGCGTATATTATCTGGTTGGAACTTAATTTTTGCAAGTTTAGTTACTCCATCAACTAACTTTGCAATATTTGAACCAAAATTTTCTTTAATATCTTCTAAAGTTACTAATGTATCTTCTACTGTATCATGCAAAAGCGCTGTAATTATAGAATCTTGATCAAGATGCATTTCAGCTAAAATCATGGCCACTGAAAATGGATGATAGTAATAAGGTTCACCAGAGGCTCTAATTTGATTCTCATGAGCCTTAATGGTAAAATCACAAGCTTTCAAAATTTTAGCCTGATTAAGCTTAGGCATATAGGCTTTCATTTTCTTTATTAATTTATCTTGCTTCATAATTTCCCTACATAACATTTAAGCTCTATGTTAGTTTTATAAGTAGATTGATGCAAATATTTTATATAACTTAATGTATAAATTAATGATTATCTAGTCTTACAGATTTTATAATGTAACATCTTATGTTAATAATTTATATTTATTTAAGCGTAATTTTAATTATTTTCATGCATATAGATTACATTTTAGTTGATTTTTAAGTTATTGACTGCTAAAGTTTAAAACTTATAATTGAATTTTTTGTTTAATAATAAATTTATTAAATTTGATGTTTGAATTTATATTTTGCATTCCCTCTGTAGTTTCTTTCCATTTGGGCCGCTTTCTTACTTGGCGCAAGCCATAATCTTATAAGCTTTTATTTATAATCTTTTTATCTTAAAACTTAATTAAATGGAATTTAAAATGACTAACACAGCAAATACAACCCAATTAAACAAACAAAATACTAATGAATATAAATATTTTAGCTATCCAGTTATGGATTCATTAGCTAAAGCAATTTCTATTGACGGATTTACTACTGCAACTTTTTTATTAGCAAGAACTATCTATAGCGATAATATAGCAACTAGATCGACATATTATGCAATAGGAGCAAACGTGCTAATAAGAACAGTTTCAGCTTTTCCTTCCTATCTTGTAAGAACATATTTTAGAGAAGAACTTGAAAATCCGTATATTGGAGGTGCAATTGGCGGAGCTATAAAATATGGTTTTAGAGAATTTTTAAATAATAAGCAAATTTCTTTTCAAACTATAAAAGCCGGAGCCATTAATAATTTTCTTTATGAGAAAGGAAATGATATAAACCAAGTAGCAAATAACACAAGCGATGGCATTGGTTTTACTCTTATTGTTGAATCTATAGATGGATATTTTACAAATAATGGAATAGATAACTTAAATAACGACATAAAAAGCGGATTTGCTGCTGGTGGGATTGCTAGCTTCTTTATTTATTCAGGAATTTATGAAGCTGTTAAAGATTCACTTAGAAAAAGTTATGACTTATTTTCTAACAAAATAGAAAATTATACTGATTTTTCATTTGTTGGATCAGCTTTTGACATTGATACTATAATAGGTGAACTTTAATTGAGTAAGGTTAAGGAGGGAATCTCCCCTTCTTAACTTAAAAATCTAAATTTTCTTATATAAAAAATCTTATTTTTAACTGCCTAAAATAACGATCAATTAAAATTATTCGCTAAGTTGCTTAATGATATTACTTACTTTTTGATTTAGCCTTTCTATTATTAAATTATTAGCTTCATCTTCCTCTTTAGAAGACACAGAGGGCATAGAACTAATTTTTTGTTCTAAATCATGAATATAATCTTCCATTGTAAGAGCAGTAAGTATTATAAGTAAATTATCACTTGCTCCTTTAAATAAACGAGCATTTTCTTTCAGTTTTTTATCTAATCTATCTGCAATTTCAATGAGTTTCTTCTCTTCTCCCTCACCGCATGCAATTGAATAATCTCTATTTAAAATTTTAACTATTGGCATTTTCTTTCTTAAAATATTCGTCAATTACTTGAATTGAATTATTTAACTCATTAATAACTTCTTGGCTTGTTTGTTTTAAATGATCATATTCTTTTTTCAAAAAAATATTTTCTCCTTTAAGCTGTTCAATTAAAGTTTGGTTATCAGAACTCATATTTAATTTCTCCTCAACTAACTTTTCTAGTTGAGTTATTGATTTTTCTAATTTTCTAATATTTTCTTTCATAATTTACCAAAATTAAAAATCAGATACTCTTCCTTTAACTTCCCATTCCGGAGTTTCCTTACCATATCTTGTTGGCTCTAATCCTACAAAACCGCCAACTTCAATAGGCTTAGTTTTAGATTCATTGCTTTTTAGGCTTTTTTTGGTAGAATCAGGCATATTAAAAACTCCTTATATTAATTTTTATATGAAATATAGTCAGTTGACAAGATTATTTATAAAAGAAAATTTGCAAAATGAATTTATCACACTAAATAACAGTGATGACATTCATTATTTAGTTAAAGTTTTAAGGAAAAAGAAGAATGATCAGCTACTTATTTTTAATAATATTAATGGAGAATATTTAGTTGAAATTAAAGAGATTTCTAACAAAACTATTATCTTTAAAACCATAGAACATATTAAATTTCCAATTGAGAAAAGAGATATTAATTTAATTTTTGCTCCCATTAAGCAGCATAGAATGATTACTATGTTAGAAAAAGCAACTGAACTAGGAGTAACCAAGTTAACACCAATTATCACTAAACACTCTGTGGTGGATAAAATAAATCTTAATAAATGGCAAATATATCTTAAGGAAGCAGCTGAACAATGTGGTAGATTATCAATCCCTACTCTCTACCCTGTTATTAAACTTGAAAAATTTTTAGAAGAATTCAATAGTGGAGAAATTTTATTTTGTAATGAGCAAGAAAAATCTTCTTCCTTTTTTGAAGCAGCAAAAACAACAGATAAAATAAATACTCTTAATATTTTGATTGGCCCTGAGGGTGGATTTTCTGATCAAGAGAGAAACATATTAAATTCAAATTCACTTGTGCGCTCGGTACATTTAGGTAATCTTATTTTAAGAGCTGAAACTGCTGCAATAGTTGCTTTAACTTTAGCGAACAACACTTGACATATTCATAAATTAATAATAGCTTTTGGTAGTTTTATTTAAATTATTGTTATGCATTTCCTTCAATCTTGGGTTGATAGCTTATCATTAAGAAGAAAGCTTATTATATTAGCAATGGTAACAAGTACAATTGCAACCATAATAACTTGTGGGATGTTTATTGTCTTTAACATAGCATCAGAGCGTAGTGATTTAGTAAATGAGTTGAAGCTTGTTGCCAAGATTTTTTCTGAAGAACTGTCTGAGTATGTTGCTGAAGGAAATAAAAAACAGATTATTAAATCACTAAGTGCTTTAAAAAACAGAAGTTTTTTGATTCAAACTTGTGTATATACAAATTTTGATCGTGAAGAATTTGTTCATTTTATCAATGATAAAAAAAGAAGCATTGAATGTAATGAAATTCCTTCAGCAAGAAAAAACTATGAATTTAGAATAAATGAGAAGATGGGTGAACATCTAGTTGTATCTTATTACATACGTAGTAAGCATCATATTATAGGTCATTTCACCATGATTGCAAATTTAGATAGAATTCATGAAAGAATGTATCGTGGTATATTAACCTCTATGCTTTTATTCTCAATAATTTTATTTATCTCCTATATTATTTCTAGGTCCCTTCAAACCACCATATCTAGTCCTATACTTCATCTGGCTCATGTATCAGCTCTTGTTAAAGGTGGTGACTATACCGTAAGAGCAAACTACAAATCAAGCGATGAACTTGGGGTTTTAACTGATGTATATAATAAAATGCTTGATGAAATCCAATTTGCAAAAGAGCATCTTGAAGAAAAGGTTATTGAAAGAACCAAAGATTTAGAAAGGTTAATGCAAGTTAAAGTGCAATTTCTATCAAATATGAGCCACGAAATACGAACTCCAATTCACGGCATAATGAACTATATTGATTTCTTAGTTGAAGATTGGAACAGTTTAGCTGAAGTAAAAAAATATGAATTTATTCAAAAGCTTCATAATAATAGCTTAAGATTATTGTCTTTGATCAATAACCTTCTTGATTTATCAAAATTTGATGCAGGAAAAATGGAATTCTGCATGCAAAATGATGACATGACAAAATTAATAGAAGGCGTGGTAGAAGAATGTGAAGCTTTATATAAAAATAAAGATATGATCATAAGCTTTTATTATAAGAAGGGACAAAATTATAATGCAATATTTGATCAAGAGAGAATAGCACAGGTTATTAGAAACATCTTATCTAATGCAATTAAATTTACTCCACATGGTAATATTACAATTAATATGGAAAACATAAAATTTAAAATTAATAATGGTAGTAAGGTGCAAGCACTAAAAGTTAGAATTTCAGATCAGGGTATAGGAATCCCAGAAAATGAGTTAGAATATATTTTTGATAAGTTTAATCAAAGCGCAAAAACTAAAACAGGAGCTGGAGGAACAGGCCTTGGCCTATCAATAAGCCAAGAAATAATTAAAGCACATCGCGGATTAATTTGGGCTGAAAATAATAAAAATGAACGTGGTGCTTCTTTTATCTTTATAATCCCTAAAAACCCAAATTACCAGGTATTATCAATAGAATAAGATTATATATTTCTTTGTTAATATTCTGTTTCTTAAAAAAATAGTCCTCTTCAAACCATTTATACACTGAATATTCTAAAACCCTCTTAACTTTAATATACTAAAATACTAAATTAGTGAGTTATAATTTTAGAATGTTTTTTACTTTTTTTAGTAGTCTTCAATTCGGCTTCTTTTCTTTCCTCTTTTGACATTCCAAGCATTAATCTTGCTGAAGTTATAATTACTTCCCTAGTATTGGGTACTTTACTAATAAATGTCTTAATATCTGTTGTTTTTTGAACTTTATTAGTTTTTTTTACTAAAGGTATTTCATCTTCTTCTAATTTATCATTTTTAATTAGAGATGATAATTTTTCTTTTATAATCTCATCTCTTCTTCCTGAAAAAATATCAGAAAATGTTGAAGATGCGGCTTTAAATCTTCCTGAAGTAATTTCAAAAACATTATTAAGAATTTTTTTAGTAAAATCTGCGTTTGGATCTTTACTTTTATCTTTTTGGATTAATCTATTTAATGTTTTTATCCCTTGAACTCTAGCAAAATTAAGTATATGTCCAATAAATGCTCCACTAGTTAAAACAACCCCTGTTACGCCCAACAAACCATTTACAGCGGTTCCAATAACCCCTCTTGCAAAAGCAAGGCCTAAAGTTATTGTACCCAGGCTTGCACCCATTATAAAGCGAGCAATAGTACGAGCTGGAGAAAGTATTGATTTTTTATTCTGATTATTAATTTTTTTGTTGGATTCTTTGCTCATAAATTTTTATTTATTAGTAGTTTATATACTAACAAAATTATCACTCAATGGTTGAATATTCAAGGGTTAAGTAATTCTAGCTTTGACAATTTTTCTATTTATGCTTAACTTATTTTATAGATAATCAATTATAAGTTTTAATATGAAAAGCTCTTCTACAATCAAACCTAGAAAATATTTAATTCTTACTTCTTCAGGAGGTGGTGGGCATATAAATGCTGCTGAAGCAAGAAAAAATGAATTGCTAAAATTAGGAATTGCAGATAATGAAATTGATATTATTGATGTAATGGGCATATATGAGAAAAGCGCAAATAAAGGTAAAGCCTGGATTCCTACTTATAGTGTTTTAGGGCTTGATCCATTCTTTTCAGGTGAAGCAAATACTAAAAAATGGAATGAAAGCCAAAAAGAAGGAACTGAAGAAGCAGTCCGAAGACTAGAATATTTAGTAGAAATGCAACCTTTAGCAGAAGCACTCCAAGAAAAGGAAATAAAAAGAAATTTATCCCAATATTTAGAAGAAAATGAAGTAAAAGGAGTATTTAATACGCAAGCACTTTCAACTCCAGCAATTTGTCAAGCTATTGTAGAATACAACCAGAACACTCAAGAAAAACCTCTGTCAATTATCACTACAGTCACTGATCTTATTACCCATAGAGCAGAGCATTTTTTAAACTCTTTAAAAAATTTAACCTCCAAGCAGCAGGAAGTTTTAGTTATGGAAACTTCTACTGAACCTATGTGTGGACCCGGAGAAAAAAAAGAAGATTTTTTAAAAAAATATGGCATTCCCATGAGGCTTTTTGTTCCAAAAGCTTCTTTGATAAAGAATGAAGATGAAAGTATTTCAAGAGAAGAAAAAGAAGAATATACACTTCCAGTAAAGGCTGAATACATATCTTTTAATGATAAGAATATAAATCAAATTATTATAAAAGCAGGAGATATAGAGGAGAAAAACTATTTAACCAGTAATTTAAAAGGAGAAGAATTAGATTTAGAAATCCAAGCCATTGGAAATGAAAAAGATAAATCTAAAACTGAAACTTATGAGTTAACTATAGATAAATCACCTCATGATAAATTAATTACTATTACCATGGGTAGCCAAGGAAGCAATAGTGTTATTGAATATATGGATGAGTTTAAGCAGCAATTACTTGAAAACAAAGATAAGCTTCCGCCCCGGGGAGATATATTTTTATGTATAGCTGCAGGAAAAGCTGGCACTGGTTCACTTTATGAAAAAGTAAAAAGCCATGCTGCTGAAATTATGGATGAAATTCCTATAGAACTGCGTGATCGAGTAAAAATATTACCGCTTGCATTTCAAGACGCTAAGCATATGGCATCTTTGCTAAATAATAGTGATGTCTTAATAAGCAGATCAGGTGGTATGTCTGCAATGGAAGCTAAAGCAACTTATGGACGAAATCCAAAACGCCAAGTATATATTCATTCTGAGGCTAAGCTTAAGTATCCAGAAAATTTCCCTAAACATTCTTATGACGCCACTTATGAAGCATTAATGACAGGAACTGTTAAATGGGAAGGTGGAAATGCTGAATATTTATTAAGAGAAGTTGATGCTTCGCTTGCTAGCCCAGAAACAGTGGATTTTGGTTTTTCCACTCAAATTCATTCTTCAGTTAAAGAAAATTCTTTATTCCACTTTGCCTATGATAATAAATTAAAAAATGAAAATTCAGCAAAAATAGAACAATTAATCAGAGAAGGCTCTAATCCAAATTTAAGATTTCCTAGTGGATCTTATCTAATTGATCATTGTCAAGATTTTCAAACTAAAAGACTATTAGTAAGATATGGTGCCCAAGTAACAGAAAAATGTTTAATTGGCTTGAAGCCAGAAGAAAAAGATGACTTAAATACTGCTTATAAAGAATTTAAACTATCTGGTTCACCAAAGATACCTTTTAATGGTAAAATTATTGATAAAGAAAAAGAGCAAAAAGCTTATTCTTATTTGCATCCTTTAGAGGCTAAAAATCCAATTGAAACAGTAATATTATTTATCGATAAAGCTGGCGATATAATAAGAAATAAATTACTAAAAATGGATTATTTCCATAATGCTCTTGATGCCACTAGAATGTATTTAAGAACTGATCCAACCGAAAAGAGAAATATCATTAAAAGAATCAGGCAGCTAAGAAATCTTGCTTTTGATGCAATTGTATTTACAGCCAAGCAACCTGTAAATATGGTTACTAAACCCATTGCTTTAGCGACTAATCTAGTTAAAACTGGATTAATTGGTCTTAGCATGGTTTATAACAAAGCTAAAGGAGAAAAAACTAATATTTCTAGTTATGCAGAATTTAAAAAAAGCGGTAAGAAAGCACTCCATGATTTAAAAGACTCTTTAATTGCTTGGGGAACTGCTGCCCTTGTTTTTTCTGGTTTTGGTGCTCCAGTTGCATTTACAATAGGTGGATTTTCTGCTTCAATTAGTTTAGGTACTGCTCATTTTGGAGCAGCAAATACAGTAGTTTCAGCTTTAAATACAAAATTAGTTGAAGCTTTAGCATTTTCTCAAACTCCTGCCGCTCAGGCAGTTATGACCGCTGAAGGCATAGCTGAATGGGGAATTATCAGACCATATATGTATTTAGCCATGGATCCTAAAAATTTATTTTATGAAGCTTCAACAAAAGGTGCTGTTAAGCTTAATTCTTTAGGAAAAAGAGTGCAAGAATTACATAAAAAATCAACTAATCCGGAGATTAGTATTGAAGTTAGACGTCAAGCAAAAGAGGAAATGGATAAAATCATAAATAAGCAGAAAGTACAAAAAGTTGTAGCACCTATTATAAGTAAAGCCAGCACTCCATTTAGAAATCGGCAATAATTTAAAGACTAGATTAAGCTGGCAATATTTTATAAAGAGCAATCATAAATTATTGATTAGAGCTATATTTATATAAAGCTTTTTTAAAAAACTTTTCTAGTAAAATTATAGCCACCATTAGTGCAACAACCATCCAGCTATTATATTTTCTATAGGGTGTTTTAACTTTTAAGTAACCTGGAAGTTGCTGCTCAATAATTCCTTGAGTTAAAAGGGGTATTGAATAATTAATCTTGCCAAAACTATCAATTATTGCTGATACCCCAGTTAAAGCAGACCTTGCCATTGGAACTCCTTGTTCAATTGCTCTTACCCTGCTCATAGAAAGATGCTGAAGCGGACCTATACTTTTTCCAAACCAACCATCATTAGTAATATTTACCATCCAAGTAAAATCATTTTTTGAAGAATCGGTAAAAGTAGCTTCATAGCAAATTCTTGCTAAAAAAGGAATTTTAGATTTAATAACTGGATCATTATCACCTTCGCTAAAATCTTTTTCTCCTGGAGTAATTTTATTTATAAATGGAAAAATTTTTCTTAGATTAAATGGAATATACTCACCAAAAGGAACTAAATGTATTTTATCATAAAAATTATTTATTTTTCCTTGCTGGTCAACAATAAACATAGTATTCCAAGCTTCGTCTTTGTAACTATTAAACCTTATTCCACTAAAAATTAACTCTCCATTATTAGGCACAGCATCTTTAATTAAATCAAGCAAAACTTGATCAACTGTGAATTCATTAATTCCTTCCGGCCAAATCACATAATCAACTTTATTTTCGCTCTTGCTTAACTTTATTTGCTCAATTAAGTTTTTATAACGGTTCCTTATCCTGCTATATATATTACTATCTATATTTGGTTGAATTATCCTAACTTTTAGATCTTGATAAACTACTTCCTTATTAAGGTGGCTGGCTCCATAGATAGCACAAAATAAAAAACTTAGGCAAGAAATAACAATTAATTCCAAATTTTTCACTTTTTTTGTAAAAAATGCTTTTATCATTTCTGCAATAGCATCAGCCCAAATAAAAGTTAGAAAACTTATTCCCCAAATACCGAAAATGGAAGCATTTTGAATTATAATTGATTCAGACCATATATATCCTAAAGCAAGCCATGAAAATTTAGGAGGTAAGGCACTACGACAAAATTCAATTGCCATCCATAAAATTGCTGGAAGTAAAATACTACTTTTAAAATTAAATTTTTCTATAAGAAATCCAAATAAAGCAAAATATAAACCTATAGCAACAGGCATAAAAATTAAACTAATTGGAACCAGCCATAATAAAGTATCGCCATAAGTATATAAAGATTCAGCAAACCAATGAACACTGTAAACTGCATACCCATATCCAAAACAAAAGGAAAATAATGCTTTTTTCTTGGTGATTTGATTAAGAAAATAAATAAATAAGGCAAATGCCAAAATAGCTGACCAAATAAAATTATAAGGTGGTTGCCCAAATGAAGAAATTAATCCTAATATGAAAGAAATTAAGTAAATCATTATTCAGACAAAATAAGTGAAATAGCAATTGAGAACATAACAAAACCAATAATAAGATCTAGTATTTTCCATGAAATTTCTTTTTTAAATAAATTACTCAAGCAGCCTGCTCCATAAGATAAACTAAAAAACCATATAAAAGAAGCTAACATTGCTCCTAAACTAAATGCCATTCTTCCCTCAGCTGAAATATTTGAAGCTATACTAGCCATAACTACAAAATTATCCAAATATGTATGAGGGTTACATAATGTAACAAAAAGAATTTTTCCTACTATTTTCTTTATGCTAGTACTAGTTGCTTGATCCTCAATAACAATAGAATGATTTTTAGTCGAAGATATAAAAGATTTTACTCCATAACCAAGCAAAAATATTATTCCACCAATTTTAAAAAGTTGTTCTATGAGATGATTCTTAAATAGAAAAGCACCAACCCCATTAACTGCCATAAAAATTAAAATTGCATCTAGAATAGAGCAAGTTATAGCAATAAGAAAAAGATGTCTCTTTATCAGCGCTTGTTTTAAAACAAAAGCATTTTGCATTCCAATAGCTATTATTAGCCCAAAACCTACACCCAGTCCTTTAATAAGAGAATCAAAAAAAAACATCAGCTAAAATCAATAAGAATAACAATTTATAATAACTGATTAATTTTTCAAAAACAAGTTTTGACACAATAAAGATAATTTGCAATTTTATATTTTTTAAAATATCTCCTTAAAAGGCGCTGTTGCAAATAAAAAAATAGGTTAAATTGTTACTAAGAAAATTATCATTTTTTCTTAAAAAGCCAATAGGTTATCTGTAATAATTCTAATTTCATCCTGAATACCTTGTCCATATTTCCAAACATCAAATCTTCCTTTTTTAAACATTCGCATTATCTCAAATCCTTTAATAGTGGCAGAGGCTGTTTTCATTGACTTGAAGCCTAGAGTAGGATTTATTAAACGCTTGAGTTTTCCATGATCAGACTCAATAATATTATTCAAATACTTGATCTGCCTATGTTCTAAGTTAGGATAGCATTGACCTTCGGCTTTTAATTCAGTGATTGCCTTACCGTAAGTAGGGTTCTTATCAGTATTAATACTCTTTGGATGTGAGTATTTTGGTATAGACTTTAAAGCTTTGCTTAAAAATCGCTTAGCTGCCTTAGTATCTCTCTTTGAAGAAAGATAAAAGTCAATCGTATTGCC
>VFQO010002505.1_pt1 | contig 11088 bp, 10 predicted proteins | sample 3512331 | NCBI WGS metagenome assembly VFQO01 (sample SAMN10412371, study PRJNA504923) | tailings metagenome | isolation source: Replicate 3 from Balatoc abandoned mine | place: Philippines: Itogon, Benguet | collected 2017-08-28 | reverse complement strand
AGGCCCAGCGCGGGTCGCCCTCCAGGCTGCCATGCCACCAGTCGCTGATGTTGAACGGCGGGTTGGCGAGGATGAAGTCCGCACGCAGGTCGGCGTGCTGGTTGCGCGTAAAGGTATCGCCGGGCTCGCGACCCAGGTTAAAGTCGATGCCGCGAATGGCGAGGTTCATGGCCGCCAGTCGCCAGGTGGTGGGGTTGGCCTCCTGCCCGTAGATGGACACATCACCCAGCTTGCCGCCATGCGCCTCGATGAAACGTTCGGACTGCACAAACATGCCACCGGAGCCGCAGCAGGGGTCGTAGACCTTGCCATGGTGCGGTGCCAGCACGGCAACCAGCGTCTTCACGATGCTGGCCGGGGTATAGAACTGCCCGCCGCGCTTGCCTTCGGCGTTGGCGAACATGCCCAGGAAGTATTCGTAGACCTGCCCCAGCAGATCGCGGGCTTTGTTGGCATCATTGCCGAAGCCGATGGTGGAGATCAGATCCACCAGCTCGCCGAGCTTGCCGTCCGGCAGCTGGGCGCGCGCGTAGCGCTTGTCGAGAATGCCCTTGAGCTTGGCGTTCTCCTGCTCGATGGCCGCAAGCGCCTCATCAATGCGTTTGCCGATGTCAGGCTGCTTGGCGGCAGCGCGCAGGGCGTCCCAGCGGGCCGGCTCGGGCACCCAGAAGGCGTTCACTTCGCGGTAGTAGTCGCGGTCTTCCAGCTCGTCGGCCAGCAGCTCGTCGTCGCTGTCCCACAGGTAGTACTCGTCATCCGGATTCTGGAAGCGCGCGGTCAGCTCGGCACGGCGGGCGGCGAAGCTGTCGGAGATGTACTTGAGAAAGATCAGCCCGAGCACGATGTGCTTGTACTCGGCGGCGTCCATGTTGGCGCGCAGCTTGTCGGCGGTGGCCCAGAGGGTCTTTTCCAGCGACTGCAGGGTGGTGTTCGACTCGACCTTGGCGGGCTTTTCCTTGGGCGGGCGTGGAACGGCTGTCACGGTACGGGCCTGGCCCGATACCCCTGCCCGGCTCACCGAGCCGCCACGACCACGCCCTTTGGTGAGCAGCCCTTGCGCGACCAGCGCATCCCGCGCTGCCTTGTAGGCATCTTCCGTCACATCCGGCAGGTCTACTTTCAGTCGCTCATGCAGCGACTGGTTGCCAATGCTACCTCCATCCTCGGGCACCAGTGCCAGCACTCTGGCCAGCAACTCGGCATTCACGTCGTTCATTCCCTGTCCTTCACTGTGTCATGCATACCGCGCGAGTGTCTCGCGCAGCGATAAAGTCAATTTCTCGCGCAGCTGCGGCGGTGCCAGCACGGTCACCTGGTCGCCATGCCAGAGGATCTCGTTGATCAGCTCGCGCGCATCCGTGAACGGCACGTCCAGCTCGTAGCTGCCGTCCTCCAGCCACTGCGCCTTCTGCTCCGGGTGCCAGATCTGCTTGCTCACGTACTGTGCCCGTGACGGCGTGAAACGCAGCACAGCCCACTGCAGATCCTGACCGTTGAAGATACCAAAGCCGCTACCCAGCACCGCATCCAGCTCTGCCTGTGGCACGACCTGTGCCGGCGTGGCCGTCACAGCCACCTCCTCTATCGCATCCAGCCCGAAGCTGCGGATGGCCTCACGGGTATGGCACCAGGCCTCGACGTACCAATTCTCGCGGTAATGCGTGAGCCGCTGCGGGCTGATCTCGCGCGTGGTGCGCTCGCCGGTATTTCGATTGTGGTGCGTGATGGCCAACCGCAACCCTTCAAGCGTGGCACGAGCCACTTTCTGGAAGTGTCGCGTGGGAATCAGACGTCGCTGGTTCTGCACCAGACGTATGCGCTGACCGATGAGCTCCGGATCAATGTTCTCGGTCGACATGAGCATGCGGAGGCGCGACTTCAACGGCGCGATCTGCGCCCCCAGCAAGCCCGGTTCGATGCCTTCCAGCAAGCTGGTCGCCGCCAGCAGCGCATGAGCTTCGTCGCCATCCAGCCAGAGGCCCGGCAGCTCGTACTTGGGGCCGTGAGCGCCCCGCCGCTCGAAGCGGTATGCGTTGATGTCACGGTCATAGACGATGGGCGCGTTGAGCTGGTCGCGCAGGTACTCCAGGTCGCGCTTGAAGGTCGCTTGCGAGACTTCCAGCGTGTCGAGGAACTCTGAAAGCGTGACCGATGCGCGGCTGTTGAGCAGCTGGTCTATGAGGTGGAGTCGAACCATTCTTGTCATCGCTGGAGCATAGCCGAGGGCAAGATCAGATTCTGACCCTGCCGATCAATGACAGCCTGAAAAACGAACAGACTGCGCTGTGCTACGCCCCACCAGGTTGGGCAATTCCGCTCGCAAGACCACCATGGCAGGCAGTTCCCCTCAATGAGCTGGTATTGCCATGAATAGCGCGCGTGAAGACCGTGTGATTTTTCGCCCCGAGCTGCAGGAGCTGCTGCACGTCAGCAGCGAGACCATCCGGCGCTGGCTTCTGGAGCGTCGCCTGCCCTCGCCCGATGTCGCCCTGACCCGCAAGACCGTGGGCTGGAAGCGCTCCACGCTGGAGCGCGCAGGCATCAGGCTGGCGTGAGGCCGCAGCCGTCAAGCCAGTCTGCCCAGTCCTGCAACATCTTCTTGCGATCTGGCAGGTACTCAGCGCGGTTGTAGACCGCACGGATCTTGTTGTCAGGCACATGCGCCAGCTGGCGCTCGATGGCATCAGGAGAGTAGCTATTCTCGTTGGCCCAGGTACTGGCCACCGAACGCCAGCCATGCCCCGTCATGCGACCCTTGTAGCCCATTCTAGCCATCAAGTAGAGCACCGCATTCTCGGACATGGGCCTGTCCATGCGATGCGGCGCCGAGAACACATAGCGGGCTTCAGGTCGGCAACGCGCTCTGAGCTGTTTCAGCACCTCAATGGCCTGCAGTGACAGCGGCACCAGATGCTCCCGCTCGCGCTTCATCTTGCCCGCAGGGATCAGCCAGGTCTGAGCGGCCTCATCAATCTCTGACCACTCCATCATGCGCAGCTCATTGGTGCGCACCCAGGTCAGCGCCAGCAGCCGACAAGCCAGCACGCTCTGCAAATCACCCTCAAGCGCCAGTCGCTGCAGGAACTCGGGCACCTCTCGCAGGCTGAGCGCGGCGAAGCTGGTGGTCTTGGTTCGGCCGAATGCTTTCTCGGGCCGAATCAGGGCTGCCGGGTTGATCAACATCATTCCATTTTCGACAGCCCACTCGAAAACCTGACCGATCCACATGCGCACCTTGCGCACATAGACGTGCAGGCCCGCCGCATCCATGCGCAACAGCTCCTCCAATAGGTCTTCTCGGGAGATGCTGGCGATTGGTCTTTTGAGCAAGCGTGCGAGATGCATTTCGATGCCTCGCTCCGCATTGCAGCGGTATGACGCTGAAACATCCTTGCGGCCAGCCCAGTAGGTGTCTGAAGCCTCTTTGAGCGTCATGCCCTGTCGGGTGATGCGGCGAGGCGCCATCGGGTCATTGCCGTCAATCAAGCTCTTCTTGGCGTGATCTCTCTTGGCGCGTGCCTCTGACAGGGAAACCTCGGGATAGGGCCCCAAACTCATCGTCTGCGGCTTGCCCGCAAGCCGGTAAGCAAGTCGCCAGGTACGTGATCCGGTGACCGAAACATAGAGGTGAAGCCCGCCACCATCAAAAAGCTTGTAGGGCTTGTCGGCAGGCTTGGCGCCCTTGCAGCGCGCATCTGTCAGGGTGTTTGTAGGCATCGTGCCCCCCTTTCACGATTCGTACCTACAGCAATACCTACAGGCTGGCTGTGGTGAACCGTGGTCTTCAGTGGTGAAGCGGGGGCAACCGTGCAAAAGAAAACCCCCGGAAGCCTTGAGAATACTGGGCTTCACGGGGGTTATCTAGGGGATGTGCCCACTTGCGTGGGCTAATGCTGGCGGAGAAGGAGGGATTCGAACCCTCGATACGGGCGAACCGTATGCCGGATTTCGAGTCCGGTGCATTCAACCACTCTGCCACCTCTCCAGCGGTCGCGAAATATAAACGTTTCGCGTCGTTCAACTCAAGAGCCACGCGCGCCGGTTGCCGAAAAAAGCAGCCGTCGCGCGTCGCGGATCAGTCCAGCGTCACGCCCAGGCGGGCGGCGACTTCCTCGTAGGCTTCAACCACGCCACCCAGACCCTGACGGAAGCGGTCCTTGTCGAGCTTCTTGCGGGTTTCGCGGTCCCAGAGGCGGCAGCCGTCCGGCGAGAACTCGTCACCGAGCACAATCTTGCCGTGGAACAGGCCGAACTCGAGCTTGAAGTCGACCAGCAGCATGTCGCCCTTGAGGAACAGGTCCTTGAGGATGTCGTTGATCTTCAGCGTCAGCGCCTTCATCTCGGCCAGCTGCTCGGCCGTGGCCCAGCCGAAGGAGATGGCGTGCGCGTCGTTAATCATGGGATCGCCGAGGGCATCGTTCTTCAGGAACAGCTCGAAGGTCGGCGGATTCAGGGCGATGCCCTCTTCCACGCCGAGGCGACGCACCAGGCTGCCGGCGGCAAAGTTGCGCACCACGCACTCGACCGGAATCATCTGCAGGCGCTTGACCAGCGATTCGGTGTCCGAGAGCAGCTTCTCATGGTGGGTGGGAATGCCGGCTGCCGCCAGCGTGTCCATGATGAAGGCATTGAACTTGTTGTTGACCATGCCCTTGCGATCGAGCTGCTCGACCTTCTTGCCGTCAAAGGCCGAGGTGTCGTTGCGGTACAGGATGACCACGCGATCAGCGTCGTCGGTGGCGTAGACCGACTTGGCCTTGCCGGTGTAGAGCAGTTCGCCCTTGTTCATGTCAGATTCTCCGGAAATCGTTGATCAGGGCCAGCGGGCCTGCAGGGCGGGCAGCAGCGAGCGGCTGACGCGCACCGGCGCCACCGTGTCCTCGTCCTTCTGCACGTTGATGACGAAGGCCTCGGTGGCACGCACCATGCGGACCTGGTAGGCCTCGTTGTCGATGCTGACATCGACGATGCCCAGTGACTGGTTGCGATCCTTGATGATCACGCCGGCATTGGCCAGCGCACGACCCAGCTCGTCCCAGACGCGCTCGCGCGGACCGACCACGCGCAGCTCGGGCACGCCGTTGCCGTCCGTGCCGAGCTTGACCGGCGAGCGGCCCGGCGCGTTCGGCAGCGCCGGCAGCTCGGCCACGGCAACCTGCTCCATGCTGGGCGGGAACGGCGGCTGCACCGGCTCGGTAATGCGGGCATCGTTCGGGCGCTGCGGCGGAATCGGGTACAGCGGCTTGATCGGACGGGTGTTGACGCCCTCGGGCACGGCCAGCGGAGCACCCGGCTCGGCATGGACGTAGTCCAGGCTGCGGTCCCGCAGGAAGGAACATCCGGACACCAGCCCGGCGGCGACAGCCACTACCAGCAAATGACGCATCACAGCACTCCAGCAGCTTGCAGGGCGGCGCGCACGCGCGGGCGGGCGGCCTCGGAAAGAACGGTCAGCGGCAGGCGGATGCCCAGGCCCATGCGGCCCATTTCGGCCAGCGCCCACTTCACCGGAATCGGGTTGGACTCGATGAACAGCACGTCGTGCAGCTCGGCGCAACGCGCGGTCAGCGCGCGGGCACGCTCGGCATCACCGGCCAGGGCCGCTTCGCAGGCCTGCGCCATGATGGCAGGCGCGACATTGGCGGTGACCGAGATGTTGCCCCTGGCGCCGAGCAGGATGAGCTCGATGGCGGTGGCATCGTCACCGGAATAGACGGCCATGCGGTCACCCACCAGCTGGATCAGCTCCTGGCCGCGCTCGAGGTTGCCGGTGGCATCCTTGATGCCGGCGATGTTGGGCACGCCGGCCAGGCGCGCGACCGTGGCATTCTGCATGTCGACCCCGGTACGGCCGGGCACGTTGTAGAGGATCTGCGGAATCGCGACTGCTTCGGCAACGGCCTTGTAATGCTGGTACAGGCCTTCCTGGGTCGGCTTGTTGTAATACGGCGTCACCAGCAGCGCGGCATCGGCGCCCAGGCTGGCGGCAGCAGCGGTCAGCTCGATGGCTTCGCGGGTGGAGTTGGCACCGGTGCCGGCGATCACGGCCAGACGCCCGGCGGCCACCTCGATCACCGTGCGCACCACGCCCAGGTGCTCGTCGACATCCAGCGTGGCGGACTCACCGGTGGTGCCGACCGCGACGATGCCGTGGGTACCCTGCTCGACATGCCACTCGACCAGCTGTTTCAGCGCCGCTTGATCCACCGAACCATCGGGGGTCATCGGGGTGGCCAGGGCCACCAGGCTGCCAAGAATCATGCGGCTCTCCACGCGGTAAGCGGACTAGGGAAATCAAGCCGCCAATGGTACTGGCCCTGTCTGGCCCTCACAAGGGCAATCCCCCGCCTGAGCCGGTCAGACCGGATCGTCACCCGCCCCGGCCAGACGTGCGGCACGCCAGGCACTGGGCGTCTGCCCGGTCAGGCGCTGGTAGGCGCGGCTGAAGTTGGAGGCATCGGTATAGCCGAGCTCGTGCGCGATCTGCGTGATCGACAGGACCGGGTTGCCGAGCAGCGCCTGCGCACGCTCCTGGTGCACCTGGGCACGCAGGGCACGGAAACCGGTGTTTTCCTGCACCAGGTAGCGGTCCAGCGTGCGCGGGGACAGGTTCAGGGTGTGCGCCAGCTCCTCCAAGGTGAGCAGGCTGTCGGCGGCCTCGCGCAGCATCATCAGCACCCAGGCCGACACGCGACGATCGGACACGACGTTGCGCACCAGCGTTCGGCAGCGGTTCTCGGCCATGCGCAAGGCGGCGGTGTCGGCCAGCTCGGGGCTGAAGTGCGCGATCTCCAGCGGATAGACCAGACGCAGGCCCGGCCGCGCCGTCCAGCCGAAATGGCAGCGCGCGCCCGGCATCAGCTCGGCATAGCGGGCGGCGTGCGGCGGCATGGCATAGGAGGCATAGAGCTCATACGGCGGCATGGCGCTGCGCAGGATCTCGCGCAGCTCGTGATGCACGGCCGACGCGATGGCCTCCAGATGAAAGGTCATCACCAGACGGCTCATCGGCATCACCGGCATGAACTCCAGCACCAGCCTGTCGCCCTCATGGCGGCAGCTCATGCGAAACGCAGGCAGGATGAGGCGGAAGAAGCGCGATGCGGTACGCAGGGCATAGTCGACGGTCGGGCTGCTGAGCATGGCGTAGCCGACCATGCTGTGCGAGCTGAGCTTGATCATGGCGCCGAGATCGAGCGCGATGTCATGGCGTATGCCCATGGCCACGGCCGCATCGACAAAGGCCTCCACCTGGCTCAGACGCAGGCAGGCATCGGGTTCAGCCAACAACCGTCGGGAAATTCCTGCCTTCTGGAGCAATGTTTCGGTATCGAAGCCCACAGCGTCGAGCAAATCGAATAACTTGGCGTAGTAGCGAACCGGAAGTTCCGGCACTTCAGTCGTCATGGCAACTCACCAGTCACGATGTCAGAAAGTGATAATATCATGTCAGAAAGTGACAGGATTTAGCGACACCATCAATTGAGAATGCGACATCCGACAATGAGAACATCAATGAACGACATCTCGTCGACACCCGCTCTGCGGGAGCCAGCCCAGAAACGCTCGCGTGAACGCATGCAGCGCGTGATGGCGGCTGCCGAGATGCTGCTGGTCACCGACAACCCCGAAACCATCACCATTCCGCGTCTGTCGCTGGCTGCCGATGTGCCGCGCACGGCCATCTACCCGTTCTTTCCGACCTCGCAAGCCTTGTTTGCGCACCTGACCGGTCTGCACCTGACCGGCATCATGGAGCGCATCACCGCCGTCGGCGAGCGTCTGCGCAATGCCGAAGTGGCCACCCTGGTGACCGCCTTCATTGATGAAGTCAGCGATTACTACAAGGATCACCCGGCTGCGGCCCGCCTGATTCTCGGCGGCCCTTACAGCCATGCCGAATACCTGGCTCGCGAACGCTGCAACGAACAGATCGCCATTTTCTTCCGCGAGCTGCTGGCACAGCGTGACACGCCGATCCACCTGCCAGACAGCCCGAACATCGCCATGCATGTCGTGGAAATCGCCTTCGCCATCATCAAGGCCAGCTATTTCCACACGCATTACATCAGTGCCGAGACTCGCCGCGAGGCGACTGTCATGGTGCTGGACTACCTGTCGCTCTGGCAGGCCCGTGCGGCCCGCGCCAGCAGCGAAGCCAACTGACCCCCGTCCTCGAGGTTCTCCATGAACGCGAAAGTCGATACCACCACCCTGAACACCGCCCCGCAAAGCCAGGGTGCCAACTGGAAGGATCCCAAGCGCTACCTGTGGCTGCTCAGCCCGGCGCTGCCGGTGATCGGCCTCGCCGCCGTCTCGGCCTACGCGGTGGCGCCCAAGAAGCTGCGTGCGCTGTCCTGGGCCGGCCCGGCACTCGTGCACGGCATCATTCCGGCACTCGACCGCCTGATCGGCACCGACACCACAAACCCGCCGGAAGAAGTCATCGAGAAGCTCGAGAACGACAAGTACTACCAGTGGATCGTCAAGGCCTTCATCCCGGCCCAGTACGCCACGCTCGCCCTGGCCACCTGGCTCACCGGCCGCCGCAAGGACATGCCGCTGATGGACTATGTCGGCCTGACCCTGACGGTCGGCGCCGTGAACGGCGTGGCCATCAACACCGGTCACGAGCTGTCGCACAAGCACGATGCCACCGACCGCTTCTTCTCGATGCTGGCCCTGGCCCCGACCGGCTACACGCACTTCGCCGTCGAGCACCCGTTCGGTCACCACAAGCGCGTGGCCACCCCGGAAGATCCGGCCAGCAGCCGCATGGGCGAAACCTTCTGGCAGTTCCTGCCGCGCACCGTGATCGGCGGCTTCAAGTCGGCCTACGAGATCGAGAAGCGTCGTCTCGAGCGCAAGGGCAAGAGCTTCTGGTGCCTGGAGAACGAGCTGCTGCAGGGCTGGGCCATGAGTGCCGGCCTGTTTGGCGCCCTTACCGTGTTCGGCGGCCCGCGCGCCGTGCCGTTCCTGGTCGGACAGGCTGCCTACGGCGCCTCCCTGCTCGAAGTCATCAACTACATCGAGCACTACGGCCTGAAGCGTCAGAAGGATGCCAAGGGCAAGTACGAACGTACCCGTCCGGAACACAGCTGGAACAGCAACGAGATCGTCAGCAACCTGTTCCTGTACCAGCTGCAGCGTCACAGCGACCACCATGCACACCCGACCCGCAGCTTCCAGGCCCTGCGTCACTTCGACAACACCCCGCAGCTGCCAGGCGGCTATGCCTCCATGCTGCTGCCGGCGTACTTCCCGTCATGGTGGTTTGGCATGATGGACCAGCGCGTGGTCGACCACTACAAGGGCGATCTGAGCCGCATCAACATGCAACCGGAAGCCCGCGAGGCCATCTACGCCCGCTTCGGCAGGCCGGCCGCCCTCACCGACGATCCGGCCGAGTCGCTGCCCAACATGGAAGCTGCCGATGCGCTGACCGTGGGTGAAGAATCGAAGGCCTGACCGCCCGCGATTCAACCGCCTGAATGAAAAAGCCCCGGTTCGTCCGGGGCTTTTTCATGGGCGGCAAGGCCTGCCCCGGTCAGATTCCGTGCGCCCGGATCCATGCCAGTGTGTCGGCAGCCACCCTGTCCCAGCCCGGCTCCCCGATCAGGAAATGCGCCTGCTCGGGATACACGTGAAAGTGGCAGCGCTCGCCATAGAGAGCGGCATTGCGACGACAGACACTGGCCGGCACGATGCGATCCCGGCCTCCCGCCAGACTCAGCAGCGGCACCCGATTGGCCTGGAAATCCACGCTGGCAGCCCCATGGGGCTGAAACGCAGCGAACACGATCTCGGCCGCCGCCTTGCCGGACTCATGTACCAGCCGTGCATGCTCGAGATCGGATGCCTGTCGATCGAGCACGTTGAACACCGCGTAATGCGCCTCCCACGCAGTGAGGCGATGCGGTTTCCTCCAGAAGCCGGGGGTGCTGAAAATGCGGGCAGTACCCGGCAGCATCACTGGCCGGATCGGAAACACGCCGCGCGCCGGCGCGCTCGCCAGCATCACGGTGGCGCGGGACAGACCACGCGCTGTCAGCAGCTGAGCCAGCAGGCCGCCCATGGAGTGACCCACCAGGATGGGCAGCTCAGGCAAGGTGGCGATGAAATCGGCAAGGTCGTTGACGTAGTCACGCAGGCTGGTCGTGCCCAGATCAGGATGTGGTGCGCCTGGGGCATGATGACGCAAGGTAGGGGCGTGTACCGGGTGTCCCGCGGCCTCGAACGGTACCCGGAAGGTGTCCCAGATGCGGCCCTGAGACCACATGCCGTGAATCATCACCACGGGCGGACGTGCAGTCATGTCGACTCCCCTGTGTCAGGCGGCCACACCGCGTGGCCAGGAAGTCGTGGACGCTACCCGAGCAGCGGCCTCACTGTCGAGCGTCTGCTCAGCCCGTCAGCAGGGTGAAGCTGAGCATCGCGACCGCAATGGCCAGACAGCTGTAATGAAAGACGTACGACCCAGTCGACATGGGAAAGCTTCCTAAAGCCCTGTTTTCATTGCGAACAGTACGGCAGCAGGCAGCAAGGCTTCAGTGCAGTTTGTGCTGGCAGGTTGTGACGGCGTGTTACCCCGTGTCAGACAAACCGGTGACAAATCGTCACAGCGGTTACGCAGGAAAGCACAGGAGCCATGACGAGTTACACAGTCGCCGCCATCCCGTCACACGGATACGGGGTGGCGGCGCCGTGTTACAGAACGGCCGGCCCCGAACGCGAGGGATCAATCAGGATCTTGGCATGACGCTCGGGGTTGCCGAGCGCGGCAAAGGCCTGCTCGACGCCATCCAGCCCCACCGTGCCGGTGATCAGGCAACCGGCATTGACCTTGCCTTCAGCGAGCAGATGCAGGGCGTCGCGGTATTCCAGCGGCGAATAGCCGAGCACGAAGCGCAGCTCGATTTCCTTGTTGATGCCGATGGCGGGCTCGATAGTGTCAGCCTGCATGCACACGCCCACCACCACGATGCGCGACATCAGCGGCGCGCCGTCCATGAGCTGGCGCAGCACGCCGGGCACGCCCACGCACTCGAAGATCACCGGACGCTTGGGCGCCAGGCCGGCCTTCTCGGC
>VFQO010002503.1_pt1 | contig 11099 bp, 10 predicted proteins | sample 3512331 | NCBI WGS metagenome assembly VFQO01 (sample SAMN10412371, study PRJNA504923) | tailings metagenome | isolation source: Replicate 3 from Balatoc abandoned mine | place: Philippines: Itogon, Benguet | collected 2017-08-28 | reverse complement strand
GGCTCGGCCCCAGCGCCTCGTGCGCGCGCTTTTCGAGCGTGGCGAAATCGACCGGGAAGGTCGGCAGAATGCCCCTGAGCCCGGCATTGTAGATCTCGTTCTGCATCCCGCCGAAATTGCTCATGTCATTCCTCCCCTGACGAGCGCTCTTGCGGTTACCCGCAGCTGCTCAACTGCTCTGCCCCTCGGGGCGCGCTTCGACAAGCGCCTGCTTCGCCTTCGCTGTGCCCCCGCCGAGCAGTTGCTTGGCCAACCGGGTCACCGGACGCTCGAACAGCCGGTAAGCGATCCACGCGGCAAACACGCTGGCGGCAATGGCAAGCGGGACGAACACGAATGGTTGCAGGTCTTCCGGCAAAACGCGCCGCACGACCTGCGACACCAGCGAGAGAACGATCGCGTGCGTCAGGTAGAGCGAATAGGAACTGTCGCCCAGAAAATGCAGCGCCGGGAAGCGGAAGGCAGGCGCGAAGATAGCACCAGCGACGATCATCAAGGCCGGAACCCCGAAGGTCAGCGCGCGCGGCAGCGTGTATAACTGGGAACCGGGAAACAGCAGGACAAAGCCGGCCAGACAGACGATCCACCACAGCGCCGAGGTTCGCGGAGGGGCATTCAGCCAGACCCAGCCAAGCCCGAGGCCGAAAGCAAACTCGAGGATCACATCATCGCCATAGAACCGCACCTGCGACGGCAAGCCGGGCAGCAGGGTCGCGGCGCCGCACGCCAGCACGATCATACCGATAAGCAGCACGAACCGGCTCGTCCTGTTGCGCGTCACCAGCATGGCGAGCGTGAACAGGGTGTAGAAGAACATCTCGAGGTTGAGCGTCCATCCCGCGATCACCAGCGGAGCGTAACCACCCATGGTCTGATTGGGCCACGCAATGAAGAACAACGAGGCAAGGATCAGCGGAGGATCGAAGCGGGTCGATTGCATCGCCGTCGGCACAAGGAACGCCACGGAAGCCACGAAGAAGGTCACCGCCCAGTAGAGCGGGACGATCCGGATGATCCGGTCGCGCATGAACTGGCCAGCGGTCCTCTCCGGTGAACGGGAGGTGGAGACCCACATGACGAAACCGCTGATCACGAAGAAGATATCGACACCGGAACGGAGCGCGATCAGGCCGATTTGTGCATCCATCTTGGCAAGCTGGTGGTCGGCATGGAACAGCACCACCATCATCGCCGCGATGCCGCGCAGATACTGGATCGACGCCAACTCGCGCCCCGAATCGACCGCCATTCATCAACCCCACGAAAGCCTTGCCCTGTCCTAGGAAGGGGTGCGGGCTACGTCCATCGCCAGCTCTGGCGATCTTGTTGACTGCGTCCGCTCAGGCGAAAAGGCGTTGCAGGCGCGGGCGTATCTTCAGGAAGCGGACATAGGCGGCTTCGAGCAGGCGCAGCGCCGCCGGATGGCGCGCTGCCAGCCCGAGCGGACGCAGCATCGGGATCGCGCGCCACATCGCTGCAAAGGCCGCCGCGCCGCTCAGCACGACACCGTTCTCCTCGGCGTGGAAGCGGGCGAGGAGCTGCGCGCGGTCAATCGGGCAGGACGGATCGGCCCCCGCCGCGACATCGACGAAGGTGATGCTTCCTCGCCGATCAAGCCGCCGCATCAGCGCGATTTCGCGCAGGCACAGCGGGCAGGCACCGTCGAACCAGACCTTAACCATCAGGGTGCGATCCACAGACGGATGATATAGGCGACCACGCCCAGCACCGCGACGCTCGCCGCCCAGATGCCAGCCATCCACGCGAGGCGTTGCCACAAGGGCGCTTCAGGCGGTTGCTCCGATGGCGCAAGCATCAATGGTAGCCTTCGTCAGCGACTTTTCCGCGGAACACCCAATAGGCCCAGGCGGTATAGGCGATGATCAACGGCAGGGTGATCGCCACGCCCACCAGCATGAAGGCTTGGCTGCGATAGGGCGCGGCGGCCTCCCAGATGGTGACGCTTTCAGGCACGGCATAAGGCCAGATTGTCACCCCCAGCCCGCTCATGCCGAGAAAGAACAGCGCGATGCCGAGCCAGAACGGCTTGGAATTGCGCTCCTTGAGGATCGCCCGCAGCATCGACAGTGCGACAATCGCGGTCAGGATCGGCACGGGAGCGACGTAGTAGATCTCGGGTGCGCTGAGCCAGCGCGCGGCGTAATCGGCATTGAGGGCGATATTGTAGAGGCTCACTGCCCCCATCAGCACGATGGTCGCCGCGCCCCAGCGGATTGCCAGTTTGCGCGCGTGAACCTGCTCCTCGCCATCGAGTTTCCAGATCAGCCAGGTAGCGCCCAGCAGGGCATAGCCCGCGACAGTGCCAAGCCCCGTCAGCAGAGTGTACGGCGTAAGCCAGTCCCACCAGCTCCCCGCATAGGCGCGATCCACCACATCGATCCCTTGCAGCAGCGCGCCCAGCGTCATTCCCTGCGCCAGCGCGGCGACCAACGAGCCACCGGTGAAGGCGAGGTCCCAGAACTTCTGGTGCCCCGGATCGCGCCAGCGGTATTCAAACGCCACGCCGCGGAACACGAGGCCCAGCAGCATGGCGATGATCAAGGGGTAGGTCGCGGGCAGGATCACCGCATAGGCGAGCGGAAAGGCGGCGAAGAGCCCTCCCCCGCCCAACACCAGCCAGGTCTCGTTCCCGTCCCACACCGGCGCGATCGAATTCATCGCCCGGTCACGCTCGCGCCCGGCCTTGAAGGTCGGGAACAGGATGCCGATGCCAAGGTCGAACCCGTCCATCACCACATAGGCGAAGACGGCAAAGGCGATGATGAAGGCCCAGACGACGGTGAGGTCCATCACACCGGCTCCTTCTCGTCAGAGGCGTGGGTCGGCAGGGTCTCTTCCCCGCCCGGGTTCTGCGTTGGGCCCGGGGTGATGCCGGCGGTGCGGATCGGCCCGACATCGCCGCGCTTCACGCCATATTCGCCCGGATGCGGGGCCTTGCCCATCAGCTTGAGGATGTACCACACGCCGATGCCGAAGACGGTGAAGTAGACGAGGATGAAGGCCAGCAGGGATGCCGCGACCGCAGGCGCATCAAGCGGGCTGGCCGCATCGGCTGTCCTGAGCACGCCATAGATCACGAAAGGCTGGCGCCCGACTTCGGTAGTGATCCATCCGGCAAGCACTGCGGCAAACCCGGAAGGCCCCATCAGCAAGGCGGCGCGGTGGAGCCACGGCATGTCGTAAAGCGTGCCCCGCAGCCGGCCCCACAGGCTCCACAAACCGATGCCGAGCATGGCGAAACCGATGCCGACCATGATGCGGAAGCTCCAGAATACCACACCGACCGGCGGCTCCTCGTCATCGGGGATGGTATCGAGCCCGGCCAGCGGCGCGCTCAGATCATGTTTGAGGATCAGCGACGAAGCCTTGGGAATTTCGATGGCATAGCGCACCGTCTTCGCCTCGCTGTCAGGGATGCCGAACAGGATTAGCGGCGCGCCTTCGGGGTGGCTCTGGAAGTGCCCCTCCATCGCCATGACCTTGGCGGGCTGGTGTTCGAGCGTGTTGAGCCCGTGCATGTCGCCCGCGAAAATCTGCGCCGGGGTGACGATCGCGGCCATCCACATCGCCATCGAGAACATCTTGCGCGCGTGCGGATTGGCGCGGTCCTTGAGCAGGTGCCACGCACCCACCGCGCCAACCACGAAGGCGGTGGTGAGGTAGGCCGCCATCACCGTGTGGACGAGGCGGTAGGGGAAGCTCGGGTTGAAGACGATGTCCCACCAGCTCGGCCCCGGCAGGAATTGCCCGTTGGCGCCGATCTCATACCCCGTCGGTGTCTGCATCCAGCTGTTCACGCTGAGGATCCAGAAGGCCGAAACGAAGGTGCCCAACGCCACCATGAAGGTCGCGGCAAAGTGCAGCTTCTTGCCGACCTTGTTCATCCCGAACAGCATCACGCCAAGGAAGCCCGCCTCGAGGAAGAAAGCCGTCAGCACCTCGTAGGCCATTAACGGCCCGATCACCGGCCCTGCCTTGTCCGAGAACACCGACCAGTTGGTGCCGAACTGGTAGGACATGACAATCCCGGACACGACGCCCATCGCAAAGGCGATCGCGAAGATCTTCAGCCAGTACTTGAACAGGTCGAGGTAAACGCTCTTGCCGGTCTTCAGCCACAGCGCTTCGAGCACCATGAGATAGCTTGCAAGCCCGATCGAGAAGGCCGGGAAGAAGAAGTGGAAGCTCACCGTGAAGGCGAACTGGATCCGCGCAAGCAACAGGGCGTCGAGGTTCTCAAGCATGGTCAGGGCGTAATCCGCTAAGCGCGGCGATCAATTGCAATCGCTGCACGGAATATACGGTTTGCAGGCGAAAGGGTTGCAACCGGCGGTCAGCCCTGCCCTTCGAGCAGCCGCACCATCGCCATTCCGGCCAGCATCGCGGCGACGAAAATGGCGGCCGAACCGGGCGCAATCGCGAAGGCCGCGAAGCCGGGGCCGGGACACAGGCCCGCGATCGCCCAGCCCACCCCGAACAGTGCCGACCCGCCGACAAGGCGCGGGGTGATGTCGGTACGGTCGGGCAGCGAGAACCGCTCGGCGAAGGCAGGATGCTGCATCCGGCGCTGGACAGCCCAGGCAATCGCCATAACCAGAACCGCCCCGCCCATCACGAAGGCGAGCGTCGGGTCCCAGTCACCGAACAGGTCGAGGAAGCCGCGCACCCGCGCCGGATCGGTCATGCCGCCCAGCGCAAGGCCCGCGCCGAAGATCGTGCCTGCGGCCAGCGCGACCAGCGTGTCGCGGATCATGGCAGCACCTCCAAGCCCAGCGCATTCATCGCAGCCACTGTGGCAAAGCCCGTGACCATAAAGGTGGCCGTCGCGACGAGCGAGCGCTGCGACAGGCGGCTCATCCCGCAGACGCCATGCCCGCTGGTACAACCGCTGCCGAGCCGCGTGCCGATCCCCACGATCACCCCCGCGATCACCAGCGGCACGGGCCCGGCAAACGCCGGTGCTGCTCCGCCGAACAGGATGGTAACGATCAGCGCCCCCAATGGCAGGCCGATCAAAAAGGCGAACGCGGCCACACGCGGCATCGAGCTCGCCGCCAGCCCGAAGGCACGAGCGGCAATGCCCGACACACCGGCGATCCGCCCCGCCCCCAGCAGCATCAGCGCGGCGGCAAGACCAATCAGAATGCCGCCGGCCAAACCCGCCATCGGAGCTGCATCAGGGAAGCCCGGCAGGCTCATACCGCGTTCACCGGGATCTTGAGGTAGATGATGCCATTATCATCGGGCGGCGGCAGGTGCCCGGCGCGCATATTGACCTGGACCGAAGGCAGGATCAGCCGCGGCATATCGAGCGTCGCATCACGCGCCTCTCGCATCGCTACGAACTCATCTTCGCTGATCCCGTCATGGGCGTGGATATTGCCTGCGCGTTCGGCCGCGACGGTGGTCTCCCACACATATTCGCTGCGACCTGCCGGCAGATAATCGTGACACATGAACAGCCGGGTTTCGTCCGGCAGAGTGAGAATCCGGCGCAGCGAGCGAAACAGGGTGCGGGCATCGCCTCCGGGGAAATCGGCACGTGCACTGCCATAGTCGGGCATGAACATCGTATCGCCGACGAACACCGCCTCGCCCACAACATAGGCGATACAGGCGGGCGTATGCCCCGGGACATGCATCACCGTTACCGGCAGCGCTCCAATAGCGAAGGTATCGCCATCCGAGAACAGCGCGTCGAACTGCGACCCGTCAGGCGCGAAATCCTCGCCGGCGTTGAACAGCTTGCCGAACACCGCCTGCACCGCTGTGATGTGCGCGCCGATCGCGATCTTTCCGCCGAGCTTCTCCTGCAAATAGGGTGCGGCGGAAAAGTGGTCGGCGTGGGCGTGGGTTTCGAGCAGCCATGTCACATCGAGGCCATTCGACGTTACATAATCGACAACCGCGTCCGCCGACGCGGTCTTGGTCCGTCCGGAACTGGGATCGTAATCGAGCACCGAGTCGATGATCGCCGCTTTACCAGTCGCCGGATCATGCACGACGTAAGTGACCGTGAAGGTGGCCGGATCAAAAAAACCCGCGATTTCCGGTCGCAACGCCGGATCGGTGCGGGCGCGGAGCACCTGCTCGTTTGCCGCCAGCAGCACCGGATCGTCACTCATCTTGCCCCTCCCGCCGTTCGCGGGGGATACTAGGCGCCATTAACTCGTCGGCGCAATATCGGCCGTGCTCACGCGGCAGACGGGGCTGCGACTGCGCAGCCCCGCCGCCCCTGCTACATCGTCCAGCGCACGCCGATGAAGAACGAGCGCCCGATCGGGCTCGCCGGATAGGCGCGCTCGGTGATGAAGGGCTTCACGTCCGAGATGTTGTTGACCCCGCCGAACACCTGCAGGCCCATGTCGGTGAACTCGTAGGAGGCGCTGACATTGTGCATCCAGGTTTCGCCGGTGATGCCGGCAGGCCCGAACTGGGTGGCAACGGTTTCCACCTCCACCCCGCGCAGCGCCATTTCGCCGAGATAGGTGACCGTGTAATCGAGGTTGAAATCACCGTAGCCATAGCTCGCAGTCGCACGGCCCGACCATTCAGGCCGCTGGAGTTCGCCCAGCTCCGGATCGATGCGTGTGAGGTCGGTCGGATCGAAGAAGAAATCGAGCTTGTCGACCCACGATGCCGTGGCAGCAAGGCCAAGGCGGTGCTCTCCGATCGCGGTGTTATAGGACAGCGAGGCATCGACCCCCGCGCTTTCGATCTGGACGAAATTGATGGTCGTCAGATTGAGCGAGGTAAATCCGAGGAACTGCGCCGAGCCGGGATCGCGATTTCGGGTGAAGCTGCTGCAGAAGTCGTTCGGGAAGGTCGAGCTGTCATAGCAGTTATCGACCACGTCCTGAGCGGCGACGGTGCTGATCGCGTCGTCGATCTTGATGTGGTAGTAGTCCGCGGTGAACGAGAGGCCCGGAACGAAGCGCGGAGAGAGAACCACACCGACGGTATAGGTGTCTGCCGTTTCCTCACGCAGATCGGGGTTGCCCGCGATGGTCCCGGCAAAGCGCGCGCTGAGCGGATCAGAGAAGCCTTCGGGAATCCCGTCCGCACGGCAGTTGGCGATGCGGTTCTGGATATTGGCATCACCGGCGGCAGTCAGACGGTCGATTTCGGCCTGATCGCACGGATCGAACGGGCGGAAGAAGGCAGCCTGCGGCGGTGCGAACAGCTCGGAGATGTTCGGTGCCCGAACAGCCCGCGAATAGGTGCCACGCAGACGGATATCCTCGATCGGCGACCAGAAGCCGTTGATGGCATAGGTGTAGACCGTGCCGACCGTGCTGTAGTCGGAGAAACGGCCCGCCAGTTCGAGCCGCAGCTCCTTCATGAACGGCACGTCCTCGAGCAGCGTGGTGCCGAGCTCGCCGTAGAATTCGATCACGTCATACTTGCCGCCGGAGTTCTGGAAGAACCCGTCGGGCGGGGTTGCCAGCGAGGTCTGCGAGAAGCCGAGATCACCCACGAAATCACCGGCATTGCCATCAACCGTGGTCACCGGCAGGATACCGCGCACCAGCGGGTCGAAGTTCGACTGGCTCTTCTCTTCGCGATACTCAGCCCCCAGCGCAAACTGGATGCTGTCATAGGGCAGGTTGAAGAAGGCCGAGGTATCGCCGCTCACCAGCGCCGTCACATCGAACTGTTCGGTGCGGAAGGTATCCACCGTAGTGGTGGTGATGAAGTCAATCGCATCCTGGCTGATCGCGCCGGGACCGAAAAGGTTGGCCGGACGGCACTGGCCTTGTCCCGGGACGAAGGTCAGGTAGCCGAACTCGCCGGTCGGAATGCCGAACGGGGTCGAGGGCGAACGCACCGCCGGGTTGATCTCGCTGCGGCACACCGGATTGCCCTGTGCATCGCGGGTCACGTCGATCGCGGCAAGGAAGCGGTCATAAAGCACGTTGTTGCGGTTGATCGACTTGAGATCATACCGGCCATAGTTGGCCGAGACATCCCAGCTGATCTCGTCCGTCAGATCGCCCTTGGCCCCGCCAACGAAGCGGAAGGTTTCGGAAATGTTGGTATCGATGTTGGGACCAAGATCGGTCGGGTCACGGGTGATGAACAGCCCTCCCGCCGCATCCGAGATCGGACGCAGGATCGCTGGGATGAAGGGGTTGTCCGGGGCAACCGTCAGCAGGTCGTAGAACGAGTTCTGGTTGGTGCCGAAGGTGGTTTCCTGACGGAAATACTTGCCTTCGAAATACACGTTAACAGCATCGCTGATGTCGTAATCGGATAGCAGGTTGAACCCGAACCGCTCGGTCTTGGGGATCAGGTAACCGTTGTTGTCGAAGATGGTGCCTTCGCCGCCAAACGAGTTGAAGTTGCTGGCGATGAGGCCATCCTCGTCGAGCACTTCGATCCCGTTAGCCGTCGCGATGAAGCACCCGCCGAGCGCGCCGAAGCCGTTGTAGTCGAACAACCCGTTGAAGCCGACGAAGCTTTCGGTGCAGTCGCTGCGGCCATCATTGTCGATGTCGGAATTGGGGTCGGCAAAGTCCGCCGGAATGATCACCCCGCCTGCCGAGGTGATCGGGAAGCCGTATTGCGGGGCGATGATGCGGGTCGGCGCGTTGAGAGCCCGGTCGATCAGCGCCTGCTCTGCCGCCGTCGGCGTCACCCCGGTCGGGAAGATCGCGTTGTAGCGCGAGCTCCCCGGGGTCGGGATGGTGAAACCATAGGGATAGCGCCCGTTGGCGAGGCTGAAGAAGTTGCTGAAGTTGGGCGTCCCGGCCCCGAGATCGCCGCGCTGGAAGCGCAGCGCAGGGTTCGGGCCGTCATCGGAGATATTGCCATCGCGGAACTGCGCCCGGTCGCCGAAGCGCAGGCCATTGTCGCGGCTGTAATCGCCCACCAGCGTCACATTGCCGCGCCCGTCAGCGAAGTTCTTGCCGAGCTTGATATAGCCATCGAAATTGGCGCCATCGCCATTGTCCGAAAGGCCGCCGGACATGCCCAGTTCCACCCCATCGAACTCGCGGTCGAGAATGAAGTTCACGACACCGGTCACCGCGTCGGCGCCGTAGACGGCAGAAGCGCCGCCGGTCAGCACTTCGACCTGCTTGATCAGCGAGGACGGGATCGAGTTGATGTCGACAACAGAGGTTTCAGCGACACCGGCAACGTGGCGGCGGCCATTGACCAGAACCAGAGTGCGTTCCGCGCCAAGCCCGCGCAGGTTGAGCGTTGCCGCACCGACCGCCGCGCCCGAACCGACTTCGCCGGGCGCAACCGACTGGGCCGAGCTTACCGAAGCCGAAAGCGCCGGGATGGTCCGCAGCGCGTCGGCGACTTCCTGTTCGCCGCGGAAGGTTTCAGCGGTGATGCTGACCACCGGCGAGGGGGATTCAAGGTTGGAATCGCGGCGCAGCCGCGAGCCGGTGACGAGGATCGGTTCGCCCGCATCAGCGGCAGCTTCGGCGCTGGCGTCAGCCGCAACATCGGCGACTTCGCTCGCCGCGGCAGCGTCAGCGACCTGCGCTGAAACGGCGCTCGGCACGGCCAGCAAGGCGAGTCCGGAAAGAAGAGTGGTGGAAAGAAGTGCCTGACGGCCAGAAACCTTGAACGCGATCATCTCTTATGCCCCCGAAAAGTTGGGTGAAGTGATCCTCCCCTGACTTTCGGCGGTCCGGCGTCATTGATCGCACCAGCATCCCCGGTGTGCGCTGCCCTCCCTATCTGCATCACGCACAAGCACGGAATGGAGCGCGCTTGAAACCTTCGCTATGCGCCATTTGACTTATGTGTCATTTTTGCATTGCAAGCTGACGCGCTTGTAAAACAAAATTGATTTTACACGATTTTTTGCAACGCCGCCTTCAAACGGCTACGCTTCACGAGAACAATGCCGGCTAGGGCTCAGGCCGAGGCCGAGGCAGCTATGCGGCGGGGTTGATTGTTACGCGCCCTGCTGCGCACCAACGGCAGCCTGTCCGGTCAAGGCCGCTCGGAAACGCCGGCGCACCAGCCAGGGCTCAAGCCACCGCCCGACGAGATAGGTCGCGAAGAAAAGTCCGGCGAGCACGTAGCCCGGCGTGGGAGAGTGCTGACCTTCGTCTTCTTCCTTGTCCTTCTTCTTGGTCGGATCCTCGGGAGCAGGCGCGCCGAGGAACTGGTCAACCGGATTGAGCGGTTTGGGAGGCTTGGGCTTGTCCTTGTCCTTCCCGGACTTTTCCGATGCTTCGATGGCGGGCTTCTCAACCTCGTTGATCGCCACGGCAAGCTGCGCGAAACCGAGGAACAGCAGCGGGGCGAGGAAGCACGCCAGCAGCGCCGGACTGCCGAGGTCGTAGCGCAGCACCGCACCAGGCCCGCGCCGCTGGAGCTGCAAGGTGCCATTGGTGAACGTCGCCAACTTGTCCTGTGCGGCGGGATTATGCTTGGCGTAGGTGAGCGTATCGCCCGCAACCGAATAGGTCGTGCCCCGCGCCTGAAGCAGGGGATCGAGGCGCGCGAAGGCTTCTTCCGCCGTCAATTCGGAATCAAGCGGGATATCGCCGCGCGCGCGCCAGATGTTGTCGATCACAGGGAGGTTCACGCGAGGTGAAGCCGTCTACTCGGCCGGTTCAAGCTGCGGCGCCGATGCCGCCGCGCGCCGTCGGGCGAGCGCTTCCTTCACCGACTTGTAGCCCTCGGTGAAGGGAAACAACATCGTCTCGCGGATATCCATCCGGCGGCCACCTTCCATGCCGAGCAGCTCTGCCTCGCCATCGACGCAGGTGCCGAACATCCGGTCCCATATGATCCATGTGCCCGAGTAATTGCTGCGGGTCGCCTCGTAGTCCTGCGAGTGGTGGACGCTGTGGTGCTCGACCGTGTTAAAGATGTAGCGCCACCAGCGCGGCGTGTTGAAGCGCACGTTGATGTGCTGGTAGACCGAAACAGTCATGCCGATTGCGCCAGCGAGCAGGAAAGCGCGCGGCAGGAAATCGAAGAACCCGCCGATCCCAAGCCCGATCAGGAACAGTTCGATCGGATTGCCGACAGCGCCTTTGTTGATGTTGAGCTGGGTGATGTAGTGATGCGGCGCATGGGTCAGCCACAGTGGGTGCCAGTTATGC
>VFQO010002502.1_pt1 | contig 11100 bp, 14 predicted proteins | sample 3512331 | NCBI WGS metagenome assembly VFQO01 (sample SAMN10412371, study PRJNA504923) | tailings metagenome | isolation source: Replicate 3 from Balatoc abandoned mine | place: Philippines: Itogon, Benguet | collected 2017-08-28 | reverse complement strand
TGTAGCCGGTACCTAAAGATATCCACAACAATAAATAAGAAAGAAACATGAACCAATATCAAGAATTCATTGCTAAGTCACGTTACTCACGCTTCCTACCAGAACTAAACCGTCGAGAGCATTGGTCTGAGACTGCTCAACGATGGGTTGACTTCATGAAAACTAAATTCCCTAACCAGCTTGCAGATAAGTGGTGGGAAGATCTGTACAATTACATCAACAATCTAGAAGCACTACCCTCTATGCGGTCTATCATGACTGCAGGTCCTGCCCTAGATCGTACTCACGTAGCAGCTTATAACTGTAGCTACCTCCCAGTAGACCATCCTCGTAGCTTTGATGAAGCTATGTATATCCTCCTATGTGGTACTGGTGTAGGCTTCTCAGTGGAACAACAGTACGTTGATCAGTTACCCGTAGTGCCCAATCTACGATTCACTAAAGAAAAGATTGTTGTAGAAGATAGTAAGGAAGGTTGGTGCTACGCTTATCAAGACCTCATTCGCGGTATGTACGAAGAAGGTGTAGTACGAGGTTGGGATACTTCACTAGTCCGACCCAAGGGCGCTCCACTAAAGACATTCGGTGGTAGAGCATCCGGTCCTGAACCCCTAGAAGAACTATTCCGCTTCACCACAGATAAGTTTCTGGCAGCACAAAGTCGTAAGCTAACCACTATTGAAGCACACGATATCATGTGTAAGATCGGTGAAGTAGTAGTTGTAGGTGGTGTACGTCGTTCTGCTATGATCAGCTTAGGCGGTTTAGAAGATCATGATCACGCTACTGCTAAAGCGGGTGCATGGTGGGAAAATAATGGTCAGCGTGCTCTAGCTAACAATAGCGCTATCTACGATAAGACACCTGACATTGGCACCTTTATGCAAGAGTGGGTCAACATCTATAACAGCCATTCCGGTGAACGAGGTATCTTTAACCGTGAAGCTTCACAGAAGCAGGCTGCTAAATGGGGTCGTCGTAATGCTGACGTGGAATATGGCACTAATCCGTAAACGTTGAATGCGGATTTAAAACCCCTTCTGATTGACTTGGAAGCCTACATCAAGGCGACAAGGCGGAAGTGATTTCTTGCAAGGTCCAGCCGGTACCTATAGAAGAATGAACACCGTGAGAGACTAAGTGAAGGGGCTATTATGTATTGTGTATACTGGATTTACTTAAACGATACTGACAATCCGTTAAGAGACGGCTATATCGGTATAACTAAAAACCTATACGAAAGAATCAGGTCGCATCGTAGAAATAAGAAGATAACTAAGCTAACTAGCTTTTTGAAAGCGCATCCTTGGGATAGTGTTAAGCTAGAGATCTTAGATATGAATTTATCATTAGAAGAGGCTTTAGAACTAGAGCGGTTTTACAGGCCAGAAGAGATGGTAGGTTTAAATCTGCAACGCGGCGGCGAAATAGGTGTAAATCCAGAATGGTACTCTATAAAAGAGAACCGTGAGCAACACAGTAAGGCAACGTCTGAGGGTACTAAGCAAGGTATCTTGAACAAAGACAGTGCTGAAGCTCGCAGGATACGAGCAAAATTGTCTTGGAATAATCCTAACAGAAAGAAAATTTCTGTCGCAGGTAGTAGCAATCCTAATGCTTCTTTAATTGAAGAACAAGTTAAAAGCATTAAGTACGAACTAATTCCAAGGGGTCTAACTAACCCTGAGATTGCAAAACAATTTTCAGTACACCCTCGTGTTATCAGGTTTATAAGAATCGGCAAAACCTGGAAACATGTATAATAGATGCGATAGTCCAGCGCACAGCAAGAATTGATGTTGATACTTGCAGTGTGAGGTTCAGAAATCATCCTTAAACCATATCAATTTTGTAACTTATCTACAGTAGTTGTACAGCCAACAGATACTTTTGAAGACCTACGCCGTAAGGTAGTTATCGCTACTATCTTCGGCACCATGCAGTCTACGCTAACAGATTTCCCTTATCTACGTCCCATCTGGCGCAAAAATACCGAAGCAGAACGCCTGTTAGGTGTGTCTATGACAGGTATCCTCGGGAATGATATTCTAGTTAATGGCATCCCTGATGAGAAGTCCCTACCAAATCTACTGGAAGAACTCCGTCAAGTAGCTCGGGATACTAATGAAAAGTGGGCTAATATCTTAAATGTGCCGCCCTCTGCTGCCATTTGCTGCGTAAAACCGGAGGGGACAGTCTCCCAACTTACACAAACAAAAAGCGGTATCCATGCAGGACATGCTCCTTACTACATTCGCCGAGTACGCCAGGATAAGAAAGATCCTATTACACAGTTCCTTATCGATGCAGGTGTTCCACATGAACCTTGCTTCATGAAACCCAATGATACAGTAGTGTTTGAGTTCCCACAGAAGTCTGAGGGTCTATGCCGTAAAGACTTAACTGCTATTCAGCATCTAGAGCTATGGCTTACCTACCAGCGTCACTGGTGCGAACACAAGCCATCAGTAACTATCTCTGTCAAACCACATGAGTGGATGGAAGTAGGTGCATGGGTATACAAACACTTTGATGAGTGTACCGGTGTAAGCTTTTTACCTGATGACAATGGAACATATCGACAGGCACCTTATGAGGATTGTACTGAAGAAGAGTATAATGATCGTGTTGCAAAAATGCCTCTATTAGATTGGTCTTCCTTCAAAGAATACCAAGATAATGTAGAGGGAGTACAAACTCTCGCCTGTACAAACGGATCATGCGAAATTTAATCTGCCAATCTGAAGGTTGCAACTTACCGGTTAAAGAACCTCACTTTAGGACAGGTAAAAGAGCCGATAAGCTTTACTACTATAAGTACTGTCAACCTTGCCTAAATCTTAAAAAGTCTTATGGTATAACCGCCCCCGAAAGAGATAAACTATTAGCTAACCAAGAGGGATTATGCGCTAATAAAGGATGCCTCAAGAAAATTTATTTTAAAGGCAAAGGCTTTGAAGGCGATTCTGATAACGCTCATACCGATCATAACCATAGAACAGGGAAAATCAGAGGGATTCTCTGCAGGAACTGCAATATGGCGTTAGGTATGCTAGAAGATAAGCCCCAAAAACTTACAGGTCTGTTTGACTATTTAAAGAAAGAAATTGAATGAAACTACTTAAATTTTCAGCATCATGGTGCGGTCCATGCAAACAACTACAAACATACATCGACAATAACCCCTCTGAATTTCCTATCGATATCTTGTACGTACTAGTGGATGGTGGTGGAGATGTTGAGCAGCAACTAACCTCTAAGTTTAAAATCAAAGCAGTACCTACTTGTGTACTGGTTGATAATGCTGAAAATGAACTAGGTCGTGTTACCGGTTTCAAGCCGGATGCTTTAAAAGACTTAGTTGATCTGTATGATGGTACGCTAGCCGGTACCTAAAAGAAAAGCGCAGTAGTTGTTATGCGCGAGCCGAGAGCCTTGTTAGATATTCTTCCCCTCTCGGACAGACGAAACAATAGGTGTATGAGAAGTACACCCTGAATTTTGGCATGTAGCTCAGTTGGTAGAGCACCGGACTGTTAATCCGTTGGTCCCTGGTTCGAGCCCAGGCTTGCCAGCCACAAACAATAGCGGAGTAGAGAAGTGGCCTATCTCACGAGTCTCATAAGCTCGGAATCGGTGGTTCGAATCCACCCTCTCGCTACCAAGAACCTACTAGACCGAACAGGTCTGTTCTACCTTAGGGACGTTAACGCTACGATAACAGGCGTCATGCAGACTGAAAGGTCTGCTTTTCATTTCAAAGGATAATATGTACGATCGAGATCTAGAAACTAACCGTGCTAAGAAGATTCAACACGACAAGAATCTTCAAGATGCTGCAGCTAAACGTCTCAAAGAGGTAGCTGCTAAAAAGAAGCTTAAGAAACAACAATCTAACTAAGGACACACTATGGACAACGGTCAACCTGCACTAAACGCTTACCAACGATTCTTCGGGGTACACTTCAACCCTGGACAAGATCCCGAAGTACAGGCATTAAAAGAAGCTTGTGCCGGTTTTCTAGAACACTTCAATACTACCATTAAACAACGTGGTGGTGCTCCAGATGTCATCCTAAACTCTGTAGCAACACGTCTGCTAGAAACACAGATGCTTGCGGTAAAAGCCTTAACATGGAATAACTGATATGAAAGACCCTAACGACTACTGGACAGAAGAGATGTTTCCAGAAGAACTGACTCAAGCACGACTAGAGTATATTGAACGTTTTTGGGGAACACCCTTAATGGAAGCAGTTAAAGAAAAGCTGGAAAGCGAGGACCAATAATGGGTAAAGGTAGCTCCCGAAGACCTACCAATGAGAGTGTCTATCAACAGAATTGGGACGCTATCTTTGGTAAGAAAGAAACCATCACTGAGAACCAGTGTAAAGAGTGCAAAGTAGGTATTGTCTTTGATCTAGACGCCCATACTGTAGTTTGCACACAATGTAACTACAGAAAGACCACGCATGAGTTGTGAAAAGAAGCTTCAACACCTAATCTACGATAACTTCACTAGTTTCTTCAACGCTCAGACTGCCCACCTGAACGTTACCGGAAAGACCTTCCTGTCAGACCACCAGCTATTCGGAACTGTATATGAAACACTATATACTTGGCACGACAAACTGTCCGAACAACAGAGGGCTATGGGGTACCCATGTAACGGTAATTTGCAAGATTTCTACGAGGATAATATTGTTAAACGACCATCCCAAACAGGTAAGCGTGATGACCTAGTACAGGGTGTTCTCGGTAACATCCTAGATCTAGAGGGTGCTGCTCAGAGCCTTTATATGGAAGCCGGTAAAGAGAAACATGGCGGTCTAGAGACTCTCATTGGAGACTATCTAGTGGATCTATCAACATTGAAATACAAACTAAGGAGTAGTCTATGAACGACGTACTTGAGATTCTAAAGAACATTAACGCACTAGCACTTGATCCTGGTGAAGATGTCAAATCATTTGTAGATGCTCTACAAGGCATTACTAAGATGAGTGATCAAGCTATGGGTATTGTTGAGAAAGAGCTTCTATGAAGAACTACAATATCTTCGCGCTACGTGGTGATACAGAAGTATCAGACGTAGAAGTGTGCCAAGCACTAGGTCTACCTATGGAACTAGCTGGAACACCTGATCTAAACACTGTTGCGCTTAAAGCTATGCACAAACAAAACTATGATGGCTTTGTAGCTGCTGGTATGAACCCTAATGACGCTATGGAACGTGCTGATAAGGCTCGTGCTCAAGCAGAACGTGAAATTCGAGAGTTGAGTAAACAATGAGCACCTACACAGAGCGTTTAGTTTTAGAGTCAGTGGAGCTAAACGATAAAATTAAAAAACTAAATCTATTTATTGGTACAGATAACTTTAACTCTCTTAGCCAAGAATATAGGCAACTATTAGTAGATCAGGTTGAAGCGATGACTACCTATGCAGATATCCTTCACAAACGCCTAGCATACGAATTTCCGTAAATTAAAAACCCACCGTAATTGGTGGGTTAAAAATTTCCTTAGCGACAGCTGTCTTAGAAAGGAACATCCTTGAACGGATCAGGAATTTCCTTCTTGCGAGGGACTTCCCTAATCTGAGTCACTGGACCTGTGCTTACTTGTAGGTCTTCTAGTTTTTTATTAGGTGCCTCAAATGACGCTGGTGGATTACCGCCAGTAGGTGTCATCTGTCCAATACCGTATTGCTTAACTCGTGGATCACGAGCTAAGTCTTTGAAAGTGCTTTCTACACGAGAGCTAAAGTTAGCTTTCCATGCTGGGATTCTATTCTTAGGACCAGCTAGACCAAGACCTACTGAGACCCATTGCTTATCATTCCACTTTTCGCTGGCACCTTCTGCAGCAATGTTAATCAACTCTTTAAATTGATCAGGTGTTACTGCCAAATGCCTGCGGCGCTTCTCACCAGTAATAGTGCCAGTTGCTCCTTCTTGGTCTGGTAAACTGTATGGTGGTTTCCAACCTGCTTTCTCCGCATCCTTGAGCATCTCGTTTGTTACACGAACGTATGCTGCCCATTTAGCAGAGTCATTCTTGTTACGCTTCAAATACACTTGCTTATAATTATCGTTGGGTTGAATCCTACGCCATAGCTCGTCAAAGTAAGCACCTACTGCAGGAAATTCACCTTGCTCACCAATACCAACAGCTTCCATTTGATCTACTCTACGGAATGTTTCTTGCTTACCTTCTTCATACGCTCGAACCATACGATCTGCTAGAGTCTTCATGTATGGTACTGCCTGTGGAATAGCAATGTTGTTATAGGCATTTCGGTAGACTAGAGAGCCAAAAGGACTGCTGATAATAGAGTCGTGTACCCACATTACTGGTAACGGAACCTGACGACCATTATTGACAAATAACGTTGTCATTTTAACCAGATCCCCGTCAAGAGACTGCACTACCATAACCGGCCCCAGTCGAGCTTGTGCTGTGCCTAAGGGATTGTTAAATATATCGTGCTTACCTGTGCGGGGATTGTAGAACTCCTGGTCTCCTTTAGTAGCTGCTGGATCGAAGTCTCGATTAGACTCCTGCATAGCAATACGCTCACCAGTAGTTGTACCAACTGTTACCTCTACAGGCTTGCGGTATTTCATAATAGTACCATCTTTACCACGCCACACTTCTGCTTCTGAATCAGGTCTCCACTGAGGAACCATACCTACAGAAGTAAAGAACTGTGTATCACCAGATGCCCCAGGGAACTTAAGAACAGTTCCCAGCATAGCACTATGCCGACCAATAGCCTTCAGTACTTGAACGTTAGTGTCGTCAATAATCTCGCGAAGAGTAGCATCCATAACGCTGTAGATTTCATCGACAATACGACTATTGGTACCACCGTCTTTATCAGTACGTAGGTGTTTAGCGACTAACTCTTCATGAGAGTTAAGCCAATAAAGCATATGCTCTGAGAACATAGATGCGTCTTTACCGTATGCGTTCTGCATTAGTGGTACTTTAAACAGATCGCTTGCGACTTTAGCAGCACCTTGCTTTTGGATTAAGCCTTTAAAGAAAGAGCGCCATCCTTGCGCCATCTCTGGCTTATCCTTATAAATCTCATCTAGTTTCAGACTAAATTGGTTCATAGCGTAGCCACGCATATCGGCCAAACTAGGATTAAAGGTACCTAGTCGTTTAGCGTTCTGGGTGTTACCGAAAAACAAGGACTGTAGGAAAATACCGTTCTGGTTACCATCATCAAACCCATGATGAGTCAGCTGATAGTGCTGGTTTTTCATAGCGGGATTGTCGTATAGACTCTTCAGCTGAAACATATCGTCCCATAAGTTCTTATTACCTAGACTTTCCCCACGCTCCATTGATGCTAGATGCTGTCGAATGTTACCTTCGTTAGCAGTGTCGCCATCCATAAAGGCGTTGTACTCTTTACCAAGTGAGGCTAGATGATTACCAATCTCAGGTGTGTAAAGCTTAATTACTTCCGCTTCAGGTAGCTTAACAATATCACGGTTCAGTTGAGGACCGGTAGCGCTGTAGTAATTGATAACAGCGTTGAACATGGCACCAATAGCACCTTGTTCTGCAGGAGTTAGCTTCATTAGAGCATCATGCCGCTTACGAGCGCGGTCTACTAAACCTGCTGGAGCAGATCTGTCTTTGGGATCTACCATGAGAATACTAATAAACTTTGCCTTTAATTCCTCGACACGGCTCGGATCAAAGAGGTCCACACCACGAACAGCATCCTGAAGAGCAACCCCAAGCATATCCCGTACACCATCTTTGCTAGACATATAGTCCATGCCAGCTGATGCAGGAAAGAATCGTTGGTTAGATTGTGCATGCGACCACGCCATAAACTTCATACGACCACCCATGACTTCTGCGTTCATTAGATCGTACTCTAGTGTTTTTAGTTTATTCTGAATCTCTTCACGAGCATGCGCTTGTTGTGCTTTGATGAAAGCGTTTCGGCTAGCTTCGCTGTTGGGGTCATAGCCACGAGGAACCTTTTGATTTTGCATCAACACATCAAAGTCTTTCTTGCTAACCTTATTGCGCTCGGCAAAAATGCTAGTTGAATAGATCTCGAAATCATTGACAACCATATTGGCTTTGATGTCTTCTAATTCACGCTTCTTATAGTCTACGTCTTTCTTACGATAGATATAGCCCACAGAGCCAAGAATATCCTTAGTAACATCTGCTGCACGAGTGACCATGCCTGGAGTACGTTTAGCGTTCTTGCTTAGGTTAGGACGTCCTTGGTCAAAGGTTGCGCCACCAACAAGCGGTGTATCAGAAGGCATCATACGACGAGTATCACCCGTAAGAGCTTCTGTTAGATAGGTTAGGTTACGAGCATCGTTCTTTAGTTGAGGGCTACTAGTAAGAACAGTACGACCATCGACTTGTTGAGCGACATGCTCCCCGTTATGGATACTAGATACAACTTGAGCCATAGCTGCTTTACGGATGTTCTCTGGCTTCATCTTAACACCAAGACGATCTAGAGCATTACGCATACTATGCGCAGTAGCATCAACCATGTCACTCATGTACATGGCATCATCCATTGGTGCGCCATCTTGTGACTTGGGGTTTTGATACACGCTAGCATCTTCTTTGGTACGACGACTCTGACCAACAGCTTGCATATGGGATAATGCCAGGACAGTGGCAACTGGACCCATCTTGCGATAGATCTCATCATTAATGTCCGGTGCATTCATATCAATCATACCCTCGTCTAGACCAATTTCTAGACCGATAGGTGCCATGCTAGGGCCATCACTACGAACTACAGCATCTGTTAGTGAAAACAGGTTGCTCATGGATCGGTTGTGGATAGTATCTAACAGCGAACCAGTACTATCTGCCCATTTAGAGAAGGTATCTGAGTCTACATTCTCGCTAAACACTCCGCGCTTCTGACGAGCAGCCATTTCCGGACTAAGAGTGTTAGCTGATTCTAGTAGTGTACGAGCAGTTTCTACGGGACTGGTAATAGCGGAAGACATACCTTCAAGTGCATTATACATGCGACCTGAACGAGCTACAGCTTCATTTTGAGCTAAGCCAAAATCTTCCATAGGTACCTGTTCAATAACAGGATTACCATTCTCATCACGAACAACATTCCCTTGTTCATCTAGTACAGGACGTCCACGAGGGGCTTCCCGAGCCATAGGAAAACCTGCGGCTTGTGCTAGTGATTCTTCATCTTGAACAGTAGGTCTTTGAGCAATAAAATCTGTGCGAGGAATCTCGACAGGCTGACCGAATTGATCTAGTTGTTCCCCAACGACTTCTTCAGTGGGACGTGTTGGTACAGGTACAGCTCCGAACTGATTCGGATCCATACGACTCATCATGTCTCGAAGCTGGTCTTGTGGAGACACCCCTGTGCGGGGAATGTTGATATTAAGAGCCATTAGTCTTCCTTAAAATTTGATGATACTACATCTGCAACAATAGGGAATGAGCCAGTGACAGGTGCTGCTCGTAAGCTTTGCTTAACAAACTTCTCTGTGTCACCCTCGGCTAAACCTAGTGCTGCTCTTACTGGTCGTTCTGACCAACCTAATACGGGGGATAGCTCTGCTGCTACGTTCCATGTAGACCGCAGGGGTTCGTTCTTAAAGTCTTTCTTTCGTTCTGGATACAAGTTGCTAAAAGCTTCCACGACACGTTCACCTTGCCCTAGCATACCACTAGTATACGCTGTACGTTGTAAGTTCTTCCAAACACCGTTTACGTAAGGACTGTCTTCGCCGTAGGATAACTGATCTTTCAAACCGTTAACAAAGAACGCCATTAGCATAGCACCTACAATAATAGAGAAAGCTTGATAACGCATACCCGCATTACCATCACGTAGATATTGTAGGTACAACTTTGGTAGCAATACTGCTTGGGCTGTTGCCATGAAACGTTGCATAGCTGTTAAGATTCGAAGACGAGGATCGTTGTAGTACTTGGGAATATTGAATGCTTGAGGGTTCATTACTTTACCATCAACCATGTTACCAAATACTGACAAGATGTGCTCTTCAAACGGACCTACGTCACGGCTAACATCACGTAGTTTACGATTGTCTAGGAAATCTACTAGAGTAGGTAGCTCATTTAGAACATAGTCAACATCCATACCCCAAGACATTAGATCATTAAGATCTTGTGCTTGGGACTTGTTTAAGCCTTCACCGCTAGTAAACGCCAAGTAACGCTGGTCACGAGGGATAGCTGCTAGGTTAGTGATCTTACCAGCTACAATATCGCCAGCTACCGACAGTGCCGCCATGCGTAGAGCGTCTGTCTGAGCACGTAACCCAATAACGGTTGCAAACACATGCATTGCTTGACGCATGTTGTTGTCGGCGTATTCAAACTTAGATTGGGTGTTATAACCAGTTTCGTTGTAGCCTAATCGCTCAAACAACCTACGGCCCACTTGGCGATCGTATAACTCTCGAATCTGTGCATCCATCTTTTCTAGTTCAGCTGCAGATAAGTCCTCTTTCTCTAGCATTACCTTAACGATATCGTTAATCTGGTTTTGGATACGGTCGTCTGGAAGCTCACGAGCATAGCTACCCGCTATAGTAGAGATAGTGTATGAGTTAAACTTGTTTACATCACTACGAATCTCGTTCAGAAAGTTACTAGCATAAGCAGCTACTTGCTTTTTGATTAACGGGCCAGGGGTACCTAGTGTAGACGTTGCTACCTCGACTTGTGAGCTTAAAGCAGCCTTACCAAGGAAGGCCATCATAGTTAGAGTAGTGCCCCAAGCTAAAACTTTCTTCAGCTTAGGATACTTCTCTAAGGGATCAAATTGGTTTGTGATAATGTCATACCAATCCTTAACGTCCTTTACTAAGAAAGGAAGCTGCTCGTCAGTAACTTCGCCTGCTTGGTATGCCTTGTTAATTAGCTTCTGCAGCACCTCACCGTCTTTACCTAAGTATTGCTGACCGACAAGACGATCTGATAGCATGTCTTTTAGGTTCTCAATACTAGTGAAGATGTTGTTTTCGAACACGTCCTGCAAACGAGGGTCTTGGAAGATACCTTTACTTGCAGCGAAGTTACGCGCTTG
>VFQO010002500.1_pt1 | contig 11115 bp, 10 predicted proteins | sample 3512331 | NCBI WGS metagenome assembly VFQO01 (sample SAMN10412371, study PRJNA504923) | tailings metagenome | isolation source: Replicate 3 from Balatoc abandoned mine | place: Philippines: Itogon, Benguet | collected 2017-08-28 | reverse complement strand
CGTCCCAGCCCATCGGGTGCAGCACCTCGAACCCGCGCATCTTCTGGTAGCGCGCCAGCACATCGCCCATCGTGTAGTTGCGCACGTGGCCCATGTGGATGCGCCCCGAAGGATAGGGGAACATCTCGAGGATGTAGCTTTTCGGCTTGGGGCTGTCCGAATCCGCCGTGAAGGTGCCGGCCTCGGTCCAGGCACGCTGCCAGCGTCCGTCAGCCTGCGACGGATCGAAACGTGTTTCGGTCATGTGAGCCTATCCGTGGAAGGGCGGTTCTGGTGTTACGACGCGAGGGCTTGGCGGCGCAGATCGCGCGCCTTGGTGAGGATGATGTCCTCGAGCTTCTGCACGGTTGCCGCCTGCACCGGGGCTTCCACCCAGCTGCCGTTCTCGTTGACCTGACGGCTCGCGGCCACGCGCAGGGCATCGGCGCGCAGGTCCTGATCGAGGATCGTCACGGTCAGCTTCACCCGCTCGCCCGGGTTGGAGGGGTTGGCATACCAGTCGGTGACGATCACGCCGCCCGCGCTGTCCGCCTGAAGCAGCGGCGCGAAGCTGACCGTATCGAGCGCGGCGCGCCACAGATAGGCGTTGACCCCGATGGTGTTGAGCTGCGCTGCGGCCAGCTCCGTGCGCGGACGCGCCCCGCCGCCGCAAGCCGAAAGACCGACCAGCGAGGCGCCGAGCAGCGCGAAGCCCACAGTGCGGCGGAAAAGGTCGGAATTGGCGCGTGTCACTGCCGGATCATCCTCAATCATAGGTCTCGGCCCCGCTCTATAGTGGCAAGGCCCCTTGCGGCAAGCACGCTTTCGCGCCCCTGCCTGCACATCTGCATGGTCATGCAAGAACGCCCCGGGGCTTTACCGGAGCTGAATTTCGCCGAGTCGCAAGGGTTTCTGTGTGCATGGTGCCACAGGTAGGCAAGGAATCCGGGCCACGCCGGGCAATATTGTTGCAAGCGACCGGGCCGGGCCTACTGATATATGTTGAAGCACCAACGACTCAGCCAGGGTTAAGGTGACAGCTGCTCTGGGCGGCAATCCACGGCGGTAAACAGGGAACACGAACGGCAATGGCGCGCACGGCGAACAGGATGGCGAAGGGGCAGCGCAAGCTGCCGCTGCTCGTGCTGTCCGGCGCACTGGCGCTGGCCTTGCCGAGCGCGGGTCTGGCGCTGGCCGGAAAGGTCGCCCCGGAACGCACCGCCGCTTCGCTGAATGCGCTGGGCCTCGGCAGGTTCACCCCCGCCTCGGTCGATCCCGATCTGGCCGCGCGCGTCGCGGGCAAGGCGCGCAAACGCGGCATCCACTTCACGCCCGCCGGGGCGCCGCCGGTCACCGGCAAGCGCACGGTCACCGTTGCCGTGCGGGTCGATGACGATACGGCGCGGGCGATTTCGGTGCGCAAGGCGCTCGAAGCGGTGCCGGGTCGTGGTGTCGGCCTTGCCGGCCTCGATACCAGCAAGTTCCAGCTTGGCTCGGCGCGCGGCTACAAGAGCTTCACGCGCACGGTCGATCTTTCCTCGAGCGTGCAGAACCTCGGCCTGCCCGATCTCGCGCAGTTCGAACCTTCGCGCCCCAAGGCCGACAGCAAGCCTTCGCGCCTGCAACCGCGCATCGAGTTCGTGGACCGCGAGATTGCGGGCCGTTCACCCAATACCCTCGATTCCACCGCCCAGCAGACGGTGGGCGTGGGCGGGAGCTTCCGTCTCTCGCCGAACATGAACGTCACCGCCGGGGTGCGCTATTCGCAGGAACGCGAACGGCTCGATCCGCTGACCAATTCGGTGCAGGATAGCCAGGCGGTCTACGTGGGAACGCAGATCAAGTTTTGATTTCATGCTATTTGCATGATTTTGCAAGATTTCCTACATAATGTTGGGAGAGTTAAGGGGGCTTTTGCCCGCGCCTAGCCGCGCCTTGCCCCCGTCCAGACCCCGGCTTGCCCCCCCTCTACCCCCCTTCCAGACCCCCCTCTGCGCAGGCTTTTTGGCGGTGTCGGACGGCATAGCTATTCGCAGCTTCCCCTTCCCCTACGTCACCGTTAGGTTGGCTGCCATCCAAGTGCCGCGAATAAGGGGAGAATTGTCATGGGCCGGGTAGCCATCGTCACCGGAGGAACGCGCGGAATCGGGGAGGCGATCTGCAAGCGTCTCCAACGCCAGGGCCACACGGTCATCGCCAATTACGCCGGGAACGAGGAAAAGGCGCGGGCCTTTACCGAGGCGACGGGCATCCCGGCCTATCGCTGGGACGTGGGCGATCACGAGGCGACGCTGGAAGGCTGCGCGCGGGTCGCAGCCGATCACGGCCCGGTCGACATCGTCGTCAACAACGCCGGGATCACCCGCGACGGCACGCTCCACAAGATGAGCTTCGAGGACTGGAACGAGGTGCTGCGCATCAACCTCGGCGGGTGCTTCAACATGGCCAAGGCGACCTTCCCCGGCATGCGCGAACGCGGGTGGGGGCGGATCGTCAACATCGGCTCGATCAACGGGCAGGCGGGGCAATACGGCCAGGTCAACTACGCCGCAGCCAAGAGCGGAATTCACGGCTTTACCAAGGCCTTGGCGCAGGAAGGCGCGAAGTTCGGGGTGACGGTGAACGCGATCGCGCCGGGCTATATCGACACCGACATGGTCGCCGCCGTGCCACCTGCGGTGCTGGAAAAGATCGTCGCCAAGATCCCGGTGGGCCGCCTCGGCATGGCCGAGGAAATCGCCCGCGGGGTGGCGTTCCTGACCTCCGAGAACGGCGGCTTCATGACCGGCTCGACCATGAGCATCAACGGCGGGCAGCATATGTATTGAGGCCGGGAGGCGCGCAGCATCGCTGCGCGCCGGTGCCGCAAGGCGGCACCCGGACGAGCGGCCGGCGGGGCGGCGAAGCCGAACCCGTCCGACGTCAGCCTGCGGCTTTGCCGCAGGCCCTCCCTTCCGCTAAGTTCCCCACAAACAAGGGGGCGAACCGATGGCACTATCCCAAGCGCAAACCGACGTGCGCCGCGCCCACGCCAACGGCGGCGCGGGCGTGCTGGTGTCCGGCATCGCATGGCTCACCGCCGCAATCGCCTTCCTCGCAGCGGGACCGAAACCCGCATTCATCACCCTGTTCATCTGCGGGCTCGCCATCGCGCCGGTCGCACAACTGGTAACGAAGTTCGTCTTCAGGGCGCCTCCGACCACCCTCGGCAAGCGTCTGGAAATCATCGCAATTGCGACCGTGCCGGTGCTGCTTGCGGGCTTCTACATCGCCTGGCGCGGCATGGGGGAGGCGCCCTTCGCCGCCGTCCCGATCGTCGCCATCGCGGTGGGCCTGCGCTACCTCGCCTTTCCGGTGATGTATGGCGGGCTGGTGTTCGCGGGGCTGGGGGCGACTTTCATCGCGGGCGGGGCAGCGGGGCTGGCAGCGCCGGAAAGTGCGGCGCTTCCCATGGCGTTCGCCCTCGCGCTCACTGAACTGGCGGTGGGCACCCTGCTCGCCCGGCAATGGCGGGCAGGGCACACCCTGGCCTGAGTCCCTTAGTCGAAGGTGATCCCCGCGACCTTCCACGCATCGTCCTCCCAGGCGAGGCTGACGCTCTCGGTCTGCGCGGTGCCATTGGCGTAGGTCGAGCGGAACTTGACCAGCCGGTAACCGGCGGGCGGGGCGGGGACATATTCGTTGCCGGTGATCTCGCGGGTCAGCACCTTGCCGAGCGGCGGGCGGATGCGGGCGGAGACCTCGCTCCACACGGCAAGGGTGTTGAGCCGCCGGAATTCGGCACCCGTGGCGGCGTAACTTTCGGCCCAGCGGCTCTCGTCGATCAGCGTGAGGAAATCTTCGGCGGCGCGGGCGGCTCCTACAGCTGCACTTTCGGCAGCGGGGGCCTGCGCGGCAGGGCCGGAGGCGGTCAGCGCGATGGGCGAGGCGGGCAGGAACAGGGCGGCAAGAACAAGCGACATGGCGGTCACTCCGACAAGGATGAGAGCAGGGCGAGACCCTGCCCACCGCCGGGTGGCGGATGCCGTGCGGTCTGCCTCCTGATCGCCCCCGGTGGCATCCCCCAAATCCTCGTCCCCCAGCGTTTGGGGGGTCTGGCCTTCCGAGGCGGCCAGCACCCGCGCCGCCTCGCGACTGCTGGTCGTGCCGAGCTTGCGCCGCGCATCGCGCAGCCGCTCGTTGACGGTGTGAACCGAGAGGCCGAGTTCGCGGGCGGAGGACTTGGCATCATGCCCGCGCAACAGCAGCCGCAGCGCGTCCTTTTCCTTGTCGGTCAGGGCATCCGGGCCGGTGGTCATGCCACGGGTCTAGGATGCGCCGGGGCGACCGGCCACCCCGAATTTTTCGGGGTCAGGCGGGGCGCACCTGCCTGGCAGGCCTGCCGTGTGCCGGACGTAACGAAGGCGTAACGGATTGGACTATAAGACAACTTCATGTCCGAACTTCTACCTGTCACCGAGGCTGCCGCCGAACCGGTCGCACCGGTCCCGATTGAACCGTTCAATTGGCTCGGCTGCGTTCTGACACACTTCGCAACTGCCGAGCGGGCGATTGGGCAATTGTGCCTGACACTCGATCTACCTGTCGAGAAGGGGCCTCTGTCCAGCCTGCAACAGCTCTGTGCCCGACTGTCGCAGAGTGGCGACAAGCGGTGCCAGACCTTGCTGAAGCGGATTGAACGCTGGCGGTCCTTCCGGCCTTTGCGCCATCTGCTGGCACACGCCTCAGTGATGGTGGTGCACGACAGCACCGGCAAACGCTTTGTCCTCACCCGCCATCTGCCGCTCGACAGATATGATGTGACGCCTGATCGCCTATGGACCGAGGACGAATGCCGCGAGCTTCTGCGTGTTGCGACCAATGACGGACGCTCGATTGCGGACCAAATCCGCAACTTGACCCACAACGCCACGCTGCTCGCCGAACTCAAGAAGCCCGGTCCGGGATGATGGCGTCAGCGCCTCACCCCCTGTAAAGCCCGTCGATCCGGTCCTGATAGCGGTCGCGGATCTTGTGGCGGCGGATCTTCATCGAGGGGGTCATTTCCTCGTTCTCGATGGTGAAGGCCTCGTCGGCGAAGGCGAATTGCCGCACCTTCTCGATCACCGACAGGTCCGCATTGGTCCGGTCGACCGCGGCGCGCACCGCATTCTTGAAGGCGGGGAGCTGCTGGAGCGCGGCGAGATCGAACTTCTCGCCATTCGCCCGCGCCCATTCCAATGCCCATTCGGCATCGGGCACGATCAGGCCGACCACATAGGGCCGCTTGTCCCCGCTCACCATCGCCTGCGCGATTTCGGGCTGGAGCGTCAGCATGCCCTCGACCTTCTGCGGGGCGATGTTATCGCCCTTGTCGTTGACGATCATGTCCTTCTTGCGATCGGTGATCTTGATCCGGCCCTTGGGATCGATGTGGCCGATGTCGCCAGTGTGGAGCCAGCCGTCCTGCAGCGTGCGCGCAGTCTCGGCGTCGTTGCGCCAGTAGCCGTGCATCACCAGCTCGCCGCGCACGAGAATCTCGCCATCCTCGGCGATCTTCACTTCCACGCCGCGCAGGGGCGGGCCGACAGTGTCCATCTTGAGGCCGACCTTGGGGCGGTTGCAGCTGATCACCGGCCCGGCTTCGGTCTGGCCGTAGCCTTGCAGCATGGTGAGGCCCATCGCGTCGAAGAAGTTGCCGACCTCGGGGTTGAGCGGCGCCCCGCCCGAAACCATCGCCTTGATCCGTCCGCCGAACTTCTGGCGGATCTTGGGGCGGAGCGTCTTTTCGACGAGGAAGTCCATCGGCCGGTCGCGCAGGCGCTTCCTGCCCTCCTTGCTGTTGCCGGCGATCTTGAGCGCGGCATCCATCATGATGTTCGCGACTTTGCCCTGCTTCTCGATCTGCTTCATGATGCGGGTGCGCAGCACTTCGAATAGTCGGGGGACGACGACCATGATGGTGGGGCGCGTTTCCTCGATATTGCTGGCGAGCTTTTCGAGGCCCTCCGAATAGAAGATCTCCGCGCCCACCCCGATCGGCAGATACTGCCCGCCAGAGTGCTCGTAGGCGTGGGAGAGAGGGAGGAAGGACAGGAAGCGTTCGTCCTTGATCCCGAAATCCTCGATCAGCACTTCGGCTGCGCCAGCCACGTTGCACAGGATCGATCCGTGGTGCTGCATCACGCCGCGCGGGGCGCCGCCGGTGCCGCTGGTGTAGATGAGGCAGGCAGTCTCGTTGCGCTCGATGTGCGCGATGCGATCATTGACGGCTGATCGCGCGGCTGCCGCATCGCCGGCGATGAGCGTCGTCCAGTCGTGATATTCGAAGCTGCCGGACTGATGGCGTTTGAGATCGTCGATGCCGATCACGTGCTCGACAAGGCCGGTCTGCCCGATTGCGCCAACCAGCGGGGCAAGCAGCTTCTCGTTCGAGACGAACACCGCGCGCGCGCCCGAATTGTCGAGGATATGCGCGTGATCGCGGCGGGTATTGGTGGTGTAGGTCGGCACCGTGATGCAACCCGCGGCCATGATCGCGAGATCGGCGATGCACCATTCGGGGCGGTTCTCGCTCACCAGTGCGACGCGGTCGCCGTCCTCCAGCCCCATGCGCCGCAGTGCCTCGGCCAGCAGGCACACCTGCTCTGCCGCCGAACGCCAGGACTGCGTCACCCACTGGCCGCCCGCCTTGTGGCCGAGGAAGGGCGCATCGCCCTTTTCATCGGCACGCTTGAGGAACAGCGCGACAAGGTTCTGCGCGCCATCGATGTCCTGCAACAGCTGGTGGTCCGCAGGGTTTACAACCGTACGGGCAGAATGGGGCAGCGTGGGGGAATGCACTGGCAAAGGCTCCTGATCCCTTCGGGCTTTTGTCTCGGGGTTCAGGTGCGACCCCGTTCGCGGCAATGATTAGAAGGTGTGGGCCGTAGCGGCAAGCACCGGCGATGCGGTGCCCACTGCAAGAAATGGTCAGGGCGTGACGACGCTGACGAGGCGCGGCTCGGTCGCCACCTCCCAGCTGCCGTCGGCCCGCCGCCCCAGCGCGTTGGCCTTGATCGGCGCAACACCAGCGCGCAGCCCCTTGTGCCCGAGTGCGGCGAGTTCGTCCTGCATGGCGACCAGTGCGGTGCCTTCCTCGATCAGCAGCGTATCGCCAAAGGCCATGGCAAAGGGCAGTGCCAGTGCCTCTTGCGCGCCCAGCCTGAAGTCCAGCACACCGATGATCCCGCGCGCCACCGTCACAGGGATGGTCGGGCCACCGGCGGCGCCGATCACCAGCACCACCTTGCCCTCGGCATCATAGACAATCGTCGGCGCCATCGAGGAACGCGGGCGCTTGCCGCCTTCAACCCGGTTGGCGACCGGCTTGCCATCGACTTCGGGCGTCAGCGTAAAGTCGGTGAGTTCGTTGTTGAGATAGAACCCGTCGAAGAACAGCCCCGATCCGAATGCGCCTTCGATGGTCGAGGTGTAGCTGACCGCGTTGCCGGCGCTGTCCACGACCGAGAAGTGGGTGGTGCCCTGTTCCGGCTCTTCCGGCCCGTCGCCCCGTGCCAGCGGCGCGCCCGGGGGCACGCCGGCCTCGGGCCTGGCGATGGTCGTGGCGGGATCGATCAGGGCCGAACGGCTCGCAATGTAGCCGGGATCGACAAGGCCAGCGACCGGAACGGCAACGAAATCGGCATCGCCCGCATAAAGCTCGCGGTCGGCATAGGCGAGTCGCTGGCTTTCGATGAACAGGTGCCAGAACTGCGGGCTATCCGGCCCCAGCGCGCCAAGATCGAAGCGTTCGAGCTGACCGAGCATCTGGGCGACCGCAATCCCTCCCGATGACGGCGGGCCCATCCCGCACACCTTGTAGACACGGTAGCGGATGCAGACCGGCGCGCGTTCCTTGGCGGTGTAGCCGGTGACATCGGCGGGGGTCATGCGCCCGTCCTGCGGGGTTTCGCCGGCGACATAGGCGGCCAGCCGGGCGGCGGCGGCACTGCCGTACATTGCCGCGGGCCCCTCGGCTGCGAGCGTGCGGAAGGTCTCGGCGAGTGCCGGAACCTTGACCGTGGCCCCCAGCGGCAGCGGCTCGCCGTCGGCGCCGAAGAAGATCGCGCGGGCCTCGTCCGACTTGTCGGCGCGGCCCTTGTTGCCCTTGAGCGATTCGTAGAGCCGCTTGTTCATCACGAAGCCGCCTTCCGCGAGCGTGATCGCAGGTTCGAACAGCTTGGCCCAGGGCAGCTTGCCATGCGCGGCATGCGCCTTGGCGGCGAGCGCGATATTCCCGGGCACCCCGACGCTCAGGCCCGAAAACACGCGGCTCTCGCGCCCCAGCACCTTGCCCGATGCGTCAAGAAACCGCGTCGGCGTGGCGGCTGCCGGAGCCGTCTCGCGCCCGTCATAGGTGACCAGCTTGCCGGTGCCGGCCTCGGCACGCACCATGAAGCCGCCGCCGCCGATGCCCGAGCTCTGCGGCTCGACGACAGTCAGCGCCAGCATCACCGCAATCGCCGCATCGGTGGCCGACCCGCCAGCCGCGAGGATCGCCTCGCCCGCCGCCGTCGCGCGGGGATCGGCGCTGCTGACCGCGCCGGCAGGGGCCGGGGCGGCGTCGACCGTCGCAAGTGTCCGGGGGGTAGCGCAGCCCGAAAGGGCAAGCGCCAGCGGGGCGATCAGAGCAAAAACAAAACGCATGCGAAGGGTGCTATTCGCTTCCCACGGCTTCGGCAATGCTGGCGAACCCGTCGCGCCGCATCAGCCCTTCCAGCCCGCGCGCGATCCGCGCGCCGAGGCCCGGGCCTTCGTAGACCATCGCCGAATAGAGCTGCACCAGCGAAGCGCCCGCGCGGATACGCTCCCACGCGTGCTCCGCCGTCGCGATGCCGCCCACGCCGACCAACGGGATCGCACCGCCGGTCGCCTTGCGGAAATCGCGCAGTCGCTGGGTGGCAAGCTGACGCAAAGGAGCGCCCGAGAGGCCTCCGGTCTCCCCCGCATGGTGCGAGCGCAGCGCCGGGCGACTGATAGTGGTGTTCGATACCACCAGCGCGCCCAAGGCCTTGTCGATCGCGATGCGGGCGATGGCGTCGATGTCGGCGGGTTCGAGATCGGGCGCGACCTTGAGGAAGATCGGGGCCGTGCCGCCGGCCTCGTCGCGCGCGGCGATCACGGCATCGAGCAGGCCGGTCAGCGCGCTTTCATCCTGTAATGCGCGCAGGCCCGGGGTGTTAGGGCTGGAGATGTTGACGCAGAGATAGCTCGAAAATGGAGCCATCATCCGCGCCATCACCGCGTAATCGGCGATGCGGTCCGCCGAATCCTTGTTGGCCCCAATGTTGACGCCTACGATACCCGGACGACCGGCGCGCGCCTTGAGCCGCGCCAGCGCCGCATCGGCCCCGCCATTGTTGAACCCCATGCGGTTGATCACCGCTCCATCCTCCACCAGCCGGAACAGCCGCGGCTTGGGATTGCCCGCCTGCGGGAGCGGGGTGATCGAGCCGACTTCGGTAAAGCCGAAGCCCAGCCCGAGCAGCGCATCGGGCACTTCGGCATCCTTGTCGAACCCGGCTGCGACTCCGACAGGATTGGGGAAGGTCAGCCCCGCTACCTCCACAGCCATTGCCCCGGCGGGGGCAGACGGGCGGGATGGCAAAGCAGCCAGCGCGCGCAGGGCGAGGCGGTGGCCGGTTTCGGAATCGAGCGCGAAGATCGCGGGGCGGATGAGGCGGAACAGCATGGGACCAAGCGCCTATGCGAGGTCGGCCTGCCTGTCGAGCCTCGGCGCGCAACCCTCATCCCAGTGCAGATTGACGCGAACTTACAAGTCCAAACGTGCTTCAGGCGCGGCAAGTGTCGTTTGCATACAATCCAGCAAAGCCGTTCGGGAGTATCCCATTTCCTGCGACCCGAAGGGCTCGGAGCAGTGATGCAAAGAGTTCCTCAACTTAATGGGCGGCGTTCCTTTCCGGAGTGCCGCCCTTTTTTGCGCCCGCTTTCGCGCAAGGTTGCGACTCGACAAGCCGCATTAGGTTGCGCATGAAGACGCATCAGGGGCGCGAAAGCCTCATGGGTCGCGCCATGCCGATACAGGGGGCCCTCGCTTTGCGGGGGAAGGTTGGTTGCCATTTCGCACGCGAATGATTCCGCCGCCAGTCGAAGCTGCCGGGTTGGTCCACACCTTCTATATCATCGAGACCGATGAGCCGCGGATCGATGAGGCGGTTCCCGCGTACTCGGCGCAGCTGCTGGTTATGGTGCGTGGGCAGGTAAGCTTCACCTTTGCCGAGGGGAACACGGGCCAGTCCTCGACCATCTTCATCAACGCCCCCCAACTGCGCAGCGCGCGCTGTGTGCTGGAAGGTCCGGTCCTTCAGGTCGGCGCCTCGCTGACCCATACGGCCTGGCAAAGGCTTTCCAATCTCCCCGCCGACGAAGTGCATGACCGTCTGATCCCGGTCGAGGCGGTGCTGGGGGCCGGGCAGATCGCCGCGCTTGAGGCGGCGGTCGATGCATGCCGCGAAGGGCGCATCACGCCCGAGGCCTTGTGCGCCCACCTTACAGAGGCAATCGCGGCCGCACCTTTCGCGCTGCGCGAGGATCATGTCGCGGTGGTCGAGGCGATCCTGCAATGGTTGGCGAGCGGTTTCGACCCGGCGATCAGCGATCTATACGCGAGTATCAGCGTCTCTCCGCGTCAGGTCCAGCGCATCTGCCGCCGCTTCTTCGGTGTGCCCCCCGCACAGGTGCTCAAACGGGTCCGGGCGCTGCGTGCGGCAATGCTGCTCGCCCAGCCTGCGGTCAGCGAGGAGCTGCACGACCAGTTGATGGCGACCTATTTCGATCAGGCGCACCTGATCCGCGATATCCGTCGTTACACAGGCCGCACGCCGACCCAATTCCGGCGCGGTTCGCTCGCCGCCGAACTGCTCGACCCGGCCGGGCACGGCGATGCCGGCACGCCGCTGAAGTCCGCCGCCGACTGAGAGCTTCGCGCCCTGCGTCACGGCCAGTTCGTGGTTGTAATGCGAACGAACTGCTCCTAATTGTCAATTCGGACTGATTCCGTCCGAATTGAGAACCACTCGCAAATGCGCCTGTCCAACCTTGCCGATTATGCCGTCATCACGATGTGCCAGGCCGCGCTCCATTGCGGCAACGGAC
>VFQO010002499.1_pt1 | contig 11116 bp, 3 predicted proteins | sample 3512331 | NCBI WGS metagenome assembly VFQO01 (sample SAMN10412371, study PRJNA504923) | tailings metagenome | isolation source: Replicate 3 from Balatoc abandoned mine | place: Philippines: Itogon, Benguet | collected 2017-08-28 | reverse complement strand
GATGATGATGCCATGCCATTGTCGTTTGACGCATTCGGCCCCGACGCGATCGTTATCGCAGACAGCGCCGATGCGCGCGGCCTGCTGCCCGTCAACACGACGATCATTGTCGGATCCGACGCCGCGAATGCAATCGGCACGGCGCTGCGTACTGCCACCTCGGCGCCCCAGATCCAAGATCGCGATCGGCTATCCCCGACAACGTACGAGGCTGCAATCGCGCGCGTCGTCACTCGACTTCATGCAACGTCTCGGTCCCTTACCGCGATGCGCGATTTGCTCTACCAGCTGTATTGCCCCGTCGAGGCGCTCTCTCCGGCGACGCAGCCCGAGATTGCATCGCGCATGAGCGAATCCACCCGAGAGTTCTATGCCACCAAACGGCGTCATTTCGAGGTTGCGCACGAGCTTGTCGGGTTCGTGCCGCGCCAAGTCTCCTCCGTCATGCAGGCCAGCAAAATCGCACCGTGTGATATTATACAAGCTTACATACGCGCCATCAACCGAGCGCTCGGAGATGATGCCGATTACGACCCATTGTACGGAGCTCAAGAGGACTGGTGCGCGGCCGGATATCACACATTTGCACAAAGTATCCAAGACGACGGACTATTGGCCGGGCTGCAGTGGTTGTATGAACCGGTGTACTCGGTGACCCCGTGCTTCCCACTGGCTGGCCTGCACAAATACAGCGAGTCTGGGCTAGACGTCCACGCTAAAGTCTCTGCGGACGCAGACGCTGTCGCTACCAGCGACGACGCTTAGGCCGCCCCATGGTAGCACGCCCGGCGTCCCGCATCTTTGCTCCTGCCGTCTTTATAATAATTTTTTTTTGCCACCAAAGCCGCCCCTTTTTGGCCGTAAAATTAAATAAACAAAAAGCGCGTCGTCTTTCACATGCCAGTCTAAAAAGATTGTTTTTTGCACGGCCGCCAAATAAATTAACTGACAAAGCTTGGCCGCTGCACGAATTTTATTTTTTTTGAGCTCCGCGCAATCGGCGCACAAAACAAAAATGGCGCCCCGCGTCTTGATTCTCGGCTTTGTTATCGCACTGGGCATAGTCGCGTCGCAGGCCAATTCACAAGACGCGGCGCCAAAGGCTTCGGTGGCCGTGTATGTTCGCTGGACCGCCGACTCCGCGCCTAACGGACTCTCGGGGATCGCGGACCCCGCTGAAGTTATTCGCGCCTACAGCGGTCGATTGCGCGACGACCTCGGTCTGGACCTCGAGTTGGACCTATTGCCTGCCGCCCTACCCGTGTCTGCGGCAACCCGCGCGAGCACCTCAAAACGACACTGGGCGTACCACACGGTCTCGCACCCAAGGCGTCCGCGGACAGCGCGTCGTGCCGTCGCCTCCGGCGTGCTGACAGATATCTTTGATCAGTACGCGTTGAGCGACGGAAGCGGTCTTGGCACGATACACGGCGCCTCCGCCGATACGGCACGCGCACCCGCAGCCGCCCCCGTGGCGCACGCCGCACTCCTGGACCGCGTCAATTTACATGCCCGCGCCGTGTCGCAGTTGATCGCAGAAGAACTCTTTGATGCCGCGGCGTCACCCGGCGGCAGCAGCAGCAAGCCCGCGCGGACACTGCTTCAATATCGCGGCCGCGCCCCGTCTGCGCGACTCAGCCAGGATCCAACCGAGGACGCCCCGCGCGCACCGCTTCCCCACAACGCACAATTGCAGATACTGCTGCTTCCGGATATCGCGACTCTTCGCGCTAGCGAATCGCCGCCTACTTTGTCCGTACGAGGCCAGGCGCCAACAAGCCGCTGGCATCTCGACCGCGTCGACCAAGCCGCACTTCCCCTCAATGGCCAGTACGTATTTCCCGCGGACCTACCGTCTGCAAACATTACCGACCAATCGTGGCTCTATATCGTGGATTCGGGGATGCGGACGTCGCACACCGAGTTTGCACCCAGCCGCGCGGCGCGCATCTTTGACGCATACCCCTCTTTACCGTACACATGCGACGTCCATGCCACACACGTCGCCGCGCTCGCCGCGGGCAAGGCATCCGGCATCAACCCTTACGCAAGGATATTTGACGCCAGAGTGCTCGACTGCGGCGGATCTGGCACAATAAGCGGTCTGCTGCAAGGCCTCGCCGCAATTACCGATCACTGCGTAGCCAGTGGCGGCGGCGCCCAGCGGTCGGTCGTGATTAACATCTCGCTCGCCGCCAAGGCGCCTGCACAAAGTCCAGAAGGCCGCGCCATTGCCGCTGAACTGGGTCTCGCGCGCGAATTCTGCGATGCCATTGTCGTCGCAGCCGCCGGAAACTTTGGAGGCGACGCCTGCGACCTTATCCCCGCCTCGCTTGTCGCCGCGGAGGACGGCGGAGTGATCGCCGTAGGCGCGTCCGATATCGGCGACCGACGCGCCTCCTTTTCCAGCGTCGGACCCTGCGTCGCCATTCACGCCCCGGGCGTCAGTCTCCTCAGCGCGTCGGATACATCCGATATCGCATTTGCCACGCTATCCGGAACGTCCATGGCCTCCCCGGTCGTCGCGGGCATTGCAACTCTTTACACCGCAGTGCGATATCTCCGTCCCGGATTTCCACTGACATATTACAGCGACACTGTATACGGACTCCTAATCGTGCGCACCGCAGAACCAACGCGCATCACCAACGTACCAACAAATCCGCCAACCACCCAGCGCCTTGTACAAACACCCCGCGATGCAGGTCAGACGCTCCTGGGATATACGATTGACGACGGCATTTCTACGCGAGACGCGCCGCCTCCGCCTGACCCGACCGCCGTAAACCCGGACACATCTGGGCGCATCGGACATCCTGCATATCTCGCGTGCATCGCGACGGCGTTTGCCATCGCGTGGGCGGCGTTTACATAAATGACGCAACAAACAGATGTATATTTTTATACAGTTCAGAATGACGGCAGCCGCCCGACCCCTTGGGTTTACAGAGCGCGACCTTCTTTTTTTTTTCCTTTTCCCGCCTTTTAGCGGAGGGGTTTGGTTTTTTTAGGAGCGACGGTCTGGAGACACCGGCGTGCTTCCATACCGACTTGTACCCTCCATAAACACAACGCCTTCGCGCTTCACATCCGGACGCAGCACATCGCGCGCATCGGGAATCTTGCGTACGTAGTAATCGTGATAGGCCTGGCGATTTTGCAACATGAGCGTGTTCTGCGCCACGCACTTGGTCACGCAGCCCATGTCGATTTCCGACAAGAGCTCAGACTTGCGCACCGCGAGCTTTGGGTGCGACGTGACATCCGCCTCCGCGTCGAGACGATCCTGCTCCTTTTGCGCGCCTACGAATCCATACATGGTGTCCACGCCAATGTCGATCAATGTCTTGACGTATTTCCATCCGTACTCCTTCGCGACCTCAATGGACTTGCCCGCGCCGCTCAGCCCTTGTCGGATGTGATCCTTTTCCCGCTTCTGCTGTAGATACTGCACCGTCTTGATATCGCTGACGCGCTGTCGCTCCGACGTCAAGCGCCGGTAGCACGCATTGCGGTGCACCATGGCGTCCGACTTGTGGAAAAAGTCGCGCGCCAGCTGCAATAAAAACGTCTCCTGGGTCATGTTTGCGCGCTGCCGAGTCTCGTGCTGTGCAGCCGCGCATCCGAGCGCATAGGCGGAATGCACATGCGCCAATTCAGGCCCATAGAACTTGGAGAGCTCGGCGACGCCCGGCAGCGTCTTGTAGCTAACCAGCGCGTTGCGCCTATAGCGCACATACCGCGTGGATGAAATCTCCGCGTAGAACGCCTCGTCCGCGGCATGCAGCTGCGTCCAGATGCCATCCGGGCGCACGCCGTAGCGCGTCTCGCGCTCCGAGAATGCCTCCGCCAACTCGTGCGCGCGTCCAGATGCCGCCATCTCCGCATCAGTCGGCGCGCGCCGCGTCTCCAACACCGGATCAATGTAGAGCCGCGAGGGCTTGCCTTCGGTCGCAACGTACGCGAACGGCTCCACGATGCCCAAATGCGCATTGCACACACACGTCGTGACGCTCTCGACGCCTGCTTCGCGCACCTTTCGCACACTTTGGCGCTTCAATTGGCCATCGACGTCCCGCCGAACTGCGCGCGTGCTCCGCGTGTCCAACGGGCGACTCGCCGCCACTGACTCAAAATCCGACAGATACCGCGGCAAGTTATATTCAAAGTCCAAACCGTGCACCAGTGCGTCCCAGCACACCGGGGCGGTGCCTGAGATCAACTGTTCGTGGATGCTGTAACGGTGCACGTCTTGGCAAACTCGAAGCGCCTCGTACGCCGGAGAAACGTCCCACGACGAATCCGCAAGCGCGCGTTGGGCGTGCAGCAAGCGCGCTTCCTGCGAAATAAACACGTCGTCGATTCCTGTGGACAGCGCGTTTCCCGCCGTCCCGTCGCCCGCGCCGCCGCCGCCGCTACCCACCGCGCGCATCATGGAACTTTCAATCTTGCTGTACACCTCATCCTGTATTCGTTTCAGTTCAAGTTCCTCCAGATAGTCCGGGATGTTGTTACTGTTCCGGTCCGCGGTGCGATCCACGCCGTCCGCAAGCGCATCGTCGTCGATCGGCGCTGTCGCGCCCGCCAGAAGTCGCCCCGAGGCACCCGCGGAGAGCAGACCCGCGCCGCCTCGCGCGCCGCCCGCTGCAATGGCCAGCACGTCAAATGCGCCTGCAAGAGCCTCGCCGACCTTATCGGGCGCGCCACTAAGTCGGTAGTATTGGCGAATGAACTCGCGCATGTCGTAGGCCGCAAGCGGCCGGAACGGCGTCGATACTTCGTAGCCGCCCCTGTACCCTCCCGCGCCCGACGACGTGGAAATCGAGTCTACAAGCGACTCGCCCACGTACAGCACGCCCCAGTAAGCGAGCCACAGGGCTACCATCCAACCAGCGGCACGCAGCGCATGCGGAGCCGCCGCGAAACATCGCACTATCCACTCCGGTGTCGACCACACCTCGTCGCGCGCATATGCGCCAGATGGAGTGCGGCGGAGCAGCGCCACATTATACTTGTCGCAATAACGCGCCGCGGCGCCACTGACATATTCGGGCCCAAGTGCAAGCCTGAGTACGCGGCTCGTCACGGCAATCTGAAATGTGATCACGCGGATCAAGAGCACCAGGCACTGCTCAAAGGCATAGAGCGCGACTGGCGGAATGCGCGTGTCTAGCTGTTCCCATGGCAATATAACTCTCATCGCTGTTCCCGTGCGCCTGGCGGGCCTCCAGTAATTATTTAAAAAAAAAAGCGGTTTATATTATTATACTCGCGTCCAGACGCGGCAGATTCGGATTTTATTTTTTTTTACATTGTTTCCATGCGTATCCACTGGCTCGGCGCCTGCGCCGCGCGATACACCAAGTACACCACCGTATAGATCAACGCGATTCCCACAACGATCGACACGAGCGCGATTGCGACGATGGCGCCAATGCTCGGGCCCGTCGGCTGGACCGGCACACTGGGTCGGTACTGCCAGACGTCGGAATATCCTCCAAACGGGACCGGATTTATCGGCGTGGCAACGCCGACGCCCGGCCAGAGACCCGCCTGCCCGATCAGATCGGGTGTCCCCGTAGTGGTACCAAGACCTATGTACACCGTCGGCGAGCGCGTTTTCGCGAGCGCCCGCCGCACCGCGTTCTCGCCGTCAAACACGGCACATCCAACTCGGGCGCCCGGATTGGGCCGCCCTGTCGGGGACATTGTACCGTCTAAAGTCGCCGGCACCGGATGTTCCCGGGTGCCATCTACCCACGTGTACGTGTCCGATAAATATTCATAAATCCACATATTGTACCGCACGACGATAATGTTATTACTCAACGCGGCAGTTGTGATATTTGCCGTGCCCATCCAAACAATCGCGGGCTCCTTGCTGGCCAGCAGCGCGTAATCGGTCCACGCGCCCGCTAGCGGCGGGACAGACGTGCGAGCGACAAAGTCTACAGCGGGCACCGCAGATAGTACCCCCGGGGTCGCAAGCGGCCCATCGTAGACTGGCCCACTTATCGCACGCTGGCTAACCGGGGCCCAGCGATTGGTCTCTATCGAATACCCGTACATAGTATCGCTCTGCAGCGGCAAGTAAAGCAGCATTGAATCGTTATACACCCACGACACGCCGAGGCGGAGCGGGGCCGTTGCGCTCGCCGGGATTTCCGCGCTGAAGTTTCGGAAGGGCGTATTGACCTGCGGTCCCGGGTACGCGGCAACCAGGTCAAAATACTGGCGCGAAGCATTCCACTTCCACATGTTGTAGGTCGCCGGAGGAGGAGTTATTAGCGCGCTTCCTTCGGACCCGCCGTAAACGTAGACATCCAGCTCGCCCGAGGCACTGGACCTAGGCACAGTCCACACAGCCGCTTGCATGCGTTGCCCGACAATGCCCAAATCCGGATCGCACCGCTCGTTGGAAATGTTATACACGCGCGTCCAATTCTGCGTGCCTACGTCGTAATACCAGATATCGGACAGTGCCGACGAGGCTAGATCTATGCCTCCGTAGAGATATAGCCGCTCACCGAGAACCCATGTTTGCCCGGCATAGCGAGCACCGGGCCACACAATTCCCGCCTCTGGGTCGGCGTTCCCGCAGCACGGGACCGTAGTACCCGTGTCCGGGCCGCCGATCCACGTCCACGTCCGCTCTGCGGTATTAAACTTCCACATATCGGCATAGCCGAAACGCGCACCGGGGGCATTCCGCGCCGTATATCCGCCGTGAACATAGAGCACAGAGGCGGAGCCGTCGGGCGGCACGTAAGTCCACGTGTGTGCCATAAGGCGCGGGGGCGGATACGAGCCCACACTCGGCACGCTTAAGTTACCATAGTTCCCGGAGGCGAGCGGTCCCGCCTCGCACACTCCATTTGGCGCCACACACTGCCACGCAAAGTTCTCGGCGAACGCCGGCGGTGGCGGGGTCGTTAGGCCATTCACTGGCCGCAATGCCCACAGGTCGCCAAATCGCCCCGAGGTACCCGCTGATTGGATGCCGAATCCAATGTAGATACGCTCGGCGCCTTCTCGATACTGCGAGGGGAGCGAATAAGGCAACCTGAACTGCCAAATGGGCGCGAGCCTACGCGATCCCGCGTAATTGTCACGCGCGAACACGCCGCGTACGCCGTATGTAGGCGCAGTGGCCCCGGTCCCGCCCGTTCCGGGCCCGGTCACCAGGCGTCCTGGGATACTATAAAACGTCCGGTTGCGATACGAATACGCCCACACCAATTGTCGCGTCCACTTGTCCTGCTGCCGTACTTGCATCGCCGCGTACAGCAACGACTCGCCTCCTGCCGCCGCCACGTTGTACTCAGTCCAGCCCTGCCCCAGGTACGACGGGTTTGCCTCGCCCGTCGAAGACACGTTGAAGGGGAAATCTGGAAGCAGCGACAGCAGCTCCGTGGGCGCCCAGCGGTTCTTGTCAATGGCATAGGCCATCATTACAGGCACAAATCCATTGACGACGTTGCGCTGCTGCATTAAAAACAGCAACGTTCGGTTGTACACCCATGCCACGTCCGCCACGCGAAACTGCGGGTTCTCGTCGTTTGCAAGCCCAGAGCCCGTCTTTAAAACGCGCGTAGACGGGTAGCAATCTTCCGCCGACGCGGAGTCAAAGTCGTTGAGCGCAACGAGGGTCTGATTCTCCGTCGGATACTGCTGCACACACAAGAAGCGCTCCAGTGTCGCGTTCCAACGCCAGATATTGTTGGTGCGGACAGTTGCGGCCGGGTCTTGGATATACCCTCCGTATAGCCAGATGTCCGAGGCACCATAGACCCCGCCGGCTTCCGAGGGGTCAATTGGGATCGACCAGATACTGGGCCAGTTGCGAGACCCTAGCACGTGCGTCGCGCAATCCGCGACATCCGACTCGGTGCGCACCAGGGTCCAACTCGCGGTGCGCGTATCGAACCGCCACAGATCGCCGGGTGCCACGCTCGCGGTCGTATAGCCGCCATACAGGTACAGATATTGCCCCGCCGTCCACGTTGCCGCGCCTCGGCGGTTGGCCGGCGTGCCTGCAACCAACGGGGTGCCAGCTGCCGACCCCGACACCCATGTCCAAATCCCCGATGTCACGTTGTAGTGCCACATGTCCTGTCGTGCTTGCGACGTCGCAATACCGTTGATCATTGTATCAGCTGATCCGCCCCCGTACATGTACAGCGAGGGCTCGCCTGTGTCCGGGTCAATAAAGGACCAGTTTTGCGTCAAGGTACGCGACGCCGGGAAGGTCTCGTTGGTACCCACGCCGAGCGTGCCATAGTTTCCAGGTGACGCCAGTGCAGTTGTGCCCGCGATCCAGGCAGATTCCCAGACTTGATTCCACGGCAGGTAGTCTGTCGGCGCGGCGGACCGTGCCGCGCATAGCTGCGCCAAGAGCAAGGCGAGACAGACTGCCCCTAGTCCTGCGTGTCGTCCGGTCATGGACAAGGGTTCTCTGTGAATGTCCCCCTTTTTTTTTTGAACCGCGCGCCACGAGCACCCGCGTGTCTCAGCAAAAAAACCCCCCGGACGGGGGCTTTTTATAAACAACCAGAGGGCGGCACCAAAGTGCACACTCTCACCCATTTTCCCCCTTTTTTAAAAAAAAGAAAACAAAAAAAAAAAACAACCCCCCCCCCCCCCCCCCCCCCCCGTCTTCCGACTACTTGGTCGGGTAGAGGTTTTGCAGTAGTGTCCGCTGCGCCGCGGCGTCCTGCAGGCCTGCCTTCCAGAGACGCCCCAGTAGCTCCGAAACCGTCTCGGGCGCCGCAAGCTTGCGCAGCGTCGCCAAATCACCGGCCACTTCGGCGAGAGCCGGCGCGTATCGCGACAACCCCAATGCCGCCGCCCAGCCATAAATCTCGGAGTTCTGCGAGGGCGGCGGCGCCGCGTCCGCCGGAGGCTTTGCCAAGCCACGCAACAGCGTTATCGGATTATAATAGTGCACCGGGTTATATGCCGACGAGCCCCAGATGTTGGTGCTCCGCCAGGCGTCGGGAATTTCGAGTGGCTGGCGCGGCGCCGACGGTGCCGCCGGTGCTTTGCGAGCCTCTTCAGCGGCAATAATCTTGGCAACGGCCACCGGGTCGATGAAGGGCGTCGTCGTCGTCTTCTTCTTCTTCTTCTTCTTCGGCGCACGCGGAGCGCGAACCGGCGGGGCTGGATCTGAACTTAGCGCGCTCAGCAGGCGCGCGTCGTCGACCAACCCAGGATCATATAGTTGCTGACGCCCCGTGGGAGCGGGAGGAGAAGAGGCCGCGGGGGCACTTTGCAGCAACAGCAGCGCATCAGCTTTCTTGATCGCGCCCTCTGGATACCACAGCACGCGCGCCGCCGCGTCATACAGCGTTCCCGCCTTTATCGCGCCCGACTTTCTGAGCGCGGCGTATTGGGTCGCCAAACTTTCTTCCGTGACGCCCTGGTGCATGACGTAGGTGCCTGGCTGCAGCAGGCATGCCGCATTCGTTCGCCGCAGATCCTCGGCAACCGCGCGCACCACCTCTCCAAGTAACGCCTGCGCTGCAGCGGCAGTCGGCACAGGTAGCAGCAGCCGAGGATAGTACGCGCGAATGCGCTGCAGAAGGGCAGCCGGGAGACCGGGTTCCACGCCAAGTACTAGCGTCAGCGCTGCCAGCAACCGAAACGGCAGTTGCAGCGCATCAAGCGCCGACGTGACAATGATACGCGACGGGAGTGTCAGCACTGGCATCACCATAATATCCAGCATCGCTTCGGGATCCGGGCCCGCGGCAGTGCGCACCGCGTATTCCCGGTGCAACCCCAGTCGCAAAAGCGCCCGCTGCACGTCGCCTCCCAATAGCGCGCGCTGTTCGCCTGAGAATCGCGCATGCTCGTATGCCAGCTTTGTAACCATGGACTCTGACGCGCTATACGCGCGCATCGCCAGAGCGCGCACGCACTTGTCGAGGCAGGCATCGACCCTGGCCAGCTCCTCGGGCGGCAAGTCCGCGGCCATGAAATGCTTCGAAATGGCAAATACGCCCATCGACTCCACGGTCAAGTTGCTGGCGGCCATGCGGCGCTGGACCCCGTCCGCCAGGTACGTTCGATGCGCAGACAGATAGGCATCACGCAGTCCCTCGGGCATGAATGACCTCTGCGTGTATTGGACCGGCACGACGCGCACATAGACGCCGTAAAGCAAGTCTGGCTCGCGATTATCCCAGTCTCCGGGCTGCTGTAGCTCGGCTTGTATCAGCTCGCCGTAAGTCAATGCCGCGGTTGGCCGCGCATACGGATGAAGACTAGCGGCATACTCGCCGAGTTCTACCAGAGCTACCGCGACTGCTTTATGCGCCGTATTGATCACGCGCAATTCTCGATGCTTCGCAGTAATGCGCGCGCGCACGACGGCGGGATCGGTCTCAAAGACTAGCTCGCGCACAAGACCCGTCGGCGCGTAAAAAAGCGCTTGGCGCCGACGGAATACATCATACTCCTTGGCGTCGCGCTTGATCGCTTTCCGCGCACCGACCTCGTTGTTCGCCGGCCCGTCTATCACAAGCGACCGCCTGGCATTGTACAGCGCTGTCTGTATGTCCTTTATCACTTGAATCGCCCAGGCACGAGCCACCTCCGTCGGACTGCCCGGCTGGAAGGCGTTCAAAAACTCCGCAGAAAAGCCGTCCGTGTCGCCGTCATCGCCCGCATTCGACAAATACCGCAACAGACACAGTATTTGGGCAGGGCCCAGTTGCCACGGCCAGGCCGACGGGTTGCATAGATACCCAAACCGCGTCTGAACAAAGGCCAGCTCGGTTTGTGGCCGATACACGGTAGTGCCCCTGCGCGCCATCTCCATCAGGCGGTGCAGGAGCCGGCAATGCGGGCGCGTCGGGAGGTAATACTCGCGATTAAACAGTTTCATGAAGCTATAAAACGTCGCGATGGCGACGCGGCCCACCTCCGTGTCAGGTCCAGCCCGCGTACCCGTTTCGTAGTACACGCGGGGCGAGTACTGGCTCTCCGCGAATCGAGGGCGCGGCGCGGGAGCTGCCCGCCACAGTTCCCACGCCGCGACCATAAAGGCAAGCTCATCGTCGCGCTCCGGCAGCGCAATAAATCCATTCCAAACACGCAGCACCTCGGCCGGCAG
>VFQO010002498.1_pt1 | contig 11116 bp, 6 predicted proteins | sample 3512331 | NCBI WGS metagenome assembly VFQO01 (sample SAMN10412371, study PRJNA504923) | tailings metagenome | isolation source: Replicate 3 from Balatoc abandoned mine | place: Philippines: Itogon, Benguet | collected 2017-08-28 | reverse complement strand
CAAGATCGTGATCATGACCGACGCCGACGTCGACGGCGCGCATATCCGCACGCTGTTACTGACCTTCTTCTATCGCCAGATGCCCGAGATCATCGAAAACGGCCATCTCTACATCGCCCAGCCGCCGCTCTATAAAGTCGCGAAGGGGCGCAGCGAAGTTTACGTCAAGGACGACAGCGCGCTCGAAAATTATCTCGTCGACGGCGGCATCGATGCGTTGATGCTCGAAACGGCGGGCGGCGCGCGCTCTGGAGCCGACCTGCGCGACCTGATCGAGCATGGCCGCCGCCTGCGCGCGCTGATGCGCTATGTCCCGCGCGGGCATAATTACGAGTTGGTCGAGGCGCTGGCGCTCAACGGCGCGCTCGATCCGGCGCTCGACAGCGCCGGACGGTCGGCGGCCGCGGCTCGCGCCGCCGCATGGCTCAACGCCGCCGAACGTGCGTTGACCGGTGGCGCCGAGGCGAAATGGACGATCACCGCGAGCGACGGCGGCTATACGCTGGAAAAACGCTGGCGCGGGGTCAGCGACCATCATGCAATCGATGCGGCGTTCCTCGCCAGCCAGGAAAGCCGCCGCCTGCACAAACTCGCAGCCGAACAGGCAGAAACCTATGCGCATCCGAGCCGCCTGGTGAAGGGAAGCAGTGCCGCGGCCCTCGCCGCCGATGCCGCTGCGATCGCGGCGGCTGAGATTGCCGAAGGCGATGCCGATGCGAGCGACGCCGATCTGCCCGCCGCGAGCACCGCCAAAGTCACCCCGATCACGCGTCCGTCGGAACTGCTCGAAGCGATCTTCGCGCACAGCCGCAAGGGGCTGTCGATCAGCCGCTATAAGGGGCTGGGCGAGATGAATGCCGAGCAATTGTGGGAAACCACGCTCGACCCCGCCAACCGTTCGCTGCTGCGCGTCGAGGCCGAACAGGCCGACATCGCGCACGAAATCTTTGAGCGATTGATGGGCGACGAGGTCGAGCCGCGGCGCGATTTCATCCAGACCAACGCGCTGTCGGTCGCCAATCTCGACGTCTGATCGGGCGGGCGCGGACGCGGTGCGCGGGAACGCGGCGGCGCCAACGCTGATCCTGATCCTCGGCGACCAATTGTCGCCCGACATCAGCAGCCTCGCTGGCGCCGACCCCGGCGCCAGCACCATCCTGATGGCCGAGGTCGCCGCCGAGGCCGATTATGTCTGGCACCACCGCAAGAAGCTGGCGTTCGTGTTCAGCGCGATGCGCCACCATGCTGCGGCGCTGCGCGCGGCGGGGTGGACGGTCGATTATGTCGCGCTGGACGATCCCGGCAACAGCGGGTCGCTGGACGGCGAGGTCGCGCGGGCGGCCGCACGGCATGGCGCGGCGCGGCTGGTCGTCACCGAGGCGGGCGAATGGCGGCTGCGCCAGGCGATGGCAGGCTGGGCCGACGCGCTGGGCATTGCGGTCGATATTCGCGCGGACGACCGCTTTTTCGCCACCGAGAGCGAATTCGCGGCCTGGGCCGAGGGGCGCAAGGCGCTGCGCATGGAATATTTCTATCGCGAGATGCGCCGCGCAACCGGGCTGTTGATGGACGGCGACGCACCCGCCGAGGGACGCTGGAATTTCGATGCCGAAAACCGCAAGCCCGCGGCGCGCGACCTGCTGATGCCGCGGCCGCGGCGCACGCCGCCCGACGCGATCACGCAGGACGTGCTGGCACTGGTCGCGGCGCGCTTTCCCGACCGCTTCGGCAGCCTCGACGATTACTGGTTCGCGGCGACCGCCGCCGAGGCTGAGGCGCAGTTCGATGCCTTCGTCGCCGAGGCGCTGCCGCGCTTCGGCGATTATCAGGACGCGATGCTGGCGGGCGAGCCCTGGCTCTATCACAGCGTCATCGCGCTCTACCTCAACATCGGGCTGCTCGATGCGCGCGCGGTGTGCTGGCGCGTCGATGCCGCATGGCGCGCGGGCGAGGTGCCGATCAACGCCGCCGAGGGCTTCATCCGCCAGATCTTGGGGTGGCGCGAATATGTGCGCGGCATTTATTGGCGCGAGGGACCGGATTATGCGCAGGTCAACGCGCTCGGCGCGACGCGGCCGCTGCCCGATTTCTACTGGAGCGCCGCGACCGACATGGCGTGCGTGCGCGCGTGTATCGAACAGACGCGCGATACCGCTTACGCCCATCATATCCAGCGGTTGATGGTCACGGGCAATTTCGCGCTGCTCGCCGGGATCGATCCGCACGCGCTGCATCTTTGGTATCTGGCGGTCTACGCCGATGCCTATGAGTGGGTCGAGCTGCCCAATACGGTGGGGATGAGCCAGTTCGCCGATGGCGGGCTGCTGGCATCGAAACCCTATGCGGCGAGCGGCGCCTATATCGACCGCATGTCGGATTATTGCCGCGGCTGCCGCTATGACGTGAAGACCAAGACGGGGAGCGGCGCCTGCCCCTTCAATCGCCTGTACTGGCCGTTCTTGATCCGCCACCGCGACCGGCTGGCGAACAACCCGCGCATGGCACCGATGTATCGCACCTTGGCGCGCTGGGATGCGGCGCGGCAGGCGGCGCTGGTGGCCGACGGCGAGGCGTGTCTGGCCGAATTGGGCATCGAAAAGGCCTGAACCGCCCGCCGCACTTTCGGCTCGCCATGCCGCGCTGCGCTTGCGGCAGCGGGATTGCGGGATCAAAGGCGAGCGCACCGAAAGAGGGGGAATGTCATGCGCGCCTTGACCATCGCTGCATTGCCGCTGTGCCTGATGATGCCCGCAGCAGCGCAGGAAGCACCGGCCGAACCCAATATTGTGACCGCGACCGCCGACCTGGCCATGGCCGCCGACGTCACCGAAGATTTTGCCGAGACCGAAATCGGCGGCGGCATGGCGAGTTATTACGGCAACGAACTCGCCGGCAACCGCACCGCGAGCGGCGAGCGCTTTAACCCCAGCCAGCTGACTGCCGCGCACCGGTCGCTGCCTTTTGGCAGCCGGGTGCGCGTCACCAACACCGCGAACGGCGACAGCGTGGTCGTCCGCATCAACGACCGCGGCCCATTCTCGCACGGCCGCGTGATCGACGTCAGCCACGCCGCGGCGCGCGAAATCGGCATGCACCGGAGCGGCACCGCGCGCGTGAAACTGGCGCTGCTGGACGATTGAGCTAGGCACCGGCCCGCCCGCCCCCCCTTCTGGCGGGCCGGTGTCGTTTCCCGATCGGCCAAAATCAGTCGAACACCGACCACCCCGCCGCATAGGCGAAATGTTCGAGCGCGGCCGCGCCCGCGAGCGACGTGCCCGCCTCGTTCAACCCCGGAGACCAGACCGCGATCGACCCTTGTCCCGGCGCAATGCAGAGGATGCCGCCGCCGACCCCGCTCTTGCCCGGCAGGCCGACGCGAAAGGCAAATTCGCCGCTATTGTCATAATGACCGCACAGCATCATGATCGCATTGATCCGCCGCGCCCGGTGCGGTTCGAGCAATTGTTCGCCGGTCAGCGGATCGCGGCCTTCCATCGCCAGAAACAGCCCGGCCCGCGCCAGTTGGCGGCACGACATGGCAATCGCGCATTGGCGGAAATAAACGCCGACGACGGCTTCGACCGGGTGCCGCAGATTGCCGAACGCGTCCATGAAATGCGCCAGGCTGCGATTACGCGCGCCGGTTTCGGATTCGGAAAAAGCGACGTCGAAATCGATGTCGACACTGTCGTCACCGGCGCGCGCGCGCATGAAATCGACGATCTCTTCGGCCACCGCGTCGCCGCTCCGCCCGTCGATCAGCCGGTCGGTCGTCGCGATCGCCCCCGCGTTGATCAACGGATTGCGCGGGATTCCCGCTTCATTTTCGAGCTGGACGATCGAGTTGAACGCGCTGCCCGACGGTTCGCGCCCGACGCTGGTCCACAGATCGCTGCCGACGCGGCGCAGCGCGAGCGCCAGCGTGAACACCTTCGACACCGACTGGATCGAAAAGGCTTCATCGGCATCGCCCGATGTATGGACGGTGCCGTCGGGGAGCGCGAGCGCGAAGCCGAGCCTGTGCGGGTCGACCTTGGCCAGCGCCGGGATATAGTCGGCGACCCGGCCTTGGCCGAGCTGCGCGGCGGCCAGCCGCATCGCTTCGTCGATATGCTGTACAAGATCGGTCATGCGGGATGCCTAGCATAGTTGCCGCCGCGATGCGCCTGTGACACGACAGTCCCATGGCCCTCCCCGCCCTCTTCACCGACTGGTTCGCGGCGCGCGGGTGGCGGCTGCGCCGGCATCAAGCCGACATGCTGGGCGCGGGGGAGCGCGGCGAGCATGCGCTGCTCGTCGCGGCAACGGGGGCGGGCAAAACGCTGTCGGGGTTTCTGCCGACGCTCGTCGATCTGACGCTTAACCCGACCGACCGGCTGCACACACTTTATGTGTCACCGCTGAAGGCCCTTGCTGCCGACGTCGAGCGCAATCTGCTTGGCCCGATTGCCGACATGGATCTCGCCATCAGCGTCGAAAGCCGCAGCGGCGATACGTCGTCGGACAAGAAGGCGCGCCAGCGCAGCCGCCCCCCGAACATCCTGCTGACCACTCCCGAATCGCTGTCGCTGTTGCTGTCCTATCCGGACAGCTTCCCGATGTTCGCCGATCTGAAGACGGTGGTGATCGACGAGATTCACGCCTTTGCGCCAGGCAAGCGGGGCGACCTGCTCAGCCTGGCGCTCGCGCGGCTCCAGACGATCGCGCCCGGGCTGCGCCGCGTCGGCCTGTCGGCGACGATCGCCGACAGCGATGCGTATCGCGCCTGGCTGGCGCCCGACAGCGAGGCTGAAAGCGTGACGCTGGTCGAAGGCGAAGCGGGCGCCGACCCCGACATCCAGATATTGCTGCCCGAAGGCGCGGTGCCGTGGGCGGGGCATTCGGGGCGCTATGCGGTGCACCAGGTGATGGCCGAGGTTGCGAAGAACCGCACCACGATCATTTTCTGCAACACCCGCGGGCTCGCCGAGCTGATCTTTCAGGAATTGTGGAAGGTCAACGACTTGTCGCTACCGATCGCGATCCATCACGGCAGCCTCGACCGCGAAGCGCGCCAGCGCGCCGAGGCGGCGATGGCCGAGGGGCGCCTTCGCGCGCTCGTCGCGACCTCCAGCCTCGACCTCGGGCTCGATTGGGGCGACGTCGATTGCGTGATCCAGATGGGGGCGCCCAAGGGGTCGTCGCGACTGCTCCAGCGTATCGGCCGCGCCAACCACCGGCTCGACGAGCCGAGCAAGGCGCTGATCGTTCCCGGCAACCGCTTCGAATATTTGGAGGCACAGGCGGCGCTCGACGCGGTCGAGGCGGGCGAGCGCGACGCCGACCGCTTTCGCCCCGGCGCGCTCGACGTGCTGGCGCAACATGTGATGGCGCTCGCCTGCGCCGCGCCGTTTCGCGAGGACGAACTGCTCGCCGAAATCCGCTCGGCGGCGCCCTATCGCTGGGTCGATGCCGCGCTGTTCACCCGGTTGCTCGGGTTCGTGCGCGACGGCGGCTACGCGCTCAAAAGCTACGACCGTTTTCGCCGCCTCGCCCCCGATGGAACGGGCGGCTGGCGCATCGCGCATCCGCGGCTGGCGGCACAGCACCGATTGAACGCGGGGATCATCGTCGACGCGCCGACGCTCGACGTGCGCTTCAAGAACGGCCGCCGCCTCGGCACGGTCGAGGAATATTTCGCCAGCACCTTGAGCCCCGGCGACACCTTTGCCTTTGCCGGGCTGAGCCTCGAGGTCGAGGGCATTCGCGACACCGATATCCTTGTCCGGGCGACGAGCAAACCGGCGCGCATCCCCTCTTATGTCGGCGCGCGCATGGCGCTGTCGACGCGGCTCGCTGACCGGGTACGCGGCTTCCTCGCCGATCCTGCGAGCTGGGCGCGCTTTCCCGAGGATGTGCGCTTCTGGCTCGAGATGCAGGCGCTGCGGTCGGTGCTGCCGCGTCCCGGCGAGCTGCTCGTCGAAACCTTCCCGCACGAGGGCAATCATTATCTGGTCGCTTATCCGTTCGAGGGATGGAACGCGCACCAGTCGCTGGGCATGCTGATCACCAAGCGGATGGAGCGCGCGGGGTTGCAGCCGCTGGGGTTCGTCGCGTCGGACTATGCGCTGGCAATCTGGTCGCTGCGCCCCGTGACCGACCCCGCCGCCCTGTTCGACGCGGCGATCCTCGAGGACGAGTTCGTCGAATGGGTCGAGGGATCGCATCTGCTGAAGCGCGCCTTTCGCGAGGTCGCGGTGATCGGCGGTTTGATCGAGCGCCAGCATCCGGGCAAGCGCAAGACCGGCAAGCAGGTGACCTTTTCGACCGACCTGATCTTCGACGTGCTGCGCAAATATGAACCCGATCATCTGCTGCTCGAGGCGGCGTGGGCCGATGCGCGTGAGCGGCTGACCGATGTCGCGCGCCTCGGCGACCTGCTCGACCGCGCCGCGGGGACGATGCTGCATCAAAAGCTCAAGCGGATCAGCCCGCTGGCGATCCCGGTGCTGGTGCTCATCGGCCGCGAAAGCGTCGCGGGCGCCGACGTCGACGATGCGCTGCTTGGCGAGCTGGCCGACAGCCTGGCCGATCAGGCGATGGGAGTGGTCCAGGGTCAGGAGCCTTAGCGCAGCGGTGCGGCGTTTCGCTTGCTGCGCGAGTGGATGAGGCGTAGATTGCGCCAAAATATAATGAGGATGCCCGCGATGACCCACCTTTTCAGGCGGTCGATGTTCTGGACGGCCCTACTCGCCGCACCGGTGCTGATCGGCGCCAGCCCAACCCCCGCCGCGCCGCCGCCTGCGAGCGCCGCTCCGACGGCCGCAGAGGCGATCGATCCGCTGGCCGAACCGATCACCGCAAGCGAGATCGTCCCGTTCATCCAGCCGTTCGACCTCGACGCGACGCGGCGGATGTCGGTGCAGGTCATGGTCGGTGGCAAGGGGCCGTTCGCATTTCTGGTCGATACCGGCGCCGAACGGACGGTGATCGCACGCGAACTCGCCGCGCGATTGGGGCTGGTCGAAGGCGCCAGGCTGAAGCTCGCGACGATCGGCGGGTCGGCGACCGTGCCCAGTTTCCGCGTTGCGGCGCTGCAAATGTCGAACCTGCACCTCGCAGCGGTCGATGCGCCCGCTTTTTACGGTCGCCATATCGGGGCGGCGGGACTGATCGGCGTCGACATGCTCGAACAACGCCGCGTGCTGATCGATTTCCGCAAGGAAACGATGCAGATTCTGGAAACGCGCCGCCGCGCGCCGTCGCTGATCAAGGACGACGATGCGATCGTCGTCACCGCGCGCAATTCGGCGGGCCGCCTGATCCTGTCCGACGCGCGGCTGCAAGGCAAACGCATCGACGTGATCGTCGATACCGGTGCCCAGACCAGCGTCGGCAACCTCGCGCTGCAAAAAATGGTCGCCAATCGCCGCGCCAATCGCCTGCCCTTCATCGTCACCGAACTCAGCGCGGTGAGCGGCGAAGCGGTTCCCGCGGTGCGCACCGCGATCAAGCGCATCGCGATCAACGGCCTCGACATCAACGACCTGCCGGTCAGCTTTGCCGACAGCCAGGCCTTCCGCGTCCTGGGGCTCCACGAACAACCCGCGCTGTTGCTGGGCATGGACAGCCTGTCGCTGTTCGACCGGGTCGAGATCGATTTCCCCAACCGGCGCGTCGTGTTCGACCTGCCCGACGGGGCGCACCGCGATGCCGCGCTGCGCTTTGCCGCGAATATGTCGGCGCGGGGTAGCTAGACCCGCGCCGCTTTGCCATAGCGGCGCGATGTCCGCCGCACCCGCCTTTGCCTTTGCCGGCCACTCGTTTCAGATGCTGGCCGACCGCGCGCTGTTCTGGCCGCGGCACGGCGCGCTGATCGTCGCCGACCTGCATCTGGAAAAGGCGAGCTGGTATGCGGCGCTCGGTCAGCCGCTGCCCCCCTATGACAGCCATGACACGCTCGACCGCCTCGCGCGCTTGGCCGCCGAAACCAGCGCGCGCGCGATCTGGTGCCTGGGCGACAGTTTCCACGACCGCGACGCCGCCAGCCGCATCGTCCCCGCGATCGCCGCGCGTCTGCATGGACAGGCCGCCGCGACAAAGCTGCTGTGGATCGCGGGCAACCATGATGGGCTGACCGGCGGCGCATGGGGCGGCGACATCGCCGACGAGTATGTCGTCGATGGAATCGTGCTTCGGCACCAGAGTGCAGCGCGCGAAACCCAGCCCGAAATTTCGGGGCATTTCCACCCCAAGCTGCGGCTGAACGTTCGCGGCCGCCATGTGTCGCGGCCCTGTTTTGTGGGCGACGCGCAGCGGCTGATTCTCCCCGCCTTTGGCAGTTTGACCGGCGGACTTGCTGCCCACGACCCGGTGATCGCGGCAAATTTTGCCGGACCGTATCAGGCGATGCTGGCGGCGCAGGGGCGGTGCCTCAGCTTTCCGTGCGCCGGGTCTGCGCGCGATGACGCTACGGCAAGCCCTGTCCTTGGGGTCAGTTAGCGCCTAAGCGTCACCGAACAGGCGCTTTTCTGCCTGTGACCCAAAAGCATCACTCTTCCAAAAACGACGCAAATCCGGGCCTCCCGCTGGATTGGCCGCGCAATTGAGTTATGCTTTGCGGGCAACAAAAACAAATAAATGTTGAGAGGAGTGCCCAACATGAAATCATCTACCCTTTGTGCTGCCCGATTTATGCGCACCACCGCGCTGGGTGTTTCGATTGCGATGGCGGTCGTTGCCGCGCCTGCCTTTGCGCAGGACGCCCCGGCCGAGGAAACCGTCGATGACAGCGACAACACCCCGATCATCGTCACCGCGCAAGGCCGCTCGCAGCTCCTGTCCGACGTGCCGGTCGCGATTTCGGCGGTGAACGCCGAAACGCTGCAGAACAGCGGCGCCAACGATATTCGTCAGCTCAACCAGGTCGCACCGTCGCTGCTCGTGTCGTCGACCGGTTCGGAAGCCAATGGTTCGGCGCGTATCCGCGGCATCGGCACTGTCGGCGATAACCCTGGCCTCGAAAGCTCGGTCCCGGTGTTCATCGACGGCGTCTATCGCTCGCGTTCGGGCATCGGCCTCAACGAACTTGGCGAAATCGACCGCGTCGAAGTGCAGCGCGGCCCGCAGGGCACGCTGGGCGGTCGCAACTCGTCGGCGGGCCTGATCAGCATCTATTCGAAAAAGCCCGAGTTCGATTTCGGCGCCAATGGCGAAATCACCTATGGCAATTATGATTTCCTGCGCTTCACCGGCAGCGTGACCGGCCCGATCAGCGAAACGATCGCGGCGCGCCTCGACGGCGTTTATGTTCAGCGCGACGGTTTCTACCGCGACACGACGAACGAAACCGACGTCAACACTCGCGACCGCTATTTCCTGCGCGGCCAGATCCTGTTCGAACCGACCGATGCGCTGTCGATCCGGCTGATTGCCGATTATACCTATCGTGAAGAAAAATGCTGCGCCGCGACCTATGTCGACAACAGCGTCAACCCGTTTATCGGCGACCTCAACAATCCATCGACGCCGCTGTCACCGCTCCAAACCAACGGCAATAACATCATCAACGTGCTGCGCGACCTCGGCCAGCCACTGTCGGCGTTCAATCAGGGTTATGCCCGCAACATTTCGGTCAGCCCCGGCCGCAGCTATGCCGGTCAGACCAAGGATTACGGCTTCTCGGGCCAGATCGATTATGATTTCGGCGGCGCGACGCTGACCTCGATCACCGCGTACCGCGAGTATCGGTCGGGTCAGGCGGGCGACGTCGATTACGGCACGGTCGATATCCTCTATCGCGGCGAAAGCGACGACGCTTATCGCCAGTTCCACACCTTTACCCAGGAACTGCGGTTGCAGGGCGAAGCGTTCGACGGGACGCTCGACTGGCTGGTCGGCGGCTTCTACGCCAATGAAAAGCTGACCGTGCAGGACAATCTGCGCTTCGGCAGCCAATATGGCCGCTTCGCAAACTGCCGCATCGTGTCGGGCGGCGCGCTGGCTGCCGGTTACTCGCCGACCTCGCAAAGCTGCCTTGCCGCGCCGGTGCGCGGCCTCATTGCCGGCGGCGGTTCGGCACTTGGCGCCGGCGGGCCGGCAATCCTTGCCGCACTTGACCGGCTCGACACGCTGAACGACCGGGGCAGCACGATCGACCGCTATTTCCAGAACGGGACCAACTGGGCGCTGTTCACCCACAACATCATCCACATCACCGACCAGCTCGATCTGACGCTGGGGCTGCGGTACACCAACGACAAGAAAAAGTTCGACGCGACCTTTGGCAACGACAACAACATCTGTACCGCCAACCAGGCGGCGCTGGCGCCGTTCCTCGCCGGACCCCTCGCTGCCACCGCAGGCGGCATCATCGGGCTGTCGTGCCAGGGCAACTCGACCGCTGAACTCAATGGCGTGTCGATCAACGACAAGCGGAGCGAGGACGAGTGGACGGGTACCGCGATCCTGTCGTACAAGCCCACCGACGATCTGCTGCTCTACGCCAGCTTTGCCCGCGGGTATAAGGCGGGCGGGTTCAACCTCGATCGCTCGGCGCTCAAGAACCCGGTGGTCACCTTTGCCTCGGTCGGCGGCGCGCAGGCCGTTGTCGGCAATCTGCAGTTCGATCCCGAATTGGTCGACAGCTATGAAGTCGGCGCCAAATATTCGACCGGGCCGTTCAGCCTGAGCGTGTCGGGTTTCCGGTCGGATTTCAGCAATTTCCAGCTGAACACCTTCAATGGCACCGTGTTTCTGGTCGCGACCGTCAATGGCTGCGACAATCTGGTCGGTGGGTCCGGGGCCGATAGCGACCTGAGCAACGCGACGGGCGCTTGTGCGCCGGGCGATGTGACGTACGGCGTGCGGACGCAGGGCGTCGAAATCGAAGCCCAGCTGGTTCCCGCCCGCAACTTCCGCGTGGCCGCCGGCCTGACCTATGCGCGCACCAAATATCGCTCCGACCTGATCGGCAACAAGAACGGCACCCCGCTCGACCAGGCGCTGCGCAAGCTGCCCGGCGACAATCTGTCGAACGCGCCCGAACTGGTCGCCACCGGCAGCGTGACCTGGACCCCGGACATCGGCAGCAGCGGGCTGACCGGCCTGGTCTATATCGATGGCCGCATGACCAGCG
>VFQO010002496.1_pt1 | contig 11123 bp, 10 predicted proteins | sample 3512331 | NCBI WGS metagenome assembly VFQO01 (sample SAMN10412371, study PRJNA504923) | tailings metagenome | isolation source: Replicate 3 from Balatoc abandoned mine | place: Philippines: Itogon, Benguet | collected 2017-08-28 | reverse complement strand
GTTCCTGGATCACGTCGAAGCGGAACTGGCTGGCCTTGTCCTCGACCTTGCCGCGCGTGCGCAGCGCCTCGCGGTCCTGCAACAGCTTTTCGTAATTGGCGCGCAGCACGTCATAGTCGCGGCTGATGCGGTTCGCCTCGGCGGCAACCGCCGGTTCGGACGCCTGGCTCGCCATCAACGCGGCGAAATCGCTCTGCAGCGCGGCGCGGCGGGCCTGCAACGCCTCGACATTGGCCTGCCGCTCGGTGCGGATCGCCAGCAGCGAAGACCACGCCGGATTGGGCGTGCCCCCGGCATCGTCGCCGGCAGCAGCCGCCTGACGGGCAAGCAGCGCGACCTGCTTGGTGGTGGAAACGACATCGGGATGGCTGTCGGTCAAGCCGCGCGAGCGCAGCTCGGCAAGCTGGGTCTGGGCCTGTTGCAGCGCGGCGCGCGGGCCGGTGGCCTGCGGCCCGCCGAGGATCGTGCGCGGCGTATTGGCAAGCTGGCCCGAAATCGCCGCCAGCGCACTTTCGGCCGCGGCAAGATCGGCATCGACCGCGCGCAGATCGGCGCGCGCTGCCTGCACCTTGCTCGACAGGCTGTCCGAGCCGCCGACCAGATCGGGATACTGCGCTTCGAAAGCGAGACGGCGCTGTTCGGCTTCTTCAAGCTCGGATTTGCGCTCTTCGAGCTGGCGGTCGAGATCGCCGATCGCCGAGCTGATGCCCGCCCGGTTGCCGACCACGTGCTCCTCGCGCAGGATGTCGAGCAGCTTCTGCACCACATCGCGCGCCAGCACCGCATTTTCAGCATCAGACAGGTCGCTACGGCCGATTTCGGCGGTGATCTCGAACAGGTTGTCCTGCTCGCTCGTCACCTTGACCTTCTTTTCAAGCTCGGCGGTCAGCGCATTCAGCGCGCCGCGCTCGGTCACGCCTTCGCCAAGACGGGTGGCAGTGATGACCTTTTCGAGGTTCTTGGCGCTCGACAATGTCTGGCGCACGCGCATGATCTCTTCCTTGCCGTCTCCGGCAATGCCGAGCTGCTTGGACAGCACATCCTCGACATCGACATAGACGCGGGCCTTGGATTCGTAGGTATTGGGGATCAGCGCGATCACCAGCCAGCCCGCGAGGCACACGCCCCAGGCGACCGCGATCGCCAGCCAGCGCCGGTGCCAGACCGACCACAGCGCTGCGCGCAGTTCCTCGAAAATCTCGCTCATCCGCGCGCCGCCCCCGTCAGAACCGGCTTTCCGGGATGATGATCGTATCTCCCGGCATCAGCATGACATTGGCGCTGGCATCGCCGCGCCGCACCAGATCGGACAGGCGCAGGCGGTATTCGACCTGCGTGGCGGTCTCGCGGTCCTGGCGGATCAGCTTGGCGCGGTTGCCGGCCGCGAATTCGCCCAGCCCGCCGACTGCAATCATCGCGTCGAGCACCGTCATGTTTGCGCGGAACGGCAACGAGGCGGGCTGCGGCGTTGCGCCGATGATCCGCACCTGCTGGGTGAAGTTGCCTTCGGGGGTGTTGACGATCACCGAGACGATCGGCTGCTCGATATACTTCAACAACTCGCCGGCGATGTATTCCTGCAACTGGGTCGCCGTCTTGCCGACCGCCGGAATGTCCTGCACCAGCGGGATCGTCAGCCGCCCATCGGGGCGCACCCGCACCTTGTCGGCGCTGAGTTCGGGATTGCGCCAGACGTGGATGGTGATCTCGTCGAGCGGGCCGATGGTGTATTCCTCCGACGGCGCAATCGGCGCGCCGGCGTAGCTCGCGGGGGGCAGTTCCGTGCCGGCTCCGCCGCAGGCCGCAAGCGCGAGCGGCGCCATCGCGATGACGGCGAGACGGGGGACGGACAGCAATTGCAGCATTGACGAGGATCCTTGGCCATTCTTGCGCGCACCCGCGGCACAGGCGCACAGCAGGAGCGACCTGCAACCTGTGCGACGCAGGCAATGGCGTTCTTCTCGCCCGAAATGGTGAACATATTGTTAGTTATACAGCGGCAAATCGGGCCCTATCCCGGATCGGGACAGCCGCCATGCGCGAGTTAACGCGCCGAGCGGAGGAAGCGATCAGACCAGCAGTTCGGCGGCCGGGCCATGACCGAGAAAAGCCGCAGGACTGGCGCTGGCCCCATAGGCCCCCGCGCAGAACACCGCGACCAGATCGCCGACGTCGGCGCGGGGCATGGCGGCATTGTCGGCAAGCCGGTCAAGCGGAGTGCACAGGCAGCCGACAATGTTCACTTCCTCTGTCGGTTCTGCGCCGTAACGGGTTGCAATCGCTGAGGGATAATTGCGCCGCACCACCGTGCCGAAGTTGCCTGATGCGGCCAACTGGTGATGCAGCCCGCCATCGGTGACGAGATACACCACGCCGTGGCTCTCCTTGCGGTCGATCACGCGGGTGAGATACACCCCGGCCTCGCCGACCAGATAGCGCCCGAGTTCAAGACACAGCTCGCTGTCCGCCAGTGCCGCCGGCAGGCTTTCCACCCGTTCAGCCAACGCAGCCCCGACGCGGGCCAGATCAAGCGGCTCGTCACCCGGGAAATAGGGAATCCCGAAGCCCCCGCCCATGTTCAGCTTGGGGCAGCCATGACCAATGGCATCGACAATATTCGCAGCCAGTTCCAGCACGTTGGCCTGCGCTTCGATGATCGCGTCTGCACTCAACGCCTGACTGCCGGTGAAGATGTGCAGGCCGCGCCATTGCGCCCCGCCCGCGATCAGTTCGCGGGCCAGATCGGGTACCTTGTCGGCATCCACCCCGAACGGCTTAGCCCCGCCGCCCATCTTCATGCCGGAGCCCTTGAGCTCGAAACCGGGATTGACCCGGATCGCGATGCGCGGCGACTTGCCCAGCCTTTCGCCGATGGCGAGCGCCCGGCGCCCCTCGCCCTCGCTCTCGCAATTGAGCGTTACGTCGGCACCGATCGCCGCCTCGAGTTCGTCGTCGCGCTTGCCGGGGCCTGCAAAGCTGATACGCGCCGGATCGATCCCCACCGCGAGGCACAGCCCGAGCTCGCCCGAGGAGGCAATGTCGAACCCGTCCACCAGCGCCGCCATGTGGCCGATCACAGCCAGATGCGGATTGGCCTTAACCGCGTAATTGATCCCCACCTGTCGGGGCAAAGCAGCGCGCAGCTGCGCCACGCGGGCATCGAGATGCGCGCGCGAGTAGACGAACAGCGGCGTCCGACCGGCCTCGGAAACCAGTTCGCTTGCGCGCTTGCCGCCGATCACAAGTTCGCCGCCAAGGCTTTCGTAACCGGCTGGGATCGGACCGACGGGCTTCATGTGCCAAATTCCTCATTGAGTTCCGCCTGCAAGGCGCTGCGGTCGATCTTGCCGTTGGGGTTGAGCGGCATGGCCGCGCGCCAGTGAATCTGCTGCGGCTGCATGAAATTGGGCAATTCGCGCTGCAGTCGCCTCGCCAATTCCCCGCGTTCAGCCGCATCGGCGGTCCCGCGTACCACCAGATGCACCGCCTGGCCAAGCCGCACATCCGGCACGCCGAGCGCGACTGCCTCGGCGACAAACCCGGTGGCCAGCGCCGCCTCCTCGACCTCCTGCGGGCTGATGCGGTTGCCCGCGCTCTTGATCATCGCATCGCGCCGTCCGGCGAAATAGAGCAACCCGTCGGCATCGCGCCTCACCCGGTCACCCGACCACACGGCGGTCCCGCCATAGGTCGATTGGGCCGGTGCGGGCTTATAGCGTTCGGCGGTGCGCTCCGGGTCCTGCCAATAGCCCTGCGCCACCAGCGGTCCGCAGTGGACCAGCTCGCCCTCCTCGCCATCGGCGGCGATGTTTCCGGCGTCGTTGATGACGAGAATCTCTGCGAAGGGTATCGCCTTACCCATTGAGGTCGGATGGGAATCCACTAGCGCCGGATCGAGATAGGTCGAACGGAACGCTTCCGTCAGCCCATACATCGGGAACAGCCGCGCCTGCGGGAACAGGCCGCGCAACGACCGCACCAGATCGACGGTCAACGCCCCGCCACTATTGGTCAGCCGCCGCAGGGGCGCGCGGGCCTCTTCGGGCCAGTCGATCTCGGTCAGCTGCACCCACAAGGGCGGCACGGCCGCGAGTGTCGTCACCCCGTGCTTCACGCAGGCCTTGGCGACATCCTTGGGGAACAGAAAGTCGAGCGGCACGACGCAGCCGCCTGCATACCACGTGCTCAGCAGCTGGTTCTGCCCGTAATCGAACGAGAGCGGCAGCACCGCGAGCGTCACGTCATCCTCGGCCAGAGCGAGATAATGCGCCACGCTCACCGCGCCGAGCCACATGTTGGCATGGCTGAGCATCACACCTTTGGGCCTGCCCGTGGAGCCGGAAGTGTAAAGGATAGCCGCAAGTTCCGCCGGATCGGACTCGGACGGGCCAAGCGCGCGCCCTGCCGCCTCGGCTGCGGCCAGCGCCTCGCCCTCGCCCAGACCTGCGCAACCCGGGGGCAAATCACCGGGATCGAGCGAGGCAAGCCGCGAGCCGGTTCCGATCAGCAGCTTCGTGCCGCTATCGGCAAGAATATGCGCCGCCTGCGCACGCTTGAGCAGCGGGTTGATCGGCACATGCACCAGCCCCGCGCGCGCTGCGGCCAGAGGCAGCAGGCAGGTGAGTTCACCCTTCGCCGCCCAGCTTGCCACCCGCGCGCCCCTGTCCGGAACCATCTGCGCCAGCCACCCGGCAAGCCGGGCAACACGCTGTCTTAACTGATTATGGTTAAGCATGCCCTCGCGAAGCACCAGCGCCGGCCGTTCGCCATGCCCTGCCGCCCCTGCCAGTTCGGCAAGGTGGTCAAGCGGGCGCGGGAGAGGATCGGGCGGATTGGGCATCAACGGGAGCATTCTGTTCAGTGATCGAAGCGCGGTATCACGATAGCGTTAACGTCTTGCAAGCACTGACTGCGCCTGCCGCCGCTGCGCCCTTCGATCGCGCCGAGTGGTACGCCCTGCTCGCCGGGACCGGGCTTGTCCCGCTGATCGCGGTTGCCAGCGATGCCGACAGCACCGCAGCCCTCGCGCTGACCGAGGATCATGGGCGAATCGCGCCCTTGCGCAACTGGTACAGCTTCACCTGGCGCCAGTTGGCCCCCGCCGGCCCTGCGGGCGACCGCCTGCTCGAAACCATCGCCCGCCAACTGAAGACCCGCGGCCACCGCGTGACGCTCGAACCCGTGCCGGACGAGGATGGCTCGGCGCAGCGGCTTGCCCGCGCCTTCCGGGCGGCGGGCTGGCAAGTCAAGGTCGAGCCGTGCGACATCAACCACATCCTGCCCGTGAAGGGGCGCAGCTTTGCCCAGTATTGGGAAACCCGCCCTGGCCCCTTGCGCACCACCCTGAAGCGCAAGGCCCGCAAGGTCGAGACGCAGGTGCTGACCCATTTCGACAATCACGCCTGGGCCGATTACGAGGCGATCTATGCCGCCAGCTGGAAACCGGCCGAGGATCAGCCGGCCATGCTGCGCGCCTTTGCGCAAAACGAGGGTGCAGCCGGCCGCCTGCGGCTGGGGGTGGCGCGGGCCGAGGGGCTGGCCGTCGCTGCGCAATGCTGGACGGTCGAGAACGGCGTCGCCTACATCCACAAACTCGCCCATCTCGAAAGCCACAAACACCTGTCGGCCGGCACCACGCTTAGCGCGGCGCTGTTCCAGCATGTGATCGATACCGACAAGGTCGCGCTCGTCGACTTCGGCACCGGCGATCAGAGCTACAAGGCCGACTGGATGGAGGACGTGCGTCCACGTTTCCGCATCGATTGTCTCGACATGGGCCAGCCCAGGGCGTGGGCCCCGCTTGCCAAGCGGATGCTGGGCACGCTGCGGGCGGCTGGCCCCCGCGTGGCGCTTGCACCTGCGCCCGCGCATGGCTAAGCCCCGCCGCCACGGCCTAGGACAGGGATTGTGGGCGAGGCGATGAACAGTATTCCGACCATTCCGGGCGCCGCCGATACGGCAGCGCTCGATCAGGAACTCAAGGGCTTGATTGCCGATGTGCTCGGGCTTGACCCGGCGCGGGCAGCAGCCTTCGGGCCGGAATCGGGCCTGTTCGGCCACCTTCCCGAACTGGATTCGATGGCGGTTGCAGGCCTGCTCACCGAAATGGAAGACCGGCTCGGCATCGTGATCGAGGATGACGATGTCGATGGCGAGATGCTGGAAACCTATGGCGGGCTGCTGGCCTTTGCCGCTGCCAAGCTCGCCGCCGACTAGTAACGTGCCAGCGTGATTTCCACGTGGAACATGCCGCTGGCCGAAGGCAAGGTCAGCGAGGAACTGCTGCTTGCCTTCGATCGCAAGCGGCCCATGCGCGTGCTGGTGTGCCCGGCATGGTTCGACGATGCAAACAAGCTTCGGCGTTTCACGGTCACGGTGATGCGCCGGCTCGATGCCGCCGGGATCGACAGCTTCCTGCCCGATCTTGGCGGTTGCAACGACAGCTTGCTGCCGTTGGCTGCGCAAAGCCTCGAAGGCTGGCGCGCTGGCATGCAGGCCGCTGCGCTGGCCTGCGATGCCACCCATGTGCTCGCGATCCGCGCCGGGGCGCTGGTGGCACCGGAAAGCCTGCCCGGCTGGCACTACGCCGCCCAGTCCGGCCCCAAGCTGCTGCGCGGCATGATCCGCGCCCGCACCATCGCGGCGCGCGAAGCCGGACGCGAGGAGAAGGCCGAGGCGCTGCTGGCGCTGGGCCGCTCGGAAGGGCTGATGCTGGGCGGCTGGACGCTCGGCGCGGCCATGATCCGCGCGCTGGAAACCGCCGAACCCGCCCTCGCCCCCGGCCAGAGCGCAATCGCGCAGGCGATGCTGGGCGGCCCCGGCCTGTGGCTGCGCGCCGAGCCTGACGAGGATCCCCGCCAGTCCGACGCTTTGGCTGCATTGATTGCCGAGGCGCTGGCATGAGCCGCCTGCCGCTCACCTTCGGCTGCAAGGACTTCCGGCTTGCCGCCACGCTCGACACAGCGCCGGGCACGGCCGGGCTGCTGATCGTCAGCGGCGGCAACGAAATCCGCGCGGGAGCCTTCGGCGGGCAGGCGGAACTGGCGGCCCGCATCGCCCGTGCGGGGTTTCCGGTGTTCCGTTTCGACCGCCGCGGGGTGGGCGACAGCGAAGGCGAGAACCGGGGTTTCCGCCATGCGACCAAGGACATCGCCGCCGCGATCGAGGCGTTCCGCGCGATTTCCCCGCAGATCGAACGGGTGATCGCTTTCGGCAATTGCGATGCGGCTTCGGCGCTGATGCTGGCAGGCGGGGCGGGCTGCGACGGCCTCGTGCTGTCCAACCCGTGGACGATCGAGGGGGATGCCAACGGGCAAACCGACGACAGCACCCCGCCGCCCGCTGCGATCCGCGCACGCTATGCCGAAAAGTTGAAGAACCCGCGCGAGGTAGCGCGCCTGCTCGGCGGCGGGGTGAACTTCGGCATGCTCGCGCGTGGTCTGGTGCGTTCGCTCAGCCCTGCCCCGCCGCCGTCGAGCCTCGCGCAGGCGATGCGTGAAGGACTGGCGGGCTTTACCGGCGAGGTGCGCATCCTGCTCGCCACGGCAGATCGCACCGCTCAGGTGTTCGAGAGCACGTGGGACAAATCCGATCCACGCATCCGGCGCTGCGAAGGCGCGGGCCACGCCTATGTCGAGCCCGAACACCGCGACTGGCTGAAAGCCGAAATCCTGAGTGCTTTGAGAGCCTAGCGCTCGAAACTGCTCACCAGTTCGACATGGGTCGACCAGCGGAACTGCCCCACAGGGCGCAGCTTGGTCAGTCGGAAACCAGCCTCGGCCAGCGTCGCCGCATCGCGTGCCCAGCTTGACGGATTGCAGCTGACATAGATCACGCGGGAAAGCGTGCTGGCGGCAATCTCGGCCACCTGTGCGCGGGCGCCTGCACGCGGAGGGTCGAGCAGCACGGCATCAAAGCGGTTCAGTTCCGCCGGCTGAAGCGGCGCGCGGAACAGATCACGATGCAGCGCCAGCACCTGGCCCCCTGCCCGCGCCCCGGCGGTTTTGCAGGCGAGATGCGCGGCGCGCTCGGCCTCGACGGCGAGCACCTTGCAGCCTTCATGCCCCCGGGCGCGCAGGCCGAAAGCGAAAGTTCCCAGCCCGGCGAACAGATCGGCGACAATCCGCGCCTCGCCGAGCCACTCGGCGGCGTCGGCCACCATCCGGCCTTCCGCATCGGCAGTCGCCTGAAGAAACGCACCGGGCGGCAGGCTGACGGGCACGCCCGCGAGCGTGATGGTCACAGGTTCCGGCTCCCACACCGTTTCCGGACCGTAGCCCTGATCGAAGGTAAGCCGCGCAAGCCCTTGTTCGCGGGCGAAATAGAGCGCGGCCTCGGTCGGCCCCAACCCTTCGAGCGGGAACTGCGTCAGGTTCGCCTCCACCCCCTGATCGGCGAGCGTCAGATCGATCCCGACCATGCCCTTGGGGCCATGCGCAGCCACGAACCGCCGCAACGGCACGATCAGAGCGGCAAGTGCGGGGTGCAGCACCGGGCACTCGGCCAGATCGACCACCCGGTGCGATCCGCCCTCGCGATATCCGAGGACCGCGCCCTTGGCGGTACGCAACCCGTGCAGACCGGCGCGGCGGCGCGTGTGCGGCGGCGAGAGGTGGACGGGGAGCAGTTCCAGCGGCACCAGCCCCTGCCCCTTGGCCGCATTCACCACCCGGTCGCGCACGAAATCGGCCAGCACCGCATCGTCGGCCTGCTGCAACTGGCACCCGCCGCAGGTGGCGAAGTGGCCGCACGCAGGCGCGATATGATGTGGCCCCCACGTGATCGCGCCGCTTTCGTCGACCAGGTCGCCCGGAACTGCGCCTGCGACATGGCGGCCGGAGGCGGTCACGCCGTCGCCCTTGGCGGCGAGGCGGATGATGGGTTCTGAACTGCTCACAAGGCCGCCGCTAGCGCCTCGGACACCCTTTCGGCAAGCTGTGAAGGCGTAAACGCCGGCCCGGTACGCCGCGCCGCCTCGCCATGGAGCCACAACGCTTCGCAAGCTGCGGTGAACGGATCGGCGCCGGTCGCCATGCGGCTCGCGGCAATCCCGGCCAGCACGTCGCCGGTGCCCGCGACCGAGAGCCAGCTGGGCGCCGGCGTGCCGAGCGCAAGGCGGCCATCAGGCGCCGCAACCAGGCTGTCCGGCCCCTTGGCCAGCACCACCATCCCGCTCACCCTGGCCAGCGCCAGCGCCCGCGCGCGTCGCCCCTCGGCAATCACCCCGAACGTGCGGCACAGCGTCTCAAGCTCGCCATCATGCGGGGTGGCAAGCCATGGCACTTTGCGGCCGAGCATGTTGGGGGCGAGCAGCGTGAGCGCATCGGCATCGAGCACCAGCGCAGGTGCCTGCCGCAGGGCATCGCCCAGCATCGCCTTGGCCGCCCCATCACGCCCGAGCCCGGGGCCGATCAGGACCGCAGCGATACGCCGGTCGGCCAGCGCCTCGACCAGCGGAGCGGTTTCGGTCACGATATCGGGCGGCGTGCGCGGATCGGGCGCTCTGGCCATGAGCTTCACATAGCCCGCGCCCGCCCCTTGCGCGGCTGCGGCGGCAAGCAGACTCGCCCCCGGCATCGTGCCGGCAACAATCGCGAGCAAGCCGCGGACGTATTTGTGACTTTTGGCATCCGGCGGCGCAATTTCTGGCCGGGCGACGAGCTGTGCCGCGCCCTCAACGGGAGCAATCCCGATCGGCACAAGCCGCATCTGCCCCATCAGCGCGCGGCCCGGCAGGCTCCAATGCGCAAACTTCCATGCGCCCAATGCCAGTGTCAGATCGAAGGCGGGAAGCCGCTCGTTCAGCACCGCGCCGCTGTCGCTGGCGATGCCAGAGGGCACATCCACCGCCACCTTGTAGCGGTGCCGCGCCGCCAGATCGCGCAGCAGCAGCGCGTGTTCGGCCACCAGCGGGCGCGCAAGGCCCGATCCGAACAGGCAATCGACAAAGACTTCACCCTGCGCGCCGCCATCAGCGGTGGCGACCGGCCCGTCCCACCGAAGTTTGGCTTCTTTCGCTGCCGTCGTGGCCGGATCGAGCGGGGCGATCACGGTGACGGCATTGCCCGCCTCACGCAGAAGTCGTGCAATAACATAGCCATCGCCGCCATTGTTCCCGGGGCCACACAGCACCGTGACAGGCCGACCTGCGGCAACCCGCCGGATCCACTCGGCCGCGCCGCCTGCGGCAATCTCCATCAGGTCGGAAACGCTGGTCCCCGCATCGAACAGCGCCTGTTCGGCTGCGCGCATCTGATCGGCGGTGAGAACCTGCGCGGCCCTCACGATGTCGGCGGCTCCAGCAGGGCGCGGGGAATGCGGTAGCGGTCCTGCCCGATGGCAAATTGCAGCGCCTGCGCATCGCCCGCCTCGCTCACCAGCGGGTCGGCTCCGTCGAGCGGGGCGAGCGCGTCGGTCGCGGGATCGCGGGTCAGCCGCCGGAAACCGCCGTCAGGATGGTGCAGGACGATCTGCGCTGTGCCGGCCACCTTCTCCAGCGTGCAGACAGGCGAGAAATCGGCACCCGCACCGATCGCGCAGTCGATTTCATCCCCCGGCGGCGGCGGGCTTTCGCTCCCGCAGGCCGCCAGCAGGACGAGTATTGCGAAGGCGCTAGATATCCGCAAACACATGGGTCTCCGCCTTCGCGCCCGGATGGGTGATCGCACCGTAGCGCGCCGGACCGACAACCTGACTGTAGCGCCACAAAGCGCCTGCCTGATAGTCATTGGTGCGCGGCTGCCACTTGGCGCGGCGCTCTGCGAGCACCTCCGCGGCGACGTCGAGTTCGATCGTGCCATTTTCTGCGTCGATCGAGATGATGTCGCCATCCTCGACCAGCGCGATCGGGCCGCAATCGGCGGCTTCGGGGCAGACGTGGCCGATGCAGAAGCCCCGGGTCGCACCCGAGAAGCGTCCGTCGGTGATCAGCGCGACCTTCTCGCCCATCCCCTGCCCGTAGAGCGCGGCGGTGGTCGAAAGCATTTCGCGCATGCCGGGGCCGCCCTTGGGCCCTTCGTAGCGGATCACGATCACGCAGCCCTCGGCAATGTCGCGCTTCTCGACGGCGGCGAAGGCATCTTCCTCGCAATCGAACACCCGCGCGGGGCCGGAGAATTGCAGCC
>VFQO010002495.1_pt1 | contig 11127 bp, 7 predicted proteins | sample 3512331 | NCBI WGS metagenome assembly VFQO01 (sample SAMN10412371, study PRJNA504923) | tailings metagenome | isolation source: Replicate 3 from Balatoc abandoned mine | place: Philippines: Itogon, Benguet | collected 2017-08-28 | reverse complement strand
GACCACCTGCATGGTTTCGGCGTCGGTCACGCGCATGCCCTGCACGAAACGGCCCTGCTTGCCCAAGCGCTGCAGCAGGTTTTCAATTTGGGGGCCGCCCCCGTGCACCACCACCGGGCGCATGCCCAGCAGCTGCAGCAGCACCACGTCTTGGGCAAAAGCGAGCTGCAGCGCGGGCTCGGTCATGGCGTTGCCGCCGTACTTGATGACCAGCGTCTGGCCCTGCTGCGCGCGCAAACTGGGCAACAGCTCGGCCAGCACGGCGGCGCGCTCGGCTGGGGTTAGGGTGGGCTGAGTTGGGGTCGGTTGGGGTGGTGGGGTCGCATCCATGCTGCGCATTGTGCCGCAAGCGCATCCCTTTGGCTGCTGCCTTGCCCGTGCTTGGCCGCTGCTTTGAGCTTGCCAAAAGACCACCCGCCAGCCCATAATGAACAGGCAGAGGAACCTTCGGCCCCCAAGCACCACAGACCCGACATGAGCAATCCGCAAGAAATCGAACTCAAGCTGCTGGTGCCGGGCCTGACGGCCGCGGCGGCCCTGCAGTTGCTGCGCCGCGCACCCAGCTTGGCGCGGCGCAAGCTGCGTCAGCAGCAGCTGGTGAACCGCTACTTCGACACCCCCGAGCGCTTGCTGCAGCAGCAGCGCTGCGCCTTGCGCGTGCGCCAGCGCCGCGACGTGCACGCCGGCACGGGCTCCGAGGGCGACACCATCACGGGCGCTTCGGTGTGGGTGCAAACCCTCAAGACGGCGGGCTCATCCAGCGCGGGTTTAAGCCAGCGCGGCGAGTGGGAGTGCCTGGTGGCCGCCGACCAGCCCGAGCGCGCCGGGCTGCGCGGCACCGCTTGGGACGCGCTCGACCCCGATGGCGCGCTGTTCGAGCGCCTGCAACCCTGCTTCGAAACCCGCTGCCTGCGCACCACTTGGCTGGTGGCGCGCCGCGACGGCACGCTGCTCGAGGTCTCGCTCGACGCCGGCGAAGTGCTCGCCGACGGGCAGACGCAGCCGCTGCTGGAAGTCGAGCTCGAACTCTTGGCCGGCGCGCCCACGGCCTTGTTCGAGCTGGCCGACGAACTGGCCCGGCGCCTGCCCTGCCTGCCTTGCAACCTGAGCAAGGCCGAGCGCGCCGGTCTGCTGGCCAACGGGCAACTGCTGCAGCCGGTGCGCGCGCGCCGCCTAGAGCGCCAGCGCGGCGAGGCCCTGCCGGCGCTGGCCTTGCGCGTGCTGGGCGAGGCGCAGGATCAATTTCTGCGCAACCTCGAGGGCCTGCTGCACAGCGATGCGCCCGAATGGGTGCACCAGGCGCGGGTGGGCTGGCGGCGCTGGCGCAGCCTGCTGCGCCTGCTGCGCCCGTGGGTGGGGCCCGGCCCCGATTTCACCGAGCTGCGCCCTTTGCTCGATGCCTTGGGCGCACAGCGCAACCTCGACGTGGGCTGCAGCGAAACCCTGCCCGCTTGGAGCGGTGCCTGGGCCTGTGCGCAGGCCGGCGCAGCCGGCGACGCGGCAGCCTTGTCGCCCCCGCCCGATGACGCCACCACCAACGCCTGCGCACAAGCCTTGGCCGAGCTGCAAGCGGCGCGCAGCGCCCAGCGCACGCGCTTGCGCCAGACCCTGCTCGAGCCTGCCACCGGCCAAGCGCTGCTGGCGCTGACGCGCTATTTGTGGCAAGCGGGGCAGCAACCCATGGCGATCGAAAAACGCGCAATCGGCGCACGCTTGGCGCGCTGGCACCAACGCCTGCACCGCCTGCTGCAAGGCGAAAAGGCCCAGTTGCTCGACGTGGCCACCCTGCACGAAGCGCGCCTGCTGGCCAAACGGTTGCGCTACGGCAGCGAAGCCATGGCCAGCACCCTGCCGGCCAAGCGACTGCGCCAGAGCCAGCAATGGGTCAAGGATGCCACCCTGTGGCAAACCCGCATCGGGCAGGCGCGCGACGCCTGGCAACTGGCCCTGCTGCTGCAGCAACACACCCACGCTCCGCCCGCCTTGCTGGGCTTCATGCAAGGCGTGGCCGCCGCCATGGAGCGCGCCGCGCAGGAAGCCGTCAGCCCGGGCTAAAATCCGCGGCCCTGTTGCCCCCCGACAGCCTCTGGATCTACACCACGAACCGCTGCCCGCCATGAGCAAAAAAGTCTATATCAAAACCTTCGGCTGCCAGATGAACGAGTACGACTCGGACAAAATGGGCGCCGTGCTCGCCGCCGCCGAAGGCTACGAGCCCACCAGCGATGTGGAACAGGCCGACCTAATCCTATTCAACACCTGCTCGGTGCGCGAAAAGGCGCAAGAAAAGGTGTTTTCCGACCTAGGCCGGGTGCGCCACCTGAAGCAAAAGGGCGTGCTCATCGGCGTCGGCGGCTGCGTCGCCAGCCAAGAAGGCGAGGAAATCATCCGCCGCGCGCCCTATGTGGATGTGGTGTTTGGCCCGCAGACCCTGCACCGCCTGCCCGAGCTGCTGCAGGCGCGGGCGGCGCAGCAAAAGCCGCAGGTGGACATCAGCTTTCCCGAGATCGAAAAATTCGACCACCTGCCGCCGGCGCGGGTCGAAGGCGTCAGCGCCTTTGTCAGCGTCATGGAGGGCTGCAGCAAGTACTGCAGCTACTGCGTGGTGCCCTACACCCGCGGCGAGGAGTTCAGCCGCCCGCTCGACGAGGTGCTGCTCGAAGTCGCCACCCTGGCCGAGCAGGGCGTGAAAGAAGTCACGCTGCTGGGGCAAAACGTCAACGCCTACCAAGGCGCCATGGCACCCAGCGCCGATGTGACCGACTTTGCCGATTTTGCGCTGCTGCTGGAATGCGTGCACGAAATCCCCGGCATCGAGCGCATCCGCTACACCACCAGCCACCCCAAAGAGTTCACGCCGCGCCTGATCGAAGCCTACGCGCGCCTGCCCAAGCTGGTGAGCCACCTGCACCTGCCGGTGCAGCACGGCAGCGACCGCATGCTGGCCGCCATGAAGCGCGGCTACAGCGCGCTCGAGTACAAAAGCACGGTACGCAAGCTGCGCGCCGTGCGCCCCGACTTGTCGCTGTCGAGCGACTTCATCGTCGGCTTCCCCGGCGAGACCGAGGCCGATTTCGAGCAGCTGCTCAAGCTGGTGCGCGACGTGGGCTTCGATTCCAGCTTCAGCTTCGTCTTCAGCCCGCGCCCCGGCACCCCGGCAGCCAATCTGCCCGACGACACGGCGCCAGCGCTCAAGCTGCAGCGCCTGCACGCGCTGCAAGCCTTGCTCGAGCAGCAGGCGCAAGCCATCGCCGAGCGCCTAGTGGGCAGCGTGCAGCGCATTTTGGTCGAAGGCCCGTCGCGCAAACACGCGCACGAGCTCACCGGCCGCACCGATTGCAACCGCAGCGTCAACTTCGACGCCGGCACCCAAGGCACGCGCCTGATCGGGCAGATGCTGGACGTGCGCATCACCGAGGCACGGGCGCATTCGCTGCGCGGTGAGTTGTGTTTGACCGAGGCCGTGCTGGCGCACTGAACCCGCCTGCCGTGGGCTTTACGCCCTTGCAGCAACTCATTCAGCCGCTGATTCAGCCGCGCCCTTGCGCAGCGGCAGCCGCACCAGCACCACGTGCTCGCGGTCGGTGTGGTAGCGCCTGATCTGCGCCTCGGCATCGAAATGCAGCTGCAGCCGTTCGCGGATATTGCCCAGCGCCATGTGGTTGCCCCCGGCGGCAGCCGCTGCCGCCGCCAACGGCCCCGGCGCCAGCGTGTTGCGCACGAACAGGCGCAGCTCGCTGCCGTCTAGGTACACCTCCAGCGACACCTCGGCGCCCTCGGGCGCGGGTTCGACGCCGTAGCGCACCGCGTTTTCAAGCAGCGGCTGCAGCAGCAGCGGCGGCACCAGCGCCTGCAGCGGCGCGTGCTCGGTGCGCCACTGCATGCGCAAGCGCTGCGCGCCTAGGCGCAGGGTTTCGATCTCGATGTAGGCGGGCGCCAGCGCCAGCTCCTGCCCCAGCGGCACCAGGGTGCGCGCATCCGACAGCAGCGCGCGGTACAAATCGGCCAGATCGTGCAGCACCGCCTCGGCCTGCTGCGGCTGGCGGCGCAGCAGCGCCAGCACGCTGTTGAGGCTGTTGAACAAAAAATGCGGCCGAATGCGCGCCTGCAACGCCGCCAGCCGCGCCTCGGCCAGCGCCGGCGACAGGCGCTGCTGGCGCCAGTCAAAGTAAAACAGCAGCGCCCCGGTCAGCAGCGCGGCCACGCCGGCGCTGTGCGCCGCCGACCCGGCCAGCGCCAGCCCCAGCCCCTGCTCCACCGCCACGTGCCACAGCGCCGCCACGCTCGCCGCCAGCAACAACACCAGCACCAGCCCGCGCCGGTAGCTGGTTCGTGCCAGCAGCGGCTGCAGCAGATAGAGCAGCAACACAGTCGCCAACAAGGGCGGATCAAAACGCACCGACTGCTGCAGCAGCTGCTCCAGCCACGGCTGGCCGCCGGGCCCACCCAGCACCACAAAAGCCAACCGCAGCGCCTGCGCCAGCAGCAAGATGCGCAGCCACACCCCAAGGTTGCGAAAATCGGGCAGGGTGGCGGGGGGTTTCATGGGCGTCTGGTGCAGGGACACGCTCCATTGTGGCCGATCGCGGCTTGGCTGCAGGCGTTTGGGGCGCGCGCTGTGGCCAAGAGCACACCCCGACTGGATACGCGTTCTGGGGCCGCACGCAGCGCTCTCTGCAGGGGCTCTATACTTGGTTCGACCATGAAAATCGCCACCTGGAACGTGAACTCGCTCACCGTGCGCTTGCCGCAGGTGCTGGACTGGCTGGCGGCGCAGGCCAGCGCCGGTGCGCCGGTGGAGGTGCTGGCGCTGCAAGAGCTCAAGCTCAGCGACGACAAGTTTCCCGCCGCCGCTTTCGAGCAGGCCGGCTACCACGCCGTCTGGCACGGCCAAAAAACCTACAACGGCGTGGCCTTGCTGGCGCGCTCGCCTTTCAAGGCGGTGCAGCGCAACCTCCCCGGCTTTGAGGATGAGCAAGCGCGGCTGATCGCCGCCACCCTTGGCGCCGATGACACGCAAGGCAGCGAAGGGGGCGCCAGCGCGCCCGCGCTGCGCGTGGTCGGCGCCTATTTTCCCAACGGGCAGGCGCTGGGCAGCGACAAGTTTGCCTACAAGCTGCGCTGGCTCGAGGCGCTGCGCGCTTGGCTGGCCGACGAAATGCGGCGCCACCCACGGCTGCTGCTGCTGGGCGACTTCAACATCACCTTTGACGACGCCGACGTCTGGGACCCGGAGGGCCTGCGCGAAAGCATCCACTGCAGCAGCGTGGAGCGCGCGCACTTGCAGGCCTTGCTGGCGCTGGGCTTGCACGACGCGCACCGCCTGTTTGCGCAGCCGCCCAAGAGCTATACGTGGTGGGACTACCGCCAGCTCGGCTTTCAAAAAAACCGCGGCCTGCGCATCGACCACATTTTGCTCAGCGATGCGCTGCGCCCGCTGGCCACGGCCTGCCAGATCGACCGCAGCCCGCGCAAAAACCCACAACCCAGCGACCACGCGCCGCTGTGGGTGCAGTTGCAAGGGCTTTGATCCGGGGGGCTGGCTCCCTGCTAGCCCAGACCGAGCTCGTGCAGCTTGCGCGTCAGGGTGTTGCGCCCGATGCCCAGCTGCTGCGCCGCTTCGATGCGCCGGCCTTGGGTGTGCGCCAGCGCGGCCTCGAGCAAACGCGCCTCGAAACGGTGCAGCAGCTCGTCCCACACCCCGTCGTGGCCGGCCGCCAGCAGGGCTTGCGCCTGGGCATAGAGGCCCACCTCCCACGCCGCGCCGTCGGCGCAGGCCGATGGTGCGCTGCTCTGGGATGCGCTTCCCGGCGGCGCACTTCCCGGCGATGCGCTGTCCTGTGGCGCGCCGACCCAGCCCGTGCCGCTGGCGGCGAGCGCTGCACCCACCCCACCTGCTGAGCCCGCCCCATCCGCCGCACCGGCCGCACCAACCCCATCCCCTACCCCAGCCGCGCCAGCCCCCGCTCCCACTGCAGCCGAAGCCGCAGCCGAAGCACCCGCTCCAGAAGCCGCCAAGGCCTGCAGCACCTCGGGCGGCAAGTCTTTGCGCTCCACCACTTGGGCCGGCGCCATGACGGTGAGCCAATGGCAGATGTTCTCCAACTGGCGCACATTGCCCGGAAAATCAAAGGCGGCCAAGGCGTTCAGCGCTGGGGTGCTGATGCGCTTGGGATCGACCCCGAGCTGCTTGGCGCTTTGCTGCAAGAAAAAACGCGTCAGCAGCGGCACGTCTTCGCGCCGTTCGCGCAGCGGCGGCAGGCGCAGGCGGATGACGTTGAGGCGGTGCAGCAAGTCTTCGCGAAAGGCGCCTTCGCGCACCCGCTGCTCGAGGTTTTGGTGCGTGGCGGCGATCACCCGCACCTGCGACTTGACGGCGCTGTGGCCGCCGACGCGGTAGAACTGCCCGTCGGAGAGCACGCGCAGCAGCCGCGTTTGCAGCTCAAAAGGCATGTCGCCGATTTCGTCGAGGAACAAGGTGCCGCCCTCGGCCTGCTCGAAGCGGCCGCGGCGCATGGTCTGGGCGCCGGTGAAGGCACCGCGTTCGTGGCCAAAGAGCTCGCTCTCGAGCAGGTCTTTGGGGATGGCGGCGGTGTTGATGGCCACGAACGGCCCGCGCGCGCGCGCCGAGTGCTTGTGCAGCGCCCGCGCCACCAGCTCTTTGCCGGTGCCCGATTCGCCCGTGATCATCACCGTGACTAGGCTTTGGCTCAGGCGCCCGATGGCGCGAAACACGTCTTGCATCGCGCTGGCTTGGCCCAGCATCTCGGGCGCGCCGGCCGCGCCCTCATCGGCCACCTGCTCGCGCTGGCTCTCTTGCATGGCGCGCCGGATCAGCTCGACCGCCGCCGACAGGTCAAAGGGCTTGGGCAGGTACTCGAAGGCCCCGCCCTGGAACGAGGCCACGGCGCTGTCGAGGTCGGAATAGGCGGTCATGATGATCACCGGCAGACCCGGCAGGTGCTGCTTGACCTGTTGCAACAGCTCCAGCCCGCAGCCGCCCGGCATGCGGATGTCGCTCACCAGTACCTGCGGGCCGGCGTCGTCGCCCGCCACCAGCGCCTCCATCACCTCGCGCGGCTGGCTGAAGCTGCGCGTGGGCAGGCCCTCGCGCTGCAGCGCTTTTTCGAGCACGAAGCGGATCGATTGGTCGTCATCGACGATCCAGATGGGTTTCATGCCTGCGTTCCTTTCGTCGTTTGGGTGCCCCCCTGCAGCCAGCCCGGTTGCGGCCTCGGTTGCGGCCTGAACCGGCAGCCGGCACGCGCTCAAGGTAGGGGGATGAGCAGCTTGAAATCGGTCCGGCCCGGCGCGCTGTCGCACTCGATCAAACCGTGGTGTTGCTGCACGATGGTCTGCGCCAACGTCAGCCCCAAGCCGCAACCGCCTTCGCGCCCCGACACCAGGGGGTAGAAGATGCGGTCTTTGATCGCTTCGGGCACGCCGGGCCCGTTGTCGATCACATGCAATTCCAATGCCAGGCGGTAGCGCTGGCGCCCAAACGTGACCTGGCGCAGCACCCGGCTGCGCAGCACGATCTCGGCGTCGCCGGCGGCGATGCGTGCGCGCAGCGCTTGGGCGGCGTTTTGCGCCAGGTTGAGCACGGCCTGGATGAGCTGTTCGCGGTCGCCGCGAAACTCGGGGATCGAAGGATCGTAATCGCGCTGCACGCGCAAGCCGCGCGGAAACTCGGCCAGCACCAGCGCGCGCACGCGTTCGCAGACCTCGTGGATGTTGACATCGTCCACCACCCGGGCACGCCGGTGCGGCGCCAGCAAGCGATCGACCAAGGCCTGCAGCCGGTCGGCTTCGTGGATGATGACTTGGGCGTATTCGGCCAATTCGCGCGCATCGGGTTCGAGCTGCAGCAACTGCGCCGCGCCGCGGATGCCCCCCAGGGGGTTTTTGATCTCGTGCGCGAGGTTGCGAATCAGCTCTTTGTTGGCGTGCGCCTGCTCGAGCAGGCGCTGCTCGCGCTCTTGGCGCGTTTGCTGCTCCAGCGGCAGCAGCTCCACCACCAACTCGCCCCCGTGCTCGGTTTTGGCCAGCACCACATGCACCGGCAGCGGCTCGTTGTTGAGCCGCACCAGCCACGCGTCGTAGCGGATGACGGCGTATTCGTGGCTGTTGGCGCCTGAAACGGCATTTTGCAGCAGGTTGGGCTCGGTAAACCAGTCGGCCAGGGGCAAGCCTGCCAGCGTGCGCCGCGACAGACCCACCGCGTCTTCGAGCGCATTGTTGGCCCAGCAGATGGCGCCGCCGGCATCGACCACCGCCACCAGGGTGGCGAGCCGATCCAGGGCTTGGTATTGGGGCCCGCTGGCCACAGTGGGCACCGAACGGGGCCGTGTGGCCTTCATTTGTTGGGCCTATCGGGCCGGGCCAGACGCAGAGGGCGCTGCGGGCAAAGGGATAAACTGCCCAGCCGCTGGCCCAGCCACCGCCCGCGCCGCAGTTCCAGTACCGACCACGCTGGCCGAGGGGCCCGCCGCAGCGCCACCCTGAGCAGCAGCAGCGGTCGTTTGCACCGACGGCAAGCGGCCGATTTCGCGCTCGATCGCCGTCACGTCGCCTTGGGCGCGCTCGAGCCGGCGCCGCAGCTCCTCGGTGCGCTGCGCCAGCCGGGCTTCGTCGCCGCGCTCGCTGGGCAGCGGCTGCGGTCGACCTTGGTTGAATTCGGCTTGCAGTTCACGCACGCGCTCTTGCGCACGGCGCAGTTCGGTTTCCAAGATCAGGCGCGCATCGCGGTCCCGAGCTTGTTGCTCGGAGCGATCCACGCGCTGGCTCGGGGGGCGCGGCTCGGTGCTGGCTGGAGCGCGCGGAGCGGAATTGGAGGCAACGGGGCTGCTGGCAGCCGCACCCGCCGCCTGATTCGCTGCCGGACGGCGGCCCTCGACGATGCTCAGGTTGCCACCTTGAAGCAAGCGGCAGCCGCGGGCTTCCGGCCGCTCGCCGGGCTGGTTGGTGTACTCGTTGCCGCAGCGCCAGATCTGCCCCTGCGCCAGCGCCGGGGGCGCCACCAGAATGGCAGCGGCGGCCGCAGCAGCCGCCCCAGCCAGCAGCCGCAGCCTGCGCGCACCCACTGTTTTCAAGGCCTTGCTCATCATCCGGCCATGATAGCAGCAGGCGGCGCGCCCCGCCTTTAGTTGCTGAAGTACAGATCGAACTCGGTCGGCGTGACTTCGACCCGGGCGCGCGTGACTTCGCCCATTTTGAGCTCGATGTAGGCGTCGAGCATGGCGTCGCTGAACACACCGCCTTTGGTCAGGAAGGCGCGGTCTTTGTCCAGGTAGTCCAGCGCTTGATCGAGGCTGTGGCAGACCGTGGGCACCAGCTTGTCCTCTTCGGGCGGCAGGTGGTAGAGGTCTTTGGTCGCGGCTTCGCCGGGGTGGATTTTGTTCTCGACGCCGTCGAGCCCGGCCATCAGCAGCGCGGCAAAACCGAGGTAGGGGTTCATCAGCGGATCGGGGAAGCGCGCTTCCACACGGCGCCCTTTGGGGTTGGCCACGTAGGGGATGCGGATCGAGGCCGAGCGGTTTTTGGCCGAGTACGCCAGCTTCACCGGGGCCTCGAAGTGCGGCACCAGGCGCTTGTAGCTGTTGGTGCCGGGGTTGGTGATGGCGTTGAGGGCGCGCGCGTGCTTGATGATGCCGCCGATGTAGTAGAGCGCAAAATCGCTCAGGCCGGCGTAGCCGTCGCCGGCAAACAGGTTTTTGCCGTCTTTCCAGACCGACTGGTGCACGTGCATGCCGCTGCCGTTGTCGCCGTGGTAGGGCTTGGGCATGAAGGTCGCCGTTTTGCCGTAGCTGTTGGCCACGTTCCAGACCACGTATTTCAGGTTTTGCGTCCAGTCGGCGCGCTCGACCAAGGTGCTGAACTTGGTGCCGATCTCGCACTGGCCAGCACCGGCCACTTCGTGGTGAAAGACCTCGACCGGGATGCCCAGGCTCTCGAGGATCAGCACCATCTCGGCGCGCATGTCGTGCGTGCTATCGACTGGTGGCACCGGAAAGTAGCCGCCCTTGGTGCGCGGGCGGTGGCCGCGGTTGCCGCCTTCGAGCTTGGTGCCGGTGTTCCAAGGCGCTTCGTATTCTTCGATTTCGTAGAAGCTGCGGCCGGGCTCGGTGCTCCAGCGCACGTTGTCGAACAGGAAAAACTCGGGCTCAGGGCCGAAGTAGGCGGTGTCGCCCAGGCCCGAGGCCTTGAGGTAGGCTTCGGCGCGGCGGGCGATCGAGCGCGGGTCGCGGTCGTAGGCTTTGCCGTCGCTGGGTTCGACCACATCGCACTGGATGAAGACCGTGGTTTCTTCAAAAAACGGGTCGATCTGGGCCGTGTTCGGGTCCGGCATCAGCAGCATGTCCGAGGCCTCGATGCCCTTCCAGCCAGCGATCGACGAGCCGTCGAAGGCGTGGCCCGAGCTGAACTTGTCTTCGTCGAAGTGCGAAATCGGCACGGTGACGTGCTGCTCTTTGCCACGGGTGTCGGTGAAGCGAAAGTCAACGAACTTGACTTCGTTTTCTTGCACCATGCTCATCACGTCGGCGACGCTTTTGCTCATTTGGGATACTCCGGTTGCGTTGAAAAAAGGGGGGCCAGAAATCTGTGCACAGTTTATAGCAGCAACTGTGCCAACTTGGTGACTGCCCAGCGGCCGGTGCGGCGCTTTGCGGCGGACAAGCCATCGCGCGCACCAGCCGCCCTTGCGCACTTTTTTGGTGCGCACGCGCACCACCGTGGGGCGCACGCGCTCCAGCGGCCCTAGCGCACCACTTCGGGGCCTAGGTGGGCGGCAGCGGCACGCAAGCCGGCCAGCAAATCGGCGTAGGCGGCCTGCACGGCCTGCAACGGCCCCTTGACCCCGAGCTCGAGGTGGCGGCCGTATTCGGGATGGTCCACGCTGGGCAGACTGAACACCTTGCACTGCGGGTGCGTGGCCTCGATCTGCCGCATCAGCGGCGTCAGCTGGGCCTCGATGCCCTGGTACACGATCACCGAGCGCTCGCCCTGCGCGCCGCGCTGAAAATAAGCCGCGTAGTGCTGCTCGAGCAGCCACTCGATCATCGGCCAAGCCATGACGGGAAAGCCGGGTACGGCGTGCAAGGTGGCACCACTGGGGCTGGTGCAGCT
>VFQO010002494.1_pt1 | contig 11127 bp, 5 predicted proteins | sample 3512331 | NCBI WGS metagenome assembly VFQO01 (sample SAMN10412371, study PRJNA504923) | tailings metagenome | isolation source: Replicate 3 from Balatoc abandoned mine | place: Philippines: Itogon, Benguet | collected 2017-08-28 | reverse complement strand
CTCATCTCTACTAAAAAAGCTCTTGCGCCGCAGGGGTCGTCCACACATGACCCCCAGCTTTGCCCCAGCAGGGATTAAAGCCGGGCGGTTGTTGGGCACTGCTACCCAACCTTGGACCGCTCGGGTCTGGAGTTTTCCGCCTTGCTCAGGTCCGGTGGACTGGTTTCACCGGCTGAGTTTGCCAGCATGATCGGGGGGATATTCCCGATCATGCTGTGCGGTCGCTCTTCGCTGTAGTGCCTACGCCAGGCCTCTGGCTTGCCATAAGTACTTGCCCTTGAGCCCTCGACGGACGCATTTTCTGGGGGTTTAGCAGGGCGCAAAGCCCCATGGGCGGCAAAGCGAACGCCACGATCACAACGAGAGGGAAGGCCCACAGAACCATCACGAGCGATCATTGACACTTATCAACAGTCCGATTCCGTTGTTGACTAGCCTCCGCCAAGCGAAACGAACAAGGTTGAGCGGTTCTGTAGCCAGGCACGCCGCGTTGCGAGCAACTGCTGTTCCGCGCTGAAAAGATTTCGCTCGGCATCAAGGACTTCGAGGTAGTCGGCCACGCCTTCGCGATAGCGCGCCCGCGCGATCCGTGCGATTTCAACCTGCGCATCGCGCGCCCGTTCCAGCGTGGCAATCTGTTCGGCGAGATATTCACGTCCGGCCAACGCATCGGAGACTTCACGGAACGCCTGCTGGACGGTGCGATCATAGGTCGCGACCTGTTCGACCTCCAGCGCCTTGGCCAGATCGAGATTGGCTTCGCGCACGCCGAAATCGAAGATTGGCAGCGAAATTGACGGGCCGAAACTCCAGCCCAGCCCATCCCCATCGAACAGATTGCCGAGGCTGGCGGAAGTAAGGCCCGCGTTGCCGGTGAGCGAAATGGAAGGGAAGAACGCGGCGCGTGCGGCCCCGATATTGGCCCGCGCCGCCCGGAGTTGTTCCTCCGCCGCGATGATATCGGGCCGGGCGAGCAGCAACTCTGATGGCAACCCGGCCGCAAGCCGCCGTTCGTCTGCCTGCGCGGCCAGTGAGAGCCCCTGCGGCAGGTCGTCGGGCGCGACACCGCCAACCAGAACGGCAAGCTGATTGCGCAACTGCGCCAGCGCCAACCGCTCGCTTGATATCTGCTGTTCGGCCTGCGTCAGCAGGGTTTCCGCCTGGCGATAAGGCAACGCAGACGTAACGCCGGCATCAAGTCGCAGCTTGGCGATCTTCAGCCCCTCCCGTCGGCTAGCGGCGGTCGCTTCGGCCAGAACGATCTGTTCCTCGGTTTCGATGATCTCGAAATAGGTCGTGGCCGTGTCAGCGATCAGCGAAAGGTAGAACGCGCGCTGGTTGGCCACCGTTGCAAGATAGCTCGCGCGCGCCGCATCGCTCAGGTTTCTGACGCGGCCCCAGAAGTCGAGCTCGAACGCGCTGACACCGACCCCAATGTCGTAGCGGTTGAACGTGAAGGAGGTGGGTAGATTACCGCCACCGGCACCGAAGACAGGGTTTCCGGCCGTGGCTTGCCGCGTCCGCGTACCGCTGGCCGTGCCAACGAGATTGGGCAGACGTCGGCTGTCTTCGATACGGAACTGCGCACGAGCCTGCTCGATGCGCGCCGTGGCGACCAGCACATCGCGGTTGTTCGCCAGCGCGGTGGCAATCAGGCTTTGCAGGCGCGGATCACGATACCACTCGCGATAGGAGAGTTGCGAAGCGACGAGGGTGCCGTCGGGTCGATAGGCGGGATCGAAAGCCGGCGCGGTTGCTAGCGCAGGACGCGTATCATCCGGTGCCAGATTAACGCAGCCTGCAAGCAGGGTCGAGGCCAGCGCGAGGGGGATCAGGCGGTTCATTGCGCGAGCTCCTCATTGCGGACTGGGCCATAGGGCGGAACAGGTTCGGCAGGCTTTTCGTCTTCCCTGCGCCCGATACGACGGACCATCAGGTAGAGCAGCGGGATCAGGAAGATGCCCAGAACGGTCGCCGCGATCATGCCGCCCAGAACGCCCGTGCCCACGGCAATGCGACTGGCGGCACCCGCGCCGCTGGCCAGCACCAGCGGCACCATCCCCATTGCAAAGGCAAGCGAGGTCATGATGATTGGCCGAAGCCGCAGCCGGGCGGCCGACCTGACCGCATCCAGCGGAGATTCGCCGCGCTCTTCCTCCTCGATGGCGAATTCCACGATCAGGATCGCGTTCTTTGCCGCCAGACCGATGATGGTGATCAGGCCGACGTTGAAATAGACATCCGCCGAAAGCCCGCGGAGCATCGAAAACAAGACCGCGCCCAGCACGCCCATCGGCACGATCAGCAGTACGGCCAGCGGGATCGTCCAGCTTTCGTAGAGCGCTGCCAGCACGAGGAAAACGACCACCACCGACAGGGCTAGCAGCAGGCCAATTTGACCGCCCGCCTGCTTTTCCTCGTAAGACACACCGGTCCATTCAAAACCGATGCCTTGCGGGAGCTCTCCGGCGAGCCGCTCCATCTCGGCCAGCGCAGCGCCCGATGATTGGCCGGGCGCAGCCATCCCCGACAAGGTCATCGCCGGATAGCCATTGTAGCGGGCAAGGCTGGCGGGCGCCGCAGACCATTCCGCCGTGGCGAAGGCACCGAAGGGCACGAGTTCGCCCACCGCATTGGGAATCCGCAAGGCCAGCACATCATCTGGCGTCATGCGGAACGGTGCATCGGCCTGCACCAGCACCTGCAACACACGGCCTTCGCGGTTGAAGTCATTCGCGTAGGCCGAACCGAAGGTGATCGAGAGTGCGGCATTGACCTCGGCCATCGACAGGCCGAGCGCGCGGGCCTGCACCCGGTCGATCTTGATCTTGACCTCGGGGCTTGGTCCTTGATCTTCGGGCCGCAAGCCCGTGATGAGAGAGCTTTGCGAGGCCGCACCCAGCAACTGGTCGCGGGCGGCAATCAGAGCCTCACGCCCCAGCCCGCCGCGATCCTGCAACTTGAGCGTAAAGCCGCTTGCCTGCCCGAGCGACTGGATCGCAGGCGGCTGGATAACGAAGGCGGTGGCACCATCGTTCTGCATTAACACGCCCATCGCGCGTTGCAGCAGCGACCCCGCGCTGCTTTCGGCAGCGGAGCGTTCGCCCCAAGGCTTGAGAGAGGCGAACATCAGCGCGTTGTTCTGTCCCTGCCCGAAGAAACTAAACCCTCGCACAACCACTAGGCTGCGCACCTCGTCCTGCGCCATCCAGAAATCGGTGACGGGCTTCAGCGCCTCGTTCATCCGTTCTTCGGTAGCACCGGGAGGGGCTTGCACTGCCGTGATCAGGAAGCCCTGATCCTCGGTCGGCAGAAAGGCTGTCGGCAGGCGCACGAACAGCAAGACAGTGACTGCAACCAACGCGAGGAAGACCGCCATACCGCGCGTGGGGGCCGACAGGATGCGCGTGTTGGAGCGATCGTATTTGCCCTCCATGCGCGCAAACCAGACGTTGAATTTGCCCAGAAAACGCCCGACAAATGCTCGGCCTTGCGCGATCCGGCCCCGCCAGCCCGGTCGCCGCGGCGCGGGCGCGGCGGCGCTGTCTGCGGAAGCCTCGCCGCCATGACCAGCGCCGGAAATCGGTTTGAGAAAGGTCGCGCACAGCGCGGGCGTGAGCGACAGGGCGAGGAACGCCGAGAAGAAGATCGCGATGGCCAGCGTGACCGAGAACTGACGGTAGATCCCGCCGGTGGAGCCGGGGAAAAACGCCATCGGCACGAACACCGCGATGAGCACCAGCGTGATGCCGATGATCGCGGTGGTGATCTGGTCCATCGCCTTGCGCGTCGCCTCCAGCGGGGACAGGCCTTCCTCGCGCATGATCCGTTCGACATTCTCGATCACGACGATGGCATCATCGACCAGAATGCCGATCGCCAGAACCATGCCGAATAGCGAGAGCACGTTGATCGAAAAGCCGAACAGCCACAGCCCCATACACGCGCCCGCCAGCGCGATCGGGACGACCAGCGTTGGGATCAGGGTCGCACGCCAGTTTTGGAGGAACAGATACATGACGAGGAACACCAGCAGCATTGCCTCGACCAGCGTCTTGACGACTTCATCGACAGAGGCCTGCACGAATGGTGTGGTATCATAAGGAATTGACCAGCTGACGCCGCTCGGCAGACTGGATTCCAGCTCGGCCATGCGGGCCTTCACGCCCTCGGCTGCGGCGAGCGCATTGGCCCCGGTGCCCAGCTGCACCGCCATCCCCGCCATCGGCGCGCCGTTGAGTGTGGTGGAGGTGGCATAGCTCTGCGCGCCGATCTCGATCCGGGCTACCTCGCCCAGACGCACGACGGCAGCGCCGGTGTTGGCCCGCAGGATGATGTTTTCGAACTCCTCAACCGTCCGGAAGCGGCCTTCGCTGGTGATCGTAGCAGTGATCTGCTGGCCGGCCGCAAGGGGCTTGGCTCCGATCGAGCCGCCGGCGATCTGGGTATTCTGTTCGCGGATGGCATTCAGGACCGCACCTGGGGACAGATTGTAGGACGCGAGCGCATCGGGATCGAGCCAGATCCGCATGGCATAGGCTGAGCCGAACAAGGTGACATCGCCCACACCGGGCACACGGCGCAACTCGTCGATTACCTGACTGGACGCGATATTGCCGAGGTCGGTACTGTTCAGATCGCCATTGGCCGAAGTCAGCGCGACGATCAGCAGGAACCCGGCATTGGCCTGCCGCACGGTAATGCCTTGCTGGCGGACCTCTTCGGGCAGGCGCGCTTCGACCGTGCTGAGGCGGTTCTGCACCTCGGTCTGCGCAATGTCGATATCAGTCCCGGCCTCGAAGGTCAGCGTGATGCTCGCCGTGCCGTTCGATGCACTGGACGAGGCCATGTAGAGGAAGCCCTCGACCCCGTTGAGCTGCTGTTCGATCACCTGCGTGACGTTCTGTTCCAGCGTCTGCGCATCGGCACCGGGATAGACCACACTGATCGTCAGCGAAGGCGGTGCGACCTCGGGATATTGCTCGATCGGCAATGCGCGCAGGGCGATGATGCCGGCGAGCAGAATGCCGAGCGCCACCACCCAGGCGAAGATGGGGCGATCGATGAAAAAGCGTGCCATGGATCAAAGTGCTCCGGTGACTGGGGCGGGCTTCGCTGCGGCAGATTGCCTTGCCGCAGCAGGGCCCTTAACCGCCTTTACCGGCACGCCAGGCCGCAGCTTCTGGAGGTTGCTGACGATGACCACGTCGCCTGCCTTCAGCCCGTTTTCCACGATCCAGTTGCCATCAACCAGCGCGCCGAGCTTCACCGGGCGCGGTGCGACCAGTCCCTTGGCGTCGATCACGAATACCGAACCGCCCTGTTCGGACAGCGTCACGGCACGCTGCGGCACGGTGATACCCTGCGTCAATTCGCCCACGAACAGCTTGGCCCGAACGAATTCGCCGGGGAGCAGTACCCCCGAAGGATTGGGAAATTCGGCGCGAAGGTCCACGGTCCCTGTTTCTTCGTCGACCGAAAGGGCGAGGAAGTTGATGTAGCCGGGGATCGGATATTCGCTGCCATCGGTAAAGGTCAGGCGGACCTCGACCCTGTCATTGGCATCGAGCGCGATTTTGCCGGCGCTGATGGCACGGCGGATCGCAAGAACCTCGCTCGCGGCTTGGGCGAAGTTGACGTAGACTGGCGCGGCTTGTTCGATTCGCGTCATAAGCGTGCCCTCGGCTTGGCTGACGAGAGCGCCTTCGGTGACCTCTGCGCGGCCGGCACGCCCGGCAATCGGTGCCCTTACGGTGGTGTAGTTGAGCTGGAGCGAAGCTGCCTCAAGCTGGGCGCGGATCTGCGCCACGTTTGCCTCGGCCTCACGAGCGGTTGCCAGCGCAGCGTCATATTCCTGGCTACTGATCGCGTTCTCAGCAACCAGCGGCTTGTAACGTTCCACGACCGCGCGGGCATTTCTTTGCGTCGCGCGCGCACGATCAAGCGCGGCCTGAGTCTGCGCGTAGCTTGCACGCAATTCGCGCGGATCGATCCGGAACAGCGGCTGGCCTTCGGCGACGTTGGCGCCCTCTGTATAGAGCCGTTTCACCACGATACCGGTCACGCGCGCGCGCACTTCTGCCTGACGCACCGGTTCCACCCGCCCGGGCAGTTCAATCACATTGGGAGTCGCCTGACTGGCAATGGTTACAGTCTGCACCGGAATCGGCTGAGGCTCGGGGGGAGCCTGCTCGCCTGAACACGCAACGATCAGGAAGCAGGCGGCAAGGCCGGTGCAAATGCGATTCATCGGGAGAGGTCTTTCATTTGGTATTTTATTGCAGCTGCGAAGGTGTAATATCGATTACATGAATGTCAACAGGGTCCCAATAATCGATTGGCGATGGTGCAACTGCGCGCGCAGTTGCGCGAACACACTTGTGATGGACGCCCCTGAAAATTGATCCTCAGCCATACTCCGTGATCGGAAAGTTAAGCTAGGCGGGCTGGATTTCTCACCCGCGTGGCGGCTGCGCTCTATTATGTGAGAAGGCGAGACGGGAGAAACGGAGCTGAAAAGGCCGTGCTAGCTTGCGCGTGAGCGTCGACCCTTCGGCTGCGTGCAAGCTATAGGAGCACCTCTCCGCGCCGAAACAGAAGCTGCACTGCTCTTCGCTATGTTGGCGAAACTGGCTACCATCAACTGTCTCACGGGGAACAGCATGGGAGTGAGCAAGAATTACGAGACGGCCATCATACTCGGTGCGCCGAAATGCGGGTCTGCTCCGCGCAGTTCTGCGTCTGTGAATAACTCAGCCGCAAGCAGGCGAGCGTTAAGCGGACAAGAAAGCGCCACGAAAAAGGGCGCCCCCTCACCGGAGCGCCCTTATCTATTTTTAATGTTTCGTTCGCAGCGCAAGGACGATCACCCGGAGGGGCAATCGCCTCACAAACATCAGAACTCAAACAGCGCTTCGATACCGATGTTCCGGCCGCGCATCAGTGGCGTGAAGGTGCCCGCGGTCGGGTTGGGGCCGAACGGCTGGCGCACGCCGGTCGAGTTCGGGCCGCTGAATGGAACCTGCGTATCGCCGCCTTCCTGCACCTGATCGAGCAGGTTGCGACCATAGAGCGACAACGAGAGGCCTTCGACCGGGGTTTCCCACGTGATGTTGGCTTCAAGGTTGTCCAGCGAGTTCAGCCAGCCGAGGTTGTCATCGGTATAGGCTGCTTCGTCACGGTACTGGTAGTTGATCCGCGTCAGGATGGTGCTGTTGCCCAGATCCCATTCGTGGATCGCGCCAAGGCCGACCGTGATTGGGGGAACGCGCGGCAGGCTCAGCGCCAGATCGGTGTCGTTGATGAAACCGTCACCCGAAATATCGAACAGCACTTCGTCATATTCGGCATCGATGATCCCGATATTGGCGGTGAAGGCCAGCGAATCCGAGACGCGCATGCGCGCTTCGGCTTCAAAGCCCATGATCGTCGCGTCGGCGGTATTGAGAATGTTCTGCACGATTCCTGCACCCGGATCGGCCAGGTTCACTTCGCGCTGCATGTTGCTGACCTTGGTGACATAGGCCGCGGCATTGAGCGTGAACGAACGATCGGCCGTCTGGAACTTGCCGCCGATCTCGTAGTTGTCGACCTTTTCCTCATCGAAACCGAGCAAGCCAGTCTGGTCAAAAGCCCGATTGAACACTTCCACGCTGGTAATACGGAAGTTGTAACCGCCCGAACGGAAGCCGCGGCTCCAGTGACCGTAGATCTGACTGTCGGCGAATTCGTACTGCAGGCCGACCTTGGGAGAGACGTTGCGGAAACGAATGCGGTCGGTGAAGCCGTCCCTTTCAGTGGCGGGGTCAAACGGCTCCGTGCCGGTCGGGCAGGTGCCCTGAACGAACGAACAGGGCGCGCGAGGCAGGATGTAGGTCACGCCTGCATCCTTGGTTTCCTGGTTCCAGCGGATCCCGGCGATCACCGACAAGGCATCGGTCAGCTGATACTGGGCATTGGCGAACACGCCGATAACCTCATGGTCCTGAGCCCCACCGCCAAAAAACACCGGCGGCTGAAAAGCTGGCGGCAGGTCACGGCGCAGCGCTCGGGTTTCAGTATAGGCGAGATCCTGATTGAAGTAGAACCCTCCGATCGTCAGATCGAGGTTGTCGAACTTCATCGCGTAGCGCAGCTCGTTTGAGAACTGCTCTTGTGCTGTTTCGGTTTCGGAGTGGAACAGGAAAAGAGGGGTCGCGTCAATATCGCCAAGGGTCGTAGAATCATACTTGCGCCAGCCGAACACGTTGGTCAGCGTGCCGGGGCCGATATCCATCGTTGCGGTGAGCGATCCGGTCCAGATTTCGTTGGAATAGGCGCCCGGCTCATCAATCGAGAAATCGAAACTATTGCGGTCGAACAGGGCCCGGTTCTGACTTGAAGGGCCATCGCCATCGCTTTCGAAGTAATCGAGCTTGCCGAGCAGGGTCAGGCCGCCCAGGCGGGCCTCAAGCGCGCCGCGCAGGATCTTGGTTTCCGCCGCACCGTGGTTCGAACCATCGAACAGGTTGGTGAAGTAACCTTCATCCTTGTTGTAATAGGCGCCGACCTTGAACAGCAGCACGTCTTCAACGATCGGGCCGCTGATCACGCCGCTCGCCGTGTAGTTTGCGCCGCCGCGGCCGCCATCGAGCGCCGGGCCATCGACTGCCGCGCGGAACTTGCCGCGGAAATCTTCGGTCGGGTTGCCGGTGTTGATCACCACTGCGCCGCCGGTCACGTTGCGACCGAACAATACGCCCTGCGGGCCGCGCAGGATTTCAACGCTGTCGAGGTCGAACAGATCGAACACCACGCCGCCGTTGATGCCGAGATAGACGCCGTCAACGAACACGCCGACAGTCGGGTCGATCGATGGGATCGACGAGTTGATACCAAGTCCGCGAATGGTGAAATTCGCGGTACCCCGCGTGGTGCCAACATCGTCCAGGCTTACGGTCGGTGCCTGAAACGACAGGCCCGAGATTGTGCGGATCTTGTAAGCTTCCAGCGTGTCAGAATTGAACGCGGTCACCGCGATCGGAATATCCTGCACATTTTCCGGGTCACGCGTCTTGGTGCCGGTGACGAGGATTTCGTTGATGCTGTCCAGCGTGCTGGCGCGTTCTTCCTGTACAGGCTCTTCGGCATCCTGCGCCGATGCTGCGAACGGCGCCAAAACTGCGGTGCCGAGCAGCAGCGCGAGTTTGGCCATCCCCAGCTTGGTGGGCATCCCAGTTCCGGTCATGTTTTATCTCTCCCATTTTTGAGCCTTAAAGAGTGGATAAAGAGTCTCCATTTTGCAACCTATCTTTCTCTCCATGCCCACTCCGGTCGGCATGTCGGCCCTGCGATGGTGTTTTTCAGCCACACTCCCTTGTGAAGGGCTGCCTTCTCTCGCTGCATCCGCCACCGCAAAGAAGACGAAAGGGAAAAAGATTATTTCTGCCGTCAAAGGCAATGTCACAGCTTGCTTGTCGGATTGAAACGGCAGCCTATGTTTTGAAACGGGCCTTGAGCTCCGTAGATTCACGACAGCTGAGACGCAGGATTGAATGCCTAACCGGCCTTCAATTATAAATCTGCCTTGAAAAGAATATTACGCTCTTAAAGAGCCTCAGTTTGCAGGATCAGATTCATAGCGCCATGCATTCTTGCATCGTGCGCCGTAAAACTGTTGCAGAATTGTCGAGCGATGCTTCACCTTCTGGGCGTCCGTTGATGCGAAGCATAACTGTCCCGCGCTGCTGTTTCAAAAGGCTGACGAGCTCCGTGCCCGACAAACCGCCGATCCACTGCGTGCCGGCTGCGTTGACGCGCTGAACGGGAATGTTGACGAGGCGCCCGGAGAAATTCCAAGCCACCGACATCGTGCTTCCAGTCGCGGGCTTGTTAAGCAGAATTGCCATGAAGGGCTTGCCGCGCTCGCAATAGAGACTGAGTGCTTCAATATTGGGCGATGCGGCAGCGCTGACATAGGCGATGGGAGCGCGGCCCTGCACCGGCACCACTTCCCAAGGGGTGCCAGGTAGCGGCACCGCCGTTTCCGGCGGACTATTGTCCAACATCCTTTTGATGTCCGGCGCCACCTCAAGCCGCGCTCCGTTGCCTGGAGGATAGACAGTAAGCTTGCCCCGCTCCCAAAGTCCTACCTGCACGTCACGGCGTGCAGGGTCGAGCATGATGTAGGCCTGTTCGACACCGCCTAGGTGAGCAGCGTTGCCAGACAGATAAAAATATTGTCCGGCGCGCTGAAGGGGCGAGACGACGGACAAGTTAGTCCGCAGCACAGCGAATTTCGTTCCCAACCGAACCTTGAGAGCGTCTGCCACAGCGCCCTTCTCAAACATGTCTATGTTGTCCTTCGCGAAGTTTCCCGGATATTTACCGACGAGACTTGCAAGGTTGTCCCAGTCTGCCGGAATTCCATTCGCGGCAGTGGTCGCCTCAGGCTGCGGCGGCGATGACGTGCCCATAGGAACGCTGCGCTTGCAGAGGCTCAAGAGACCGGCGCCCGTAAATGTCGCATGGAAGGGGTTCGCGCGCTCTCCGCGCGGAAGGTCGGACTCAAAGCGGATGACGCCGGGCTTCTCACTGTCATTGACGAACATGATCACCCGGCCGAAATCGTCCTTGCTTATGGGGAAGGGAAAGAAAACCGCGGTGATTCCGTCATAATTCGGCCCCATGAAGCTGATGGCATACTCGACACGTTGCTGCCTTGCCGCGCGGCCATTGGCGCGAAACGTAATGCCGTTTTCATCGATGATGACGCGGGGTTCCTTCGAGCAGTCGCCGTCCGGGCCATAACTGCCGAAGATATTCTCGAGCCCCTGACCCTTGAGGCTGGATAGCGGAAGAGCCTGAGCTGTTGAGACAAAAAGAGGACCAAAGCCACCGGCCAAGAAAGCGATTCCCAAGAGGTAGCTTTTGATTGTGGTTACAAAAGGCATATCTATCTTCTCGCAAATCGCAGCAAGGAGGTTTGATGCCGTAATCAGCGGCAATACCTAATTTCATAATGTGTTTTGCCACCTGCTACAAGACGGCAGCTCACTCGTCTTTGAAGGGAATCTTGGCGCTGCTTGACGGTCTTAGAGCGTTTTCCTCACGTTCTGACTCGACGGGGATTCCTTTGCGGGCGCAGTT
>VFQO010002493.1_pt1 | contig 11130 bp, 10 predicted proteins | sample 3512331 | NCBI WGS metagenome assembly VFQO01 (sample SAMN10412371, study PRJNA504923) | tailings metagenome | isolation source: Replicate 3 from Balatoc abandoned mine | place: Philippines: Itogon, Benguet | collected 2017-08-28 | reverse complement strand
CGGCTGGCCTCGCGCACCGACACGTCCTGCCTCAGCACGAGGCGGCGCAACTTGCTCAATGTGCTCACGTTGATCACTCCTGCTCCCCCGTGCTGAAAAACTCAGCACGATAGAGCTGCAACGTGGCTCAGATTTCAGCGTGAACGCGTCTCGAAATGGCCCAGCTTTGGAAATGAATCAACAGGCTTCTATCACACCTGCGCGGTGACCACCGCTGGCGGGCTCAAGTGCTGGGGATATGACGGAAATGGCCAGCTGGGCAACGACACTGCCCTGACGAGACAGCCCACCCCCGTAGACGTCCTGGGCCTGACTTCGGGCGTAGCCAGCGTGGCAACGGGCTTCTATCACACCTGCGCGGTGACCACCGCTGGCGGGCTCAAGTGCTGGGGGTATGACTACTACGGCCAGCTGGGCAATGACACGGCTCTCACGGACAAGCCCACTCCCGTAGACGTCCTGGGCCTGACTTCGGGCGTAGCCAGCGTCTCGGTAGGATACCAGCACACCTGCGCAGTGACTACCGCTGGCGGGCTCAAGTGCTGGGGGTATGACTACTACGGCCAGCTGGGCAACGACGCTGCGCTGACGAATCAGCCGACTCCGGTCAACGTCTCGCCCTAACGACAAATCGGGGGCTACTCCCCAAAACTCTCTTCAGCGGTACCACTAAGCTTGGGTGCCGTTTTCCTTTTGGGGACCGTGGCCGTGAGGCCCTGCAAAAGTTAGGGGGTAAGTCGCTGAAGGCGGTGGCTCACAGTTTTTTTTGCTCAGGCTGCAACAGTTATTTTTCTACCCGTTATAGCCAATTAACAGCCATAAGGGGCAGGTAACTGACCGTTATGGTGCTTGCCCCCTGCTGGGCGAGGCCACCGGGACCATGGCACTATGAAAGGGCGCAGAGCTCTAAAATTTGTTCCCAAGCAACCCTCTTTAGGCTTTCTTTTAGAACTTGCTCGGTGTTTAGATAGTTTTTTTGTCTCCAGCCGCGAAAAACTTGCCAACAAAGCCGCATTGGGCTATGCTGCAGCCCATGTTGACAATGCGGCACAGCCATGGCTCGGGCAATTGATTTCAAAACGTCGGTAGCGGTATCGCTTTCCGGCCTGGACGTGACCGCAAAGAAGCTGCAGGAGCTATGCGGCCGCGAGAAGCCGGCAGGCCAGCACCACATGCGCTACATGCCCTCTGACATCCGCGCAGCGCGGTACCGCGCCGCTGGAGCAGAGCCGCCAGCGACCGAACAACTGCCTCTGACATCAAAGTTGCCCCCCGTCATCGTCACCCGCATGACCAAGGGCGGGGTCGGAAAAACGAGTATTTCCGTCAACGTGGCGGCTGCGATGGCCATGATGGGCTACCGAGTGCTGGTCATCGACGCAGACCCCCAGGCCTCCGCATCGAACCTGCTGGGCATCGACACAGCCGTCTACGACAACGACATCCTGCACATCGGGCACTTCCTGAAGAAGGCCACGAACTCGCCAGACACCGACTTGCCCGGTGCCATCAAGCACATCTACGAAGGCGGCTTCCTCGACCTGATTCCGTCAGACATCACCCTGGCAGAGACCGACGCCAGTCTGGTCGCCGTGATGTCCAGCCATACCAGGGCGGAGCTGTTCCTGAACCGCAACAGCACGTTTTTCGCCCAGCACTACGACGTCATCGTCGTCGACACCGCGCCCGGAACCACACCTATTGGCTTGGCTTTCTCCTATGCCGCCAAGGACTCCGGCAAAGTTCTGACCGTGGTTGAACCCGAAGGCAGCTGCCTGCGAGCGTTGGACTCCCTTGCTTCCAACCTGGCTGAAATCAAGGCGGTCACGGGCGCCAACGTCACCATGGAAGTGGTAATCAACAAGTACCACCCAAGCCTGAAACACGTGCGCGAGTCGATGGGTTTTCTCTACTCGAAATACGGTTCAATGCTGAACGACTCCATCGTTCCGCAGTACTCCGGTTTCGCACGGCAGCTCAACCCTTCAGACAAGGACGTAGGGCCCTTGGTCGAGTTCGAGTCGAGCTCGGTGGGTGCATCCGCAATCATTGACGTGGCCAAGAGCCTGATTCGCAGTTACGGCATCACGATGCCCGGCCTGCCAGGAGACGAATGATGGCCAAGGCTCCTCCCAAGCTTTCAGGCCTCATAAAGACAGGCGCGGTGGTGCCCGCCACCCCTGCACACGAACTGGCCGATATTCCCGGGCCTGGCGCATCCGCTCCCCATGAGCCGTACGCGCCCCCTGCGGCCGTTGAGGCACCTACGCAAGAAGCTCAAGCGACTGCAGTGGACTCTCACAGCGGGCGAAATCTGACCATGCTTGGGGTCCACTTGATAGACCCTAACCCGCTGGCTCCGCGGGAGGTGTACACCCCGGAGATGATTCTGAACCGTGCCGAAGACCTGCGCGCCCAAGGCCAGCACGACCCGATTCACGTCATTCCGAATCCGAACGCCGCCGGCCGCTTCATCATCTGTGACGGTTGGACGCGTGTGCAGGCCTGCCGTGAACACAAGGTGTTCGAGTCTTTGCTCGCAGAGATTCACACCGAGCTTGGCCTGCAGGAGTCCGCCTGGTTCGGCTACGAGCAAAACGAAGGGCGCTCACAGCACTGCGACCTCGACCGTGCGATGTTCTATGAAAAGCTCATTGCCGCAGGCGAATCCACCGCGGAGGTAGCTCGCCGGGCGAAGGTCTCAAAGACCATGATGAGCTTTTACCGCGCGTACGCAAAGCTGCCAGAGGACGTGCTCGAAATTGTCCGCCTACATCCTCACAAGTTCGGGGCGACTGAGGCCTACCAACTGGCCAAGCTGTACGACAAGGCAGGCATCCGCAAGGCGGTAGCGCTTGCGAACAAATATGCGAGCGAAGACCAGACGCAGCGCTGGCTGACCAACCAGGTGCAGGCCTTGCTCCACCCCATTGCTCACAAAGCGAAGACATCGGGCAAGACCATACGGTATGCCAATGGCGTCTACAAGCAACGCGGCGATGTGTTCGAGCTGGTCATTACCGTGTCTGCCGAGCAACGCGAGGCGTTCGCCCAAGGGCTGGAAGAGCTGCTTGAACTGGCCGCTATCCAGCCGGAGCCAGCTGACGATGACGCCAGTCCAGAGGCACCCCAGGCTTCGTCATGAGCCGGTTTAGTCAACTAAACGGTCACATCCCCTTGCCGCACGGCAAGGCGGACGGACTGTTGGCTGACTGGTCGGTCTGCGCGTTTAGTCAACTAAACACTCTCCAGAGCTGCCCCTGTATTCAGGCCGACAGCCCAACACCTTCGCTGCGACCGTTTAGTCAACTAAACGTTTGTGTCGCCCCAGAGCTCGCCAGGCACCAGGCCAAGCCATTGACTTCAGCGTCAGCACCCGATGCCAAAGCGTTTAGTCAACTAAACGCCCCCCGAGTCAACGCACTTGTTCTGGCCGGCAGCCGGGCCCTCTCACGGCAACCGTTTAGTCAACTAAGCGGTCACCACTCCTTGCCGAAGGACGAGGCAGGCGAGCCGTCGGCTGACCATCAGAGCTTCGCGTTTAGTCAACTAAACGCTTTTGACTTTTTGGTGGCCTGGAGTCCAGCATCTCCCAGCCTCTGCAGCGAAGCGTTTAGTCAACTAAACGCCTGGGGCACCCCGGAGCTCATAAGACACCTGCCAAAGGCGACCCTCTCCAGTGCAGCGCTCGAGGGCAGAGTGTTTAGTCAACTAAACGCCGGGGTCCACGCCCCTCTTGGACAGACGCGGAAAGATGCGTTTTCCGAGGAAGCGTTTAGTCAACTAAACGCTTTGGCTTTGGTGGCCAGGAGCACTTGCTGCTCAGCAGCCCGCTCTCGGCCTCACCCGACCCCGCACCGGCCAGACTTTAGAGGTTTAAAGCCTCGGGCCTATCTACATACAACACACGAACCCCGCACTACGCGGGGTTCGGTGCATTTGGAACCAGGAATTTGGAGAAATCGCATGAAGTAGCCAAAAACGCTCGTGCCAATGAAAAAACCCCCAGAGCGCCAACTCTGAGGGTTTTCAGGAATTTTGATGGATTCCGCCAATTTCACCTAAGACGCTCAAAACCGACGCCAATCGGTCAAAAGCTCCGTAACAGAGTAAATCTTAGGGAAACGGCGGGATTTCATCAAGGACTTTCGTGTCTTTGAGGAGACTGCGATGACTGTTATCGCCCCTACCGTTGTTTACCCATCACTCATTAGCCGGGCGTGTGCCGCCCTGGATGAGTCCCCCATATTCAAGGATGTGCCTGACGGCTACCTTCGCGTCATCCTGCGCATCGTCAAGAAAATCAACCTGAAACGGTTGAATTCTCCGATTTTGGCCAGTCGCGCCACATTGGCGGAGGAATCAGGCAAATCTGTTGAAACCGTCCACCGCGTGGTGCGCTGGCTGGAAGAGCGCGGCCTGGTGGAGCGCCAACAACGAGCACGCCCAGAGCTGCGCGGCTCCTCTTCGCCCCTGGTGCCAACAAAGCAACTCCTGGACGCTCTGCTGCTGTCAGAAGCAGCACGCGCAAGCGTGGACGAGGCTCACCCCAACAAAGGTCCCAAGGCCGCAGCAGGAGAGCCTACGACTGTTGCCAACAAGAGCCCAGCTCGAGCAGCAAACCAAGAGACACCCTTTGAGTTTGAACGTGTTGGCAAGGTGCGGTTGCCTCGTGACCTGGCATGGTTGGTCAAGGAGCAAGGCATGAACTGCTCGGGAGTGCTGCACCTCATGAAACTCGCCGGCCAAGCCAAACAACGCCTGTCGACCGTGGTGGTCGCCACGAGGAAGTACCTGGAAGGCCTTCATGGCCGAGAGCTCTACGCCTACCTGCGAGCTCTTTTGGGCAAAGGCCGGGACTTTGGGTTCCGCGCTACCGAGGAAACTCGTGGAGCGGCAGAGGTCCAGGAGCGCGAGTACCTCAAGCAGAAGGCACAGGACTTGGTAGGTCGGACCTTCCAGAACCGCGACCAGACGCTTTTGGTGACTGTCGAGGACTCAGGCATGCTGCTTGAAATCCGCAACGGGAGGCGGGCCGCAAGGCCGTTCTGCCGGTCTTTTGTGGAGGCCATTGAGGCAGGTCGCCTGCGTGGCGTCTAAGAGGCCACCCTCCAGCCTGTGGATAACTACGAGGTGACCACGTGTCAGCGCAGACAGCTCTAAATCCAAGGTTTTTCAAACCTACAGTCTTACAGAAAACAACCGGACCGAGCCGGCGACTTATCCACAAAAAACAAAAAACAGCCTGAAAACCGAGGAGAGGTACATTTGGACAAACGTGGTGAACGACAGCCAAACGGGCATGCTAGCTACTGCCGGAGCACAGAAAACCCCTGTCTGACAAAGGGCTCAGAAAGCAAAGACATCAGCAAGTGCTAGCCGTTCTGAAAAAGAGTTGGTAAGGACGGCAAAGACGCCCTATGTCAATCAAACGCCCTCTCGGATAACCGGGAGGGCGTTTTTCATGAGGGACCCGTCGATTTAGGTTCTGGGAATGCGTTTTTCAGACGGAAACTGGGCTCGACGAAGGTTCACTGTCCGCGCGTGCAGGACAAGCCCAGGAACCTCCGAGGGCTCCCGATAACGCCTGAAGGAGATTTATTCTCCAATGAAAAAGCGCTCCAGGTAAAAGCTGGAGCGCTTCTTGAAGCAGTCAGGGGGCGCTTAGCAACTCTTTTCGAGAACGGCTAGCCAACATGTGGCGCTCTCGAATAAAAGTCAGCGGAGACTCAAAGGCCTGCCTGTGCGTCAGTCATCTCAGCGAACCGGCCCGTACGGTACTTGTGCACACTTTTGCAGCGTCGTCGGCCACAGGGGTGCGTCGAATCCAAATCGAGCGCATGAGTGGTATCCGTTAAACGGACGTGTCCACGAATACTTGTAACCCTGCCCACCTGCAGCAAGCAGCTCAATTCGAGTCAACCCCACCCTCTGTGCCGCCTGTTCTGCTCGATAAAACGCCACCGCTCCAAAAACCTAGACGTTGGCCTAAAGTGTTGATGGAGTAGGTTGTAAGCTACAGCAGGCCTCCGGTTTACTTACACAGTTATCTATCACATATACAACGTATTTCAGCTTCAATAGTGATAAAATTCTGTGCAAATGAATGCGAGCTGCACCCTCCAACTGTTCGCCAACGGCGCTTGGTGCGACGTGGGAAGCGTAAGCCTGCTGGGCCCTGAAGCACAAGGCTGGCGCAGCAAGACGTATACCGGCTACTCGGTGGAGTGGGCCATCGAGCACGGCGGAGCGCGAGACGCTCATGCCTTTGCCTGTCGCTTCCCAGTGGGTCTCCAAGCGTTCGAGCATCCGCACTGGCCCGTTTTCCTTATCGATATGTTGCCGCAGGGTTTTGGGCGAGAAGAGCTTCTGCGCAGACTGGGCCTATCTGTAACGGCAGGGGAGAGCGTGGACTGGCGGCTGCTGCTCGCGGGTGCGGGCAACTCGGTAGGAAACCTGCGCGTGAAAGAGGCCGCGAGCTGGCTAGCCGCGAATGCGGGTCCGCTACGGGGCTTCACGGACGATGAGGTGGCCGAACGGGGGGACGACTTCGCTGAGTTCCTGGCCTCGCACGGCCTGTTCGTGGCAGGCTCTTCTGGGGTGCAGGGCGAGTGGCCCAAGATTTTGCTCACGAGAGCAGAGGATGGCCTGCTGTACCTGGACCACACGCTTGCTGATGCGCGGGCGCGGGAGCACTACATCGTCAAGTTCGGACGGGGCAGCAACGAGGCTCTTGCGTCCATCCTGCGGCATGAAGCCCCTTATATGGCGTTGGCACGAATGCTGGGCCTTCGCGTGCATGCGGACCTCGTACTGCTCAAGCGAGCACTTTTCATCCCCCGGTTCGACCGCCAAGTGACGGGCGGAGGGGTTCTTCGCTTGGGACAAGAGAGTATCGCGACGTTGACGGGCAACCCTGGCTTCGATGCGGTGCCCAGCCACGACGAAGTGTGTCGGCAGCTGCTGCAGCAATCAACCCACCCCCTTACCGAAGTGCTGGAGTACATCAAGCGGGATGTGGCCAACCTGGCCCTGGGGAACAAAGACAACCACGCAAGAAACACCGCAGTCCAGCGCGACTTCAGTGGCGGTATCCGCCTGACACCCCTCTACGACTTTGCGCCGATGTACCTCCACCCTGACGGAATCGCCCGTCGCATCCGTTGGGAGGGCAACGACAGCAGCGCTCCAGACTGGAACAGGGTCATCGACAAGGTGTGTGAGATGGCGCAGACCCTGAGGGAGGAAAAGCGGTTGCCTTCTGCGCAGAAAAAAGCGTTGCGCGAGGTGTGCCGACCGGCATTGGTTGAAGGCTTGCGCCCGATGGCTGAGCCTCTGAAAAAGATTGCAGCCTACGGTACTGACTTCGGCTTGGAACCGGCGGTGCACGCTCACCTCAAGCTCGGAATCGAGGCGCAAGCCCAGCGATTGACCGCGCTGAACTGAACGGGACGCCGACATGGACAAGCGATACGAAACCTTGCCCCTGCCTCAGCAGCTGGAACTGCGCAAGAAGGCCATCAACGACGTGCTGGCGAATCCGCAATGGAGCCTGGCACAGGCCGTGCGCCATCTGAAGAAGACGATGCATCTCACTACTACAGAACTGGCTCAGTTGGCGGGAATATCGTTTCGCACGCTGCAAGACATTGAGCGCGAGAAAAGCGAGGGAACGGTCCAGACAATGAACCGGGTCTTCGGCGTGCTCGGACTCAAGCTCGGTGTAGTCCGCGTGTCGCACGACGACGAGTTTCGTGCCGCGTCGGCCCCCGAGTCCGCGCAGGAAGCCTGAGGTCGGGGCGCAGGCCGTCGAACCGCCAAGCTTCTCAGGTATTGGAGAAATTTCTGGCAGGTGTCAACACTTTAAGCCAACGCCTAGCTCCAAAAACTGGGTACGCTTGAACATCGAAAAGTATCAGTTCAAAGAGTATAGGAATGGGTGGCCACTCATGGTCATCTGCTTATTAACACCCGGCATTCCGGATAAAATAACGTAACGTAACAAGCTTTGTAGCGCAGGAGTGCAACATGGGACGAGAGTCAGTCATCACGCAGGAAGAGGTCAATTCCGTTGCTGACCAGCTGCGAGCTACCGGCGCCAAGCCCTCTGCCCGGGCTGTGAGGGAGGCGCTGGGGGGTGGCAGCATGGCCACCGTGCTCAAGCACCTCCATGTCTGGCAGAGCCACCAGGTCCGGACCCCGGAGACACAGGCAGTGCTTCCCGTAGGCCTCCAACGGGCCTTGGTGGACTTTATCGCGCAGGAAGTAGCTTCTGCCAAGGTGACGCTTGAGGCTGACCTGGTAACTGCTCAACAGGCCAACCAGGACTTGATTGCTGAGTCGGAGCGCCTGGCTGCGGCACTAGAGCGCGAACAGTCGGCCGTGGAGACCTTGCAAGCGGACAAGGCAGAGTTGTCAGGTCGTTTGGGGCAGTTGACCAAAGACCTGGAAGACGTTCGGGCAGAGGCTGTCGCTCAGCGTGAGGCCGCAGAGCATGCCAGGACGGAAAAGGCCAAGCTCGAGCTCCGCCTAGAGGGCGTCCCTCGTCTGGAGGCCGAAATTGAGCGTTTGAAGGGCGCTCTTGAATCGGAACGCAACGCCAAGGTTGTCGCCGAGCAGCAGGCAGCCGTGTCCCAGGCCCGGTTGGAAAAGACGGAAGGCCAACTCAAAGAGCTGGTCGCCAACAATGCGGTCCCCCGCTTGGACGCCGAGCTTGTCAAGCTCAAAGCGTCTCTGGACGAAGAGCGAGCAGTACGGGTAAGCGCAGAGCAACAGGCCGCGGTGGCCCAAGCAAAGCTGGAAAAGACCGAAGCCCAAGCTACCGATTTGGCGGCTCGATTGGCCAAGGCAGAGGCCTGGCTTGAGGAGGCTCGTGTCAAGGCGCCTTCGAAGCCTTGACACGGGGTGCAACGCCTGCGAGGCACGCCTTCGGTGGGATTCTGGGATTTTCGGCACTGGGCCCTGGCTGGTCCTGGGCAATGCTCGGTATCACTTGTCCAGATGTGGCAAGAAAACGGAGCAGAAGTCTTCAAATGCTTGCACGGGGTCGTAGGTTTGGCCCACGGGCAAAAACCCGTCCATATCCGATAAGAACTTTTTTGAAGACAGGCGTCGCTCAAGTTCTTTTCGCACTTCCTTGGAATCAAAGTGGCTGCCTTCTTGCGCCATATAAAACCGAAAAGCGGCTCCCACTCGTGCCGGGTTCACGGCCACCGAGGCATTGGGGGCGGTGGCTACTTTCCAGGCCCACCACAAGTCGAACAGGTCCCGACCGTGCTCGCGCTGTAGTAGCGCTCTCAACTTCGTGCCAAGCATCTCATCCAGGTCGTAGGAGACTACCTGCAATGTTCGAGGCGCTCCCTTCGACGTAGGCACGAAGATACCCGTGGTCACCAGGGGATAGAAGCTGCGCTTTTCGTTGACGTTTACCTCAACCTTCAGGTGGGCCAGGGCGGCTTCGGTGCTGGTTGGGTCGTAGGTGTAGGTGGTTCGAATGATTTTCGACTTTGCGACCAGGTTGCGGACAGCCAGTTGCACTGACGTCAAAACCGACTCTGTGGGACTTGAAAGCAGAGGCTTAAGCACGCGCGTGAGTGCTTTTTTGATGTGACTTGCCGGGCGGTCGCCGACCAATACAAGGTCAATGTCCTCAGAGTACCGACTTGCCGGTGCCAGGTGCCCCTTATGCAGAACAGTCCCACCTCGCATGGCAACTTGGCTTTTCAAAAAATCATCTTCGAAAATGGCCGCGACTGCCTGACTGAGCAGGTAATCTTGTTCCACCATCAGGTCGTTGCTCCAAGGGGCGTAGGGCCGCCATGCGCTTATCTCTTGAGCGGTTAACACTTCATCTCCTGAAAAATTGCTTCTTGCATGGGGGTGTATCGGATGTGCCAGCGAGAGCTCGTGAACTCGGGGGGGTGCTCATTGGCGCTCAGAGGAGCTAACGGTTGATTGGACAACCGGCGGTCTTTCAGCCAGGTGAACACGGTATTGGAAAGCTTTGCCAATCCCAGCTGGTCAAGGATGAAGCCCAGCCTTTGGGCGGCGTAAACCTGGTCCAAAGCGCCTAAGGCTTCCACCATTCCGGCTGCCGTCATGTCTTTCGAAAAGTCTATGGCGATGCGGCACACTGCTTCGATGCCTCCGATGCTGGCTTGAAAGCGAATCAAATCCAGCAACGTAGCTTCTCGAGTGCTGACCCGAATTCGAGCGACCTTGTTTCTGGCCAATACCGTCGGGGTCTTGGCAATGTTCTTTTTTGTGTGGAAATCCACTTGCAGCTTACCGACCTTGATGGGTAACCGAGGTTTGCCCACCATGACCTGTGTCGCTTGAAGGGCGTAATGAGCAGACCCCCAATGCCGAGCAGCAGACAAAAGCGCCACGTAGTAATTGGGCTCCATGGTCTCAAGGCAGTCGTGCAGCCACCACTCCACGGGCGGCGCACCGTAAGCGGCCTGCTCGGGCGGCACAATGAGCCAATGGGCAGGCCGCTTTATGGCCAGGGTTATGCGCCCTTGTCGCGCGAGCCTCTGGAGCGCCATTTTTAAGGCGTTGCTGTCAGGCACGCGCCCCGTACGTGCCGCAAACTCACCCGGGGTAAAGACATAACGCGCTTGCGACTGAATTTCGAATAGTGCCCCTTCCGAGCTCTCCACGCGAGCGCTCGATGCCTTGCCGGATGGCGGGCTCAAGACAGGGGAAGGTGGGGTAGGGCTGGTCTGCATGAATGTTCGGCCATAGTAACGTTTAACGTATTTATAGTCAAACGTTTGTGCAGACCTAAAGGCAGCAGGGTTAGCCCAAATGGGGTTGAAGGGGTTCCTCCGTATGAACTAGGGGTTGTAAGCCGGAACCGCCGAAATTTCCGTCACCCCAGTTCCAGCCCCGCCACGAGCGCATCGAGGTCGATGACCTTGCCGTCGCTCTGGAAGGTGTAATGCCCGTTCAGCAGGATGTGCCGCCAGGCCGCCGGCGATATCTGGGTGATGAGCCAAGATGGGCGGGACTGAGGTTCAGACGCGAGTTGCCCCTCTGGCTAACGGAAATTTCGGCGGTTCCGGCTTACAACCCCCTGATGGCCAGGTCAAATTCCCCCACCCGTGGCCACCCCAAATTCCCCCAGGC
>VFQO010002492.1_pt1 | contig 11137 bp, 8 predicted proteins | sample 3512331 | NCBI WGS metagenome assembly VFQO01 (sample SAMN10412371, study PRJNA504923) | tailings metagenome | isolation source: Replicate 3 from Balatoc abandoned mine | place: Philippines: Itogon, Benguet | collected 2017-08-28 | reverse complement strand
GCGACCGATTCTTCCGAATCCGTTGATTCCTACTTTAATCGCAATTACCATTTTTTCTTTTAGCTGTTCTTCGGAGAATGAGGAGCCTAAATTGGTTGAGAAAAATGTCACCATTGAAGTAGAAATGGAGGGAAATTACACCGACTATCTGGTAACCTTTTCGGTTCACAGTATGCTGAGCGGTACATCAACTTTTGTCGCTCCGGTATTGGATCAGCCGACTGAACTCAACTGGACTCAAGTGATTGAACAAAGCAATACCTACACCATTTCTTTTGAGCCAGAAGTCCCAACTATTTCAGCCACTTCTTCAGCCCCGATCCATAGTTTAGGCTTCGTTTTTAATGCGGTCCATTTGGGTGGTGGTACGGACGATTCTTTCCAGCCGCTTTCGGCGGAAGTTAGAATTTTGGCCAATGGTTCGGTTTTTAAAGAGTTCAGCTATGAGGCTGTGGCACCTGGGGAGACTTCGGTACCATTGGCGGAGGAGATTTCGATTGAATAGTTTACTGAAAGAGGACTATTAATTAAAAGGTTTCTTTACTTTCAAAATTATTAACTTACTTAAAAATGGAAATCAGATCAATACAGTAAAAATGGAAAATCAGATTGAATCACTAATTCCACACCGTTACCCATTTCTGTTTGTGGATTCTATTGAAAGTACATCTGTTGAAGAAATAGTTGGGTTTAAAACATTTAGATCGATTGGTGACGAATTTGTAAAAGGGAGCTTTCCTGAGTCTGGTTTTATTCCTGGAATGATTTTAATAGAATCTATGGCTCAATGTGGGGGAGCTGGAATAAAAATATTGGGCTTAACCAATGGTTTTTTTGCGTTAGTAAGTCTTCAGGAGGTCCGATTTTACAAAGGGGTTAATTATGACGAAAAGTTGAAATATGTAATTAATAATTTACGAGTAAGTGACCGTTTAATAAAACAATCTGGAATTGCTTATTCCAATGGGGAAAAAGTTGCTGAGGCTTCTTGGGTTTGTGCTAAGTTGGCAAATTGATCAGTTTTCTTAACGGGATGGGTTAGAGCTTAAGGATACTATTTTTAATAGCTTTTAATTCCTGTGCTCATGGTGGATCTCTGAATCCTATTTGAAAATGTTTTTTTCTTCCCCTTTTCTGTCCCACTCATTTTTAATTTTCACGTGATGTGATTGAATCCCAAATTCCGGTTTTACCCAATTCTATGCACAAAAGTCAGTCTTCTTGTCAGCTTCTAAAAATTGAGGCTTCCAGCAGAATTTCCTAAAAACAGGGTTTCCTACGGACTGCCTCCCAGTTTTTAAATTCTAATTTTTTGGCACTTTCCCGGCCATCCTAAATGACCTGCATAAATTTTAACTAAAACCAAAATACTATGGCATTCTCAAAAAAGTACATCGGTAAAGGAAAGCAAGTCGAAAACATGGAAATTGTCGAAGTGAGCCTCAACATGGCTGAGCTTCAAAACCACACCTTCGAATATGAAGGAGAAACCTTCGTCAAGTTCAATGTCGCCAAGCTGAAAGAACCTGATCAGTACGGAAAAACGCACACCGTTTACGTTTCCGTCAAAGAACCGGATTCTGAAGAATCTTAAAAAAAGCCCGAAAGGGCTTTTATTTTTTACTTGGTATTCTTTTCAAAAGTAAAGGCTGAGACTATTGATATAAAATACCAGATAAGCAATGAGGTAAAGCCGATAATTGCATTTAGGCAAACAAGTTTTTTATTTTATTCTGTTTTCTAATAATATCAAGGAAAACTTTGTTTCTTGCTTCAGCATCATTGATCAAAGTAGAAGCACTAATAACAAAAATTGAAATTCCTAGCTCCCCATAAAATCTATGGAAAATTGGTTTTTCAAGTGAGAACAATGGTTTATAATCATCATTCCTTAATCGCTGTGCTAACTTATCATCTATTTCTGTTATGAGGAATGCAGAAACTTCATCGATTTTATCTTTTTCCTTAAATGCATTGACATAATCGAGTAATTGCTGGATCCCTGCAAATTTCTTCCTGTCCGGCTTTGATGCATAATCAAACGGCTTTATTTCAACCAAAACGGATTTCAAATTCCCAGGTTTATTTGGATTTTGAGAAAAGAATAATGATAAATCGGGTTTGTCATCTAATATTTCTGTTTCACCATTTTCTTCATTAATACCTTTTAATACTTCTCTTATTCTCTTATCACTAGCTGCGTAGCTGTAAGTTGTATATCTGTCATCCAATAGCCATAGATTGTTTTTTCCTATTGCATAGAAATCGTCAGTTGTTCTCATTTCCATAAATAGGTTATGAATGACCTCTTCTACTCGCTCTTTATTCTTAATGAGATTTTTTAACCTCTCTATTACTAATACTCTATCATATATGTATGAGACTAGTTCATTCTGAGCAAGTTCAATAGCATCGTATAGATCACGGTCAGTAAAGTCTTCTTTACCAGAGGAAGATAAGATTCTCTCCTTTGTATTATCAAATTTTTTCTTTGCGTTATCGATAAGCTTTTTCTTGTCAATAAAGCCAGCAATTTCGATGTCGGACTCTTCGATATAATTAATCAAATATGGCCTTTCTTCGTAAATCTCCTCAATTTTTGCCCTATTTATCTCCTTGGTAAGTGGAATTCCTTCTTTAACAAGATCAGTTACTATCTTTTTGAGCTCTTCATTAATGATTTCCCAAGACAGCGAGGAGAAAGCATCAACTCGAACTGGGAAGATGTCAAAATCATTTCTCTCGTTATTAACTCTAGAATTGAAATATTCAGATTCTAATAGTAAAAATCCAGAATAATTATACGGAAAAGTTAGTTTTAATTCTTTTTCAGAAAATTCGCATACTGCTCGGTTATTTGCGCAATAAAATGCAAAAAGCTTTCCGCTGTTGTTTGTTATTTTATGATTCAATATAAAATTGAATATGCCACCATTCTTATCTTGAATTGAGAATTTTTTTTCCTCGAAATCAGGAATGTCTTCTGATAAAATAGATTTTTTTTCTAAAGTGGTTTGATCAATAAAATCAATAGCAATTTTCACTCCCTTTTTCTTGTAAAAGAATAATGTAGGGATGAGGTTTAGGAGAACCTTTTCCCTAATTATTTCCAAATTTAGGTCAATTCTCCTGTCAATATTACGATCCTGATCTAGATAGTTGTTGGAAAGACTAGTAAGAGATATTTTTGTTAGATTTTCACTTATTTCTTTTGGGGTTTTATCAAGATTATCTGTGTCAAAATCAAAGTCAAATCTAAATTTTCGCTTTTCTTGTGTATCGACAATATCACTTTCGAATGTGGCAAAATCATAAACTTTTAGAAAAACAAATCTTCCAACGCCTTTACATCCAAGATTCTTTTTAAAATCAGATCGATATTTGCAGAATGAAAAGTAATTTTTATCATTTAATCCTTCGCCATTGTCCCTAACAACAATAGTATGTACTTTTCTGGTAATTATTTCATTATCGTTTTCTTTGATAGGATTATCAAATGAATTTAATATACAATCTATTTTAGTTGCATTTGAATGGATTCCATTAGTAATTGCTTCAAAAATAACATCGAATTGAGTAACTCGACTGCTGATATCTTCATCAACTATACGTTTAATTTCTGCAAACATTTTACTCATTGTTCAGCTGTTTAGATTTGATGCAATATTTTTATTGTATGTCTTGTAAAAATCATATCCCCGCCAACCCCAATTCCTTCAAAAATTCATTGTGAGCTTTTTGTGCGGCTTCGATTTTCTTGTCGAGTTGGGCCAATTTGGCGTGAACGGCTCTTAGATCAATTTGCTCCTCTTCCTGAGAAGTGCTTACATACCTGGAGATATTGAGGTTATACCCGTTTTGCTCGATCTCTTGCATCGAGACTTTTCTGGAATAGCGATCTTTCTCTTTTCTGAATTTGTAGGTTTCAATAATGTCTTGAATATGCTTTTCATTCAGGGAGTTTTGGCGCTTTCCTTTGTCAAAATGCTCTGCTGCATTTATAAACAATACATCATCTTGCTTCTTGCATTTTTTCAGGACAAGGATACAGACCGGTATACCCGTAGAGTAAAAGAGATTGGATGGCAGGCCGATGACAGCATCGATATGATTATCCTGAAGCAGTTTGGTTCGGATCCGCTCTTCAGCTCCTCCCCGGAACAATACCCCGTGGGGAAGGATAATAGCCATGGTTCCTTCTTTGGACAAATAGTGAAAACCATGCAACAAAAAAGAAAAATCGGCTGCTGACTTGGGAGCCAAGCCGTGACTTTTGAATCTGAAATCCTCTGCCAAGGTATCGTTGGGTTCCCATCGCAAACTAAACGGAGGATTGGCTACGATGGCATCGAATTCCGTCTTTTTGGCTGGATTTACTTCGTTTAGGACATCCCATTGATTGATTAGGGTGTCTCCGTGGAAAATCTCAAACTCCGTATCCTTCATGCCATGCAGGAGCATGTTCATCCGGGCCAAGTTGTAGGTGGTGATATTGTTTTCCTGCCCGTAGATCTTACCAACCGTTCCGCCGTTTTCCTTGATTCGTTTTCTGACATTCAAAAGGAGCGAACCCGAGCCGCAGGCGAAATCCAGCACTTTATCCAATTTTGGCTTCTTTCCTGTTGCCGGTTCTTGGCTATCTAATGCGACGATCTCCGAAAGAATCGTGGAAATCTGCTGCGGTGTATAAAACTCCCCAGCCTTTTTACCCGAACCTGCTGCAAACTGACCGATTAGGTATTCGTAGGCATCACCCAACGCATCCGAGTCGGTGGAAAAGTCCGCAATTCCTTCAGCGATTTTCTGGATGATGCTGCACAGTTTTTTATTTCGGTCTGTCGGAGTTTTTCCCAGCTTTTCAGAATTCAGGTTGATCTCCGAAAACAATCCCTGGAATGAATTGTCAAAGGATTCGTTTTCAATATAGCGGAAACCATTCTCAAGGGTTACTAACAAATCTCCGGAATGAGTACGGGCGAGTTCCGTGATATTGCTCCAAAGGTGCTCGGGCTTGATCACATAATGGATTTTTTTCCGCATCTGCTTTTCAAAGTCCGGGATGTCCTCCTCGTTGGATTCGTACCAGACGGATAGGGGCGTTCGCTTGTCTTCCTCCGGCAAAATGGGATAGTCCGAACCGAGTTCTTTTTTGGTGGATTCGGTATAATTATGGGAGAGATATCTCAAAAACAAAAAGGAAAGCATGTAATCCCGGAAGTCATCTGCATTCATGGAGCCTCTCAGGTCGTCAGCTATTTTCCAAAGGGTTTGTCCCAGTTGCTGTTGTTCTTTCTGTGTCATTAATCTAAATTTTTCGGGAACAAGCCCTGCATCAGTCCTTTTTTGTGCTGTAGCAAACGATCTATTTTTTCGGTTTGAGAGGCAATCAGTTCATCAACCAATGAAAGGCAATTTGAAATTTTTTGCTGCTCAAGTTTAGAAGGTATGAAAACTGAATATTCGCGCATTGAGGCTTTATCTCCACGAGGCATTTTTACTCCCTTTACGCTTTTCATTACATAATTAATGAAATCATCATTTTTGATGATGAATTCTAAAAATTCACTTTCGACATGCGCTCCGGATCGAAAAACAAATACATCATTCGATGCGCCCCCAGTTTTGTCAGATTTCCATACCTTTTTTAGGTAAGGACGAATATTCGAAATCAGGATATCTCCAATTTTGAACTTAGTAAAGCTTCCTGATGTAGGAAGTTTTGATGCTGCTTTTACACCAGAATAATCTGGTAACATATTTTCAGTGCTTACATAAGAATCAATAGTTAGCTTATCTACAGATATTTTTTCACCTACAAAAAAGGAAACTTCTTTGTCCCCTAGCTTCCTTTCTACCCAATCTCCATCATCCTCAAATTCCGGAAACCGATATTTCGGAACAGTTTGCCCTTCCTGAGGGAAAAGATTTTGCATCAGACCTTTTTTGTGGGATTGAAGGGCTTCTAACTTTTCTCTATTGGCGGTAATCAGTTCATCCAAGGAAGTAAGGCAAGAAGCGATTTTTTCTTGTTCTGCTCGATTGGGGAAAGGAATTAGGATATCTGAAAACTGCTTATAGCTTATCATTTTCCCGTCTCGAATTCCTTCAAGGTTTTTATTCAAGTCCTGAATAAAAGTAAAAGACTTAAAATAGAGTCGATAGAAATCATTCGAGGTACCCTTCTTTTTTCGCAAAATGATATATGCAGGGCTACATAAACCTAGATAATTTGAATATTCAATACCCCCTTGAAATGACCGGAGACTAATTATGAAATCACCTGGTTCTACAACTTTGTAACTTTCTATGCTTTTATCTAAAACTGAAATATGGTAATTGATTAACTCTCTCGGTATTGCTCCTTGATCTTGCGTGATGGCAAGGATGGGTAAATCTGAATTGTGATTTTTATTTGAGATAGCTTCAAATAGCTTATTTCCATTAAGATATTTCCAGTTTTCCTCTTTCTCAAACTCGGGAAAGCGAAGTTCTGGGATTAGGTTCGGTTTGTTTTCCACAGAATCAATCATTCTATCACTCATCTCCTTTATTCAGTTTATTCTGGGCAATTTCAATGGCTCGGTGCAGTTTTTGTTCGAGGACTTTGATAGGGGGTAAGTGAACCAGGTATTCTGCTACTTTGATATTTCCCCTGTCCAGCTGCAGCAGCTCGATATGTTCCTGATTTTTGGAAGCGCAGAGAATCAGGCCTATGGGTGGATTTTCGCCTTCAAGGGTTTCATGTTTTTCCAGCCAGCGAAGGTAAAGCTCCATTTGCCCCTTGTATTCGGCCTTAAAGTGGCCAAGCTTAAGATCTATTGCCACGAGGCTTTTTAGTCGGCGATGGTAAAACAGCAGGTCGATGTAATAATCGACTTGATCGATACTGATTCGCTTTTGGCGGGCCAGAAACGCAAAGTCTGAACCTAGCTCTCCGATGAATTTTTGAAGTTCACTTAAGATAGAGTCTTCCAGGTCTTTTTCGGAGTATGTATCACTCAATCCCAGAAAGTCAAGAAAGTAGGGATCCCGAAAAACCAAATCCGGATGGATCGGGTCCTGATTTTTCAGTTTTTCCAGAGAAGATTTGATGGTTTCCTCCGGTTTCTTACTGATGGCTGTACGCTCGTAGAGCATGGAGTCTATCTTTTCTTGAAGATCGCGCACGCTCCATCTTTCCAGTTTGCAGATTTCAATGTAAAACATGCGCTTTACCTCGGTGTCCATGGGAATGATCTGCCGGATATGAGACCAGCTCAATTGTGCACACACTGTGTGCACAATCTCCTCCTCCGGGAAAACTTCGGCAAAGCGAAGGCAATAGTGGACCTGTCGCTTGCTCCAGCCTTTTCCATATTCTTGTACCAATTGCTGGGATAAGGAATGGATGATTTCTTTTCCATATTCTGCCCGTTGATGCTGAAGGACATCTTTTTGGAGTCGCTTGCCTACCTGCCAGTAAAGCACACTGATAGCCGAATTGACCGTTTGGGCGACTTGTCTTCGGCTCTGATCAATGAGCAGTTTGATTTCGCCAAATAGAAGGTCTGAGTTTCCTTGAGGGGTAGAAATTTCTTTACTCATAAGCGGCAAGTCCTGATATTTCACGGCCTTCGGCCAGTTTTTTTAATTGGGGCACCAAGTCGTTCATCAAAGCAGCCTCAGCTTTACTGCGCTGCTTCCAGCCCAGTTCCAGCGGTTCGAGTAAGTCGGTGAGTTTTTCCCCATCAAAAATCATCCGATTCATGATCTGTTCCACAAAGGCTTTCAAGTCCGCAGTCTGCAAACCGTGAGTTTGAGCTATGGCAGCCAACTCCTTGTGGTATTTTTCCACTTTGAATTTTTCAAAGTTTTGCTTGAGTTCATCGGTAGTTTGTCCGGTACTCCAATCCACCTGATTTTCGATGTAGTCCGTCAAGTCTTCCTCTTCATCCATCAAATTAGAATTGGATCGGAGTAGGCTGATCACTTGGGACTTGGTCATTTTCTGCTTGGAAGGCTTCTGCTGGGTGCTTTCCGCGATCAGTCCCATGATGTAATCGTAATCGATCACAGCTGAGGCAAACAACACAAATTCAAAATCCAGTTGCTGGATATCCTCCGGTGCATCCTCTCCTTCTTTTTGCTGGATTTCCCGAAGCTGCTTGGCAGTCTCCAGGTAGGAGCTCTTGAATTCCTGTAAGTAGTCTTTGGGAAGAATGGCCTCGATCGTTGCTTTTTGTTCCTCATCCAGATCGGTGTATTGATCGAGTTGGGTTTTCAGTCGCTGTACCTCTTTGAAGTTTTTGACAAAGGCAATCTTGGCCGCATCCCCCCGGAGGTTATACACTTCCTTGGGCTCATTGACCAGATTATGCTCTTGCATAAAATCGCCCAAGGCTTCCACTGCTTTTTGATAATGTTCAATGACAACAGGGGCAGGATCTACCATCCAGATTTCTTTGGCTTTGCCTATGTCTTCACCGCAGAAAAGAGTAATGGCTTGGTTGACGGCTTCCTGCTGGGATCGGAAATCCAAAACATTCCCATACGGCTTGGTATCATTCAACACTCGGTTGGTTCGGGAAAACGCCTGAATCAAACCATGATGTTTCAGGTTTTTGTCCACATACAGGGTATTGAGGTATTTGGAGTCAAAACCTGTGAGCAACATATCCACCACAATGGTGATGTCGATCTTGTTTTTGTGCGGGAGATCCTTGTTGCTGTATTTCTGATTTTTGATTCGGCTCTGTACATCCTGATAGTACAAATCAAACTCGGTGATCTTATGGTTTGTGCCAAATTGCTTGTTGTAGTCGGCAATGATTTCCATCAGAGCAGCTTTTTTCTCCTCTGGATTCTGCTGATTGTCTTCCTTTTCCTGAGCCAGATCTTCCTGGAGCTGTCGAATATCGGCGGCATTTTTTTGATCGCCGTTTTGAGCCAAAAGCTGGGCAGGAGGAGAGAAAACGCAGGCGATATTTAGCGGAACAAAGTTCGGGTCTGCTACTGCCTTTTTCTTCTGGATCTCTTTGAATAAATGAAAGTATTCGATGGCATTATTGATGGATGCTGTGGCAAAAACCGCATTGAATTTCCGCTGATTTGTAGCTGCATCGTGTTTATCAAGGATAGCTTCGACGATTTTCTGTTGGGAAATCGCTTCCCCTGGCTTGGGATTTTGATCGCCTTTTCCCTTGAAATAGTCAATATGAAATCGAAGGACATTCCGATCATCTATCGCATGGGTAATGGTATAGGCGTGAAGCTGCTTTTCAAAGATTGACTCGGTGGTCTTGAAGGATTCGTATTGATCTTCCCGGACTTTATAAGTCGCATTTTGATCAAAAATTGGAGTGCCAGTAAATCCGAAAAGTTGAGAATTAGGAAAGAAATCCTTGATGGCTTTGTGATTTTCTCCGAACTGGGAGCGATGGCACTCATCAAAAATAAACGCGATCCGCTTGTTCCTCAGTGGTTCTAACCGTTCTTTATAGTTCCTTTTGTAGGTCCCATCCAGGGCTAGACCAAGCTTCTGAATGGTGGTTACAATGACTTTGTCCGAATAGTTGGTAGATAGCAGCCTTGTGACCAAGGTTTCAGTGTTGGTGTTTTCTTCTACACTGCCTTCCTGGAATTTATTGAACTCCTCCCTTGTCTGACGATCAAGATCCTTTCGATCCACCACAAACAGGCACTTTTCAATATCCGGATTGTCCTTAAGTAGGGTTGAAGTTTTGAAAGAAGTCAGGGTTTTACCACTTCCGGTAGTATGCCAGACATAGCCATTTCCGCGATTTTGCTGGATACAATCCATGATGGCTTTTACCGCATAAATTTGGTAGGGTCGCATGACCAGCATTTTCTTTTCGCTCTCTACCAAAACCATGTACTTGCTGATCATCTCAGCCAAGGTGCATTTGGTCAGAAACTTTGCCGTGAAATCCTGAAGGTGGGTGATTTTCTTGTTGTTTTCGTCTGCGAGCTGATAGATTGGCAAAAATTGTTCGTCCGCATTGAAGGCGAAATGTTGATTTTTGTTGTTGGCAAAATAGTAGGTATTGCTACGGTTGCTGACGATAAACAGCTGCATAAAGCACATCAATGAATTACTGTAGCCACTTCCCGGCTCAGTTTTGTATTCTACGATTTGCTGCATGGCTTTTCGTGGAGAAATGTCCAGCTTCTTCAATTCAATCTGGACAATCGGCAGGCCGTTGATCAGCAAAATCACATCGTAGCGATGCTGACTGTTTTCGGTATTCATCCGCAATTGGCTGACTACTTCGAAATCATTTTTGCACCAGTCTTTGATATTAACCAAAGTGTAGTGCAGGCCGGTGCCATCTTCCCGTTGGAAATACTGCTTTTCTCGAAGGAATTTTGATGCCGAAAACACATCCGGCTGGATAATTTCCTCCCGTAGTCTTAAAAATTCACTTTCGGTAAGTTGGATTCGATTGAGTGCTTCAAACTTGATTTTGAAGTTCTTTTCCAAGCTTTTCCGGTCGATGATGTCAGGACGGTGGACGTACTTGAGATCAGTCAGTTGCCTAATCAGATCCAACTCTATTTGATTTTCTTTAGTCATTCAGATCCTCCTTCAATAAATCTTTGGGTTTCACTTCCAAAATTCGGGCGATTTCAAAAAGTACTTCCAATCTGGGCTGCTGACGATTTTGGACGTAGCTATTGACCATGTTGTAGCTCTTCCCAAGCTTCTCAGCCAGCCAGACCTGCTTAATTCCTTTCTCCTCAAGTACTTCCTTTATTCGGTTCATGTCCGCATAAAATTAGAAGTTCAAAATAGCCTGAAAATATTAATTATCTCGTTTTTTAAGATGTTTTTGTGTAGGTGGTAGGCTTGGGAATAATGATTGCCAAAAAAATCCCCGTTTCGCCCACTCCTTTCGTTTAGATTCCTTTGCGCCATTTTTCAAATGACAGCTCTTTGCTCTCCATTTCAGGAAAGGGCTTTCACTCCCCACGGCTACCGCTTCACTCCACTTTCCCTTCTCCTAAGTCCCGGCAAGTTTGGGACTCGGGAAGGCCGTTGCGTGAAGCCGTAGCCCGGGCCTCCTTTAGGGGGCAAGCCGTTTTCGATTTTTCTTCCGAGTACATCGAGATTTTTGTCCGTTTCGGTCGGTGAGCGCTC
>VFQO010002490.1_pt1 | contig 11149 bp, 9 predicted proteins | sample 3512331 | NCBI WGS metagenome assembly VFQO01 (sample SAMN10412371, study PRJNA504923) | tailings metagenome | isolation source: Replicate 3 from Balatoc abandoned mine | place: Philippines: Itogon, Benguet | collected 2017-08-28 | reverse complement strand
TTGCTCGAGTTCGGCCAGCACGCCGCGCGCCAGCGCCACAGCGTCGCCTAGTGCCAAGGCAGCGGGCACGGCGCGCACCGCCAGCGTCAGGCGCGACAGAGGCTCGATCTGCAGCCCGAGCCGTTGCAGCGCCTCTTGCTGCACCTCGGCCGTGGCCAGCTCCAGCGCGGTGGCGGCAAAGGTGGCCGGAATCAGCAGCGGCTGGCTGGGCAAGGTGGCGGCGGCGGCGTTCCACTGGCGCTTCAGGCCTTCATAGACGATGCGCTCGTGCGCGGCGTGCATGTCCACCAGCACCAACCCGTGGCGGTTTTGCGCGAGGATGTACACCCCGTGCAACTGGGCCAGCGCGTGGCCTAGGGGCCAGTCGGTGTCGGGGGCGGGCTCGGGTTGCGGCTGGCCTAGATCGGGGGTTGTTGCTCCTGCTCCTGCTCCTTGCGTGGCTTGTGTTGCCTCGGTGCTGCCTTGGGCTGCGCTCTGCGGCCACGACCCGTAGGCCGGTGCGGCGGCGGGTGCCAGAGCGGACGCGGCTGGGCGCGGCCACAGCGCCGCGACATCGCTCACCTGCCGCCCAGCTAGGCCGCTTGTTGCCGCGCGCTCGGGCCACGCTTGGGCGTTGGGCCAATTGCTGGCGCTGGGCCACGAGGCCAGCCCCAGCCCGGTTTGCGCCGCCGTCGCCAGGGCGGGTGGCGCGGCGGGGTGCAACGGGGCGCTGGCGTGCGCCGCAGGGGTTGGGGCCAGTTGCGGCGCGCGCGGGGCCGCCAGCACCTGCTCCAGCGCCTGGCGCACCGCCTGGTGCACGGCGCGGCCGTCGCGAAAGCGCACCTCGATCTTGCTCGGGTGCACGTTCACATCGACCCGCGCCGGGTCCAGCTCCAGCAGCAGCACATACACCGGCTGGCGCTGGCCGTGCAGCACGTCCTCGTAGGCGCTGCGCACGGCATGGCCGATCACCTTGTCGCGCACGAAACGGCCGTTGACGTAGCTGTACTGCTGGTCGGCGCGCGCGCGTGCCACCTGCGCCAGCCCGGCGCGGCCCCAGACGCGCAAGCCGCCGCCGCGCCAGTCGAAGGGCAGGCTGTGCGCCAAAAAATCCTCGCCCAGCACGGCCGCCATGCGCGGCGCCAGTGCCTCGGTGCTGCCGGGCAGGGGGGCGCTGGGCTGGGTGGTGCTGGGCTGGGTGGTGCTGGGCTGGGTGGTGCTGGGCTCGATGGTGCCGGGTTGGTAGCCGCTAGGCTCGAGGGCGCCGGGTTGGGTGGCACCGGGTTGATGGGCATGGTGGGCGCGCCACTGCTCGATCAGCTTGCCCTCGTGCCAGATGGCAAAGCCGACGTCGGGCCGGGCCAGCGCGTGGCGGCGCACCGCCTCGACGCAGTGCGCCAGTTCGGTGGCGTCGCTCTTGAGGAACTTGCGCCGCGCCGGGGTGGCGTAAAACAGCTCGCGCACCTCGACCGTGGTGCCCACGCTGCGCGCCGCCGGCTGCAATTCGCCCGTGCGCCCGTGCAGCAGCCAGCCGTGGGCCTCGGGGGCCTCGGCGCTGCGCGAGCACAGGCTGAGTTCGGCGATCGAGTCGATGGCGGCCAGCGCCTCGCCCCTGAAACCCATGGTGGCCACGGTTTCGAGCTCGGCCAGATCGCGCACCTTGCTGGTGGCGTGGCGCTTGAGCGCCAGCGCGAGCTCGTCGCGCGCGATGCCGCTGCCGTCGTCCTCGACCACGATCAGGCGCACGCCGCCGGCTTGCAGCCGCAGCGTGAGCTGGCGCGCCCCGGCGTCGAGCGCGTTGTCGATCAGCTCGCGCAGCACCGAAGCCGGGCGCTCGATCACCTCACCGGCGGCGATCTGGCTGATGAGCGCGTCGGGCAACTCGCGGATCGGCCGCTGCGGCTGGGTGCGCGCGCTGGCCGCGGGCGCTGCGGCGGCGGGGCTGTCGAAGGGGGCGGTGCTCACGCCGGGGATTGTAGGGGCGGGCTTAATTGAAGTGGCGCGGTGCGTCCATGCGGTCGTGCAGCACCCGAACGACGGCGATGCCGTAATCGGTCACACGCAAATAGATCACGTGCCGCTCAACGAGCCAGCGGCGATGGTCTGGCCGGATGTGCGCGCCGTATAAGTCCAGATCGATTCCAGGTCACGCTCTGCCGCTGGGGTCAGGCGGTACTCAGCCATGGGCGGCCAGCATTCTGTGTTTGAACGCGGCCAGGTTGAAGGGGCGTGGTTCGCCGCTGGCCTCGCCCTCGTCTAGGGCGGCACGCAGCGCTTCGATCTCGGCGCTGCGCTCCTGCTCGCGCCGGATCAGGTCGCGGATGCAATCGCTGTCGTTGGAGTAGTGCCCAGCGTCGATCTGGGCTTTGACCCAGTTGTCTTGCTGATCGGTCAGGGTGATGGTTTTGCGCACAGTGCTCATGGTGGTGCCTCTAAGGGTCGAGTGTAAGCTGCGCCAGAGGGCTGATCAAGTGCAAGTTTTTAGCAATTGCACGCTGCTGTGCACAACTTTGCACTCCTGCGCCGTGTGCGCTTAGCTGTTGCTCGCGCACGATGCGCCCTTCCAGCGCCAGCACCGCCGGCACCGCCGTTGCCTAGGCGCCGGCGCGCTGCTCGTTGCGACAGTTGCCGGTCTGGCTGGCCGCGCCGAAACCAAGAGCCGGGCCGGGTTGGGCGGTGGCTGGGCTTACAGCCAGCGCCTGACTGTACTCTTATAGGCCGCGTAGCGCGCGCCAAACAGCGCCGCCAGGGCGCGCTCCTCGGGCGCGATCTGAAAGCGGTTCAGATACAGCACGAACAGCGGTGCCAAAGCCAAGGCCAGCGGGTTCGACAGGTAGGCCGCCCACGCCAGCAGGCACAGCAGTTGGCACAGGTACATCGGGTTGCGCGAGAAGCGAAACACGCCCCCGGTGACCAGTGCCGTGGTGCGCATGGGGTGGCTGGGGTGGATGGTGGTGCGGGCGCGCCAGCAGGCAACCACGGCCACCAGGCCGATGGCCAGACCCAAGCCGAGCAGGGCCGCGGCCAGAGCGATGCGCCAAGCCCAAGGCAGCGGCGCCACCCACATGGGCGCGAGCCACATCAGCAGCGCCAGCAGCAGCACCAGCGCCGGGGGCGGGAGCTTGAGTTCGAGCCAGTGCATGGCGTCAAAGGGCTGCTGCGCAGCACGCCCTAGGCGTTGTTGGGCTGGATGGGCGGCGGGCTTGGCCTCTCAGCCTCTCAAGCCGCCGCAGTCACGACGGCCGTGCCGCTGGCCGACACCATGAGCATGCCGTTGCCTTGGCCCATGACCTCGTAGTCCAGATCGACGCCCACCACGGCGTTGGCCCCCAGCTCGCGGGCGCGCTGTTGCAGCTCGGCCAAGGCGATGTCGCGGGCTTTTTGCAGCTCGCGCTCGTAGGTGGCGGAGCGGCCACCCACCAAATCGCGGATGCCGGCAAACAGGTCTTTGAACACATTGGCGCCCAAGATCGCTTCGCCCGTGATCACGCCGCAGTAGCGGGTGATGCGCTGGCCTTCGATGTTGGGGGTGGTGGTGACGATCATGCAAATGCTCCTTGGGGTGCGCCCAGTCTGGGACCACGACATTATGGCCCGGCAGGTGCAAACCCGCCTTGCCGGTAAAATTCCGATCTTTGACTGTCCGAATTCCACCCATGTCCGCTTGGCTGCTGCCGGATCACATCGCCGACGTTTTGCCCTCCGAGGCCCGGCACATCGAAGAGCTGCGGCGCGCCCTGCTCGATGCGGCGCGCGCGCACGGCTACGAGCTGGTGATGCCGCCGCTGCTCGAACACCTCGACTCGCTGCTCACCGGCACCGGCGAGGCGCTCGATTTGCAGACCTTCAAGCTGGTCGATCAGCTCTCGGGGCGCACGCTGGGCCTGCGCGCCGACACCACGGCGCAGGTGGCGCGCATCGACGCGCACCTGCTCAACCGCAGCGGCCTGACGCGGCTGTGCTACTGCGGCCCGGTGCTGCACACGCGTTCCGAGCGGCCGCTGGCCAGTCGCGAGCCCTTGCAGTTTGGCGCTGAGCTCTACGGGCACGCCGGGCCCGAGGCCGACCTCGAGGTGATCGAGTTGGCGCTGGCCTGCTTGCGGGCCGCGGGCATGCGGCGCATGGTGCTCGACTGCGGCGACGTGCGCATCGTCGATGCCCTGCTCGATGGGCTGCAACTGCCCGCTGCGCTGGTGCAGCGCCTGCACGCCGCGCTGGCGGCCAAAGACGTGGCCACACTGCGCGAGGCCGGGGCCGCTCTGCCCGCTGCCACGCTGCGCGCCTTGTTGGCCCTGACCGAGCTGCATGGCGACGCCAGCGTGCTGGAGCAGGCCGAGCGCGTGCTCCCGCCGTCGGCGGCGCTGCAGCGCGCGCTGGCCGATTTGCGCCGCTTGGCGCAGTCGGTGCAGCAGGCGCTGGCCACGTCACTAGACGGGAGCCATGCCTCTGGCGGTGCTCGGGCACCGGACAGTGCAGCAACCAAGGCCGCCATTGACATCGAAATCGGCTTCGACCTAGCCGACCTGCGCGGCTATGCCTACTACACCGGTTTGCGTTTCTCGATTTTTGCTGCCGCCCACCCCGGGCAGGTGCCGCAGGAACTGGTGCGCGGCGGCCGCTACGACGAGGTGGGGGCCGTGTTTGGCCGCTGCCGCCCGGCGGCGGGCTTCAGCCTCGATTTGAAAGAGCTGGTTGCGGTGCTGCCGCGCCCGGCGCCGCAAAAAGCCATTTGCGCCCCTTGGGGCCACGACGCCGCGCTGCGCCGCGCCATCGCGGACTTGCGTGCCCAAGGCGAGGTGGTGCTGTGCGCATTGCCCGGCCACGAGCACGAAGTCGAAGAATTCGAGTGCGATCGCGCCCTCGTGCCCCATGATGGGGCTTGGGTGCTGCAAGCGCTGCCTCCCTCTCCATGAACCCGTCCACCTCCACCTCCACCTGCCAGGCTTGGAACCAAACCCTATGAGCGCATCCCCCTTTCAGGCCCGTCCCGGCCGCAACGTGGTCGTCGTCGGCACCCAGTGGGGCGACGAAGGCAAGGGCAAACTGGTTGACTGGCTCACCGAAACCGCGCGCGGCGTGGTGCGCTTTCAGGGCGGGCACAACGCCGGCCACACGCTGGTGATCAACGGCGTGAAAACGGCGCTGCACCTGATTCCCAGCGGCATCATGCGCGCCGGCGTGGTCTGCTACGTGGGCAACGGCGTGGTGCTGTCGGCGGGCAAGCTGCTCGAAGAAATCGTGGGCCTCGAGCGCGCCGGGGTCGAGGTGCGCTCGCGCCTGCGCGTGAGCGAGATCTGCCCGCTGATTCTGCCCTTTCACGCCGCGCTCGACGTGGCGCGCGAGCTGGCCAAAGAGCGCGCCGGCACGGCCAAGATCGGCACCACCGGGCGCGGCATCGGCCCGGCCTACGAAGACAAAGTGGGGCGGCGTGCGCTGCGCGTGCAAGACCTGCGCCACCCCGAGCGCTTTGCCGCCAAGCTGCGCGAGCTGTTGGCCTACTACAACCAGCAACTGGCGGTGCTGGGCAGCGCTGAGGTCGATTGGTCGGCCTATGCTTGGTTGCAAGGCCAGTCGCTGGCCGCCTTCATGCAGGGCGGGCAGATGCAGTTTGAGCCGGTGCTGGCCCAAGCGCAACAACACGCGGCGCTGCTGGCGCCCATGGTGGCCGACGTGTCGCGCGAGCTCAACGAGGCGCACCGGCGCGGCGTGAACCTGCTGTTCGAAGGCGCCCAAGGCACCTTGCTCGACGTCGATCACGGCACCTATCCGTTCGTGACCTCCAGCAACTGCGTGGCCGGCACCGCTGCGGCGGGCGCTGGCGTCGGGCCGGGGCTGTTGCACTACGTGCTGGGCATCACCAAGGCCTATTGCACCCGCGTCGGCGGTGGCCCGTTCCCGACCGAACTCGACTGGGAAACCCCCGGCACCCCGGGCTGGCACATGGCCACCGTGGGCGCCGAAAAGGGCACCACCACCGGGCGCGCGCGCCGCTGCGGCTGGTTCGACGCGGCGCTGCTCAAGCGCTCGGCCCAGGTCAACGGCCTCAGCGGCCTGTGCATCACCAAGCTCGATGTGCTCGACGGCCTGAGCGAGCTGCAGCTGTGCGTGGGCTATCGGCTCGACGGCGAACTGATCGACCTGCTGCCGCTGGGCGCCGACGAGATCGCGCGCTGCGAGCCGATCTACGAAACCCTGCCCGGCTGGAGCCAGCCCTCGGCCGGCGTCACGCGCTACGAAGACCTGCCGCCCAACGCCCAGCACTACCTCAACCGCATCGAGACCGTGACCGGGGTGCCGATCCACGTGGTGTCAACCAGCCCCGACCGCGACCACACCATCTTGCTGCACCACCCCTACCACGGCGCGGTGGCGTGAAACCAGGGCAGATTGTGGAGCAGGTGCGAGTGGAAGATCCAGCTGAGGAGCTGCCCCAAAGCGGCGTTGGTTTGCAAGCAGCGACCGCGCTCATCCACCACCCCTACCAGCCGCCGGCGGGCTTTGATGCCCTGCCACCGGGCGTGTTCAAGGCCTCGACGGTGTTTTTCCCCAACGTGGCGGCGTTGCGCGCGCGTCAGTGGAAAGACAAATCGGGCTACACCTACGGCCTGCACGGCACCCCCACCACCTTCACGCTCGAGGAGCGCCTCGCCAGCCTCGAGGGCGGCGCGCACTGCCTGCTGTGCCCCAGCGGGCTGTCGGCGCTGGCGCTGGTCAATTTGGCCTTCTTGCAAGCCGGTGACGAGGTGCTGCTGCCCGACAACGCCTACGGCCCCAGCAAAGAGCTGGCTCTGGCCGAATTGCGCGCCTATGGCATCAGCCACCGCGTCTATGACCCGATGCAGCCGGCCGATCTGGCGGCGCAGATCGGCCCGGCCACGCGCCTGGTCTGGCTCGAGGTGCCGGGATCGGTCACGCTCGAATACCCCGACCTGCCGGCGCTGATGCAGGTGCTGCAAGCCGCGAACGCTGCGCGCGCTGGGCAGGGTAGCGGGCAGGGCTGCGGGGGGAGCAGTGGGCTGGCCGGTGGGCGGGGCGGCGATCAAGCCACAGCAGCCACCCAGCACAGCCTCGCCGCCGCCCCACCGCGCCCGATCCTGAGCGCGCTCGACCACACTTGGGGCGCGGGCATCGCCTTTTGCGGCTTCGACTTTGGCGTCGATGTGGTGCTGCAGGCCCTGACCAAATACCCCAGCGGCGGCGCCGACGTGCTCATGGGCTCGGTGGTCACGCGCGCGGCGGCGCTGCACCGCCAGCTGCTGCACACCCACATGCGCCTCGGGCTGGGGGTGGGCGCCAACGACGCCGAACTGGTGCTGCGCGGCTTGCACACCCTGCACCTGCGCTATCGGGCGCAGGACGCCACCACGCGCACGCTGGCGCACTGGTTGCAGGGCCAGCGCGGCGTGGCGCAGGTGCTGCACCCGGCGCTGCCCGGATCGCCCGGCCACGCGCACTGGCAGCGCGACGCGCACGGCGCCGCCTGTTTGCTCAGCCTGCTCTGGCAGCCGCACATTCGGCCCGAGCAGATCGACGCCTTTTGCGACCGGCTGCGCCTGTTTCGCATCGGCTACAGCTGGGGCGGCCCCGTCAGCCTGTGCGTGCCCTACGACCTGCCCGCCATGCGCAGCCGCACTTGGCCGCCGCGGCCCAGACCATCTGAGCCGCTACGGCCGGCGCAAGCAGGGCCAGTGGGGCATGCGCCGGCCCTGTCCGGTCTGGTGCCTAAGGCGCAGCAGGCCGATCAAGCCGATCAAGAGGCCCACTATGGCCCGCGCCTAGTGCGCCTAGCCATCGGGCTCGAAAACGTGGCCGACCTGCAGGCCGACCTCGCGCAGGCGCTGGCGGCGTTGGACTAAAGCGGCCGGTGCCGCTCAACCCCTAGGCAACAGCGGGCGCAAGTGCGGCCAGACCTGCTCTAGGATGATCGGCTGCGCGGCCTCGTTGGGGTGGATGCCGTCGCTCTGGAACAGCGCCAGCGGATCGGCGGCATCGGCCACGCCGGCGAGCATGAAGGGCATGAGCGCCGCCTGCTCGGCCCGCGCCACATCGGCATAGATCTGACGAAACTCCTGCCGGAAGCGGGCGCCAAAATTGGGCGGCATGTCCATGCCCAGCAGCAGCACGCGCGCCCGCACCGCACGGCTGGCGCTGGCCATGGCGCGCAGGTTGGCGCGGGTTTGCGCCATGGGCAGGCCGCGCAGGGCGTCGTTGGCGCCTAGGGCGATCACAACTAGGGCTGGCTGATGCGCTCGCAGCAGCGCCGGCAGGCGGGCACGCCCCCCGGCGGTGGTCTCGCCGCTGATGCTGGCGTTGAACACCTGCACCCCGGCTGGCCCCTGGCGCTCGAGCCGCTGTTGCAGCAGCGCCACCCAGCCGGTGCCCCGGCGCAGGCCGTATTCGGCGCTGAGCGAGTCGCCCAATATCAGCACGCGCCGGTTGCCGCTAGGGCTGGCAGGCCTTGCCGGGCTGGGCGGGGTCGCTGGAGCGGCTGGCGTGGCCGGGATGGCTGGGTTTGCTGGGCTGGCGCGCGCCATGCCGGTGGCCGCGCAAAGCCCCAGCAGCGCGGTGGCGGCAGCACAAGCGTTAAAGTGGCGGCGTGTGGTTCCCAAAGCAAAAGGCGGTTTCATGGCAGAGGTGGTGATAGCGGTGCGCAAGCTGCGCAAGTCGGTGGCGGATGCCGCAGGCGAGTTGGAGATTTTGCGCGACATCGAGTTCGAGCTGTTGCGCGGCCAGAGTGTGGCCATTGTGGGCGCATCGGGTTCGGGCAAAAGCACTTTGCTGGCTTTAATCGCTGGCTTGGATACTCCCAGCAGCGGCACGGTGGTGCTCGATGGGCAGGATCTGTTTGCCCTCGACGAAGACCAGCGTGCCGCCTTGCGCGCACTCAAGGTGGGGTTTGTGTTCCAGAGCTTTCAGTTGCTCGCCAACCTCACGGCGCTGGAAAACGTCATGCTGCCGCTCGAATTGGCCGGGCGCCGCGACGCGCGCGCGGCGGCCACGCACATGATGCAGCGCGTGGGCTTGGGTCAGCGCTTGGGCCACTACCCCAAGCTGCTCTCGGGTGGCGAGCAGCAGCGCGTGGCGCTGGCGCGCGCCTTTGTGGTGCGGCCGGCGGTGCTGGTGGCCGACTGGCCCGCCGGTAGCCTGGACTTTGCCACCGGCGAGCGCGTGATGGAGCTGGTGTTTGAGCTCAACCGCGAGCACGGCACCACGCTGGTGCTGGTGACGCACGACCGCGCCATCGCGCAACGCTGCCAGCGCCTGATCACGGTTGAGGCCGGGCGGGCGCTCGAGGTCGCTGACGCACCGGCTTGAGCGGCTGGCTCGGGCTGGCTTGGTTGGCCCCCTCGTTTGGGTTTGTCAGTGCGACAGCCAGTGCGACATCTGGCGCCGCAGGGCTGGCGGATAATCGGCCCCCTATGTCTGCAAACAAAGTGCTGTTCGGCTTCCATGCCGTCGGGGTGCGCCTGAAAATCGCTCCGGCCTCGGTGATCGAGGTTTTATACGACCCCACGCGCCGCGATGCGCGAATGAAGGCCTTTTTGGAGCGTGCGCGCGAGGCCCATGTGCGCCTGATCGAGGCCGATGCTTTGCGCATCGCCAAACTGGCCGGCAGCCACGGCCACCAAGGGGTGGCGGCGCGGGTGCTGGCGGTGCCCAGCGCGCGCTCGCTCGACGAGCTGCTCGAGCGCCTAGAGGCGGCGGGTAGCGCGGGAATCGCGGGAAGCGCGGGAAGCGCGGTCAACCCAAGCAGCCTGAGCAACCCAAGCATCTCAAGCAGCTCAAGCAGCTCAAGCAGTCTGTCTGCCGCACTTGCTGGTGGCGGTTCAGACCTAGCCGATCCAGCCCCAACTACGCCGCCACACCCAAGCCCAGCCCCCGAAGGCAGCAGCGCCTCTACACAGCCGCTGCTGCTGGTGCTCGACGGCGTGACCGACCCGCACAACCTCGGGGCCTGCCTGCGCGTGGCCGACGGGGCCGGGGTGCACGCCGTGATCGCGCCCAAAGACCACGCCGCCGGCATCAACGCCACCGTGGCCAAGGTGGCCAGCGGCGCCGCCGACACCGTGCCCTATTTCATGGTCACCAACCTCGCCCGCACCTTGGGCGAGCTCAAAGAGCGCAACATCTGGGTGGTGGGTGCCAGCGATCAGGCCAGCAAAACGCTCTATCAGACCGATCTGCGCGGCCCGTTGGCCTTGGTTCTGGGCGCCGAGGGGCAGGGCATGCGCCAGCTCACGAGCAAGAGCTGCGACGCGCTGGTGCGCATCCCCATGCACGGCGCGGTCGAGAGCCTCAACGTCTCGGTGGCCAGCGCGATCTGCCTCTACGAGGCGTTGCGCCAGCGCGGTTAAACTATTTTCAATGGGGCGAGCTTTTGGGGCCAGCCTTAGCCGAGCCCAGCCTGCGCTAGGCCTTGCGCCGACGACCCAAACGCTGCGCCGCTCTGGGTGAGTGCGCTCAAGGCCGGCGGCTGCGCTGCAGCGCCTGCGCCACCTCGAGCACCAGCGCCGGCCCGCGGTAGATCAGGCCGCTGTAGAGCTGCACCAGGTCGGCGCCGGCTTCGATTTTGCTGATCGCGTCGGCGCCGCTCAAGATGCCACCCACGCCGATGATCGGAAAGTGCGGCCCCAAGCGCTGACGCAGCGCGCGCACGACGGCGTTGCTGGCGTGCAGCAGCGGCGCACCCGAGAGGCCGCCGGCCTCGTCGGCGTGCGCTTGGCCCTGCACGGCGCTGCGGCTCAGGGTGGTGTTGGTGGCGATGACGCCGTCCATGCCGTGGCGCAGCAGGGCGGCGGCGATGGCCTCGATCTGCTCGGCCTCTAGGTCGGGCGCGATCTTGATGAACAGCGGCCGGCGCACGCCGCTGGCCGCGCTGAGTTCGGCACGGCGCTGGGCCAAGGCGGCCAGCAGTTGTTCCAGCGCGGCGTCGCTTTGCAGGGCGCGCAGGTTTTGCGTGTTGGGGCTGGAGATGTTCACCGCCACGTAGTCGGCATGGGGGTAAACGGCCTCCAGCGCGGTGAGGTAGTCGTCGCTGGCGCGCTCGATCGGTGTCGCGGCGTTTTTGCCGATGTTGAGCCCCAGCACCAAGGCAGGCGCGGCGCCATTCGCGCCATTTATACCCGGCGAGTCTGGTGAGCCGGATATGGCGGATGCAGTAGAAATTGCA
>VFQO010002489.1_pt1 | contig 11150 bp, 10 predicted proteins | sample 3512331 | NCBI WGS metagenome assembly VFQO01 (sample SAMN10412371, study PRJNA504923) | tailings metagenome | isolation source: Replicate 3 from Balatoc abandoned mine | place: Philippines: Itogon, Benguet | collected 2017-08-28 | reverse complement strand
TCTATGCCGACCTGGAATGCCCGTTCTGCCGGGAGTACTTCCCGCAGCTCAAGCGGTGGGTCGGCAACAACACCGACGTCGCACTGCAATGGCATCACCAGCCGCTGGCTGCGCACGAGCCCGCCGCGTCGGCCGATGCGCGCCTGGCCGAGTGTGTCGCCGAAGCGGGCGGGCATGCCGCGTTCTGGCACGCCGTCGAGTGGGTCTATGCCCACACGCGCAGCGACGGCCAGGGCCTGCCCGATGGCCTGCGCTACCCCGAATCAACGCCGGCCGTCGAACAGTGCATGGCGAGCGAGCGCCCCAACGTGGCCATCCGCGCGCAAGCCGCGGAAGCCACCAAGAGCGGCGTGACCGCCACGCCGTCGCTGCGGCTGCTCGATCGCCAGACCGGCCAGGCCATCCTGCTGCAGGGGCCGATCGAGGGCGATGCCTTGCTCTCGGCCATGGACATGCTGGCGGCCGAGGTCCCGGCCAGCGACGCGGCGACCGCGCCCGTCACCCCCACATCCGAAATGCCTGCCGACGCTGTCGGCGACATGCCCAGGTAGCCCTCGGTCTTGGAAGCTACGGCGCGGCTCGCCGCGCTGACCGCGACCCGTTCGATTCGCATCCTGGCCGCGAACGACGCCGTACTCGTTCGCGGAATCCGGCCTGCTGTAGCAATGGCATCGATTCCTTGATCCACGCGGAGGCTTCGGCCTCCGCTTTTTCATGGGCGCGAGACAAGCAGGTATGCGGGCAGTGCGCGATGCGCATTGTTTGTTGGGGCCGCATCGGCTTCGCGTTTGACTACTGCTCTGATCAACTTCAAGGGCACGCGACATGCCAGCATCTCTTTTCCGGTTCGCGTCGGGCTGGCGAACCCTCGGCCTGGCCGTCGCGCTGCCGAGCGCGCTGGCCGTTTTCAGCCCGGCCACCTTCGCCGCCGACGTGGTGGTCGTCACCGACAGCCGCCACCCGGTCAAGACCATGGGCGGCGAGCGGCTGATCGAGCTGGACGAAGCCCACCGGATTGAAGCGGAGCTTTCCGCGGGACTGCCCACCGACCCCGAACAGGCGACGGCCATCGTCAAGCGCCGGCTGAATGGCGGCGGTGCCGATCTACAGCGACGCATCGCTTCCGCATACCAAGGCGTCACCGACGCATGGAGCCTCGGCATCACCAGCCTCCCGGCCGTGGTGGTGGACAGGCGCTATGTGGTCTATGGCGAGCCGGATGTGGCTCGCGCTGTCGCGCGCATCGAGCAGCACCGGAGGACCCAGCCGTGACCCGACCATTCGACCTGATGCGCCGCCTGCGCGCTGGCGTGGCTTCGTTGCTGCTGCTCAGCGCCACGGGCAGCTACGCCATCAATACAGCGACCATCATCGGCACGGTGGCATCGCCCGATTGCCTCGAATACCGCGTCGTCGGCATCTGCTACTGGCTCTACTGCACATGGACGGGCTGCACCGTGCGCACGTCCACCAAAGTGCGCCACTACGTTCCCGACGCGGTGGTGTCGTCGTACTCGAATACCGGCGAAAACCCCTGGGTCGAAGTCCGGGCAATGAGCACGCCCAACCCGTCCGCCCAAGCGGGCGGCGATGGAACCACGAACGAGGATCACGAAAACAACCTCGCCAAGTTCAAGAACGCCGACGTGATTGGCCACCCAGGCGTCGAGGTGTTCAACCAGTTCGTCTCGTCGTCGGGGTATTTCTGCGAGGGCGCAGGCACGCCGTTCAGGCCGTACTTGCTCAGCACGCTGGATACGCTGGCCTGGCGCTACAACGTGCCCGAGATGGCCTACCCGGAAGCGCTGATTCCGGGCCGGCGCGAGGTCGGCGCACGCACCACGATGAACCTGTGGGGCAACGTGTATCCCCGTGGCGGCTTCCTGCACCAAACCGACGACTTCAAGGCCGGCGCCGTGGTGGCCCAGCGTGCGGGCGATGTGGTCACTCGCCGGGGGCAGATCCACGTCTATCAGCCGTTGCTTGCCAACTCCCGCGACGGCTACTGGCCGGCCGGCGCGCTGATGGAGGGCGATGCCTCCACCGGAAAGTGGCAAGAACTCACGCCCGTCCTGTCGTCCTCCTGCACGGTCTTCCCGCGCAGCGGCTTCCTTACCCAGGCGCAGCAAGGCGACTACGCCTGGGCGCTATGGCGGCCGTATGCGTGCTGCGAACGCCGGGGCCAAGTGTTTCTCGGCAGCGTCGATTTCCTCTGAGGTGGTGCCATGAAGTTTCGTCCTGCATTCAATCCGTTCTCCCCCCGTGTACTTCGCACGAAGATCGTTCTGGCGCTGGCTGGTGCGCTGGCCTTGGCCAGCGGCGTGGCCTGGGGCCAACTGGGCTACCAGACGGGCGGCAGCGTCATCGGCGATGACGTCATGTACTCCATCGGCGGCGGCAACGCAGTGTCCATGGGACGTGCCGCAGGAATGCAATCGATCGGCGTGGGCGTGGGCTGGAACTCAAATCTCGTCTGCGGCGACATGAGCCTCCAGACCACTCTGCGCAACCAGCTCAACGGCATCACGAACGGCTTTCAGCAGATCATGGGGAACGTGATCCAGAGCGCCACCAGCGCCGTGGCATCCCTGCCTGCGCTGATCATTCAGCGCGCCGACCCGGGCTTGTACAACCTGCTCACCAATGGCGTGCTGCAAGCGCGGCTGGATTTCGACCGTTCCAAGCTGACGTGCCGCGCAATGGCCGAGAAGATGGCCGACACAGCGGGCGGCCAGCTCGGCTGGAGCCAGATGGCAGAAGGTTTGGCGCTGCGCGATGCGGTGTCAAGCACGGATGCGGTCTCGGCCATCGAGCAGGCCGAAACGCGCCGCGGCAATGACGGTGTGCCGTGGGTCGGGGGTAGCAACGCGGGGGGCTCTGGTCAGCCCGCGATCAAGGTCGTCGGCGATGTCACCCGCGCCGGCTACAACCTGGTCAACGGCCGCGGCGTGACCGACACCTCGTCCATCGCGCCGGCCAGTTGCAGCAGCCTCTCGTGCCAGACCTGGGCCTCTCCGCAGGCCGCCGTCGAGTGGGCCACGCGCGTGCTCGGCGAGAAGGAGCAGCGCACGTGCGATGCCTGCGCCAAGACCGAGACGACGCCGGGCGTCGGGCTCACGCCGCTGATCCAGGAGGAGTACGACGCCAAGCTGCAGGCGCTCCAGGACCTGGTGACCAAGGCCAAGAACACGACGCCGGAGAACCTGCGCGAAGCTGGCAGTGCATCGCTGCCCATCACCCGCGGCGTCATCGAGGCGCTGCGCGACGAGCCGGACCAGCACCTGCTGTCACAGCGCCTGGCGTCCGAGGTCGCGCTGTCCTCAGTGCTGGAGAAGGCGCTGCTGCTACAGCGCACGCTGCTCACGGGCAAGAAAGAGCCCAACGTCGCGGCCAACGAGCTTGCGGTGGAGAGCGTTAACAAGGAGAGCGATACGCTCGACCGCGAAATCCGCAACCTCAAGACCGAACTGGAGCTACGGCGCGAACTGGCGAATAACTCGCCCATGGCCATCATCCAGCGGCATGGCACGCGTGCGGCAGGCTCGCGCGGCATCTACGAGGGCGATCCCATCCCCGACCGTCTCGACCGGCTCCAGAAGGGCAATCCGGGAGGCAACCCATGAGCCCGATGCACGCCAGTTGGCTGCGTCCGCGCTGGCTGTTCAGCCGGCGCGCTGTGAAAACCTTACTGTGGCTTGTGCTGGTCGTGGCCGCCGCGGTGGGGGCCAACGTCGCCGGCATCTACCTGGTCGGCAGTGTTGCGGCCTGGGAGCATTGGCTGGCGGCGTCCGCAGGGTATTTCTTCATCTGGCGGCTGTGCCTGTACGGCGCGACGGTCTATGGATGGGTCTGGATGCGCCGTCGGCTGCTGGCCCACGAAGACAACGTGCAGGCGCGACGTCGGCTGATTCGCGCCGAGGTCGCCGGCGTCGTCGCCATCGTGGCGCTCGAAGCCAGCCTGTTGATGCAGGTCGCTTGAGGGGAGATCGAGGCCATGACGCTTTTCACGACCGACTACCTGGAGTACTACCTCACCCTCGTGTCCTGGATCGTCAACAACGGCATCTGGGCCGTGCTGGTGTCCAGCGGGGTGTTTGCGCTGCCCTTTGTGGCGATCGTCATCCAGGAATGGCTCAAGGCCAGGACGGAGGGCGCCGACGAAGGCAACAAGGGCGTGCTCTCGGCGGCGCGCATCGAGAACCGAGTATTTGTGGCCATCGTGGTCGTGATGTTCGCCGGCATTCCGTTCATCGACGTCGACCTCAGCACTATCCAGTACGACAGCTCGCGCTCGGCGCAGTGCCAGGTCAGCGTGCCGCTGCCCGCGCAAACTGGCTGGTCGCAGTCCTTCAGCACCATCAACAACCAGTCGGCGAAGGTTCCGGTCTGGTGGGCGTTCATGCACGCGCTTTCGCGCGCCGTCACGAGCGCTTCGGTGGCTGCGATCCCGTGCGGCACAGATCTGAGGCAGATGCGTATGGAGATCGATGCGACCCGTATCGACGACCCGGTGCTGGCTCAGGAGGTGGCGGATTTCTCTCGGGACTGCTATGGACCGGCGCGCGCCAAGCTGTTCATGCAGCGCCCGGATCTCGATGAGCAGCAGATGCACGACGTGACCTGGATCGGCTCGCGCTTTTTCACGGACACAGGTGGCTACTACGACAGCTACCGCTCCAGTACGGCGCGAGAGGCATGGCCCTATGACGACACCCGCGATGCTGGGCTCGCGCAGGTCGCCAACGGTGGCGGCTACCCGACCTGCAGGCAGTGGTGGTCCGACGGTAGCAACGGACTGCGCGCACGGCTGCTGGGGCAAGTGGACCCGAGCCTGCTGAATCGCCTGGCGGGCTGGGCTGGGTTCCTGAGCCGCGCCGACGTGGACGATTCGGTGATCCGCGCGATCGCCTCGCCGCGGCAGCAAAAACTTAATCAAGGTTCGGTCTATACCGACTACGGCGGTCAGATCGACAAAACCTTGCCCAACGTCGTCAATCGTGCCGCCAGCGATGTTGGCCTGGCGGTTGGAGCACTCGCCGCCTTTCCCGCGATGGACGTAGTGCGCCAAGCCCTTCCAATGGCCTTATCTCTGCTCAAGATGGCCTTAGTCATCTGCATTCCATTGGTGTTGGTCATCGGGACCTATGAGCTGAAAGCCGTCGTCACAATCAGTGTCGTTCAATTTTCGCTGTTCTTCGTCGATTTCTGGTTCCAGCTCGCGCGCTGGATCGATAGCACCATCCTCGACGCGCTTTATGGTTGGGGTTTCGGGTGGAACCGCCCGCATTCAAACTTCGACCCTGTGATGGGGTTGAACAATACCTTTGGAGACATGCTGCTGAATTTCGTGATGGCAACGATGTTCCTGGTACTTCCCACGTTTTGGATTGGTGCGCTTACCTGGGTGGGCGTCCGTGCTGGCGCGATCGCCAATACCTTCGCCTCTGCCACAAAAGATGCAGGCAGCGCGGGAGGCAAAGGAGCTGGAGCTATCTCAGGCGGCAAGCTCAGGTAATCGACGGTGTCAGTCGTCTTGGTACATCTCATGGGATGTATCGTTGTGCAGATTTGGATCGTATCCTAGTGTGGTCCGCAGTTCTTCGATAGTCGGGTACTGCAACTCGTATCCATCCTCACCGGGTTCTTGCCGATCCATTGCCCTTCCTGCCACCAGGATGCCTAGCAACGCGATTGTGAACCAGAAAGCAACGTAGAGCAGCAATCCCAGCACGACCAACTTGACCAACCACAGCAGCGCGGTGGCGCCGACCACCGGCACACCCTTGGAGGCGAGCCGGTTCGACACTCGACGTTCGCCGCGGGCATAGGTCCGCCATCCACGGCCGACGCTGCGGCCGATGCGTTCTGCGGTGCTGATGCGGGTCGTTGTGTTCATGGTGGTCTCCTGCTGCTGAGGAATGCCTATTCCAGTCTGCTTTACTTCATTCCGCTTGAGGCTTCAATGTGTTTTCTTGCTGCTTCAAGACGCTTCGTCATCCCGTTCCACCGGGCCGGGGTCGGGTTCCACGCCGATGCGGTAGGTGGCAACGAAACGCGGCCAGTCCACATGCTCAACCAGGTCGATGTCCTCGATGACACTGACCTTCGCTCCCGCACGCTCGAACAGGGCGATGCTCTTGGCGGGATAGTTGTTGCGCGACGGGTAGAGCACCCCATCGAACAGGGGCTGGCCGTCGTTTCCGCGCATCGCATGCACCTGGGCGGACACCTGCTGCGTGTGCGTGTAGTCGCGGCTGGCCAGCTGCTCCAGATTCAGGCCGAAGTAGCCCGCCATGACGCCCGGCGCCGTGAGGTCGGCCAGGAGCAGGTCGTCCTTCACGCCTACTGCGCGCACCATCCGGGCGTAGACCTCCTTCAGGGCGATGGAGCGCTTCGTGTCTTCAAGCCACTGATGCTTGTGAAACACCGACTCCATCAGCGCCGTAGGCAGATCGCGCCCCAGGTAGAGCACGCCATAATCCCGCGCCGGGTCATCGTAGCGATTCGTGCTGCTGCGGCCATAGTACAGCGGGCTGCCCCGATAGGCGGTGCGGCTCACGTGCTGGAGCAGTTCACCGGCATCGATCAAGAACGTAGGCAGCTCGCGGCTCATGGCGGTCTCGCTTCAATGCACCTGAACGCCCAGCACGTTGAACACGGCCTCGGCCACGTCGTCGATCGTGCGATGCGTCACAGCATCCACCGGCGAGCGACCGCCCAAGCCTTCGAGCGGTTCGGACAGCGCACGGTAAATCGTCCAGTGGTCGATGCCCTCGACCTCCTGAAGCACGGTTTGGGTCAGCTGCTGCTTCACCGGATCGAGCTGCCAGTCGGGCAGCTTCTGGCCGCGAGGCCCCACGTTCAGCGCCAGCAGCCGGCGGGCGAGGATGTCCTTGTAAATCTGCTGGCGCGACTTGTCCGCCAGCTTGGCGAACTCGGGTGGCGTCAGGTTGTGCGGCTGGTTGAAGGTTTCCAACAGCACGGCGCGACCTCGCTGGACGTCGGTTTCAGTCGGTGCCCAGCGCGTGTCGGCGCGCAGCGCGGCCGCCTTGCGCTCCAAGGCCTGCCCCGCCGTTTCGCCTTCCAGGTTGGCGGGCAGCCTCACCGCCTCCACGCGCTCGTGGATGAACGCCTGCAACTCGGCCGCGAAAGCTGGGGCATCCCGGATTTCGACGGTATCCGCGAAGCGGCGCACATCCTCCACCGTGACGCGGGGCAGACGGTCGGCAATGAATTCGATGGCGGTGGGCATGGTCATCTCCCAGGTAGGTTTGAGACAGGTTTCACTATAGTCGCTTTTGTCGCATGTGTCAACTTAGTCGCATGAGTGAGAGCCTACTTGGCGAGAGTAGCGTCCCGGCAGCATAGGCCGACGCCAGCGCCGGGTCTCCGTCCAATCCATTCGCACGGGTTCCCCATTGATGCTGGAGCCGCAACCCAGGCCCCGCTATACCGAAACGGTTAAAAGCCAAAGGGCCGAAACGGCAAGGGAATGGGGTGCAAGGGGAAAGGCCCTACCTCGAAAAGGCCAAAAGGCCTCCCGCCCGGCCCGCCACCAGGACCCCCGCATGCTCTCCCTGTTCCAGCGAAAACGGCCCTCGGTCGCTGCCGCGCCGTCGCCAGCACACACCACCGACCTCCCGAAAGGGTTGATGCGGCCCCAGGCGGCCGCATCGCTGCTGGACACGCCGCGCCGGCAGAAGCTGCTGGAACATATCTGGCAGCGCACCTCACTCTCGCGCAAGCAGTTCGCCACCCTGTACCGCACGCCGCTGGAACGCTACGCCGAGCTGGTCCAGCAGTTTCCCGCTTCCGAAAGCCACCACCACGCTTACCCAGGCGGCATGCTGGACCACGGCCTGGAAATCGTCGCCTACAGCCTGAAGCTGCGGCAGTCCCATCTGCTGCCCATCGGTGCCAGCCCCGAGGACCAGGCGGCGCAGTCCGAGGCCTGGACCGCCGCCGTCGCCTACGCGGCGCTGCTGCACGACATCGGCAAGATTGCCGTCGATCTGCACGTCGAGCTGGCCGACGGCAGTACCTGGCACCCGTGGCACGGCCCGCTGCATCAGCCGTACCGCTTCCGCTACCGCGACGATCGCGAATACCGGCTCCACAGCGCTGCGACAGGCCTGCTCTACCGACAACTGCTCGACTGCGATCTTCTGGACTGGCTCAGCGGCTATCCGTCCTTGTGGGCACCGCTGCTCTACGTTCTGGCTGGGCAGTATGAGCACGCCGGGGTCCTGGGCGAGCTTGTCGTGCAGGCTGATCGCGCTTCTGTGGCGCAGGAGCAGGGTGGTGATCCGGCCCGCGTCATGGCCGCGCCCAAGCACGCACTGCAACGCAAGCTGCTCGACGGGCTGCGTTATCTGCTCAAGGAAGAGTTGAAGCTGAACCAGCCCGAGGCCTCTGATGGCTGGCTCACCGAGGACGCACTATGGCTGGTGAGCAAGACGGTTTCCGACAAGCTGCGCGCGCATCTGCTGTCCCAAGGCATTGACGGCATTCCCGCGAACAACACCGCCGTGTTCAACGTGCTGCAGGATCATGGCATGTTGCAGCCCACGACGGACGGTAAAGCAGTCTGGCGCGCGACCGTGACCAGCGCGACCGGGTGGTCCCACTCGTTCACTCTGTTGCGTCTCGCTCCCGCCCTGATATGGGAACCAGACGAACGGCCCATTCCTTTCGCTGGTATGGTGGAGATCGACGCCGCACCCACCGATACGTCGGTTGCCCAGCCGGCAGCCGTCGCGGAAATGACCCAGGAAGGCCAAGAAGCGCCACCATGGGAAAGCAGCAGCGTCGCAGTACCGTCGCCCGCGACTCAAACAGTACCCGACGTGTTGGAGGACATGCTGGCGATGGTGGGTATGGGCAATTCGTCCGGCACGCAGCAGGATGCGGAGGCCACCTCGCATGCGGCCGACGCAACACCATCCGTAGCTACTATGCCAGCGACGGCTGCAGCTTCACCGCCATCGCCTGTGCCCCCGGCTGCGCCATCGTCCGCTACTGCGCAGCCATCCGGCGAGCATTTCATCGCGTGGCTGAAACAGGGAATCGTCTCGCGGCGCCTCATCATCAACGATGCCAAGGCGCTGGTGCATACCGTGAGCGAAACAGCCTACTTGGTCAGCCCTGGCGTGTTCCAGCGTTACGCACAAGAGCACCCGCATGTAGGAGCGCTGGCCAAGCAGGAGGGCCAGCAAGATTGGCAGTGGGTGCAAAAGCGCTTCGAGCGCCTGCAGCAACATCGCAAGCAATCCAGCGGTCTAAATATCTGGACCTGCGAAGTAACGGGACCGAGAAAGTCAAAGCGTTTACACGGTTACCTTCTGGCTAATCCGCACGTCATCTTCGTTGAAGTCCCGCCTGACAATCCGTACCTATCTCTCGACGCCGCATCGTGACGAACACGAATACCGCAGAACCAAGCGCAATGATCGCTGCCGCAAGGAAGGCGTGTGAGAATCCAACGCTATAGCCATCCTGTGCGAGCGAAGTAATCGTGGCCGCGAGGTTTGGTGGATAAGCCCCGACTGCACGTTCGAGATCTCCCGCTGCGATGCTGTCGACGAATCCAGGCTCTAGCGGTAAACGCTCCGTCGCCATTGCATGTTCGAGCGCGGAGCGTGTGCCGCTTGCTAGCACAGCTCCCAGTCCAGCAAAACCGAGCAGAATGCCGGAGAAGCGCGACGTGGTGCTAATGCCGGATGCCATTCCCGCCCTATGCCTGGGCACCGTGCCCATGATGGCCTTCTGCGTTTCCCCGTTGAGCAACCCGCCGCCTGTTCCCAGGATTGCCATTCCGACGATCAGTAACCACTCTCCTTGCTGCCGGGCGGCGAACATCATTGTCAGGTTCCCCAGCGCAACGATTGCGAGTCCGAGAGTCAAGATGCGTGAGCTGTCCAAATAAGGCGAAAGTCGTCGGCCCACTTGCGGAAATATCAGCATGGCGAGGGCGAAGGGCAGCATGCCGATGCCGGCAGCGAGCGCTCCATTTCCCCGGCCGTTTTGCAAAAACAGCGGCAGCAGTGACGCCATGACTTGTGCCGATGAGGCATAAGCGAACATCGCCAGTACGGCTCCGACGAAGGGCCAGGCCGTGAAAAGCTCAAGATCGAGCATCGGATGAGTGCGCCGTCGTTCGACCCAGACAAAGACAGAGAACAGCAACAGGCCGCCCGCCAAACGAACCAGGACCGGCCCGCTCGTCCAACCGTGACTCGGTCCGACGATCAGGGCCCACGTGACACTGAACATTGCTAGTGCGAAGAGAACGATTCCTGGAATGTCCAAGGTCCGGGGTGTTGGGTCGCGCGACTCCTCCACCAGCGTGAGCACCGCTATCCCCAGCAGTACACAGATCGGGATGTTGATGTGAAAAGCCCAGCGCCAGCCGAGCAGGCTGCTGATCGCTCCACCAATCAGTGGGGAAACGACCATCGTGAGCCCCATGATGCCGCCCCATATCGCCCAAGCACGGCTGCGTGCATTCTCATCGTGGAATGTATGTCCGATGATGGCCAAGGCAGGGGCGAGAAGGAAAGCGGCCCCCACGCCCTGCGCCGCTCTTGCCAGATACAGGCCTGGCGCCGAAGGCGCCAGGCCACAGGCTAGCGATGCGATTGCAAAGAGCGCTATTCCGAAAAGAAAGACCCGTCGCCTGCCATAGCGGTCAGCAATGGAGCCAGCTGGAAGAAGTAGCGCTGCGAAGCACAGAACGTAGGTACTGATGACCCATTCAACTTCGGCAAACGAGGCCTGTAGATCCCTTGCGATGGTCGGCAGCACGATGCCTACGACGTTCGTGTCGAGGACGGTCATGGCGCAGCCGGTTGATGCGACAAAGAGAATGGCTGTCTCTTTTCTCCTCGTCGGGGTGCTAAATGAATCATTCATGGTAGGGAATCGGCTACTCGCTTGAACAACCCGTCCCAAGCAACTGGGTCTGTGAAAGCTGACAACCGATTGAATAGCCCTTTAACCATACAAATGGCACAATGTATGGCATATATTAATATTGTATGTGTTCACCACTTATTTTGCATGGATTAGCGTGTAGCAGAGAGGCCGACGCGGAAGCAGCTGCCCGTTTGCGACATCAAGCCTGTACGCTGCGAGCACCAATCCGTAGCGCA
>VFQO010002488.1_pt1 | contig 11151 bp, 7 predicted proteins | sample 3512331 | NCBI WGS metagenome assembly VFQO01 (sample SAMN10412371, study PRJNA504923) | tailings metagenome | isolation source: Replicate 3 from Balatoc abandoned mine | place: Philippines: Itogon, Benguet | collected 2017-08-28 | reverse complement strand
AGTAAAAAATCGCAAAAAATAGGTTCAAAAAATTACAAAATAGCCGAAAAAGTGAAAGTAACACTGTGTAGGAGACGTGTAGAAACCACCCCAACTTGGTCAAAAAATGACGTCACCATCAGTTATTCAGAGGCATTTTTGAAAAATTCTTCTTAAGAGAAAAATCACGTAAAAATACCATTCAAGCGATTTCCTTGAACTCTGACTTCCAATTTTTTAGAGATAGAAATTTTAAAGTTACATTAAAAAGATCAATTCATGAGTTCGAAAGTGTCGTATTTAAGTATGAAAAAAGCAAGTATGTTATTTTTCAATGTAAAAAATTACAAAAATAGCGAAAATAGGTTCAAAAAATTACAAAATAACTTCATGATATGTACATAAACTAATCCAAAAAAATGACAAATTTCCGTTACAAACATTCAAATCAGTTATTATATAATGACTTTTGAACCCCATACAATAAGATAAATAACTCAAAACTAAAAATTTAAGCTTTTACATCATTAGAAAAATCTCTATTTGAACTTTTTTGAAGAACTGGGTATATATCATAAACATCATCAATATCTTTATAAAATTCATCTTTATTGATGTAACAATGAATAACAATAGAAGGCTTACCATCTACAATTTGAACTTTAATATCAGAACTATCTTCAATAATTGTGGATGAAATACCTCTCAATTTAAGAATGATATATTTCTTGTTAAAAAATGTTGATTCATCGAAATCTTCATAAGATTTAAAGAGAACGTAAACATCATTATCATCATTAATGTCAGAACTTGAAATTTTATGAATATATTCTTGAGTAAAGTATGTTGCGACATTTTCAAGTTTGAAATTCTTAGGTGTATATAGAATTTCATTTCTTGGTGGTGTATCGTTAATAGTGCACCAGTAATATTCATAATCTTTACTTCTTGCTTGAACTCTTGGATAACTTCTATTTTGTCTGTCTGGAGTATATGCGGATTTACCATGTTTACCAAAAGAAACTCCAAGATTAATTAGGTCATTATCTTTTGGAAGAACACGAATTTGAACACTTTGACCGGTAGTTATTGACATTTTTATTATAAATAAAAACCAAAAAATTTCAAAATTTAAATGAATTTTTTTATTAATATACAATAAAAATGTTTAAAGCGTTAATATATTTTAATGCATCAATTGGTCATGATATACCAGGTCATTATGAAAATAGATTAAGAGTTACAATTCCAAATGATGAAATAAAAGAACATTTTCCAAGTGAACAAATTAAAGAAATAGAAAGAATTAGTTATGATGATTTTGTTAATCTAGTTAATTTTTCACATGGACAAAATATGTTTCGTCAATTTAATAAAAAAAGACAAATTACTTGTACACAATGTTACTTTTCTTATCGAGGAGATATTTGTCCAAAATGTTCATCAACGGAATCATTTTGGAATATTGATTCAGATACATACATAACTGAGAAAACATTAGACTGTTTACATGAATCAATTTCTGCAATCTGTAATTCAATTGATAGTTTAAATGAATTCTCAAAGTATCGTTATCTTTTGATAAGACCTCCAGGACATCATTGTCACACAAGAGGTTCCGGTTTCTGCCCATTAAATAATTCTTTTATAGCTGCTCAATATACAAATTCAAGAGGTTTTCAAAAGGTTCTTATTTTAGATTGGGATATACATCACGCAGATGGTACACAAGGTCTTGTAAAATCAAAAACATGGTGTTCATTAATTTCAATTCATGGTTATGGAACAAAGAAGTATCGTTTCTATCCAGGTACTGGAAACACTTCAGAAAATGACAAAAATATTTTGAATATACCACTTTTACTTGAAAATGAAAATTCAAGATTACAATATAATGATTCATATTATATGCATATAATCGAGAATCAAGTTGATACTTTCATAAAAGACTTTAATCCTTCTATTATAATTATATCAAATGGATTAGACGCTCATAGAGAAGATTATCTTGCAGGTATGAACTTAACATCATCATTCTATAAACAAGCTGTAAAAAAGCTAAAATCATACAATATACCTTTAATTTTCATTCTTGAAGGTGGTTATAATCCAATTGTTGTCCGTGATACATCTATTGTAATGATTCAAGAATTAGAAAAATGAAATTTTGAGTATAAAAATGAGAAAAAATGTCATACAATGATTATATTGGCAGAGAAACAATTGATCGAGAATTTAAGGAGCTTTGTATGGAGCTTTCTGAAAATATTGATCATCATAAATCAATTGAGTTGTTAAAAAGTGGTAAATGGACTTTTAATAGACATATTATTGATAGTTTATCTGTCTACATACAGAAGTATCTACCAAAGTATGTAGCTTCAGTTTCACATCAAAAAACGAGGCTTGAAAAATTTACACTTTATATCGGTGTTGATGATAAAGGATATATTAAAGGTGTACCATTTCAAGGTGAACTTGATATCAATGTTATAAATGCAATAATTTATGACGTTGTAAAATCTTCATTTTCAAATAAAAATATCGATACAATTTTAGCGTCTATAAATCTTGAGATTCAACAATTGAGTTATCAAAATATTTCAGAAAATGAGTATTCATTTGATCCATATATATATTTCGAGAATTCAAACAGTTTAAAAAGAAGAAAGATTGAAGAAATGATACAGAGTCGAAATTCTTGGAATAAGTATGTAAGATCACAATCTGAGAAGTTATATAAAAACTTAAATAAAGATAGATATGATTTTCTAGATTACCTTAAGGATAGAAAGATACCCCAAATAAAGGATTATTCACATACATATTCACATCTATTCTATCTATGTGATGTCCCTTCATATTATGATATGATCGTTGATATTAAAACTAAAACATTTAAAGATCCAAAAGCTGGTATAATGAGAAATTTTAGTCGAATTGTTACAAGGAAACTACCTAATGTATGTCATAGTAAAATCAACGAATCAATTATTTTTTATCATTTTGGTAGATATAAAGATTTATGTATTGATGCATCTAAAATTGTAAAGCCTCCAAAGACTAAATCTCGACTTTTTCAATCATTTCCATCAAAATTACTTTCAAGAGTTTCAAGTATGATTCCATGTTGGCTTAGTAGGAATAGTAATATGAATTTATATTTGATTAAAATTCATATTGATAAAACATGTTTTAGTGATTCTGACGATGATAGCATTGAAACTTGCATTCCGTATTTCAATCACAAAAAACGCACATTTGAAGAATGTTATCGTGCTTTGAGCCCTCATGGTCCAATTACAGTGACATATTAATATGTTATTATATAACTAGATAATTTTTTAATAAGAAAATTTTAATATATAACTATATAAATATATAACTAGATAAATATATAATAAGACATTTTTGTCTTATTTTTTAGTTAATTTTTTAATACATATCAGAATCATCAATAACACGAATATCATCAAAATCATCAAAACCTCCATATTCAACATTATCTCCGTTATTACCATTATTTTCTTCATCATTTTCAACATTAATATCACAAGTTTTAAACATACCAGATAAAGAAGCACATGATTCTGCAATTACAAATTCAGTATAAAATCGAATTACATGATCAGATTTGACATTTGTAATTCCCTGTAATTTAAAGTATTGTTTAAGAAGATACATTAAAATAACAGTTTCAAATTTATTACCAAGTTGATTCTTCAATGGTGTTTGATCATTAGTAAAAGGATTCAACATTAAAGATTCACGAACTTCATCGTTAAAATTGTTCAAATAATACTGATATTTCCTGTAGTTCCAATTGAATTGATCATCAGAAAAATCTGTTACTACAAGTCTTGATTCTGTACTCTTATAGTCATTGTATATCATCAGAATAATATTACCCTTAAAGTATTGAAATGTTGGATTTTCAACACTTTCATCCTCATAATAATGAGGAGGTCTAAACCTCAAATATGCAACTTTAGGGTTTAATTCTTTACATACATCTTTTTGAAATGTCATATCTTCAAGATAAGACGCTTCTTTTAGTTTTTGATGATCACGCTTAGCTTTATTCTTATCTTCAACGTTTGTAAAGATAGGATCAACCATAAATTGAGGATCACGATGATCAGTTATTAAATAGATATTTTCATCTGTATTTTTGTAATGAGTACATGTTTCAATTGTAAATTTTTCTCGAAAGATTTTAACTTGATCAGGGTTCTCATCAATATAAAGCTCCAATTCGGAATGTATAGGTTGATCATCATAAAGGTCAAATTTCAAATACGGAAACATTTTCATCAGTTTAACGAGATGGAACCCAGGTGCTGCACCAATATAAATAACACGATTAGTTTTAATATCTTCATGCATTATATACAACATTAAAAACAATAATTCTGCACAAAAAAGTCTTAGATCTTCATTGTAACGTCTCTGATTCTTTTTTGTGTTTACTTGAATGGTATATTGTTCTTTCAATTTGTTTGAATATAAAACTGAATCAAAAGATGGCACTCCATATGTAAATGACATTTTTATGTCATTAGTTTAATTTTTTTTCAGTTATTTTACCATAAATTTTTCTTATAGATATTTAATTATATAATCTACTCTATGATTATTTATGAAAGATTAGAAATTGAGATGGTATAACACCATCAATACCGTCTGATAAAATTACATTATTATCGCTTCGGTAGAATTTAATACCAGCTCTCATTGCAGCTTCCATATCAACTTCAACTTTTAATGATTTTCCTTTCTTCAGAAGCTTAGGGTCATTTGCGAAATGAATATGTTTTCTACCCATTTTGTTTAATCCAGTTTTTTTTAATCGTAGAATATAGCTTTCTGTCAGTTGCATGGTAACAACCTACCAAAGGAATTCGAATCTTTTCAAAGATTTTAGCTTCATCAATTTCACCACTACTATGACCTTGATTTGCTCTTATTCTTATACCATCGACTTTTATTCTTGTTTTATCACATAAAGCTTGAATTTGTGATAATTCTTGAATAGTAACAGGTTTATCAAGTTTAGGAAGAAGTTCATCGATATCAACATAACCATCTCGAGTTGCAGTTCTAAATTCATCAAGATGATGTCTTAAATAGTAAGTTAATTGTTTGCTAATATTTGTTCGAAGTCTTGATGACATTATTGTTATTCTCTCAGAAAAAAGATTAATATCTGTTGGAAAATCAAGTGCTAACTCTTTTCGTCTTTGTAACAGATGTTCTTCTGGTATACTTAATAATTCTTCGATTGTAAACCAATCAACTTCTTTTATTTCTTCACGTGGATTCCTTGGTTCATGGAAGAATTCTACATCTTCAGAAACAATGACATATAAATATTTACATGAAATTGTTCCTTTTTCTGTATATTCAGTTACAGGTTCAGGAATATAACGTATTTCGAAACCTGACAATCTTGTTTCTTCAACAAATTCACGTATCGCTGTATCTAATAGTGTATTATCTTTCTTAGGTTCACATCCACCCTTTGGAAATGAATAAACACCATCATCTTTACGGCCTAGAATAAATTTATCTCCTTTCTTCAAAATCAAACCAAAATCAAACCAAAACAAGACATTTTAGTCTTATTAATTCGATTTTTTTTCATTTTTTTATTCTTTTTTATTCTATTATATCTCTAATTATACTTCTTTCTATATTTTCATTTTTTAATTATCATCAGATTTATTTCCAGTTTTCTTAGAAATTTTTGAAATTTTATTTTTGATAAAATTTGAACCTTTAACTGCAATTACATTACCAACTGCTCCTCCAACTGATCCACCAATCATAGCACATGATGGTCCACATAAATATTCACCAGCTGCAGCTCCCATAGAAGCTCCAGCAGCAGTACCAACAGCAGAACTAATATCATTATTATCTGACATTTTATTATAGAATAAAAATTATTAAAAATAATTTAACAAAAAATAATGATAATTTATTCATAAGATGTGAAATTAAAGGATAAATTTTCCGATTTTTATAAATGAATAAAATCGGAAAAAATTTGATAATAAAACATGCAATTCGATACGCATACATTGCAATCGCAGCGATTAAGATCCCTTGATCTCGATCTTTCCGACGAGGTTAAAACATATCAAATGGCTCTATATAATAATAGAAATAGACCTCTAGAAGAGTTTAATCATATGATTGATTCAATTATTCCAGGTATTCTACAGAGAACCTTTGAAACTAAGCAAGGCAATCTTATCAAAGTAAAAGGTGTTGAAGTAAAATTTCCACAAAGTCAAAGTGACATTGGAAATACATTGATGACACCATTCATTGCAAAAATGACAGGTAATACTTACAAGTGTGATGTATATATTGATTATGTTGAAATCAAATCAAATGGACATTTGGTTGGTAATGAGAATTATATCTCGAATCAATCACTTGTAGATGATAAGATTAAAACAAAGAAAATTGGATCTTTCCATTGTCTTGTTGGATCTAATCGTTGTATTACATCAGTTAAACCTGATGAATTTTTAACTCTCGATGAATGGAAAATGTTTTTGGGTGAATGTCCTTCATCACCAGGTTCTTATATCATCAATAAAGGAGCTCAAAAGAACGTAAGAATGGATGAGAAGTTAAGAACAAACTGTTATTTGACTTTTATGACAAAAGGTGATAATCCAACTATCGAGACACGTATCACATGTATGCATAACTCTATCACTTCACTTGTAAGACTTAGAATTGGATCACATCGTCCTTGTATCAAAGTTCTATTTCCTCACTTAAAGGGTAAGCATTATCCTTTATATTTAACATACTATCTACTTTATTATTCTCACAATTCAAATGAGACAAATAAGGTAACATTTAAGTTAAATTATCTTGAAAAGTTGATTGCAAGTTTTGCACCTCCTGAATTTCAAGACGCTGTAATTGCTTATTTAAAACCATCTAAGACAAAATTTATGGAACTATTCACTGGATTCGATAAGAGTGGTGGACAAATGGTTAATGAAACAAAAATTCAAGAATATATCAGCAAGAAACTTGATGAGATTAAAACTCGCGTTAAGGATGAAGAGATGCAAAAATACACTCTATCGAATGCTGCACACAATGTTCCACTTGAACTTTTCAACCAATGTTCGACATACTCTGGAAAACTTGCCAATCTTGCATTTATGGCATGTCAAACTATCCTTTGTGGTATGGTTGTAAGATCTTTTGATAGTCGTGATGGATGGTCACAAAAGAAGGTTGATACGATTGTTCGTTTAATTACATCATACGTTGCAAGTACACTTGTCGATGCTATTAAGTCAGATAAACCTGATAATATTGGTTTTAATTTTGGAAAAAGTGATCGTAAGGAAGGAATTGTTGAAGCTCGCAAGTATGAAACTCTAAATATTGCAATTGCTGAAAGAGATACTGTTGTTAATCAGGTTGATACAAGAACAAACTCAATTAAAGTTCGTAAAATTGATCAGGAGGGTATTTTTATGATTTGTCCACCAAAGACATCTGAAGGTGAAAATTGTGGTCTTACAAAAGTAATTGCTTCTCTAACTGTAATTTCACTTTGTCGTGAATATAGTCTTGGTAGAAAACAAGTATTTGATGATCTCTTTGAACCAAATATTTACTACTTTTCAAATATTCGTAACAGTGTCTATAAATATAAACTAGCAACTTCAAATGTCAATTGTGCTACACTGTTCGTTCATTACAAAACTGATACAACTGAATATTCAACTGATGTGATCTTCTTCTCTACTCGTGTTCTTTTACTTTTTAGAGATTTGTTTGAACAAAAGAAAGCAATTTATTATATCTCCGATGACACCATTTACATTAAGTTTAATGATTTAAATAATCAACCAATTAATCATTTCTTCAATACTTACATTGGTGGTACAATGGTTATTTCAATTCCAGAATCATTTGCATCAACATTTTATGTTGCAACTGAATTTAAAAAGAACCCCGCTTACTCTCCTTATTCATCAATCTACAAGACAGATGAATGTAAATATAGAATTGCATTTAGAAATCCTGGTAAAGAATTTTTACATTCCTATGTCATATATCCAAATGGATCTTATACTCACCTTTTTGTATCTGAATTGTTCATCAATGCTATGAATTTAATTCTAGGACCTAAATATCCAGTTGAGATTATTGGTGAGGATGCAATTGTTACATTTAAAGGTGAAATCAATCAATTCACTTGTGATCATTGGTCTGGAAATCGTGTTACTACTATGATTCCTAAACCTTTGGAAGATCGTTATGAAAATTTACTTTCAACGATTACCAACTTCATTGCCATTAAGAAAAGTAATCGTTATTCTTATTGTTTGACATTTAATGGTAACATAGTTACTTTCCCTGGTAGTCAAGAGACTTTCTATCCAACTAACATTTGGGTTGATGGACCAAAACTTCATAAATATTTGAAAGATCAGAGACGTATTCGTAATTTACCTTATGATTCATGTATTCACTTCAATGAGAAAGATCGTGCTGTTCAATATTTCGATGACTCTGGAAGATTGATGGCACCTTTGTTGAAGATTGATTCAAATGATGATTTAATTATTGACAAGTTGAATGGATGGGCTAAATTTCACCAACGTGACTTTGCTGATTCTGAAAAATTAATTAAAGAGCTTTATTTAAATGGTTCAATGGAGTTAATTGATTCAAAAGAAGTTGATCAAACTCTTATTGCAACAAGTCTTCAAGAAGCACGTAATTTCTCTAAACTTCGTAAATTCCTTGGAATGGTTGATTTGAAGACTTTGAAGAGCTCTATATACAAGGAACAGAATGGATACTATAAAAATGAGGATATGGGTGTTGTCATTATCAATGGTAAGACTTATGAAATGCAATTTACATTGGATGAACCTGACTTTGAAACTTTGAAGATGTATCAAGATGGTAAGATTTATTATGGTACATATGTAGTTGAGAAACCACAGTTGAAGAGACCACGTCAAAGATACTACACACTTGTTAAACCTCATAATCCAGTCATGTCAAGTGATGGTAAATACCAACTCTATAACTATCAGAATAAGTTCTTCTTCGTTACTGAAGATACTCCGCAAACTTATGATGATGCTGGTATCTACATTGGTATTCGTGAGTATCCAATTAAAACATTTGTCTTTCCAGAAGGTAAAAATGAAGTCGTTGTAAATGATGATTTAATGATCTTGGATAAGAATATGGTTCTCAAAAATTTGATTGGAGATGACGAAGGTTTCTACTACACCAACTACTATAAGTTAGTTAAACCAACAAATCCAATTCTAAGTAATGGTTATTATATGTTGTATCTTCGTGATGGACAATATCATTTCATTACAAGAAGTTCAAATGAACAAACTGATGGAAAGAATGTATACATTGATGATCAAAAATATGAGATTAAATACTTCGAGTTTCCAAAAGAAAAGAATGAAGTTTATGTTAATTTGTATCTGAAGGTTCTATCATTAACAGAACTTGAAAGACCTGCTTCTGGTTCATCAGATGAAAATCCAAATCTTTACTATCGTTGTGAAGATCGATGGGTTAGTCCATCAGAACTTTTTGAAAAACATTTTGTATTCGAAAATAATGAATATAAAATTGTTACCGAAGTTTATTTTCAACAAGATTCCAATTTGGGAGTCTTTGATTTACTTAAACAAAAGTTCAATGAGTATATTCCAGAATCTATAACTACATATCAACATTATGATGAAGAGAAGTACGATAAGGATGAGCTTGATAAGTATGAATGTAACTTGCATATCAACAATATTCGTCGTTGTATTGATGAACTTGATAAGATTAATATCGATGAATTGAAGAGAACTGGTAATTTCTTTGAGACTCTATCATCAATGAGAGATGTAATTCCTTCTTTTGGTAATAAGAGAGTTTTGTTGAATGTTCGTAAGTATTTGAATTCTGAATTCAAGTTTACTCATTGCATGATTGATCCAAATGCAGCATTCTCAGTTATTGCAAACTTTGTTCCTAAAGCTGATTCTAATCCTGGTCCTCGTTGGTCTTATCAATGTTCTATGGGTACTCAAGCTCTTGGTGTTGGTAATTCAGTTTGGTATCGTAGTTATGAAACTACTACTAAACGTTTGATTAAACCAGTTCAACATGCATTTGAAACTTGTGCTGAACTTCCATATTCACAACTTACAATGGCAATTACACAAAATACAGTTTTTGGTACTCTAACTCACATTAAGGGTTTTGAAGATCCTACAGTAGTTTCTGAAGAATTCATTAAAAAGATTGGTAGACATGTTAGGGAAATTACAATCAAGATGACTGAGACAACAAATCGTGAATATACCGAGACTGTATGTCAACCAACTGATGAAATGGGTAATATTAAGAATAAACCAATCTATCGTAATCTTGATGGTTATGGTCTTCCAAAGCTTGGTACTTATATTCGTGAGAAAGATTGTATCATTGGTAAGTCAAAAGTCTATACAAAAATTGGTAAGAAGATTGATTCTTCATATTTTGCAGGAGTTGGTGAAGATGGTATTGTATCGTCTATTCAAATTGTTTCATCTGAAGGTATTGATGGATCTTTTCGAACAATTTATGTTAAACTTGTCCAAGTTCGTTATCAACAACCTGGTGATAAGATGGCAGCACGTTATTCTCAAAAGGGTACAATTGGTGATGTCATTAATAAGATGATTGATGATGGTGATGTAAGATTGAAGATCGTAGATGCAAAGTTAATGCCATATGTTGCATCTGGTCCTAATCGTGGTATGAGACTTGAGATTATTTTCAATCCAGCATCTTTCCCATCTCGTATGACTTGTGGTCTATTGAAGGAACAAGTAACTGCAAAAGCAGCTGTCTATATTCAAAAGAAAGTCAATGCTACTAACTTTCACTTCCTTGATATGGATTATTATACTGACTCTTTGTATGAAAACTCAATGTTGTATGATGAAGAAACTGGTATTCAACAACATCTCGATGCTAACGGTAATGAATTCCTATGTCACTCTGATGGTGAAATTATGATGAATCCATCAACTGGTAAACCATTTCAATGTGCAGTTGGAATTGTAGCTTACCAAATTCTTAACCATAAAGCTGATGATAACAAACCAGTTC
>VFQO010002487.1_pt1 | contig 11151 bp, 8 predicted proteins | sample 3512331 | NCBI WGS metagenome assembly VFQO01 (sample SAMN10412371, study PRJNA504923) | tailings metagenome | isolation source: Replicate 3 from Balatoc abandoned mine | place: Philippines: Itogon, Benguet | collected 2017-08-28 | reverse complement strand
TTCATGCCTCATTCTCTCAAGAGTTGAGGCCTCCACGAAACCCGGCTTGATTCAGAGAGTTGCGGTATTGCGGGTCCTGGCTGCGGAAGGGGTTGGTCCGGATGCCGACAACCACAAGGTTGCATCGACTGTGCTGGCGGCGGAGCTTCTCGCTGGCCCGCGCCATGAAGTGCGAGACAGCAGAGCGAAGGTCATCGAGGCCATACACCAGACGGCCGAAGCTACGACTGCTGATGATCTGCTGCTTGTCGTGGGTTACGTCATCAAGGGCAAGACAGGAAAGGCCATTGAGCTCGCGAACTGTTCGCTCCAGCACGACGCCGAACTGCTGGCGAATATCTCTTGGGGCTGCCTGCCGCAGGTCCAGCACGGTATTGATGCCAAGGACTTCCAGCTGCCTCCCGAGGCGGGGACCAACCCCCCACACTTCGGTCACGGGGTAGCTGGCCATCAACGCATCAACCCGGCCCTGGTTGTGATCGAAGGTGTTGAAGACCCCGCCGAACTCAGCATGTTTCTTTGCGATGTGGTTGGCGAACTTGGCTAGCGTCTTGGTCGGGCCGATTCCTACGCCACAGGTCACGTGTATGCGGCGCTGTATGTCCATCCGCATGGCGCGCCCACGCTCGGTCAGGCTGTCGAAGCCCTCGAGACCGATGAATGACTCGTCGATGCTGTAAGACTCCACATCGGGGGAGTGCTCCTGCAGGATGCCGAGCATGCGCGCCGACATGTCGCCATACAGGACGTAGTTCGAGCTTTTGATGACGACCCCGTGCTGCCGGCAGAAATCGCGCCACTCGTGTATCGGAGCCCCCATGGGAACGCCCAGAGCCTTTGCCTCAGCAGAACGCGCTACGACGCAGCCGTCGTTGTTGGAGAGCACAACTAGAGGTCTGTCGCGCAGTCTGGGCTGGAAAATCTTCTCGCACGTCGCGTAGAAGTTGTTGGCGTCGACAAGGGCGAAGACGGCCATGGCTACCGGCGAAGTTGCGTGACGGTGCCCGTCACAACGCCAAGGATGCGGAGCTCTCCGCCCTCTGGGATGCGTATGACGTTGTAGTCAGGGTTTTCGGGGTGGAGCTCGTACCGACCCCTCACGCGCCGCAGCCGCTTAAGCGTGAACTCCCCGTTGACCTCCGCGACCACGATGTCACCCGGCAAGGGGGCAAGACCGGCTTCGACGATCACCACCGATCCATCGAGGATGCCGGCATCGCGCATCGACTCACCTTGCACACGCAGGAAGAAGGTCGACTTCGGATCGCGCACCAGGAGCTCGTTCAGATCGATGGCGGACTCGATGTAGTCGGCGGCAGGGGAGGGGAAGCCTGCCGGGATGCGGTGGCCGTATAGTGGTAGCAAGAGCAGCGGCGGGTTTACCGCTGGGGTATATAAAATACTGTTCATATGGGCAGTATTTATCTGTGAGATAGACCTGTCAACCGACAGGATGTAGATCGGGTTGGAGGGGGCCTCCATGTGTAGCGGGATTGAGTACAGCGACACGTTGCTGCTGTGGCGGGACAGTGCTGTTGAGCTGCCCGTATTGCTTCGTGGTGGCGAGATCAGCTGGGTTCGCTGGGGTGAGCGTCATGGGGTAGTCAGCGCGTTCTTCCAAGGCCCTTGCGCACGCCTGGAGAGCATCCAGGCGTGCAAGTGGAAGCGGTTGAGTCCGACGCCCGTGAAGATACCTATGCAGCGCTACATGGAGCGCAACGCCAAGGGGGCGCCCTACTGGGTCAAGGCTCCGGTTGGAAGTGTTCTGCAGGGCCTGCTTGCGGAGGCGGACGGGGAGCATCGGGTATACGTGGTCACCGTAGACTCGCCGGCGGAATACCGCCATGTGCAGCCACGCTGGCCACGAGTCATCAGGCTGGAGCATGAAGTCCCGCCTGATGTTTGACGCGTGACAAACTCGAGCTGTTGACGGCCCGTCAAAAGTCTATTGACGTCAAAAGATCAAAAAAAAGGTCAGACGCTTGAGGCGGGATTCCAGTCAAAGTCACCCAGCAGCCTGCCATCATGAAGTACCGAGTTGGTGCCGAGCAGAACGGCTACCACGAACGACTGCAGCTCATTCAATTGCGGCAGCGCATGTCGTTCCCAGGTGGCTGCTGGGTCTTGCATGAATTCCTTGAGCATATGCAAGATCTGCATGGTCATCGCCGACAGGCCCTGGCAGACCAACAAATGAAGCTCTCCAACACCTTTGCCATCCAGCAGGTACTTGTTGATGTGCGCCCCAAGCTGGGCCGTGGAGTGCCACCCATCCATCCTGGTGTATTCGCTCGACTCATTCGCCATGGCATCGGCGACCTTGCTGATTGCTTGGCTGACGTCGTCGTCATCGGCCTCGTTGCTGATCCGTCTTATGATCATGTCGAAGACGTCTTGAACAAGCTTCGAAACCACATCTGGTGAACCGAGGTAGTTCGGTTGCAGTGCTTGGCTCAGCGCCATCACAAACCCATCGACGACCGGGGCGTCGAGTGGCTCGAGCAGGTGGTAACGAATGACGTCCTGCATCAGCTGAAGGTCCTCGGCGTCAGCATCTGGACTTACAGACTCATGCACGTCCCGATTGATGATCACCTCCGAGATGGTGGTGCTGCGATCGTCATGAACGATGAAGCCGATGTCGAAGTACAACAGCCCCGTCCAGCTGCGATGCAGGCGCAAACGACCATCGGTGTAGTAGATGAACCACTTCTGCTCCATCACGGTCGGGAAAAAGCCCCGCTGGATGCATGTCATCTCTTCAGCGGTAAAGTGAAGCTTGGGGTGCAGAACGGCCCGGCGGTCACCAATGATTCCAAGTGGCTCCCAGAAGTCCTCAGGCTGCACATTCATGTGCTCGCTGTAAGGAATCTGCTTCACCACGCGCTGTACCGCGTCCAGCAGCGCCAGATCGCGTTCACGACCTTCAATGTTGGTGGTCTTGCGGATGAGCTCTCGCGCGTCGTCAAAGCTGGCCCAGCGCAAACCACTGGTGTGTGAGTTATGCGGCGCAGGCGGGTGGCTGGCATCCATGAGGTAGTAGCCCGTGGTCGAGGCTGAGCCTTTGAAGATGCCGGGTATGCTGGCCCTGACCTCGGCTTTGTAGCCGGTTTTCTCAAGAACGGCGCGCGCTGCGGTCTCATGTGGGGTCTCGCCGCGATGGGTGAGGGTTTTAGCGAAGGTCCACACATACCCAGCGAAGTGATTCGCTGCTTCACGGAGCAGCACCTTGTCGCCGCCGCTGACGACAATCCCGCCATAGCTGTCGATCTTCATCTGCCCAGCTGCGGAGCCCAGATACTCCTCATGCTCGAAGACCAGCACGCCCTGATTTTTCTTGTTAGCGGACATGGTCAAGCCTCCTCGCGCAGCAGCAACACGCGTTTAGCGAACCAGGGGTGGATTGCTACGGGATAGCACTCCTTCCAAAAGGGGTACTGATCGAGAAGCGTCGTGGCTTCCAGCCAACCATTGACCTTGAGGGCTGGTTTTTTAAAGCTGAAGAGGTCTTTCCGATCCTCTTCATCAAGCATGTCGATCAGCGCATCTTCCTGATTCGACAGCCAGAACTGCCACTGCCCCGCAATGTGCGAAGCCTTCAGTGTGATCGAGCCTCCTTCGAAGCCGCCCTCAAGGACCGTCACTTCCTCATGCTCTGCAGGCATGGCGCCTCCGGTGGCAAACCGCCACCAACTTTCATCGAGCCACTCGGCCGAGGCAGGATCGCGCTGCAGCTGATACAGGTTGTCCCAGACATGGTGGTAGTACTTCGCACGTGCGCCGCCCTGGCGCTCTGAGACGCGCTGTTTGAAGTTCGGGTAGTCGATCTCGGAAACGAGCGCGCTCGCTGCCCTGGCGACCGCCTCACGGGGGGCTCGAACGCGATAGGCATAGTCATTCTTCGGGCTGAACTCGATGGGGCTGGCCTCAGGCAGGTACAGCGCTCTCAGCGCCAGCAGATCGCTCTTGCACCTCGCCCGGATGGTCAGCAGGTCGTCATCCCAGGCGTCCTCCTTGTCGACGATACTGAAAAACCCGATCTGCGTGATGAGCCACATAATTAACCTTCGATTTGCTGCATGTGATCCATAAAAATACACCTATGCGATCAAAATGCAACGGTGACTTGCGGTAATCCGGTCTGATAGTCTCTCGATATGAGCTCAAAACCTGCCGAACACCTCGAGACCTCACTGGCTGCGCTGCCGCATTCGCAGCGAGACAGGCTCTCCTATCTTGATCTGCACGCATGGTTCCTGGGCAAAGTGTCCAGGCTGGACCTCACTGCACGTTTCGGCATTCAGGTGGCAGCAGCCACGCGTGATTTGGCGCTCTACCGTGAGCTGGCACCGGGCAACTTAGCCTTTGACTCCAAGGCTAAGCTCTACCGGAGTACCGAGTCCTTTGTCCCCATCCTCGTGCAAAACCCGCAACAAGCCCTCACATGGCTCGCTACGGGCTTTGGTGATGCCATCACCGGGGTAGATGGTCCCATTGTCTCTGCAGGCCTTCAGGTGCCGCTGGCGCTGCCCCGCTTGGACGTACTCAGCGCCTTCACCCGCGCCATCAGTGGCGGCTACCCGGTCAGGATGGACTACACCTCGCTTTCAAGTGGCCTGCAGCGCCGAGAAATCGTTCCGCATGCCTTGATCGACACAGGCCTTCGCTGGCATGTACGCGGGTATGACCGGCTGACGCAGAGCTTCCGCGACTTCGTGATTAACCGAGCGGCGAGTGTTGTGCGCGTTCCTAGCGGCTCAGTGTTGCCCACTGAGCGGCAGACGGAAGATCCGGACTGGGGGCGCATCCTGACGCTGGAGTTGGTGCCTCATCCTGCGCAGGCACATCCAGAAATCACTCGAATGGACTATGGCTTCGAGAAAGATGCACTGACCGTGAAGATACGAGGTGCAGTGGCTGGTTACTTTCTGCGCAAGTGGAGTGTTGACTGTTCGCCAGATCATTCACTGACAGGTGCAGAGTTTCGGTTGCGACTAGTTGATCCCATGCAGTTGTATGGCGTCGAGAGTGCAATTTTGGCTCCGGGCTACAGTTTGCCAGTCTCCACTACGTAGCCGACTACAGTAATTGCCAGAAACAAAATCAAGTTGCGTGACAAGAAAAAATCAGAGAAGAGGACGTCCAGTGAGCGACAACAGTACTCAGCAATACCAACACAAGCAGGAAGCTGTTCAGCGCCCAGATGTCGGCGTACAGGACCAATTTAGAGCCAAAAAGCCGAACCGCTTGTACAGCTACGACTCCAGCCTAGATCCGGCTATGTCCTGGGACGAGAATCGGGACCGCGAGTTAGGGGAATGGTTGATTGCTTTGATTGGTCGCTGTGCGGTCGAAGGCGAGACCAAGGTTTTCGCAGCCCCGCAAATCTGGGCCGGTGGAGGTGTTCAAGTGCAGTCCTTGAAGGCGGCTGCTGACCTCTTGCAGGCGCTGTCACAGCCATTCTTGAACTGGGCCGGTAAGGCGGAGCGTCATCAGTTGAGCGTGCCGACTACGCCGCTGTTCGTGCACGAGCGCCACTCCACCAAGGCCATCCTTGACGGAATCAAACATCGCAGAGCCAAGGGCACCAGCCTTGACCTGTTCGGAGACCCGCAGCTGGATGTGACGGACCGGCTGGATGCCTACGAACACAAGGGGCCGTGGCAGAACCGCATGATTCTGGGCGACAGCCTTCAGGTGATGAACTCCATGCTGGAGTTCGAAGGCATGGGCGGCCAAGTCCAGATGGTCTACATCGACCCGCCATACGGCGTGAAGTTCGGTTCGAACTTCCAACCTTTCGTCCGCAAACGTGACGTCAAGCACGGTGCCGATGAGGCAATGACTCGTGAGCCGGAAATGGTCAAGGCATATCGAGATACGTGGGAGATTGGCCTACACTCCTACTTATCGTATTTGAGAGACCGATTGCTGCTCGCAAAAGAGATGCTCACAGCTAGCGGCTCCATCTTTGTGCAAATTTCGGATGAAAACCTTCATCACGTCAGAGAGCTTCTGGATGAGGTCTTTGGTCCAAAAAACTTTTGCTCTGTCATCAGTGTCAAGAAGACCAGTGGACTGGGTTCCACTCTTCTACAAACCACACAGGATTTCTTGTTGTGGTACTCGAGAGACAAGTCGCGGCTGAAGTATCGGCAGATTTTCACGAGCAAAACAGAGGCTGCGGAAACGGATGGTCACTACTTGGTTGATCCTGATGGAAAGCTTTATACGCTGAGTGACCTAACAGGGCAAAATAACAACGTTTCCTCCTGCATCTTTGAGTACGAGTTCGAAGGTGCAATCTTTAGGCTGCCTCCGGGTCGCCAGTGGAAGACTACCCGTGATGGTATTGACGGGTTGCGGAAAGCCGGTCGACTCGTGTCTACGGGAAAAAGCATCAGATACAAGCGCTATTTGCACGATTTTCCTGTCAGTCCCATTACGGACACTTGGCACGATATTGGTGGAAGCGTCCAAAGTCGCGCTGATCCGAAGATTTACGTCGTTCAGACCGGTACTTCCGTTGTGCAGAGATGCATCTTGATGACTACCGACCCTGGTGACCTCGTGTTCGATCCGACATGCGGCTCCGGGACGACTGCCTATGTTGCCGAGCAATGGGGCAGACGCTGGATTACGTGCGATACATCGCGCGTTCCCTTGGCGCTGGCTAGGCAGCGTCTACTAACTTCAACTTTTCCGTATTACGACCTTAAGGATCAGAAGCTCGGTCCATCTGGGGGCTTTGTCTTCAAGCGCAAACAGAATCGCAAGGGTGAAGAGATCGGCGGCTTGGTACCGCACATTACCCTCAAATCTATCGCCAATGACGAGCATCCTGCCATGGAGGTGCTGGTGGACCGTCCCGAAGAACGCAACGACGTGGTTCGTGTGGCGGGGCCCTTTGTTGTTGAGGCCACCATTGCACCCGCGCAGACCATCGACGAAGTGGCACCCGGTGCAGATGAAGGTGCGTTGCCCATGGCTCAGGAGGCCATGGCGACCCATGGTGATATCGCAACCCACATCGAGCGCATGACGCAGGTCTTGCGTCAATCCAAGACCCTGCGCCTCCCCGGAAATCGTGAGCTGGTGCTGGAGCAGATTCGCCGCAATAGTGATGGAGATATCCTTCATGCCGAGGCGGTTGATGCCGATAGTAAGCGTATCGCCATCGTGTTTGGCCCCGAGGCTGGTGCAGTGTCGGCCGACATGGTGTTCGAAGCAGCCCGTGAAGCTCATTTTCTGCGTTACGACCACCTGTACTTCTTTGCTTTCGCCATCCAAGCCAAGGCCCGTGAACTCATTGAGGAGCGCAACAAAGACGGCAACCCCAAGCTGCGAATCCATTGCACCTATGTGTCTGTGACTCCAGACGTTGCGATGAGCGACTTGCTCAAGACCACTCGTGCATCGGAAATCTTCTCGGTCACGGGCCTGCCCGATGCCCGCATCAAGAAACTCAAGGACAAGAGCCCAGCAGGGGAGCCGCTGTATCAGGTTGATGTGCGCGGGCTGGACATCTTCAACCCGGCAAACATGGAGCAAGAATGCGTCGAGGGCGAAAACCTTCCTTGCTGGATGTTGGATACCGACTACGACCCGTCAGGCTCCTTTTATGCCACGCAGGTGTTCTTCCCTAAGACAAGCGCCTGGGACAACCTGCAGAAGTCGTTGAAAGCCAACTTCGACGAATCGGTCTGGTCCCATCTGTCCGGGATAAGCAGTGAACCTTTTGTATCGGGTGAACGTCGTCGTGTGGCTGTCAAGGTCATCGACGAGCGAGGCAATGAGCTGATGCGCGTGCTGGAGGTTCCGGCATGAGTCAAATCAATGCCGTTGAAGCACCCATCATCAATTCCCCTTTCGAAGAACCCAAGTTCCATTGGCGCATCGCAGAAGCGAAGCAGCCCGAGAAGCGAGAGGGGCGCCGCCCAGCGAGCTACTTCTTTCGTGTTCCGGAAAGTGCTGGGCGTGGCAAGAAGGGGAACAAGCAGTCGGCGCTTTTCGAGAGAGACGAAAAGGGTAATGAATACCTGCTGGATACTGCCAACCTCATTCGCCTTCGGTTGAAGGAATGGCGTTCCCGAGATTACAGCGGCGCCACCAAGGTCACTAAAGAGCTGCTTACACTTTGGAATTCGCCTGATCGTAAGCAGCGCCTTTTCTTCGCCCAGCTGGAGGCGGTGGAGTCCATTCTGTTTCTCGTTGAGGCGACCGAGGACTTGAAGCAGGGCATTCGCATTCCCACCGATGAACCGGGTGAGGATGCCAAGGTGGCAGGATACAAGGCATTCATCAGATACGCAGTGAAGATGTGTACCGGCTCCGGCAAGTCCACCGTTATGGGCATGTTGGCGGCGTGGTCCATCCTGAATAAGGTGGCCGACAGCACGAACCCGCTGTACGCGGACACCATCCTCATCGTCTGTCCCAACGTCACCATCCGTGACCGGCTGCGTGAACTGGACCCGGCACAGGATGAAATCAGCCTTTACCGCACTCGTGAACTGGTGCCGCTGCACCGCATGGCGGACCTGCGTCGCGGTGAAGTGTTCGTGACCAACTGGCACAACCTCGAACGCCGTGAAATGAGCGATGTGAACGGCACCTCGGCCCGGGTCGTGAAGCGGGGCATACCTGTCGAGAAGCGGCGTATCGTGAAGCTGGGTGGGAAGGACAGCCTTACCGAGGCCGACATCCGCCAGCAGGCACTGACCGGCGCGTTCGAAATCATTGGGGAGGTGAAAGACCGGCATGGGACCCTGACAGCCTTTGAGGTCAAGGAGACCAAGTATTACGAAAGCGATGCGGCTTTCCTGCGTAGGGTGCTGGGTAACCGCAAGGGGCGTAGTTCCGCCATCATGGTGATGAACGACGAGGCTCACCATGCTTATCGACGTGGCAAAGTCAGCGAAGACGATGACTACTCCCTAGAAGAGGAAACGGCTGAAGCTGACGCACGCGAGGCAACGGTTTGGATTGAAGGACTGGACCGCATCAACAAGGCGCTGAACGGCAGCAAGAACGGCATTCGTTTGTGTGTCGATGTCTCGGCCACACCGTTCTATATCCAAGGGTCTGGCAATGAGGTCGGCAAGCCCTTTCCGTGGGTTGTGTCGGACTTCAGCTTGCTCGAGGGCATCGAAGCCGGTCTGGTGAAGATTCCACAATTGCCCACGCAAGACATCACCGGGAACGAAACGCCGGCCTATTTTAACGTCTGGCGATGGGTGCAGGAGCGCATCGAGCAAGATGGTGGTGGTAAGGCAAAGCTGACTCCCGACATGGTGATGCGCTATGCCACCACGCCGGTGACTCAACTTGCGGATGAGTGGCGCAAGACACTGGCGGCGTGGAAGTCTCAGTTCGCTGAGGGGTTCCGAAAGAGCGATGTACCCCCCGTGTTTATCATCGTGTGCAGGGACACTGCGCTATCGAAGGAGATGTACGAATGGCTGGCGAACGGGAAATCCGATTACGGGCAGTCACCCGACGAGTTCCGTAACCGGCCGGGTCAGGAAAACACAATCAGGGTGGACAGCAAAATTGCCGAGGACATTGCCTCTGGAGCCAGTGGCAGTGATGAAGCTCGTCGACTTAGATTTGTGCTAGAGACCATAGGCAAGACCGCTTGGCCGGGCGGGCGCGTTCCGGAAGAGTACGAGGCCTTGGTCGAGAAGCACAACCGCAAGGCGCTCGATGATGAAGACTCGGGCTTAGTGACCATTGATGCCAGTATTCCACCAGGGCGGGACGTGCGCTGCATCATCAGCGTTGCAATGCTTTCGGAGGGCTGGGATTGCACGACGGTCACGCATATCGTGGGTTTGCGTCCCTTTGGTTCTCAGTTGTTGTGTGAGCAGGTGGTTGGCCGAGCCCTGCGCCGCACCTCCTATGCCGTCGATGAAGCGACCGGATTCTTCCGCGAAGAGACGGCAAAGGTGTTCGGTGTCCCGTTCGAACTGATTCCGTTCAAGGTTGAAGGCGGTGGTGCGCCTCCACCCACGCCGCCGTCGAACCAGATTTATGCAGACCCTGCAAAGATTGAGTTTGAAATCTCATTTCCAGTCGTTGAGGGCTATTCCGACCCCGGTATTACCCGGGTCACGCTCGATTGGTCCAAGGTCCCACACCTAACGCTGGACCCGATGGAGGTGCCTGATAGCACTTTAATGAAAGGATTGGCTGGAGCTGATGGTGCACTCGCTGCCTATGGTCCTGGAGCTGCCGAACTCATCACCCTGGAGGCATGGCGTGAGCGGGTGCGTGTTCAGCAGGTGGCGTTCACCATGGCGACTACTCTGGTCAGGCAGTGGCAGCGCGACAAGGGAGAAAGTATTCCTACGCATCGGCTTTTCCCGCAGTTGTTGAGCTATGCGCAACAGTTCCTGCTGACCAAGCTGGAATGCAAAGGCAACCGAGCTCCTCAGGACGTGGCACTGAATCCGTACTTTGGCAAAGCAGTGGGTTGCATCATCGATAACCTGCAGGCGGTTGATGAAAGTGGTAAAGCACAAGAGCGTCCCATCATTGCTCCCGGCTCTGCCGGGATCCGGTCAACCCGTTATGTTGATTTCGCCACCGGACGGGATCTCTGGCCTGCAAGTCGGTGCCACTTGAACGCATTGGTCGCTGACACTAAAAAGTGGGAGCAGAGCGCGGCTTACTGCCTGGATAGCCACACGCAAGTTCGGGCTTGGGTCAAGAATGACCATCTCGGTTTCGTGGTTCCGTACCGCAAGGACGGAAGCAAGCGAAGCTACCTGCCTGACTTCATCGTCGAGTTGTTAGATGGGAGTAGGTTGATTGTTGAGATCAAGGGGCAGGTTGTCGATGATGCGCTTGTAAAGGAGGCTGCCGCAAAACGTTGGTGTGAGGCAGTTAACCGGGAAGGTCGCTTCGGAAAATGGACATACCATCTGGTGAAGCACCCGGCGGATCTTCTCAGGTTGCTTGATCAGATCACTGCGTCAGAACCCAACGAATTCGTATTGGAACTTGAGCAGTTTTGACGCTGGTCTCAGAGAAATGGGGGGTGAGTTGGGGGGTAGCGAATCAATGGCTTATCAAGCCATTGATTTTTATGATGTAGTGGCGGAGGCGGTGAGATTCGAACTCACGAACGGTCACCCGTCGCCGGTTTTC
>VFQO010002486.1_pt1 | contig 11153 bp, 6 predicted proteins | sample 3512331 | NCBI WGS metagenome assembly VFQO01 (sample SAMN10412371, study PRJNA504923) | tailings metagenome | isolation source: Replicate 3 from Balatoc abandoned mine | place: Philippines: Itogon, Benguet | collected 2017-08-28 | reverse complement strand
GTTCGCTCGACGATGCGATCGAGAGCCGCGATGTCTGGACCTTCGCGCGCAACACGGCCTCGCGCGATCCCAACTGGATGCTCGACGAAACCGACGAGGGTTGATCGCACCGCCCGGCTGCGTGCCCGGCGACAGGGAGCGAGTGATGCGCGCGAGCCTTGCGCTCTTTCTCCTGCTGGCCTTGTCCGCCTGCGGCCGGATCATCCCGCAAGCCGCCTTGCCCGCGCCCGCCGCCGGCGCGCCGGTTGCCGCCCCCGTCGTTGCCAACGCCGTGCTTGCCGGCCTTGCCGCCGGCCCCGCGCTCGCCGCTCTGCCGCTGGACGGGCGCGATGCGGCCGGCGCGCTCGCCGGGTTCCGCGAATCCTGCCCGCGCCTGCTCGCCCGCGAGGATGCGAGCGGCCTGACCCGTCCCGAGGACTGGCGCCTCCCGTGCGAGCGCGCGCGCAGCTGGCCCGAGGCCCGCGCCCGCGAGTTCTTCGCACAGCAATTCGCCGCGGTGCAGGTCGGCGATGGCCGTGCCTTCGCCACCGGCTATTTCGAACCCGAAATCCTCGGCAGCCGCACCCGCCGCCCCGGCTTCGAAGTGCCTGTCTATGGCCTGCCCGCCGATCTCGTGCGCGCCTGGCCCGATAACGTGCCCCCTACCGAGCGCAACGGCCGCCCGCCGCTCGGCCGGTATGACGACGAGGGCCGCTTCGTGCTCTACCACGACCGCGCGGCGATCGAGGAAGGGGCGCTGGCGGGCAAGGCGCCGGTGATCGCCTGGGCGGCCGATCCGGTCGAATTCTTCTTCCTCCAGATCCAGGGCTCCGGGCGGCTGCGTACTCCGGAAGGCGAGGTCATCCGCATCGGCTATGCCGGGCAGAACGGGCGCGAATATGTCGGCATCGGCGGGGTGATGCGCGAACGCGGCCTGCTGGGCGAAGGGCCGGGCAAATATCCCGGCTCGATGCAGGGCATCATGGCCTATATCCGCGAAAACCCGGAGGAGGGCCGCGCGCTGATGCGGCTCAACAAGAGCTGGGTGTTCTTCCGCGAACTCGAGGGCGACGGCCCGCTCGGGGCGCTCGGCGTGCCGGTGCGGCGTGAAACCTCGGTCGCGGTCGACCCCGCCTTCGTGCCGCTCGGCGCGCCGGTGTGGCTGGACATGGACCGGCGCGAGGCGGGCGGGTTGTGGGTGGCGCAGGACACCGGCGGGGCGATCAAGGGCGCCAACCGTTTCGATACCTTCTGGGGAGCGGGCGAGGAGGCGCGGCTCGTGGCCGGCGGGATGAGCGCACGGGGCAGGGCTTTCGTGCTGCTCCCGCGTGCCGCCGCTGTCCGGCTTGGCGCAAACCCGCGATGAGACCGCCGCGAGGGCTTACCACGGGCGAGCAGGCGGCCTGGGCACACCTCGCCCGCAGCGTCACCCCGCTGCCCGGGCGGGCGGTGCCCGAACCGCGACCGACCCCGGCACCCAAGCCCGCGCCGGTTCCTGCCGCCGCTGCCGCGCCGAAAGCGCGCTCCGTCCCGCGCCGGGCCGCGGCTCCGCCGCCGCCGCGCCCGGCGCTTTCCGACACGCTCGATTCGCATTGGGAGCGCCGGATGAAGGGCGGGCGGATCGTGCCCGACCTGACGCTGGACCTCCATGGCCACACGCTCGATACCGCCTATGATCGGATCATGGCCGGGCTCGACCAGGCCCGGGCGATGGATGCGCGGGTGGTGCTGGTGATCGCCGGACGCGAGCGGCCGGTCGACCCGGCAGACCGGATGGAGCGCCGCGGTGCGATCCGCGCCAAGCTGCTCGATTGGCTCGCCGCCAGCCGCCACGCCGGGGTGATCGGCGCGGTGCGCCGCGCCCACATCCGCCACGGCGGCGAGGGCGCGCTCTACCTGATCCTCAAGCGCCGGGGCTAAATTCTCCTAACGGCATTTGTCATTTCCCTGACACTGCTTGTCAGTGGGCCTCGCGCCGCCCGCAAGCCATTGCTCGAGACCGTTCATGACGTTCTTGGGGGCTGGCTTACAGTGAAACGGACAACAGCATACGGCCTGCGCGCGGCAGCGCTCGGGGTATCCTCGGTCCTGGCATCGACCATCGCGGCTGCGCCTGCGCTTGCCGAAAGCGCCGGCCAGCAGAACGATGCGGGCGCCGAGGCTGCCGCAAAGGCCGCGCGCGAGAAGGCCGAGAGCGATTATCGCGCGCTTTCCGCCGACGTGGCCACGCGTGCCGGCGATCCCGCCTTTGACTACGCGCTCGGCATCGCCGCGCTCGATTCCGGGCGATATGGCGAGGCGATCATCGCGCTCCAGCGGGTGCTGGCGGTGCAGCCCGAAAACGCCGGCGCCCGCGCCGAGCTGGCCCGCGCCTATGCGCTCGCCGGGGACATCGACACCGCGCGCGAACAGTTCGCCACGGTGGTGGACGATCCCAGCCTGCCCGATCCGGTGCGCCAGCGCTTCACCGGCTTCGTGCGCCAGTTCGACAAGCAGATCAGGGGCGGCGGTTCGGACATCAGCGGCTTCGTCGATGCGCGCGTCGGCCACGACAGCAACATCAACACCGCGACCGAGCAGAACAGCATCGTCATTCCGCTGTTCAGCTTTCTCGGCCCGGGCCAGCTCGGCGCGGGCGCGGTGGCGCAGTCGGACGAGTTCTACGACATCACCGCTGGCATCTCCGGGGTCACCGCGATCGGGCGGCAGGACCGCCTGTTCGCCTCCTTGCTGGGCAACTGGCGCGACAATCTCAACACCAGCCTGTTCGATCAGGCCGCGCTCACCGCGACCGCGGGCTATGCCCACAGTTTCGCCAATCAGGACGTGCTTTCGGTTTCGGCGCAGGTGCAGGAATTCCGGCTCGACGACGCCGGCTTCCGCAGTTCCTGGGGCCTGACCACACAATACACCAAGCCGCTGTCCGGCGGGAAGGCGGTGACGGTTTCGGCGCAGTGGAACCGGCTCGATTTCGACGGCGATCCGCTGCGCGATGCGGACCGCTATACGGCCGGCGTCGGCTTTGTCGGCAAGATCTTCGCCGCGAACCTCAACGGCGGCACCGAGGAGACCCGCCGGCGGCCGGGCGACCATCGCTCCTTCGATTTCGTCGGCGGGAACATCGGCGCCGAGGTGCCGCTGGCCAAGCGCGTCGCGGCGGTCGGCGGGATCGCCTTCGACCTGCGCCGCCACGACGCGCCTGACCCGCTGTTCCTCGTCAGGCGCAAGGACGAACGGCTCGACCTGCAGGCGGGGCTCAAGGTGGCGGTGGCCGATCGCCTCTTCCTCCAGCCCACAGCCACCTATTCGCGCAACTGGAGCAACATCGCTCTGTTCGACTTCGAACGCTGGACCCTCTCGGTCGGCGCACGCTTCGAATTCTGATCCTCACCGGGGGAGGCCATCACATGACTGCAATCCTGAACATCACGTCCTCGAACACCTTTGCCCGCACCGCCCGGCTGTTGCTGGTCGGCGCTTCCGGTCTTGCCCTGAGCGCGCCGCTGGCGGCCAACCAGCTGCTGTTCACCACCAGCGAGGCGCGGCCCGAAACCGGGCAGCGGATCGACCAGCGCGCGGGCCTCACCCAGGTCGCGCTCACCGGCGGGGGCACGGTCTCGATCGTCGATGCGGCCGAATACCGGCTCAATGCGGACGGCTCGATCGACCTCTACGAAGGCACGATCACGGTCGCCGGCAGCGAAGGGCGCGAGATCGTGGTGCGGATGCCCGAGGGCCTCGAGGGCCGGGTGGCGGGCGCCGGCGCGGCGGGCAATTTCTCGGTGCGCGAAAACGGCGAGGCGAGCGGCCATGCGCTGACCGGCGCAGTGCGGATCGGGCGCGCGGGCACGTTCGAACGTTACGGCGCGGGCGAGATGTGGCGCGCGCGCAGGGAGGGCGGCGTGAGGCGCGTGGTCGCCAACGCGGCGCAGGTGCAGCCCGATGCCGCGATCGAGACGCGTCCGGCCCAGCCCGGCAGCGTCGTGCCGATTGCCGACGAGGCCGGCCCGGTCGCAGCCGCGCTCAACGGGATTCCGGCCGGTTTCGGTGACCAGCTCGCGGTTGCCGGAGCCTCCAGCGACATCATCGCCGCCGCGCGCCGGATCGAGGCAGCGGTTGGCAATCCGTCGCTCGACACCTTCCCGAGCGGCGATCTCGCGCTGCTGGTGGCCGCTGCCGCGCGGCTCGAAGGCAGCTATGGCGGCACCCCTTTCCCCGCGGCGCAGGCGGACATCATCCGCGCCTATCTGCGCTTTCTCGCCGGCGGCGGCGCGGGCGACGACTTCCTGACCGCCTATAGCGGCTTCGTGGTGAGCTATCTCAACCTGATCCGCGCCGGCGGCTTGCCGAGCGGCTTCGCGGGTGCGGGCCCGGCGGATGTCGATGCCTTCCTCGCCTACATCCGCCGCACCGGGGCGCTTGCCGATCTCGCTGCGCGCGACCGGGTGCTGGCCGAGGCCTACCTGTCCTTCCTCGCCAGCGGCGGCAATCGCGATGCCTTCTCCGCGTCCTTCACCGATCTGACCGCCGCCTATTTCGCCTTCGTGCGCGGCGGCGGCGATCCGGCGGCGTTCGCCGGCGCAAGCCAGGCGGCGCTGGCGCAGACCATCGCCTTCCTGCGCGACAGCGGGCTGGCGGTGCAACTGAGCGCCGCCGACCGTGCGCTGATCGAAGCCTTCCTCGCCAATGGCGGCCTCGCTTTTGCGGCCCAGTACGAAGCCGCGCTGGGCGACTATTTCGCCTTCCTCGCCAGCGGGCGCCGTCCGAGCGAGTACACCGCGCTCGATCAGGCAACCTTGCGCGCCTACCTCGAAACCCTTGCCGACACCGGGCTGCTGGAGACGGTGCTGGGCGAGCGCGCGGGCTTCTTTGCCGATTACCTCGCGTTCCTGCGCGGCGGCGGGGGGATCGATGGCTTCGCCGGACTGCCCACCAACATCTTCGCGGGCTATGCCGGGCAGCTCGATGCCTATTTCGATTTCCTTGCGACCGGACGCCTGCCGTCTGAGTTCGAGGGCGCCGACATCGCCGTGCTGCAGGCCTGGCTGCTCGAACTGCAGGCAGCAGGCGCGCTCGAGCGCTTCCTCGGCGCGCGCGCGGCGTTCTTTGCCGCCTTTGCGGCCTTCGTCGCCGAAGGGGGCAGCTTCGATGCCTTCGCCGGTCTGCCCGCCAACGTGTTCGCCGGCTATGCCGTCGACCTGCGGGCCTTCTTCGACTTCCTGCTCGCGGGCGGCGTGCCGTCCGACTACACCCTGCTCACCCCCGAAACGATCCGCGAATACATCGCCGCGCTCGAAGCGGCGGGTGCGACCGCGAGTTTCCTCAGCGACCTCGCGGCGTTCTACCGCGACTATGCCGTCTTCCTTGCGGGCGGCGGCGATCCCGACCTGTTCGCCGGCCTTCCGGTTCCGCCCGACTTTCCGGCCTTCGCCGCCGCGCTCAATGCCTATGCGGCGTTCCTCCAGGGCGGCGGGCTGCCGTCGGATTACACCGCCGAGGATCTCGCGCGGTTGCAGGGCTTCATCGATGCGCTGATCCGTTCCGGCCAGCTGGCCGCATTGCTGGGCGACAATGCCGACCTCCTTTCCGGCTATTTCGCCTTCCTCGCCGATGGCGGCGATCCCGACGGTTTTGTCGGCCTGCCGATCTACGTGCAGTACGTTGCGGCGCTCAACGCCTATTACGCCTTCCTCGAGGGCGGCGGGTTGCCGAGCGGCTATGCCGAGCTCGATCCGGCGACGATCGAGGCCTATCTCGCCGCGCTCGCCGCGCTGCAGGGCGGGCTGGCCGGGATCGAGGGACTCGATCCCTTCTTCGTCGAATATTTCGTCTTCATCGCGGGCGGCGGCGATCCCGACCTGTTCGCCGGCCTGCCGGTCAACGGCGGGGGCGGGGGCACCGGGCCGGGCGGCGTCTCGACCCAGCTTGCCGGCGTCAACGCCTGGGTGTTCGGTGCCGATGCGCTGCGCATCAACACCGCGGCCGATGTTTCCGTCGATGAAGAGGGGCGCATTTCCAGCGTCACGCTCAATTCCCCGGCAGGCAACCAGACCTTCGATTTCGATCCCGATTCGGCCAGCCTGCGCGAATTCGGGCGGATCGGCGATGCGGTGGCCTGGACCCGGTACGATGTCGGGCAGGTCGGCAACCAGCCCAATGTCAGCCAGCACATCATGGTCGGCACGCCGGCCACCAACCTGCCGGGTTCGGGCACCGTCACCTACCAGCTGGTCGGGGGGACAGCGCCCACCAATCGCAATGCCCTCGACGAGGCGACCGGGTGGTTCACCGGCAATCTCTCGGTCCTGTTCGGCGCGACCCCGCTGGTCGGCATCGATTTCGAGGTGTTCAGCGAGACCGAAGGCTATCGCGTCACGACCCCGGGCGGCGTGGCCGACCCCTCGCTGGGCGGGATCGCGGTGCTGCCCAACGGCACCTTCGAGGACCAGAGCGTCCCGCTCACGGGGCTGACTGCAACCTCGTGTGTGAGCTTCTGCCAGGCCCAGGTGTTCGGCGGCGCATTCGGGGAGGGGGCAAGCGCATTCGGCTTCACCTACAACGTCTTCGACCAGCGCGCCGCCAATTCGATCCAGGGGATCGCCATCTTCGGCCAGTCGGGCGATGCGCTGGCGGGGCTGGGCACGCCGCCGGGGGGCGGGGGGAGCACCACCACCACCCGCACCGGACAGAACCTCGCTTTCGCCAACCTGTTCATCGGTGACGATGCGGTGTCGGGCGGCAGCGTGACGGTCGACGATCAGGGCCGCATCGTCGGCTACCAGAGCCGCGACCGCGAGATCTTCACCCGGGGGAGCACGCAGATCGTCGAAAGCGGCACCGCGGCCGGCGTTACCTGGACGCGCTGGGCCAACGGCACGCCGGGGGGCGATTATTACGGGACCACCGCTTTCGATCCCGTCGGCCCCGATGGCGGCTGGCACGTGATCGCCGGCGACGCGCTGAGCAACATCCCGACGAGCGGCACGATCGCCTACGACCTGACCGGCTACACCACCCCGACCCGCACCGGCGAAGGCACTTCCACCGGGTCGGTGACCGGCTCGGCGGCGGTCTTGTTCGGCAGCACGCCGCGCTTCGGGCTCGATCTCACCGTGACCAGCGGCGCCGACCGGATCAACATGGCCACCGATGGCGGCGTCACCGATGTCAGCCAGTCGCGCCTCACGATCAATGCCGCCGGCATCTTCAGCTCGGGCGCCAGCAACCCGGAAATCAACACCACCAACCTCGCCGGAAACTTCTGCGCCGCCGGGTGCCTGAGCTTCGTGCAGGGCTTCCTTTCGGGCGACGGGGCGAGCGGCGCGGGCCTGTCCTACGCGATCCGGCAGGAGGGCGTGACCCCGCAGGGCTTCATCAACGGCACCGCGGCCTTCGAGCGCGGTGATCCGATTGGCGGCGGCACGGGGACCGGCAACCCGCCCAGTGCGACGGTGTTCGGCGATCACATGATCACCCAGTCCAACCGCTCGCCGGGCCGGAACCTGTCGAGCGCGGTCGGCCTCGGCGAGGTCGGCTATGACACCGACGCCGCCGGCCAGATCATCGCCTTCCGCCAGGAGGGCACCAACCTTGTCGAGCAGATCGGCACGGCGCAGCAGGCCGATACCGGACGCAGCAGCTCTGGCCTCCTGCGGTGGACGCGCTGGACCGACGGCACGATCGACGTGCTCGGGACATCGAGCCAGGAGCTCACCTTCAGCGCCGATCAAGGCTATCATGTGATTGTCGGCGAGCCGGCGAGCGATCTGCCTGTGACCGGCCGCATCGACTATACACTCGTCGGCGGCACCAGTCCCACTTCGCGCGGCGGCATTGCGGCGCCCGGAACTCTGCTCAGCGGGGCGGCAGCGGTGACGTTCGGCAGCACGAGCCTGGTGGGCATCGAGATGGCCATGGAGTTTGCCGGCCAGACGCTCAATCTGCGCACCGCGGGCGGCCTTGCCGACATTTCGAGCAGCGAAGTGGTCTTGAACCCGGGTTCGGCTTTCTTCACCGGCATCGGCGCCTATGGGCATGTCACCAGCAGCGGCGACTATTGCGCCGTGACCTGCCGCGTGATCTGGAGCGGGTTTCTGGCGGGCGAGGGGGCGAGCGAGCTCGGCCTCAGCTATCTCGTCCAGCCGCGCAACCGTTCCGATGAGCGGATCATGGGCGCCGCGGCCTTCGTCAGCAGCGGCAGCGCGCCGACGCCGACCAACCCCTATGCCCAGGCCCCGCTCACCAGCACCGTCGCCATGGCGGCCCCGCGCGCGCCGGCATCGGTGCCCACGCCTGCGCCCGGTTACGACTGGAGCCGCTGGGCGGGCGGTGCGGCGGCGGGCGCTGCACAGGTGTCCGGCCAGCCCGAGGCGCTTTCCTCGATCGGCGTCGTGCCGCCCGGGGTGCTGGGTGCCGAAGGCGGCGAACAGTCCGACCGGCGCGCCGCGATCCGCCGGGCCGAGCAGCTGATGGGCGGGATGATCACCTTCCCCGAGGCTCCCGCCGTCCGCCGCTGAGGCCGCCTAACAGGATTTGTCACGCACATGACAGGGCATGTGTGTGGCTGGTCCCGAGGGCGTTCGGCAAGGTGCGGGCAGTGAATGCAACGGGGAGAATGAAGATGACGAAGACATTTTTCCGCACGCCGGCCCGCAAGATTGCCGCCTGCCTGCTGGCCACGGCCGCGGTGGTCGCCGCCCCCGCTCAGGCGCGGGACGATGACGAGGTCGAGCTCGCCACCTGCACCGAAAGCCTCGGCTCGATCGCGGTGGTCGACGGCGACACGCAGGGCTGGGCCAAGGTCGGCCTCGGCTCCCCGCGCGAGCTGGTCAACGCGCTCGCAGTCCAGTCGGGCTGCTTCACCCCGCACAGCCCCGCCAGCGGCGAGGCGGCGGATTTCCTGATGAACATCATCGCGGGCGACAGCGAGGAAGTCGACCAGTCGATCGAGATGGCGAAGTCCGCGGCGATGGAGGGGCTGGTGCGTTCCGGCGCGGCGACCTCGATGCTGCGCAACGTGCCCGGTGCCGGTGCGGTGCTTGGCATGTTCGGCGGGCTCGGCGGCAAGAAGAAGCGTTTTGCGGCGGGGATCAAGCTGCTCAGTCCCGCGACCGGCATGACCATCGCCACCGGCTCGGGCGAGGTCAAGAAGACCACGATCAGCTTCGGCGGGGATTCGGCCTGGAATGCGGGTGCGGCCGCCGCCGGCTATGTCGGCAACAAGCGCGGCGAGATGCTGGTCGAAGCCTTCGTGCTCGCCTTCAACGACCTGGTTGCCCAGAAAGCGACCATCGCCTCGGTTCCCGGCGCCGCGGGCGCGGCCGACGATGCCGCTCTCGCGACCGTCGCCGCGACCACGTCGATGCTCGAGGCGCCTTCGGCCAGTGCCAAGGTGCTGCGCAGCCTCAGGGTCGGCACCACGCTGACCCCGACCGGCAAGCGCGAGGGCCTGTTCGTCGAGGCCAAGGACAATTTCGGCACCGTCGGCTGGGTGTCGATCGAAAGCCTGAACTGACCGGCATGGCCCCGGCCGGCAGCCATCGCTTGCGCGCCTGCGCGAGCGGTGGCAGCTAGCCAGCGGGGGAGGAGCCGCGGTCTCGTGCAGCTGCGAAAGATGGAAACGACGCCCATGAGGATCCTCTACGTCGAGGACGACCCGCGCTCGGCAGCGGCGGTGGGGGATATCCTTGCGCAGACCGGCGATGTGCTGGTGTGGGAAGACAACGGCAGCGCGGCCCTGCTGCGCGCCGGGCTGGAGCCTTTCGACGTCATCATCCTCGACCGGATGCTGGGCGACCTCGACGGGTTGACCATCACCCGGCGGCTGCGCGAAGGCGGCATCGGCACGCCGATCCTGATCCTGTCGGCGCTGGGGCGCAGCAGCGACCGGGCCGACGGGCTCGATACCGGGGCGGACGATTACCTCGCCAAGCCGTTCGAGCCGGAAGAGCTCGTGGCCCGACTGAGGGCGCTCCACCGCCGCGCGACCGGGCGCGAACACAGCGCGGTGATCCTCTACGGCGCGTTCGAATGCCACGTGAAGGCGCGCACCGCTTTCCGCGACAACCGCCACCTGCCGCTCAGTCCCAAGGAATTCGAGCTGTTCCGCTACTTCATGGAGAACGCGGGCGAGGTGGTGACCCGCGAGATGCTGCTGCGGCATGTGTGGAAGATGGACTTCGACCCGCAGACCAATGTCGTCGACGTGAATATCGGGCGGCTGCGGCGCAAGCTCGAAGACGGGTTCGAGCGTCCCGCGCTCGAGACGATCCTCGGCTCGGGCTATCGCCTGCTCGACGGGCTGCCGTGACCGAAGCGGGGCGTTCGATCTTCTCGCGCCTGGTGGCGGGCGCGATCGTGCTGTCGCTGGTGCTGCTCGCCGGTCTGTGGTGGCTCACCCACCAGAGCGTCAGCGCGACCTTGCAGCAGGCCGCCCAGACCGAGGTCGATGTCGATCTGGCCGGCCTTGCCGACATCTACGCCACCGGCGGCCAGGCCGAACTCGAGGCGCGCATCGCCGATCGCATCGCGCTCACCCCGATGGAAGGCAGCGCGCCGCATTACCTGCTGGCCGACAATCGCGGCACAGTGATCGCGGGCGACCTTGCCGCCTGGCCCGCGCTCGATCCCACCGTGTCGGAAAGCGGGGTGATCGCGATCGGCGCCAATTCGGAGGGCTTTGCCCGCGCGGTCCAGCTCGGGCCCGATCTCAGGCTGGTGGTGGCGCGCACCATAGATATCGAGGCGCCGGTGCTTTCCAGCATCGCCACGGCCTTCGCCGCGGGCGGGGCGGTGTTCGTGCTGCTGGTGGCGCTGCTCGGACGCTTCGCCGCGCTCGGTCTCCAGCGCCGGATCGAGCGCATCAACCTCGCCTTCCGTGAGCCGCAGGACGGATCGGGCCTGGCGGCGGCGCGCCGCTCCGACGGCGACGAGATCGACGAACTGACCGCGCACAGCGCGGCGGCGCTGGCCCGGGTGAACGATCTGCTGGCGGCCTACAAGGACACCTCGGAACAGCTCGCTCACGAGATCCGCACGCCGCTTTCGCATCTCGACAACCGGCTGGTGAAGGCGCTCGCCGAAAAGCCCGAGCCGGGGGTCGCCGAGCGGCTGGCCGAGGCGCGCGGGGAGATCCGGCGGATCGTCCAGACGCTCGAATCCCTGCTCGATATCGC
>VFQO010002485.1_pt1 | contig 11156 bp, 6 predicted proteins | sample 3512331 | NCBI WGS metagenome assembly VFQO01 (sample SAMN10412371, study PRJNA504923) | tailings metagenome | isolation source: Replicate 3 from Balatoc abandoned mine | place: Philippines: Itogon, Benguet | collected 2017-08-28 | reverse complement strand
GATTGTACAAACTTCTTCAAAATTTGAAACTGAAATTTTCAGTAAACTCAAAACAATTTCTCTTGATTTTGTAAATTAATATCTAACAAACAGTGATCTGCTTGCCAAATCTCATTTGCTCTAGTGGCTACATTACTATTACATAATATATCAAATTTATTTTCATACGCTTTGCTTCCAAGATGAGCTAATATCAGCATACTTTCAGGAATACGCTTTACTACCTTATATACAAGTGAATAACTAGGCTTTACTTCTTTTAGTCTTTCTGCTTCTCTGCAAACATCTCTATATATAGTTGCTATTGACCGAGGTTGATCTAAAGCCAGCCCTTCTATGAAATTTAATAATGTTTCTGATAGTTTACGGCTTTTTTCTTTATCAGACCGCTGTTGCCTGTTAAAAGCAGATAATCCCTTATTTTTATAGGCATTTATCCATCTCCATAAAGTTCTAATTGAAATATTGTGCTCGTCAGATATTTGTTTAAGAGAACTTACCTTATCTATGTATGGTTGGATTATTTTATACTTTTCTAAGTCCATTTTAAATTTGCTCCTCAATTATATTTTTTTATAATTGAAAGTACTAAATATAAAACCTATAGAATAACTTTAATGCTGATTCTATATATTTTAATTTGATGCTCTCAAGATAGCATTTTTAATTTCGGTTTTAAATCTTAATGTGCCATTTAATTATAAAAATTAGTGACATATAATTCTAAAAATAACAATTTTTATAATAGGTTGTCTATTTAGGTCTTATATATTTTACTTAGACTCATATCATAATTAATTATTATTAAATCAAAAAAAGAGGCACATCATAAAGACCACCCTACCCTCTTCTTAAAAACTTAAGCAAGTGAGAAAAGATAGTCATTAACAGAGCTAAAAATTCCCACCTCAACCACCAGCAACCAAAATTTACGTAGCTTTATTTTACAGATAGCTCTCCTTTAGACTTATAAAAATTAGATTTATCCATCGTGAAAGAACGCTCTCAAAATTTCCTCTAAACAACGAAATGTAACGAGACTCAATAACAACATTGCTACTAAAAATACCACCTCAACTAAAGATCTTAATATTACTTCAGTTAATTCAGTTCACGAATTAGCTAGAACTTTAATTAGCTGAATTTAGTCAGCAACAAATCTTAAACTTATTACCAAAACAAAAGAATTTACAAATTCTACTTGCAGGTAGTATTATAAAACTATATCAAAAATCGATAAAGTTTTTTAATTAATTATATTGATCTGCCCCCTATTCTATTTAATTAACGCTTTGTCTCTTGATATTATCTATATTTAGTCAATTGCACTTTTAACCTAAAAAGCAGATTTTTCAATGTATATTTTCGCAACTTGAAACCAGAATATTGCAACTTATCAACAGCACGATACAGAATTTCTGTTGTATTTGCATAAACCAACTTTGTTCATTATGCTCAAGTAAGTAGTATTTATTGGAAGGCACCATCAGAAATATATAATAGGATCTGCTCCTTGAGGTGTAGCTCTTTACTGGAAAGAAAATTTTTATACACTTTCAAAAAGAGATGAAGTTAGGTCAGCTCCTGAATTTAAACATTTATAAAAGTAACTTATCATAATTATAAAAAAATGTTGACCGACTTACTAAAGCAATGCGATGTAGACAATAAAAATAGTAGTAAAACCTTCAAATATTTTTATTAACCCTGAGTTACAATCAGAGCCCCCTCTCCTATTTTACCTAACACTTACTTCTAGTCAACAACTCTTTACAAAACAACTATATAATCATACTAAGAAACACAGCATTCACTATTCAACTAAAGTCCACTCCTATACAATAAAAAATGCTTGTTCTACATCACTCTGCTGGCATACAATGATTTACCTTACTTAATTGACTAATGTTATCAAAAGTTTCTTAAAAATCAGTCTTAACGCCACAATTTAAAATAACCATTATTACTCTCATAATTTTTAGATTCACACTTTAATTATATAATGAATGCATATAATGGCACATAAAAATCTCAAACAAACATAACTACAGTTCTTATTCTTTATATTTTACTACCAATATTAGGCTTCTAAAATTGCTTTAGTAATTAGTTCGCCGCGGCGAACTAATTATAACGAAATACTTTGTCTATAGAAATGGGCCTACTTTACATTGCTGTATCTTATATAATATATATCACAGCAAGCTTGTCTAAAGACTAGAATTATAACTTTAATATTTTAATTTACATATAGCGGAATCACAATCTAATATATCTTAACCTTGATATGAAGTTCGCCGCGGCGAACTTCACGATTACCTAAACAATCATCATGAAAATGCAAAAAATAAATTTTCAAGAGCTTAGATCTTAATTTTACTCTTAAAAATCATTACAAATAGAGTAAAACACCTCTAAATCATCTGCAAAAATTATAATTGAACACTTTTATCTTTATATTTATTATATACTTGCTATTGAGCGTTCAGGTAAACACCCCGTTGAAAAAAACAGCATTTTACTTCTGTTATTTGATGCTAGCAATGCACGCATATTAAATTACAAAAACAAAGAAGGGTAGGGGCATTATTGAGAATCTCTCCCATAATAATACAGTTTAATTAACTTCAATATTCGAGGCTAGCAAACCATTACTATAAAAAAAACAAAGGCAGCCATAATATTACAGAGCTGTTTTACTTTTTTATTGCTGAACAAGATTAAAGCAATCACAATAAGCTAAAAACATTTAATAGAATGTAGATTGTCAAGACAGTCAGCACTTTGAAATCTATAAATAGGAAAAGAGTAGGGGGATAGTAGCAATTTCTTTTATACTCAATAATGATAAATGAATAGCTTGCAGAATAATTTATAACAGCTATTGCTCAATTTTAGAAAAGGAATCACATCCTAAGAATTTTGCTAATAGTCCGAATAACTAATCAACGTCACAACATATCTTCATCACAATAGGAGGAGATAAATGGGATGACGGTACAAAGCACTTACTTCAAATCACACTCTAGAAAAACTTAGCTGAAATATTTTTGCTCTTGTAATTAGTACTTTAAAATTCGTTTCTATGTTTACCTACATATAATCATAGATATACACATATATTATCAAAAACATATCACACCTTAACATATAGTAGCTCTTAAACTTTACTATACATCCTATTTTAGAATTTATTTACCTTCACTAATGGCTTACTCCTATATCTTTACACCGAGTAAAGGATCTTAATTAGACTCTATGAGATTTACAGAATAGGGAAGAGGAGGGGGAACAAATAAATATTATTATTATAGATATAAGACACTGGGTATAATATATTATAGTTCGCCACGGCGAACTATTTTCATTAATGCAATGCTTTTAGTATGTTTGCCCTAATTTCACCTTTTTCTTCTACTGACATTTTTCTAAAAGCGCTATCATCTATTATAATCTTTCCCTCTAAAGACATTACTTTAAATATTATTTTCTTTCTATTCCCAGAACTGGCTTTCCTTGCTTTTACTACGTTTGTATATTTTGTTATTGCAGAAACCATCTTAGTTATATCATCTTTCTCTAGAAGTTCTCTAAATAAACTTCTACTTACGATATTTTCTTCAAGAAGCTTTGTTTGTATTGAATCTGGCAAAGCTAGTAATTGCATCGTTTCTGTCACAACCGATTTTGAGACACTAAGTTTTTCTGCTATTTCTGTTTTATTATCACAAACACCTTCATCTAAAAATTGTTGATATGCCTTAGCTAACTCTATTGGATGCAAATCTTTTCTTTGTACGTTTTCTATTAAAGCAATTTCAACTGCAGCTTTCTTATCATGTATAATGATACAAGGAACTGCATCTAAACCAGCAATAATCGCCGCTCTCAACCTTCTTTCGCCACTTACTACTTCATACTTTCCCAAACTATCATCTGCAGGAATTATGGTAAGAGGCTGCCTTATTCCATGAGCTTTAATAGTTTCGGCCAGTTGTTTTAAAGCTTCTTCATCAAAATGCTTTCTAGCTTGCTTATGAAATGGTTGTAATTTAGTTACTTCAATATTATAATACTCCCCTCTAAGCTTTCCTGTAAAAGCACTTGGCCTTGTATTGTTACTCTCTTTTTGTTCTACGTTGGACTCAGAAGGGTAACGAACTTTTGCTTTATCTACTCTCATTTACTTCACTCTAATCTATTTTTTTACTGTTGATTTCTGTACCAATTCATTAACCAAATCCCTAATATCCTCCATAGCCATTGACTTTAAGCTTGAGAATGAATGAATAGGCAATTTTTTTTGCGCAGAAATATTTATATCCTCACATTTTCTTACTAAGGAATCAAGGACAGCCTCTTTATAGTCATGTCTTAATGTTCCTAAGGTTTCCTGTGAAGTAACTGTCTTAGATTCATATTTATTCGGAACAATACAATAATTTATATGATGTTCCATTATTTTAGAAAACTCTAATATTTCTTTAACTAGCATACCTAACCCTTTAAGGCTATAAGGTTGAGTCTCACAAACTATATTTAACCTTTCAGCAGCGTAGGTAATACTTTGATTTAAATTACTTATAGTAGGATTTGTATCAAGTAATATAAAATCATATTTTTCCTTTAGCGGCTGCAAAACTTTACTAACTATTTTTTCTCTATTAGATCTTTGAGAAAATGGCACCTCTATAGTTGTCATAGATAAATTCGAAGGTATAACATCAAGCCCAGGATAAACTCCCTTTACTATACTTAAAATATCAACGTTATTTATTAATACATCATATAAAGTAAGATCCTCTGAGTCTTCAGAAAATCCAAATGTAGTTGATAAATGTGCTTGTGGATCACAATCTATTGCTAATACGTTAAAACCTAATAAAGCTAAATGAACTGCAACTTGATGACAAAGACTAGTTTTACCCGTTCCACCTTTAAAATTAAAGAAAACTTGTATTTTTTCCTTTACTTCTAATTGATCTGATACAAAGTTTTTTAATACATTTCTTGTACTATCAAATGAATAGCGCTTCCTATGGCTAACTGACTCATCTGCAACGGGTACTTTCTTTTCACTCATGTATCTTGATATCGAAGAAGCAGGCTGCCCCGACATAAAACTTATAAGCTTCTGATTAAATGTAATTGTCTCTAAATTCTGTCTCATAACCTTTCTCTTTGATATAAAGTCTTACTAAAAATTATTTATTTAGTATAATTATTCAACAATTTATTCCGTTAGTCAAATATTTTAATGGAATAAATTATATAATTGGAATAATTTCTTATTACCACAACATATAAACATAATAAAACTAAAGTATAATTTTATTCAAATTATGATAATGGATGAATTATTTATTATTTGAATGATTATTTAAATACAGTAGAAAAATACTTATTGCAACAATTTTTCACTTTTTTGCATTTTTTTGTTGCAAATTAAAAATTAGCATCGTAAAGTGATATTTACCCTAATTCTTTATTTTGTCCTTAGTTGATCCTAAAAAACGTTAATTAATGACTAAATACAGTGAGTAATATCGTAAGGATTAGGAACAAGTTAAGAATACAGAAAAGGATTTTAATTGTATGAATATAAAAATTTTATGAAGTAGAAATTATGAAATAATAAAAAAAACCCAGTTGCGAGCTGGGTTTAAGAAATAATGGTACTAAATACTACCATCTTTTGTGTTTGATTCAGATTATCATTTTTATGATGATATGTCAATAGATGTTTAGTACCTTTTTTATAAATTTAGGAAATAGGTATGTCTAGACTTCTTATTGATGAATATCCCTTATTAGTACTTCCTTCTTTAGCGATAATAATTGGATTGAATGAAGCTATAACACTACAACAAATGCATTACTGGCTTGATCCCAGAATCAATAAAAATTTTAGATCAGGTTTACATTGGGTCTATAACAGTTATGAAGAATGGCAAAAACAATTTCCGTTTTGGTCTATTAGAACTATTAGACGTAATATACAATCTCTTGAAGAACAAAATTTACTTATCTCAAAAAATTTTAATAGCAACAGCTTTGATAAAACAAAGTGGTATTCTATAAATTATAATACTCTTAATATCATTACCACTAGGAATGCTCCATCTGTCCAATTTGACCATATCGATACAGACAATTCGTCTCTTTCGATCAATCCAACTTATGCATCATCGATACGGTCAAACTGTCCTTATGAGAAGGACAAAATGGACAATTCTAATAAGAGAACAAAAACTACTACAAAGATTACTACAGAAAACTCTCTCTCTCTTTCCCAGCAACCAGAAATTAAAAATACTCAAAATGAACCAAAAGGAAATGTGAGAGAGAAAGAAATGTTAAATATTTGGGATAAAATAATAAGGGAAGAAGAGAAACCTTCTGTTCATAGTCAATCAAGATTACTTGCCTTAAAGAAAGTTCTTGAAGATTATTTTGAAAATAATTTAGAAAACTGGAAAAACTATTGTTTAAATATTAAGAAAAGTAGTTTTCTAATGGGAGGAGGGCCTAACAATTGGAAAGCTGATCTTACTTGGGCAATTAGTCAAGAAAATCTTATCAGAGTTTTAGAAGGTTATTACCATCAAAAGGAAGGCAAAACTCTTGAGAATAACAAAGAAGCACTTGCTGAAGAAGCAGAAGAAATTTGTGATGACGCAGTTTGGAATGCAGTAAAAGAAATATTAAAAATAAAAAGAGGCGAGAGTACCTATAAATCATGGTTTAAAAAATTAAGCTTAAAAGGATACGAAGGTAATAGGGTTTTACTTTTTGCATCTACAAAATTTATAAAAGAATGGATAATGAGCAATTATCATAGAGATATAATAGATTCCTTTAAGCAAGCTAATTTTCAAATCGAAGAGTTAGAAATATTTATAAAAGATGGAGAGGGAAGTTTAGTTTTATAATAGCGAAAAAATAATAAAATCAGATACTTATTGTTTGTAAAAAATATAGCACTCATTATATGAAGTGTGTTGCAAGAGAGACAAGAACCTAAGAAGCTTAGGTATTATATAAATTAAGTAGTTTTGAATTTTTATCATAAATAATTTTCTAACCTTCGCTTCAGAACTTGAAACTTATTAATAAATAAAACTTCAAATTCAAGAATCATATTCTTTAATAAAAAGTATTTAAGTTTCTAATACCGAATTTATAAAGTTTATAATATATAGCTTATATCGAAGAAACATTAATATGATTCACATGATTGATAAGTGTAAAAACTATTCGATACAATTATTGTATTTAAATTATTTGTTGAGTTTTTAGATTGACAGCGATTTGGATATAAATAATGTTAATATATGTTTATCTGAGTCTTTAAAGTGAAAAACAAAAAGATTGATAAAAATGGAATCAATTTTATTAACAATATTTAAGTTAGAATAATTATAGCTTGATTATAATAAAATAAGAGGTAGTAGATGAATGGTAGAGTGAAGTCATTCCTAACTAGAGATATGCTTCTTTATGTAATTCTATCAATTACAATTATTCTTTATGGGATAGTAGATTTTTACTTTGCAAATGTTAAAGAAAAAAATTTCTATCAAGAAGAACTTGATAATATAAATAGAAGTACGATTAAACAATTACAAAAGGATTTTCTGAAGATAACCACTTTTTTGGAAGTTTGTAATAGCACTAAATGTACAGGTTCTTATAAGCCTGCTCTTTCTTTATTACCTGAGTTTATTCTTATTAAAATTGCTCAACCTAATTCTTTTAAAAACGAACTTATAATAAATTCATTTACTGAGGCAAATATTGAGTTTATTTCAATAGTCCACGGCAAATATAAAACCATAATAAAAATAGAGGATATTAAAAATAAAATTAATGCTACTATACCAAGGTTTATTCAATATTCAATTTATAGCAACAAAAAGAAAATAATAGATAAAGAAGAAAATGATGAAAGACAAAGGACAACTAAGTTTGTTAGAAGTTATCAATTATTAAATAATGAATTGACTGTAGATTATTGGATTCATCAAAAATATATTGATTCTAAAATAACTTTATTAAAAGAAAATATTATTAGGTCATGTCTTATTATGGCCATAATTATCATAATAATGTCTTTTCTTTTATATAAGAGCATTAAATATAAAACATATGCTAATTTAACTAAATCTTTAGAAGAAATAAATATACAAAAAGAAAAAATAGAAGATAAATTTCTTTATAGCAGTGAACGGCTTGCATTGGTAGAAAACGCAAAGATTATTGATAAAAAACTTACAAAATATTTTTGTAAACATGCACTTCTTAAAAATGAGTCTGATGAAGAGTATGAAGAGTCAATTCAGGAGCTAAAACTTAGAGAAAAGATTATAATTCAAGACAATAACAAATTTTCACTTGATGCTAAGGAATTAACTCAAGAAATACAAATTTATTATGCCGATTATATTAAATTTAATAATATAGGTTTTAGTATTGAGTCTAATTTTGATTATATACAACTGCAATTAGCAAAAGAGTCATTTTATCAAATTATTTTTAGTTTAATTGATAATAAATTACGTCTTTTAGGAAGAGGGGATCAACTTAAGGTACTGCTTGATCAAAATAAAGAAGAGTTGATCTTCTCAATGAAAGATAATGGCTTTTCTCTTTCTGAAAAACAAATACAAGAGTATGCAAAAAAAATTACCGAGAGAAGCAATTTATTTTTTTTAAGTTGGGACGAGGTGATATCTGTATTAGAAAGTTATGGTTATGATTATAAGGTTAAGCCAAATAATAAAAGTAACCACCTCCAAATAAAGTTTTTAAATAGCATGAATCATGCTAATCAGAATAAAATATGCTATCTAGAAAATTATCGTTCACGTACTTAGTTATATTAATATTTTCCATTAACTACAACATAGCATATGGAGAGGAAATAATTTCAAATACTATACCTGCTAAACAATATTTTACTGGACGTGAATCAGTATTAAAAGAATTACAGCAAGCATTTAAACGAGGTGATAATATAGTTTGCATTGTAGGTATATCAGGTATTGGAAAAACAGAATTGGTTAGAAAATTTATAGAGTTAAATCGGTTTAATTATCAAATTATATGGGTATTTGATTCTAATATAGATTTACGATATCAATTTCAAGAGCTAGCAAGAACTATTAATAAAAATTGTGATGTTAGCAAACAGAATTGTATTGATGAAGAGTTAGAGCAGGCTGCTCATAATGTAATGAATTATCTGTTCTATAAAAAAGATTGGTTATTAGTATTTGATAATTTACAAATTGGTCAAAATTATAAGATAAACAAATTAATAAAAAAAGAATATAAGCATGGTAGAATTATTATTATTTCACAAGATAAAGAAGGATTAACTAATGATATTTCACTTAAAGAGATGTCACCCCTGGAATCAAAGAAGCTAATTAATAAGCTTTCTGTAAAATTGCCTAAAGAAACAAAAGAACTCATTACTCAAGAGTTTTTAGGATATCCACTTCCTATCGTTACTACTACCAAATTCTTAGAACAAAATACTTATATTAGCTTTGAAGAGTATAAAAATCTAAAATATGCAAACAGTAGTAATGAGAAATTACAAAAATTTATGGAAAATATATATCATAAATTAGACTCAGCAGAAAAAAAAGTATTAATAACATGCGCGATTCTAGATAATCATCACCTTAGTAAAAACTTACTGGTAAAGTTAAAAAATAATAATATACTGGATAGTATATACAAGTTACATGAAGTCTCTTTGATATCAAATATAGAGACCAGATTGCATAATCCTAAGAATGCTATTTTTGAAATGCACGATCTTATAAAAAAAACTATTCTAAATATTGCTGATCTTAAAGATATAGAAAGTTCTCTTACGGAATCTATTCAAATTATTAATTCTATTTTTCCACAAGATGTATCAAATTACTCTAGTATAATAAATGAATATCCTTATCTTATAGATAATGCAGAAAAATTACTTGAAAACGCAACGCATTATAATACTTCTATACTTGATACCATGGAACTAAGAAAAAACCTTCTAACGTTTTATATTCATAAACTTGATTATAAAAAAGCAAAAAGAATGGTAGATTGGTTAGATGAACAAGATCAAACTAACGCACTGGCCATAGATAATATGGATATAAGATATAAAGAAGCTTATGCATGGTTTTATACTTACAAAGGAGTATATTTAGATTTTGCAAATGGATCAGCAGAAGCTGCTATTTTAAGTTTTAAAAAGGCTGTTGCTGTAATTGAAAAATTTCCTATGAAAATATCAAATCTTCAATTTACAACTTACGCGCAATTGGCTCAAACCCTTATTTATATAGGAAATATAAAAGAAGCTCAAACTACTTTAGCAATAGCAGAAAATTATATTAAACAATTAGACCACGCAGGAGATTGGGGATTATTATGGTTTTTAAAAGCTAAAATACTGTTAGAAATGGGGCAATACGAAGAGAGTTTGATAGAGATAGATAAAGGGATAGATTTTGAAACCAAGTTTCAGGATGAAATATTTACTGCTCCTGCAAGATTATTAAAAGCAGAAATACTAGTGAGATGTAATAAGGCACATAAAGCTAATAGCATAAGTTCAGAAGTATTTTCTTTTTCAGTTAATGAATTCAATAATGATCATGAATTTAAAGCTAGAGCATTAATGATCCATGGATTAGTTAAACTTCATCTAAGAGAGTTTGAAGATGCATACAAATACATAAAACAAGCAAAGAAAATATTTATCAATTTGCCACGTAATCAAAATATTGAGCTAGCTAGAATTGATGATGATTTAGGACAAGTTATTATTTTAGAGGGAGAGCTAGAAACTTTTAAAGGTAATTATGCTAAGGCGATTGAATTGTATAAACAAGGTAAAGAAATTCTAGAAAATAGATATGGGCTTAATCTAAGCAATGATCGTTATAGTTTATTATTATATAAGCTAATTATTGCTCATACTAAAAGTAATCAAGTTGATCAGGCACAGCTTTATTTAGAATTACATGATGATATATTTAGTGCTGTTCATTATAGAACAAAAGATATCTATGCAATAGTTTATGGCAACTAGTGATGTGTCAACAGTTTTCCGGACAAATAGCTACGCACATTTTTGTATAGCTTCA
>VFQO010002484.1_pt1 | contig 11156 bp, 13 predicted proteins | sample 3512331 | NCBI WGS metagenome assembly VFQO01 (sample SAMN10412371, study PRJNA504923) | tailings metagenome | isolation source: Replicate 3 from Balatoc abandoned mine | place: Philippines: Itogon, Benguet | collected 2017-08-28 | reverse complement strand
CAACAACAAATTCAAGAAATTCAACAAAAACTAAGTAATTTAATTGAACAAGTTAAATCTCTCGATCTTAATCAACAAGAAATTCAAGAAAAACTAAGTAGTTTGAGTGAACAAGTTAATTCTCTTGATCTTAAGGATTTAATTGCTTCTAATAATTTGTTGAAAACATTATCCAAAAAATTGACTTTTATTTTAGCTAGTGCTGGTGACTTATCTATTCCAAAAACTATCGGAAATCTTACCCTCGCTATTCTTGAAGGTAACCTCGAACTTGCTAAAACAACTTTACAGGATGCTTTTAATAATTTCATTACAGAATTAAATGAAATTAAATAGAATATACTAACTTTACAAAATTCTTTTAATTTGTTAATTATAATAATACATGTACAGACTTTAAATGAAATAAAATTTAATTATAATAATTTTGACATCATAACTCTGGATACTCAGGGTATAGTAGTATTCATTATTACAAAAGTTTTTGATAAATAAATTCAAAAACTTTCATGTTGTGTTTTTGTCGATATATTTCCCTTAAAATTCGATCAGGTCTCAATTTTTATAATTATAAAAATTTGGTAATTTTATGACAAATTCAGTGTAATTTTTAAGTTAAACTTCGTGGCAATTTAAAAAATTAATCAAAAAGTGATTAAGGTTATCAGTATGTGATTTACCACCAAATATCAAATTGATTTTGTTTCCATGCAAAACTAAATTAAACAAATTTAAATCTGTGATTAAACCAGGTAATCTAAATATTATGTTATGTAAAATATCATAAAACTCATCCTCCATTTCAATTCCTAATGATAAATTACTGACTAATTTATGATTAAATTTAATTAAGTCATTGAATTCTTTAACAATTTCGTTCATGATATAATCATATTGTACAATTAAGTTAAAACTGTAATAATATTCCTTCTTTTTTAACATATATAAAATCATAGGTTTAATGAACTGTTCTTCAATGAAAGTAATTATCATGTTGCTAATAGCATTATTATCATCATTAATTTGTTCTCTTAAGGAATCATCATCTACCAATTTCATAACAGAATAAAGATTACAGACAATATTAAGAATTTCAGAAAGATTACGTCCTAGAATTGGGTCAATTTTATTTCGAATATCAAATTTAGTCAAATATTGAGGATCAAGTTTTTTATTTAGATGTTTTAAAATAGATTTCTCTTTAGTAATAACAAATTCAATACCTAAATGTTCATTCATGTAAGCATTATATTGATCATTTTCTAACTCATCAAATTCTTGACGTTCTAAAAAGACCTTTGCATCTTGTTCTATGACAAATTTACTAATAGTATCATATAAATTTTCTAAAGAGTTATCATTCTCTCTATAAAATTCATCCATAGCATAATGATCTTCACCTAAAAGAATAAAAATAATATCTTTAGAATTAAGAATTTTTACATCTAGGTTATCATTTGTAATAAGTAATATGTTCCTCTTTAATTCTTGTGCTTTCTCCATTTTTATAATTATAAAAATTTTAAAATTTTTTATTGTATAGTTAATCAAACTAATTTTGACATCATCTTCTTAGTTTCAATGTAACGTATATACCACAATGGTCTATTTATTCCTTCATAATTTTCACAATAAGGAAAAATATAACGATGTTTAATTGAAAAATCAATTACACCCATAATGTAAACAATGTCAATCGAAAATAACCCACAACATTCAATGAAACGACTTAAACGTAAACCATTATGACCATTTAGAAGCTCAACTCTTTTTCTATTGAAAGGTACTAAACCCCAATATTTAATCATTTTATTCTTTGCTTTTGTTATACAATCAATAACATCGTAATCATTCATCAGAATTAGAATGTCAGACATTTCTAATACTGGTGCATTTTCATTAAACTGACTTGGTCTAAATGTTGGAAATAACCATTGAATGAATGCATGATCATCTTCCAACATTTGATCATCATAATTCATAATATCATCAAATGTCACATTTTTACTATATGATGAACCTGTGATGTTTCTTATTGTGTCACCTTTAACAAATCTCAAATATTTAATACCATTCGGTGAAAGTTTTGATATATCAGATTCAGTAATATAAGTTTTACTATTTATTTCTTTTATTTCTTTTATTTCTTTTATTTCTTTTGTTTCTTTTGTTTCGTCTATTTCTTCTATTTCTTCTATTTCTTTTGTTTCTTTTGTTCCATTTATTTCTTCCATTTCTTCTATTTTTGATATTGTAGTGTTAGTTTCTTGAATATTCGACATTTTAATGATAATTTTTTAAAATTTTTCAATTATCTTCATTTATATTCGTCCATCTTCATCCATTTCTTTTAATAATTTGTAAAGCTATAATTTCATAGTCTATATCAGAATTATAACCATTATAATCGATTTCAAAAGGTGTAATAATAGAATTTGAAATACAATATTCATATATTTCAGGATTAAATAGACCAACATCAATCAATTCATTAAAAATTAAATTAATACTATCCATATCATCTCTTTGAACTTTTAAAAATGGAAGTTTCAATGGTGATCCAAATGTAACATAATAAAAATCAATTAAAAATAATTGTTTATTTTCTGTCATAATAATATTTTGACTTCCAATATCATTATGGAATACACCTGCAGAATTCATCATCTGACATAAATTTGAAAAGATCTTTAAACGTAAATATAACTCTTTAAATTCTATTATAGACATTATAATATATTTTTGTCTATATCTTTCTGAATATTTATTTGTCCAAGATTCAACAGTTGCATATGTACCGTTTAGAAATTCAAATAAACTTTTACCTTCAATTTTATTCATTGTTAAACATTGATATATCTTTTTTGTTTTCTTCACTGTAACTCTTTCATATTGCTCTGGACTAATTTCGGAATATTCATATTCTTCTGGATTTAAATATAAATATCCAGATAAAAATAGAGGTAGTTGAATCGATTTTTCATATTCTATTTTTGATTTAAGACCTACCTTTGATACTTTATTTGGTAACCCTGATAATGATGGTTCTATGATGAATCCATCATTACCTTCACCAATTATTTTATATTCTATATCAGATACTTCAGACATTTTATTATAAAATTAATATTTTACAATTTATTATACAATTAATATTTTACAATTTAATTAATATGGTAATTTTATCTGTAAAATTACTTAGATATATATAAAGTTATCTAATCAAAAATATCGAATAATTTTATTATTCATCAATATTCGTCAAAAAATAATTCTAATATAAATAAAAATTTAAATTATTATTTCTTTAAAAAGTTATTTTTAATAAAATGGACAAATTACATGTTGTACTTGATTTAGATGCAACATTAGTGAACTCTCTAAGCTACGACCAAACAACTATTAACGTTTTGAAGAAAAATCCAGAATATAGTTATTTGAGAAATAGAGTAAAGTTCATTGATGTTGTTGACATTTTAGATGATAATGAAAAAGGTAAAGGTGTTGTTTCATCATTTGTTGTAGTTTTGCGTCCACATGTTAGAGAATTTTTAGATTTTCTTTTAAACAATGTAGGTAGAATATCAATATATTCAGCAGGGCACAAAAGATATGTACGAGCAATTGAAGCAGCAATTTTCGATACAAATTCCGAATTATATAAAAAGAAAGTTCACAGAGTATTGACAAGGACAAATTGTGTAATAACCGAAACCACTGTATTAAAAGATTTAGAGAAGCAAGGTTTTGATTTATCAAGAACTGTAATAATTGATGATAATCCAACATCATTCGTTAAAAATCGCAATAACGCCATTCATATATCAGAATATAAACCAGATTTAGTAAGGACACAAATTGAACAAGATGACAATGCATTATTGGTTGTTATGAATTGGTTCCGTGATAATTTTAAAGTTTTCACTGATGTTAGAACTGTACAAAAGCCGGTATTTCAAATTTAAGAATTTTTTCTTTTGAATGACTTTATATTTCTGTAAATATTGTATATTTAATTTTTTTTGACTGTTTTCTCTTTTTTCTTCCATTTTCTTCCATCACTTTTACATTTTCTTCCATTTTCTTCCATCACTTTTACATTCTCACTTTTATTATTTTATTATTCTCATATCAAAATTTATGAAAATATTTAAGTAAAATTTTACTTATTAAAATGAAATTATCAAGTATTAAAAATCTTGTTTTATGTGATATTCAATTTATCAAAGAATTATATGTTCTAATTTTTCAAGAATCAATACTTAAAGAATTAGATATTTCAATATTAAAGAATTACTATAATACATGTATAAAAATTCAAAGAGTAATTCTATATTATGAATATGGTAATAATTCACAAGTATCACATTATATTCTAAATTTAATACGTAATAATATAAATACAATATATATGTCTTTAAATGGAAATATAGAAATATCAGTATCTAAAGATTCTAACGTAACTCCAATAGAACAAATAAAACAAATAGAACAAATAGAACAAGAAACTCCAATAGAACAAATAGAACAAGAAACTCCAATAGAACAAATAAAACAAGAAATTCAAATAACTCCATTAGAACAAATAGAACAAATAGAACAAGAAATTAAAAAAATTAAAGAAATCAATACAAAGGATGATCTATTTGAAGTTTTAATATGTAAATTTTTAGGAGTAAAACTTCAATATCAAATTAACATTGAAGATTATATATATGAAATTAAAGAGACGAATAGAATATTGATTAATCAATTAAAAATTAACATTGAAAATCTAAAAACATCTATAACAAAAAATAGTATATTACATACAGTGGAATTAATTGATTCTCTTTATAGACCAGATCTTGAACAGGTTTGTAAACAGTTTACTGTAAATTTATTTTACATATATGAAACAGAATCATTTGAAGATTTAACATTTGACTTTGAAAGTTTAGAAACAGACATTACAGATTATGTTAATTTACAATTTCAATTTCTATTAGAACAAGAATCTGACTTTGAAATATTACATCATTCAATATTTAAAACTACAAATTTTATGGAGTATTTTATTAATTTAATATCCGAACTTAACGAATATCCTGATAATAATGATAAAAGGAAAGATCTATCAAAAGTGTTATCGTCACTATTGAAACTATCTAAAATTGTAACACAAATAAATAATTCATTTCTTACATCGATATTTCAAGAACACTTCAAAGAAGTTAAGAAATTACTTTAATATAAAGTTACCATATAATGATAATATAAAGATAGAAATTTTTAAATTTAAATTTTATCTAATAAAATGGCAAACATTCCTGTTTTTAAAAAGATTGAACCGATAAGAGTTCATTCAGAGAGGTTCGATTTAATTGATTCTGTTTTTAATTTATCATTAGGTGGATTTTTGTTTCCACAAGGTAATCAAACCTCTCTATCACCAGCAATAAGAATTGCATTTATTGAAAGAGGTTTACATGTATTAGAACGAATGTTTGTAGTTGAGGATTTTAAACCAATGATTACAATGATTCTAAATACACCTTTGAAAAGACCAAATGCTTATATTAGAACTGCATATATGATTGTAAGAACTCATATCGATTACATTCATTACAAATCTGGATATATATTTAAAGACTTATTTGATTATTGTCTTTTTGAACATCAACAAACAAATGCTAATTTATTCTTTTTATATAATGGAAGCACTGATTTGACACTTAATCAAATTATTGCTAAAGATCCAAATTATAAAGTTAATACAAGAGTCTTTCTAAGATCCAATAATTATGAAATTGGAAATGACATGTTTCAATATTCATACTTCTTTAGACAACAAATTCAAGATAATGTTGCTTACTATGTAAGGGAAGAGAAATATGAAGATTATTTCCATCCAATTTTAAATTTCACTAAGAACTTTGGAAAAGCGGAAGAAATTGGTAATATATATGCTTCTATTCTTCAAAATCCTCAATTAATTGTGAACTTTGTTAATCATATTTTTAAATCTTCTTCCGACATTGATGTTTATGATGATGAATATGATGACGAATCGGATGATGATTCTGATGATGAAGATCAAAAGAAAAAGAAGAAAACAAAGAAGGAACGAAAGACAAAGTATATTGGAATGTCTCTCATTGCTAAAATTGGAACAACTGAGAAAATGCAAGAGAAAAGAATTATAATTGGTTGTTTCATCTGCGAAATGATGTATCGTCTATTCTTTGACGATTAAAATAATAGATAATATAATAGAAATAATAGAAAATAATATAAGAGAATAATAGAAAATAATGGAATAATAAAATTGAAAAAAAAATTAGTGATAAAATTAAAAAATGTCATTCAAGACTTTGATCGCTAGAATTTTTGATTATATGCTACAAAAAGAAGCAACGTTTCAAACTAGTCCTCTATACTACACGAGAACTGAATTTGATTCAAATACAACTCTTTTTGAAGAAATGTCAAATTGTAATTTAATTGGATTGAAGACTAATTTGAATGAATCAGATGCAAGAGTTCTATTGAATATAATGCAAATGACAGTTGATAATAATCTTTGGATGTTTCAAAAATTGAGTGATGTTGTATCAATATATAATGATGATAATGATTTTAATCTTTCAACTGAAGATTTATCTGATTATCAAAACATGGATCTTTGGATTCAGGTTTTATCAAAACTTGGTGGTCAAATTGAGTCTTCATATACTCTTCCAGATAAAGATTTAAGACACATGCTTGTTAGATTAGACGGAACATTTGCACATAGATTCCTTTCTACTTATGAACAAATTTACTTCGAAGTTAAAGATTTACTTTTAAGATTTTTATAATTATATGGTTAGAGAATTAAATAGAAAGAAAGAGAAAGAAATAGAAAGAAATTAATATTTTCAAATGAAAATATAATAAAATTTTTTATAATAAAATGAGTTGTGGTTCAATTCTTTCTACCGATCAAATTTTCAGGAAACTTTCAGATATTACATTAGAAACAAAACGTAGATTACTTGGTAAATATGTAACAGGTGATAAATATGAAACTGATTTTACACAGTCTATATATCATAGAGATGGTGTTCCAATTTGTTCAAATAAGTTTAATTTTTCACCTGATGGACCAAAATGTCTATGGTGTAATACATTTTCTTTTTTATTTGACGATGGTGATATTATTCCAGATACACCAATAGAAATTGAAACAGGTGTATATAAAGGTACAAAGATTTTAATTAAACGTTATCCTAGAGTATTAGAAGATTCAGTAAATTTATATCCAAAAAGTTTAACAGTAGAAAAAACAGTTTTCGGAAAATATAAACCATTAGCTGTTAATTATTCTTCAGCTTTAATTCCAGTGCGTAATACAACTGAAAAGACCTTTATGGTAAATCAATCTTGTGATATCTCACATAAAATTGGTATTTCTTCTCTCATTAACTCATCTGAATTTCCATTTAAGAGTAACATTTTAGGTGCATGGTTATGTGAATATATACACACTGTTGAAACATGTCCAGATAGGAAACTTAGTAATATAGTTTTTAATGATCGAATTATGAGAAATACATTTTTTCAATTATTTGTTCTATCTGGTACTTCAATTATTAGTCATGGTGCTCCTTGTTCAGATTGTATAATGGTTTCAAATGAGAGAACATCATATTCAATGGGACAAAAGAAGATTGATATGAATACAACAATTCTTATTGAACCTAGTAAATATTCATCTTTTGCAGTCGATTATAACAATAGAAGATTATTTTTTGTTGGTAAAGATTCACCAGATTCTATTCAAGAACCACATTGGCAAATAGAATATATACTAACTAATGAAAACAAATTACCTACACAAATTGTTGCAAGTCCTGCAATTCCTGAATTTTTATCTATGAGAATTCCTGTAATAAAACCAACATTTGAAATGATGCAATATATCCGTTTAACTGGTATAAATATATTTCCAATTTTGTATTTATTTTTATATGTTACAATTTTAATGTTAAATCCATCATTTTATGATTTATTTGTAAAGAGTGATTTATATGATGCATATGTTAAGATTTTTATTGAAGATGATATTAAAAAATATATGAATATTGTATCTCAAAACGTTGGTAGAATATTAAACCCTGACGAAGTATTACAAATTTTAATTGATTCTGAAGTAAGATTGCGACTTGATGGTATTCGTATTCTTGGTGGTTTAATTGCTCCTTTGTATTAATGAAAAGAAGAATAGAAGAAGAATAGAAGAAGAATAGAAGAAGAAAAAATGAAAAAGAAGAATAGAAGAAGAAAAGAAGAAGAATAGAAGAAGAAAATGAAAAAGAAGAATAAAATGAAAAAGAAGAATAAAATGAAAAAAGAAATGTTTTGTTACAATACATATCAATTTGAAAAACGAAAGAATAATTTGAATAGGATGTCACCATGGTATTCACGTGATTATTTTAAAGATTTACACTCATTAATAGAAGAGAAGAAAGAAGAAAATGAAGAGAAGAAAGAAGAAAATGAAGAGAAGAAAGAAAATGAAGAGAAGAAAGAAAATGAAGAAAAAACTGTTGAAGAAATCATATATCAAGCAAAAATAAGAAAATTGATATCTGAGATAGATGATAGAAATAACATTGAATTTTCACGTTTTACCATTAGAATTATATATGATCATAGGGAAGATGATTATAGACCAAATCGACATAATTTTTTATATAACAATGGTGAATACAAATTTATTGGTATTTTTTGATTTTTCATAAAAGAAGAAAAGAAGAAGAAAAATAGAAAAGAAGAAAAGAAGAAGAAAAAATAAAAATTAGTTAAAATTAACTAATAAAAATGTTAACAGTAACGATTGAAAATATTGATGATTTCAATTCATATGTTGAAAATTATTCAGATGTAGATATTTTGATTTTCCATGGAACGCTTAGTTTCAAAGATACAGTTGTAAATCAATTAATGAAAGTTAAGTTATTAATTTTTGATGAAAAGTGTACACAATCTACATTATTTGCTACTAATTTCTTTAATGCAGATACAATAGTATATAATTGTGAAATTTTAAATCTTGATTCATTGACATATGCAAAGAGCTCAAACATCGTAATACGCCTTTCTGAATATAGAAAATTTCCAAAAGAAATAAGAGATAAATTAAGATATAACTTTAATTCTAATAAAGATAATAAAAGTAATAGGAATAATAGAAGTAATAGGAATAATAAAAGTAATAAAGAAGGTCGTAATTTGAAGATCTTGTCATCTGATAATTTCGATTTATATTGTAATTCTCTTATTGATTCTCTATAATTTTTTTCAAAAATATAGAGATTACTAGAGAATAATAGAGAAAAATGTAAAATTTTACATTTTTATAACTAAACTAATTAAATCTTACGAGAACATGAAGATTCATTTGGCATGTTGCGAAGTAGATTTTCAAACAATGGAGATGGTGGTGCTGGTAAATCAAGTCCACGTCTCCACCAAACTAACTTTGTCAATGAAGATTTTTCAGTTTTCCTCCAATGATTGATTGTCTTATACAATTCACTCTTTACTTCATCATTCATCATTTCAGAAATATTGACAATATAAAAACGATGATATAGATTCTTTTGTTTACTTACAAGTACATCTTTAAACCTTTTAGTGCAAGGTTCAAATTCATCTCGTAAAATTTCAACTGTTTGTTCTAAACTGAATCCTGGAAGGATGAATGGTACTTCTTCACAAAATTCACGAATACCTGTTTGAAAAGGATGAATATCGTCCATTTCTGCCTTTCCACCAACAAGATGTGCATTTATTGTTATTACACTTGTATCTGGAAATCCCTTTCTTTCTTCTTCACAGATACAAAACCCATTATTTGGATCATATGGTGTAATACTTGCACTACGAATAATACCTCCACTAGGAAGGGTAAAAAGCTTCGATGAATTAATAGGAGCTGTAGACATTTTTATTCTTTAATTACAAAAAATTTTCAGTTTTTTGATAAATTTTGGATAATTCACTTATATGAAAAATATGGATGATGGAGAATATAAAATGAAAAAATTTTATAAATAAGTCATAAAAATGGCATCTGATAAGAACGCTAGACTTTTCTTTGAAATTGTCCAAATGATGGGACTTCGAGATTATGATATATTACCATTTAATTTTCTAATCGATATTGAAAGTAAAAATGATTACCATAGGACACATGGTCAAGATGATCAAGTACAAACAATTACAGATACAATGTTACTTTCTTGGATAATTCAATATCGTAGAGTTAATTTTCATCTTAAACCTGAAGTCTTCCAAGGTGAAAAAATGCAGTATTCAATGGTATTCAATCATACATTTAACGGATTGAGAACTTTAGTTTGTATTGGTAATGAAGTGGATGAATCAACAAGTAAAGATGAGATTAAAGAAATGTTTGAAAAATTAAAGCATATTACATATCTAAAGACTGGTGGTAAATCTTCAAATCCACATGCAACTGAAAATAAAGTTTCCGGTATATTTGTTCTTTCAGAAGGTGTCTCTCCGTTTAGTAAAACATTCTTTGACGAAATTACAACTGTTGAAATTATACGTGAAGATGAGATTATGTTTAGATCTCACGACAATTGTATGCAATCATCATATCAAATTATTCCAGCTGAAGATAAAATTAAGATTATTGGAGAAGTAGGATTAACTAGTTCTCTAATGCCTTCTACTAGTGTTAGACAAGATATTTTCTGTAAGGTTTCTGGAATTAAACCAGGTAATATGATCAAATTTATAAGACCTAAAATTTCAGATGAAGAAACTTGTGATAGTGTATTCTTACGTGACGTTCGAGCTTAAACTTTTCATTTTAAAAATAAATATAGAAATTTCTATATTCATACATTGATATTTAATATTTTAAAATTTCAACTTTAATTTTAAATATTTACATTCTTATCTTTCGAACTTCTACATTGTATTTTTTATATCTATATCATTATAAGAAAGTTTAAAAACTAAGGTGTAAAATACAATGAAAAATAAGTATAGAAATGACTGTTAGTAAAAATGGGTCAAAAATGTGATCATTTTTTAACTAAAAAATAGGTTCAAAAAATTACAAAATTACCGAAAAAGTGAAAGTGACACTGTTC
>VFQO010002483.1_pt1 | contig 11163 bp, 5 predicted proteins | sample 3512331 | NCBI WGS metagenome assembly VFQO01 (sample SAMN10412371, study PRJNA504923) | tailings metagenome | isolation source: Replicate 3 from Balatoc abandoned mine | place: Philippines: Itogon, Benguet | collected 2017-08-28 | reverse complement strand
GGTAGAGGTCCAGCGTGACATGCGGCGGCTTGATCTTGCCTTCGAATTCCGCAGGCACCTCGTAGAGCCATGGGAAATGGACTCGCTTGAACCCCTTGGCCTGATTGTCCTTGTAGCCATCGCGCAGTTTGAGCGTTTTCAGGCGCCTGCCAGTCGGCAGGTTGCTGCGGGTCGGAAAATCCAGCGTGATGATCTCGTCGCTAGGCGTGATTCCTTCCTCGATAAGGTATTCGCGGAAGGTGGCCATGTAGTCGGCCCGCACCCCGAAAATGTTGAGCGCCTCCAGCTTTTCCAGGTAGCTTCCCTTCGGCCGTTCGGTCGGCAGTGAGCGTTTCAGCGACATGTCACGCCCCTTCAGTCGGACGCCGCGGCCGAAGAGCTGGATGATCTGGGAGCCCTCGCCCCGCCCCATATTGAGCAAGCCCATGGTGGACACTCGCCAGCTCGACCAGCCCTCGGTGAACTTGCGCGAGCCGACCAGCATCGACATGCGGCTTTCAGGCAGGTTGATCTGATGAAACAGGCTGCCTGCGAAGTCGTGGCTTTCGGTGTCGAAACCGGTCTCGGCCTCGTCTGCGGTTTTGAAGAAGCCGCTATCATCACCGATGTTGATCAGGCCGAATGGCTCTGAGCTGCCGACACGCAGCGCCAGTTCGCCCTTGCTGCTCTTGAGGTTGATGAGCTTCAGGCGCTGGCGTGATTCCGCATTGAAGACGCGGCGCAGAATGTCGGCGTAAACGGCATCGGCATCTTGCCCGAGAAGTGGCGTGAAGCGCCCGGCGAAGATGCTGCGCCCCTTGGTATCGAGCAATTGGGCGCGGTCGGCAATCAGCTCTGCGATCCAGCCTTTGGCGCGTTCGTCATTGTTCAAAAACCCGGCGAGGAAGCCGAGCACCGCCATCAGGTCGCTCTCTTCCCCGGCGACGGTATGGCCGACAAACACCCAGAGCGGCCGCTCGATGTTGAAATCGGCCATGATCGGCCGCTTCGTCTCCCACAGGTAGAGCTGCTGGTAGAACGCTAGCAGGCACGCCGTGAAGTAAAGCGCGCGGGTATCCTCATCGCGGTCATCCGCCAGGTTGAGGATCAGGTGCTCCTTGCCGTAGCCATCGGCGTAGAAGAACTTGTAGCTGTAGTCGAACAGGATCGCCTTGGCGTAGGTTTCCTTCACGGCATCGCTGCGCGCCCGCTTCTGCTCGGCAAGGCTGAGGCTCAGCTGCGCCTTTTCGTAGCCTGTGAGGGTGCGCCATTGGCGATCCGGGAAGATCCGTTTGGCCTTCTTTTTCAGCAACTCCTCTTCGGCCTTCTCGACTGTCATGCCCTTGCCGACGGCCTGCGAGAATGTTGCGCTGTATTCGAAGGCGAAGCCCTTGCTGACCAGCTTCTCGCGGCGGGCGAGCCACGCGCCTGCGCCGCTGCTGGTGCCGCGATGGCCTTCATCGACCAGCACGAGATTGTCGCCCTCGAAGGCGTCCACGGCGACCGTTTTGTCGCCGCCCTCGTCCCCGAGCTTGTTGACGTCGATCACCTCGATCGTGCCGGGGAAGTCCGGCGCGCGGTTCTTGTCGAACAGGCGGTGGAACGAGAAGCCGGAGAGCGACAGCTCCTCAAGGTGCTGGCGGGACAGGCCCTCATTTGGGGTGAGGATGATGATCTTGTCGGGATAAGCGCCCGAGCCGACGCCCGCATTCCCGCCACGGTAATAGTGCAGATACTGACGGATATTGACGTGGAGCAGCAGCGTCTTGCCGCTGCCGGTCGCGCTCCAATAGGCGATCTTGTTGAGGTCGTCTGCGGTGTAGGGGCGGAATGGTTCGGCCCCCTCTTCCACCAGGTAAGCCTTCAGCTCGTCGTTCAAGCCATTGAGAAGATCCTGCCGACGGTTGAAATACCAGTCGAGGTAGATCTCGCTGAACAGCAGGCTGAGGTACTGAAAGTACTTCATCGTCAGCACCGCGCCCTCGGCGACGTTTCGCTTTTCGGTGATAGCCTTCCAGTGCCCGACGATATTCAGGTCATAGCGGCGCAGCTCGGCATTGCTGATGCGGTCGTACTCGAACAGGTCACGCACCAGTTCGTGGAAGAACCGCGTCTGCCCATCATCGTCCAGCCCCTCGTGCCGGTCGGCGCCCAGGCGCTCCTTGAGAACAGCGAGGCTCTTCCCCCGGAAGTGGGAGAGCATCCAGCGATTGAGCACCAGCTCCTGATGGAAGCTGCGACGTCTTTGCGGTGTGCGCGCCATCAGGCATCCGCCACATCGAACATGCGGGCAAGGAACTCCGGCTCGATCTGCCGAATGTTCAGTTCCTTCTCCGCGCCGCCATCGGCCTCACTGGCCTGCAGCTTCGTGGGTAGGTTGTGATCGCCGTTGACGTAGACCACGTCATACTCTTTGTCGCCCGGGTTGATGGCGAGGCGCCCGCACAGCTTGGTCAGCCCATCGTAATCGACCTTCTCGCAATCGCGCCACAGGATAAGGGTGCGCTTGCCATCAGGCAGCGTGCCTTCAACCGTGGCGAAGCCGCGCGCGAGCTGGATGTCGATCGTCTTGACCGTGAGCCCGATCAGGTAATTGAACGTCTCCACCAGGTCGACCTTGGTGCGCCGGGTCGCACCGGCGCTGTCGACCGCGATGTCCAGTTCGTAGTCGAACGGCTTGGCGAAATCCTCGACCGAGAGCAGCGATGCACGGGCTTCCACATCGAGCATGTAGCGCATCACATATTCATCGCGCGCACCCGGCCCCATCCGTTCGAGCAGGCCTTGCTGTCCGGGGTCACGCCTTAGCGTCAGGTTGTTAAGGGCGTCCTCGTAGCTTTCGATCTTTAACACCTTGAAGGCGTGGCTGATCCCAGCATTGGTCGTGGGTTGGCCAGCCTTCCAATCCGAAGAGTAAACGGCCTTCTGAATTCTCGGCTTTAGCACGCCATCGAAATATTCCCCTTGGTCAACAAGAACGTATCGACGACTTCCAGAATCATGACGGTTGAGGGAAATGGTCGCGTGTCCAGTTGTTCCGGACCCAGCAAAGTAATCGATGACCAGCGAGTCGGGTTCGGTTAGGCCAGAGACCCGCAAACAATCCTCAACGGCAAAAGGGGACTTGGCGAATGAGAAGACGGCAGAATCGCCAAACATAGCTGTAAGAGTAGCGCTACCATACTCCCGAGCCGCATATGTGTTCTTGTCCCACCAGGATCTGGGGAGAACACCCTCATTGGGTGTATGACGACGGAAAACCGCTAGCTGCCCAGTCCGGTCACGGCGAGCTTCAAGATCCGCCATGTTCTCCTGGGCGGACGTGTGGTTTAAGCTCCAGATCCGTTCTCGTCCTTTGTCGTCAAAAGGCAAAACTTCGACCTCCCCATCCTTCGGGAGGTCTAGCACTTTCCATTCGCGCTCGACGGGGAGCCATTCCAGCTGCGGAATCCGAATAGTTAAAGATGCTTCGTCAACATAGATCGGATAGTACTGCTTCGGCCTAGCCACACGATATGTTACGGCACCCCCGTCCTTTCGGAAATTGCGCCAATCAACATGCTTCCCATCTTCGATTGTAAAGCGGTCAAGTTGCTTCTCCGACCGAGGCAGCCTCTCAAGCTTTGCTTCGTCCGAGTTGCCGTAAAAAAGTGCGTACTCGTGGCAAACAGAGATCCCTGAAACCGTCGACCGACCCGATGGATTATTGCGGATCATGACGCTGCCGATCTGCAAGTCAGGTCCAAACGTTTGGTCGAGTAAGTAAGCTAACTCATGGACTTGATAATCATCGATTGTAATACAAAAGACACCGTCGGGCTCCAAAAGCCCCTTGGATGCGTCGATCCGTGATGACATCAGCGTCATCCAAGATGAATTGCGCAATTCATTCTTGTAAGCAATCGGTCCGGCATCGGTATTATATGGCGGATCAACATAGATCGCAGTAGCAGATGATCGATAGCGATTTTCCAACAGTCGCAGAGCTTGGAAATTGTCGCCATGGACGAGCAGACCATCCACGCTGGCATCTAGATCGGGAATAGCCTTGAGCAGATCGGCGCGGAAATTAGCGTCAAACAGCGCCGTATCCATCATCAGATAGGGCTGGGCATTAAGGTCAGCAGCGGTGCCGGGTGCGGAGCTGTCGCGCATGCCCAGATCGTGCCACTGCGCCCATTGTGCGGGGTTGGCTGCGATCCGATCATAGAGGGCCTCGGGCACCCGATCGAGCGTGACGCAGTAATGCGCGGCCACGACAAACTTCTTCTTCAGCCACAGCTTCTTCTGGAAATCCTCGATGCTGGCGAGGAAGGTGATCAGATCCTGTGCAATAGCGCGCAGGCACTGGATCATCCGCAGGTTGGCTTCGATCGCAGCGAAGCTCTTGGCGTCCTGCACATCGTCGAGGTTCATCACCTCGTTCTTGATGTAGAAATCGAGCTCGCGGCGCAGGAACGTGCCGAGGTCCTTGTGGATGAAATAGTCGGCCGTGTTCTTCTGGGTATAGGTCGTCAGGTGCTTTTCCAGAACGGTGCGCTGCGGGTTCTTGTCCGTCGGCGCGCGGGTGGTCAGGTCAAGCCAATTCGCCTTGACCGTCTCATCAGCCAGCACGGCCTGCACCGCGGCATCGACCAAACTTTCCTGCTTTGTCTTGGCCGGGAACGCCCGGTATTCGAACCGGATAACGAGATCGCCGTCTTCCTCGGCAATGGGGACGATCTCTTCCTCGTAAGGCTCGCCCTCATCATCGACGCGGGTGACGGTGCGCGCCTCGGCCAACGCGAAGCGGCGGTCCTTGTCGTTGTCCTTACGATTGTCCTTGGCGGTGTCCGCAGCGATCAGAAGGAACCGAACAGCGCGCCCATCGGACAGCTTAAAGCCGTAATTGCTGAACGCCTCGCCGGACTTGGTGTAGTACTGGTCCTTGTTTGCCCAGTGCAGCACCACCTCTTCCCCAGCATAGGGGATGGCATAGGTGTCCCCCTTGTACCGGCGCTGGCTGATGAAATCGCCCTTGTCGTAGTAGCGCGAGAAGAACGCCAGCAGGTGCGAGAAGACGGCGTTCTCGTGATCGGATGCGCCGGATGAGGCGTTTGCAATCGCCGCGCGCAGTTCCTTGACCTTGGGTGCAGACTCTGGGTCGACGCCGGCAGAGGTCAGGGCCTTGATCGTTTCATCGAGTTCGCGCTGCTGCGCTTCCATGTTGGCCGCAGAGCCTGTGGCCAGCGCCGCCTCCACCTGCTCCCGCAGCCGCTTGGTCAGGTATTCGTTGATCTCGTCCGCGCGGGCATTGAGGATGCGGTAGACGCCGAAATCCAGCTCCGGCCGGTCAATCTGGAAAATCTCGCGCAGCTTGGTGACGAGTTCGTCGAATTTGCTCACATTCGCTCCTTGGGGGACGCTGGCAGCCCTGGCTCGGACGGTGCCCTTGGTCGTCGACGCTTAGCTACAGTGTCGACCGCATTCTGCAACCGTTCGAGGTCGCCGTCCGGTATGGTATGACGGTGAAGCACAAGCACATCAATCACTTCGTCAATCAGTTCTGAGAGCGAGAATTCTTCATTCCGAATGGATATGTGCCCGGCCTCACTTTGAATCCGCCGGGGCCAGAAGCTGGCAGTCTCGATCGCAGACCAATCAAAATCTGGCGAGCGATCCTTATCGCGCGAGAGCTTTCCGCTTTGATTTACCCGGATTGGGAACTGCGTAGCGACACGTCGTGCAATGACGAACCGGACTTCCCTGTCCGTCACGAGCTCGAGCAGTTGTTGAACCTGCGTCACGTCACCATGTCTCGCAAAGTGTTGCAGAGCTGCGCGCATGGCGTCCTCATAGGCCTTGCGATAATTCGGATCTCGCGGATACCACCCAAGGTCTAACGGTTTGGTTGGCATAGGACGAGGACTCTCAGACAACAGACCAACGGATGGTGAAAAGCGTTGCGGACTGCGTGCGCTGAGCCATACGCCTTTGCAGCGCATCGATCATGCTGTCCCGACGTTCGGAAATTTCGTCTTCAACGTCAAAGATTTCCTGCCGCTGCTTGCGCTGCTTCCGTTCCAATTCCTGCAGCTTCCTCTGCGCCTCGTGCTCCTCCTCGACCGTGGCGGCATTGCGGGCCTGGCGCCGCATCGCCTTGATTTGCTCCTTGGTATCCTTGAGCGCCCGTTCGGCTGCGAAGATCTTGTCTTCTGCCCACTGCTCCAACTTTTCGCGCGCGTGTGCAAAATGCTTGCCGCTAGCCTCGGCAGCCTGATTGAGCGTGGCTTTTTCAAGGCGGTCTGCGCCAGCCTGAAGCCGGGCGGCGATGCCATCCGGCACCGAGATCGGACGCACCACGGTCGCGCCGATGGAAAACATCTTGTCGCAGACCTCGGCCTCGAGCGAGCGCCCATCATCGTCCATGCCCGAGAGGAGGAGATGTTCCTCGTCCTCGAAGGCAGAAATGGTCAGCCGACGCAGGGTCAGCCACCCGCTGCTCCCCCGCAATTCCTCCATAACCGCATTGCGAACCGGATGACCGCTGACGTCGAAGTGCAGTTCGGCGGTGGGTGTTGGAAGCGCCTTCGCCGCATCGAGCACATGCTCACCCAACGGATGGGAGAGCCGGTACAAGAAGTTCCCGTGGGAGTTCGCCTCCAAACCGTCTTCGCGCAGCTTGGAAATCAGGTGGTATCGGCCTCGGGGGATTTCGGGTGCTGGTGGCTGGCGCAAATCGAAGGTCAGGCTGGCTGGGTCGAACTGCGCTGCCGCGTCGAGGATATGGCGAGTGACGTCCCAGAATTTGCTGCTGATCCGGTCAAGCTGGGCCTTGGTCTCGTTCAGACGCAGCCTCAGCCGGGCGTGAACATCTTCATCAAAATGCTCCAGCAGCGTGGCGCGGGTTTCGTCCATGCGGGACGCGATTTGCTCCTCAAGCTCGGCCTGCAAGGCATCAAAGGCCGACTTGATCTCGTCCTCGGTCCGGCACTTCTCGTAGATCGCCAGGATCCGGCGCTCAAAATCGACACCTGACTCGATCGCGCCGAGCACCTCGTCCGACGCGCCGAACACGCCATCGAACAGCTTGAACTTGTCGCGGAGCAATTCATGCACCCGCATATCAACCGCGTTGCGCTCGTTGAGAAAGTTTATGACGATGACGTCGTGGGTCTGGCCATAGCGGTGACAACGTCCGATTCGCTGCTCGATCCGCTGCGGATTCCAAGGTAGATCGTAGTTGATGACCATCGAGCAGAACTGGAGGTTGACGCCCTCGGCCGCCGCCTCGGTAGCGATCATGATGTCGGCATGGTCGCGGAAATAGTCAATCAAGGCGCTGCGCATGTCGATCGCACGAGACCCGGTGGAGCGGCCGCTATCGGCATTTTCGGCGATCCAGCGCTCGTAGATCGCTTGATTGTCCTCGCCAGCATTGGTGCCGCTGAAGCTGACGACCTTCCCTCGGTGGCCGTTTTCTTCGAGGAACCGTTTGAGATAATCCTGGGTCCGACGAGACTCGGTGAAGATCAGCGCTTTGCGCTTGGCGCCCATTTCAGCCTGCTTGGCGAACCCGATCTCCAACGCCTTCTGGAGCGCAAAAGTCTTGCTGTCGGTTTGGATCGCCTTCGCCCGGTCAACCAGAGCGGCAATCTCCTCGGTTTCCTTGCGCAACTTGATCGGTTGGATGACCATCTCTTGATCTTCCCGGTCGCTCTCCGCTTCCCATTCCTCGAGCAACTCAGGCTCGAACTCCTCATCTTCGAGAAGGGCCTCGATCAGGTCGCTGCCTGAATCGGACTCGCTTTTGCGGAGGTCCTCGAGCCGAGATTTCATGGTCGAGAGGGTCCCGGCAATTGCGACCGACGATGACGCGAGCAACTTTCGCATCACCAGCACCGTGAGATGCCTTTGCCGATCCGGCACCGAATACGTCCCCTCTTCCTCAAGGAATTTCGTGACCAGATCGTAGAGCTCCTGCTCGGCATCAGTGGGATAGAATGGCTGGGTCAGGGCATGCCTTGCCGTGTAGCGAACGTACTCCATGACCTGTCGGCGCAAGGTTCGCTTGCAGAATTCGGTCAGGCGGCCACGCAGTTCCGCGATGCTGCCGCCCGCGTTCATGTACTTCGCGCGAAAGGCATATTGGTCGCCAAACAGTTCCTCATCGATCAACGTCGACAGGCCATAAAGTTCAAGCAAGCTGTTCTGCAGCGGAGTGGCCGTCAGCAGAAGCTTCTTGCGACCTTCGGTTGCCCACCGGATAGCCTGCCCAAGCCGATTGCTCTGCCTGTAGGCGTTCCGCAATTTGTGTGCCTCGTCGATCACCACGAGGTCCCATGCGATCGCACGTACCTCGTCCTGCAGCCTCGCCGCGTAATGATAGGACGTGATCAGCACAGCGTTCTGCTCAAGAGGCCAAGCATGACCTTCCCGGCGAAGCTCGCGGTAGGTTTTTGCGTCCAGAACGAACGCTGGGAGGTTGAACTTCTCTTGAAGCTCATTCGCCCATTGCTGGCGAATGGCGGCGGGGCAGACGATGATCAGGCGTCGCTTGCGCTCCGCCCACTTCTGGCAGAGAACGATCCCCGCCTCGATGGTTTTGCCTAAACCTACCTCATCAGCAAGAATGACACCCTGAGACAAAGGCGATTGCAGTGCAAAGGTTGCGGCTTCGATTTGGTGCGGGTTGAGGTCGACCGATGCGTCGAACAACGACATCGATAGATTATCCTCAGCACCGGAGGGCGCCTGGCGGGTCACCTGGTACGAAAAAAGTCGGGCGTGGTAATCGGTAATCCGCATCCGCCTTGGGTAGCATGGACTATAAATCAGACCAGCCCCCGAAACTAATCAACCGTAAGAAGGCCTTCGTACCGCAGCCTTTTCGGCGCCTAATCTCGATAGTCAGCGAAAGGATCCCGTGCCCTACACTCCGGATGAGATTGACCAGCTTTTTGCCGAGCGCTTGGAATGGAGGGATCGGTGTCGCGATCTGACTGCGACTACCATTACCCGCCCGTATAGCAGTCAACGTGCCAGAGAGTTCGGCTTGCATGGCCTGAGCAGACGTCTCAACATGCTCGATCACTGCATTGACCGTGTTTTCGAATCCATCCCACCGGACGAAGCATACCCATCACGCGTATCGCTCATGGACTCTACGGCATTCATTCAGACTTTCGTAATTAACGTGTACGGCGCGATCGAAAACTTGGCACACATCTGGTGCGCCGAGTGCGATGTCAGAGACAAGCACAAGCGCTCGCTCGCCCCGAAGCGGATTGGACTAAGGCCGGAAAATGAGATTGTCTGGAATTCTTTACCCGCGGACCTTCAGGCCTACCTTGCAGAGCATCAACAATGGTTTTCTTATCTTGAGAACTATAGGCATGCGCTTGCACACCGCATTCCACTATATATTCCGCCACGGCAACTTGGGAGCACCGACCAACACGACTTCGCTGCTATCGAAGCTCAACGCAGCGCAGCCGCTGCAGAAGGCGACTGGATCCGTTTCGATGAACTAGGAGGCGTGCAAGACCGGCTTGGCTCCTTCGAACCGCAGATAATGCATTCCTATGGCGAAGCCGCGCAGCCGGTGCGCTTTCATGCCCAGCTCATCTGCGACATAGCCACGGTGGTGGAGATAGGCGAGCGCCTTTTCCGGCAGATCGATACCCTTCGCTGATAGCAGACGCCAATGCCGCGTATCCCAGAAGCCTGTTCCGCGAGACTGTCTTAGCCAGGCTAAAATCCTATTTTCGTGGCAATTGTTGCGCCTAACGTGACAGCCAGTTTGGGAGGCATCATGCTGAGAATTCTGATCGTCACCTGCGTCTGGCTCGACATTGCCAGGGACTATCGCCACCTCAAGACACTAGACGTGCTCATCGACCTCATCCGCGATGGCAGGGTCGAACTAGTCGTGCCTCAACAGACGCTGGACGAGTTCAAACGGAACAAGGGGCGCATCGTCAAGGAGACCAGCCAAGGCATCAGCGCGGTTTTCAAGCGGGTCAGTGATACGATCCGCGAACATGGAGAAGTGGAAGGCCGTGACACCTTGCTTCAGCGGTTAGGCGATATGGATTACCGCATTGGCAAACAGGGAGAATATGCCAATCTCAACATCGATCGCATTGAGAAGCTGCTGGCCAACGGAGCAATCGTTCAGACTTCGGACGACGTGAAAATAAGGGCGGCGCAGCGCGCAATCGATAAGGTCTGCCCGTTTCACAAAAACAAGAACAGCATCGCGGATGCGGTGTTGTTGGAAATCTACCACGACATGCTGATTGGCAAGGACGACGAGGAGCACCTCGCCTTCGTGACCCACAACAAGCACGACTTCTCGAACATGAGCGCCGATGAGCGAGCGCCGCATCCCGATATCGCAGAGTTATTTGCGGCAGAGGGTTCCACATATGCCCTCGCCCTCGGGGAGGTGCTAAACGCTTACGCTCCCGACTGGATGGAAGAATTGAAGTGGGAGTTTGAGTATGAGGAAAAGCCCCGCAGTTTGAGCGAGATATTGGAGGCGGAACACCTGCTTTTCCGTCAGGTCTGGTACAACCGCCATCTCAATCTAATGTGTCGCGTCGAGAGTGGCGAGATCGAGATCGAGATCGTGGACGAGTTGGACAAGACTGAGAAGGGTAATTACCGACAGGATCAAATTACGCGCAGCACTCTGGCGGCCGCCTTGGCCGCCGGCGAGCGGACGAGGAACGAGATTGGCGAAGACAACCTCGGGCCTTGGGACGATTTCGAATGGGGAATGCTCAACGGCAAGCTGAGTGCATTGCGCTGGGTCACTGGCAGCGAATGGGACTTCCTGGATACCTAGGAGCATATCAGACGATTTTGTCAAGCAAGCCTAACGCTGCCACGCTGAGGGCATCACGGAATATGACGATCAGATCAGCATCGAGTTCGAAAACATTCACGAAAACCCGTTGAGTACTGTGATCATCAAAGACGCCATGCTTCGAGTGCAGCGGGTGATCTGCTATAATGAACAACGACCAGGCCCGTTGCCGAAGGCTTCTCACCGTTCCCATGAAAGGAGGCGGGCGAGCCGCCCTTTCATTTCACGTGAGCCTGTTGATATCCTCAAGGTTTGCACGTATATCCGCTCCGTGAGAATGGAGCCAAAGAAATGCAGGTTGCGCAATGGGGAAACAGTCTGGCGATCCGCTT
>VFQO010007453.1_pt1 | contig 11172 bp, 9 predicted proteins | sample 3512331 | NCBI WGS metagenome assembly VFQO01 (sample SAMN10412371, study PRJNA504923) | tailings metagenome | isolation source: Replicate 3 from Balatoc abandoned mine | place: Philippines: Itogon, Benguet | collected 2017-08-28 | reverse complement strand
TACCTCCCGTCTCAAACAACCTTCTCTAAGCACCATTTTCTTTTTAGGCGTAGTACTTAGTATGAGTCCTTTTGCCAAAATCCAAGTAGTGCCCCAAGCGGCAGTGATTGGTGCTTTTGCGATGATAAGCTTATGGAACAATCGGCAGTTTTGGCAATATTTTTTATACCTAATAGCCGGAAGTTTATCATTTCTTGGTGTTATTCTTTTAGCTACAGCCTCTTTTGGTGTACTCGACGACTTTTGGGATTATTATATTTTGGGAAATCTCATTTATGCCGGTGGGAGTTCGCTCATTGACGCTATTGCACGTTTACCTTTTTTTATTGCAAAAAGTACTTCATTTTTACTCTTTCTCGCCAGTATCTCACTTTGTGTTATTTTAGTAGGACTGCAACATACGACAAAGCCTTTCAAAATGACTTGGCTTGAAGCATTCGTATGCGCTTGGCTGCTAGCAGCTCTTTTTGCGGCTACCAAATCTGGCAATGATTTTGTTCATTATCTCAACTTTTGCATTTATCCTTTTGCGCTTTTAGGAGCTATTTTAATAGCACACTATACCCTCAAGACACCTCTCAAACTTGTGACGGCGGCGGCCTTATCCCTTTTACCTTTCTTGGGTGCTTTTGCATATCCTGCCCTTAGGCATTTACCACTCAATGCTTATGTATCAGGCCCTAGCCACCAAGTCCCGAAAAGCGAGGTATCGAAATTGATTTTAAAATATGCCCATTCAGGAGAAAGACTAGTAATATGGGGCTGGATGTGTCGCTACCATGTAGAAACCCAAATGCCCCAAGGCACTGCCGAAAATCATTCCGAAAGGTGTATTTATCCTCATCCTCTGCGCCAAAAATATTATGAGCGCTTTTTGAGTGATTTGCAAAAAAATCAACCCAAGGTATTTGTAGATGCGGTAGGTCCGAATAGCCTCTGGCTCAACGACCCCGCTACTCAATCCTACGAAAAGTTTCCTGAACTGAAAGCTTTCATTTCTCAGCATTATCATTTTGTAGGTGAAGTAGAACATACCCGAGTATATATCCGAAATACCAAAAAATAAGTTTTAGACGCGGAAACACCTCTCAAAACTGTCAACTTTAATGAAGTTAATTTAATTTTGAATCTTTAGAATATCATCATAATGACACGTCAGCAATTCCTTGACTCTTTGGTATGCCCCAAAACGGGACAAAATTTAGAAGTTGCCGAAAATGGCCTTTCTCTTACTGCTCCCGACGGCACTGTATATCCGGTATTGGATTCGGGTATTGTAGATATGGTATATCCGCGCGAATTGTTTGAAGACGACGCCCGCGAGCAATATCTATACGACCAAGCATATCAGCGCTATGACCGAGGAGTATCGTGGGTATTTGAGACCTTAAATCACTCCGACGAAGCAGCGACTCGTCAGTTTATGATTGGTCTAATGGAGCTTAAACCAGGTCAAACGGTATTGGAAGTAGGAGCGGGCACTGGCAAAGATTCAGCACTGATTATTGACCAAATTAGCCCAGGAGGTACCGCTGTTTTGTCAGATTTATCTCATAACATGCTAAAACTAGCCACCCAAAAGCTCCAGCCCAAAGAAGTAGATACTCATTTCTTTTTAGGAAATGGCTCTTATCTCCCTTTTGCAGATGGCACCTTCGATGCCGTGTTTCATTTTGGGGGTATCAACACTTTCTCTGAACGTAAAAAAGCTTTTGCAGAACTTACTCGCGTTGTGAAAGTGGGAGGCAAAGTAGTAATTGGCGACGAAAGTATGGCGCCTTGGCTACGCAACAACCCCACCTATGAGATTTTATGGAAAGCCAATCCGCTATTTAGAGCCGAAGTACCTTTTGAAGACCTACCCAATACGGTCGAGAATTTTAAACTTCACTATATTTTCGGAAACTGCTTTTATGTAATGGAATATACCGTGGCGGCCAAAGCTCCCGAAATCGACGTAGAGTTGCCTATTCCAGGCAAGGACTTTGTGGACAATTGGCGCATTCGTGCCGAAAAAAGCAACTAAACTGCTTCGGTAAATCAAACAACAAAAGCTTATCTGAAATTTTGATTTTATATGTGGCAAAAAAAAGGAGTAATATATAAACCTGACGGTACAATGGCTCATAGCCGTACTCACGCGCAGGTACCGTTTGCGTACAAACACGAAAATTTTTTACGGATATACTTTTCTTCGCGCGATGACAATGGACAATCCCGTCCTACTTTTATTGACGTAGATTACGACGATCCTACCAAAATCATTTACATTCATGACCGCCCTATTTTAGAACTAGGTGGCCCCGGTGAATATGACGAAACTGGCGCGATGCCTGCGTGGTTTGTAGACATGCCCAATGGCGATATTTGGCTTTACTATACAGGTTGGAATCGTACCCATAATTCATACCGCTTGTCGATGGGGCTATCGGTAAGTCATGATGGAGGTATTACTTTCAAAAAGATGTTTACGGGTCCAATCATGGACCGTAGTATTCAGAATCCTATTTGGGCAGCACAGCCCTCTGTGATACGCGAAGATGACGGCACTTGGCGTATGTGGTATATCTCCGGCCACAAATGCGAGTATATTCATGGCTATCCTGAGCCTTATTACCGTGCGCAATCTGCCACTTCACAAGACGGAATTCACTGGAACATCAGCGACATCCCAACTTTAGATTTTGATGATTTTTTGCACGCTGTGGGGCGTCCTAGCGTTTTTAAAGAAGACGGTATTTATAAAATGTATTACTCATATCGCCACACGCGCGACTATCGTACAGACCGCAATCAAAGCTACCGATTAGGATACGCCGAATCATTAGATGGCGAAACTTGGGAACGAAAAGACCATTTGGTAGGTATTGAGAAGTCAGAAAACCCAGAAGACTTTGATTATCAAATGATTGACTATGCCAATTATTATACCCACAATGGCAAAAAGTACTTACTTTACAATGGCAATGGTTTTGGAGCGGCAGGATTTGGGTATGCGATTTGGGAAGATTAAAGATTTGGAGCATTTATTGCAGATTTGATTATTGAATTTTGACTAATGTCATTCTTTCAAAGGAGTTTGTGAGATAAAATTGGGGGTTGTTAAACCAAAAAATCCAAGTAAGATGTCAACATTAAAAGAACAATTCCGCAGAGAGGGATTTCTCCTCCTTCGTAATTTTTTAGATAAAAGTGTGGTAGAAAATATCTACCGCGAGGCACGGGAGATATTTGCCATCCAGATAAAAAGGGTTATAGGGCGCACGGTAGATATCAACAACCGTGATGAGTTTGAAAATGCAATGTTCGAGTTTTTTGAAAAAGACTTCATAGCATTTCGTAACACCGGCATCACCGTACAGCATAGCCTTTCGCTTCACCGCTTTGCTACCGATGAGAAAATCGTCAATTTACTGAAAGAAATAGGAATTGAGCTCCCCGTCATTGGGGCGCGCCCTGCCATGCAGTTCAATAGCCGTTTTCTCTCAAAAGATGGCAGTAAACACTGGAAATTGGATGCGCATCAAGATTGGCGTACCGGACAAGGTTCCTTGGATAGCACTGTTATTTGGTTTCCAATGGTAAATGCGGGCGCTGATTTGGGAGCTTTACAGGTGATTCCGCAAAGTCATAAATCTGGACTTTTGGCGGCAAGTACTTCTGGCTATCAGGGAGGAATCACGGAAGTACTGAAAGACGAAGATTTCGTCCAAACAGAGTTTGAAGTAGGTGATTTACTTATTTTTTCGGCCTTCTTGGTACATCAGTCTGGTAACAATATCACCCGTAACATCCGCTGGTCGGTGCAACTTAGATACAACAACCTCGCTGAACCTACTTTTATTGAAAGAGGGTATCCGATGGCTTATATTTATAAACCAGAGACAGAGCTGGTTACTCCTGATTTTCCCACAGTAGAGCAATTAGAAACCGTTTTTGCGGCTCCAACGCCAATAGCATAATGAAAGTAAGCGTCGTCATTCTTACGTACAATCAAAAAAACTTTATCGGCAAGGCCATCGAAAGCGCCCTTGCCCAAGAAACTAATTTCGATTTCGAAATATTAGTGGGTGATGATTGCTCCACAGATGGCGCGCAAGAAGTGATTCAAAGCTATCAGAATCAGTATCCTGATAAAGTAAAGGCTATTTTGCATTCCAAAAATTTGGGGCAAAATGGCCTTTTCAATACCATCGAGACCCTCAAATTGGCGAAAGGAGCCTACATTGCGCCAATGGACGGAGACGATTACTGGACTTCGCCCCACAAATTACAAATCCAAGTAGATTTCATGGAAGCCAATCCGAGCTTCTCGGCCTGCTTTCACAATGCCCTCATTACTTATGAAGATGGTACGCCATCTCATGAGCTCAATAGCCCAGACCAAAAAACAATCATTAGTGTTGAAGATTTGGTAGGCGAAGACGAAATTTGGTTCATGGCTACCTCAGCCGTTATGTTCAAAAACGGCCTAATGTATTATCCTGAATGGTTTTTACAATCTACTAGCGGTGACATACCCCGATACGTCATCCTAGCCAAACAAGGGCCTATTGGGTATGTTTCGGGAGTAATGTCGGTATATCGAAAAAATCGCGGTGGAGCGAGCTTTAGAGATCATTATAGAGATGCTCGTTTTCTTTACAATCGTATCAAAATGTACGAGGGTATCAACAAAGAACTAGGTCAGCAATATGATGATTTATTAAAAAGAAATATTGCTCGATATTATAAAATGCTGCTCGAAGCTCGTCAATATCAAAAAAGTTATTTTAGAAGGGCTCGCTTAGCCATAAAATACCTTGAATTGGGGAAACCTGACCGCGAAACCACCAGAGAAGTAGTGAGAGATTATATCATACCCAAATGGATGATGCAAGTTTATAGTTTCTTTGCCCTTCTTCCTCACCGTCTGAAAGAATCATCCCGATGAAAGTAAGCGTCTGTGTCCCGACTTTCAATCATGAAAAATATATTCGAGAGATGCTTGAAGGCGCCCTCAAGCAAAAAACCGATTTCCTGTTTGAAATTGTGATTGGCGACGATGGTTCTACTGATACGGCTCCCGCTATCATACAAGACTATACACAACGATTCCCTGACCTCATCAGAGCTTATTTACATCCTCAAAACTTAGGGCCGTCATTTCCTAAAGAGTTTGCAGGACGTAACAATGTTCTTTTTTTGTTAAAGGCTTGCAAAGGAGAGTATGTGGCTCTGTGTGAAGGAGATGATTACTGGACTGACCCTTATAAACTCCAAAAACAGGTTGATTTTTTAGAGTCAAATCCTGATTTTGCGATTTGCCACCACAACTTGAGCGTTATTTATGAAGATGGCTCACCAAGTCATTTTTTCAATCAGCCAGACCAAAAAGCCATATCAACTATTGAAGATTTGTTGGAAGACCGTTGGTTTGTAGGAACGGCTAGTTTAATGTATCGCAATTTTTTCAAAACACAAGATTTTGCCGAATGGCATCACCGAGCCGCTGCGGGTGATTGGGCTTTGGTAATCCAACTCGCCGCCCAAGGTAAAATCGGATATCTCAACGAAGCGATGGGAATTTATCGAAAACATCGCGCTGGATTGAGCAATATTCACGCGACTTCCAATTTGGATTTTCTTCGTAATCGCCGCCAAATGTTTGCAGATGTGAATGAGTGGCTAGATTTTAAATACAACGACGTTGCTCAAAAAACCATTGAGAAATACGACCATTTGATTCAAGAAATTGGAAATTAGGGCAAAATAAAAGAGTTTTGCACCCACAAGAGTCGTCACAATACCAAGGCTCCCAGTTGCCTCTCACTCATTCATGATGTAGATAAATGAAATTAAGTGTTGTTATTCCTGCCTACAACGAACAAGATTCTCTGCCCCAAACCTTGCAGACGCTCTATGCTTCTTTGTCCAAACATAATATTCCCCACGAAATTTGGGTTACAAACGACAACTCCAAAGACAATACCCTCGACGTTTTAAATAATCTATCAAAAGAAATACCCACCTTGGTGTATGAAACCAACCTTGGCCCCAATGGGTTTGGATATGCGGTACGTTATGGATTGGAGCGTTTTTCGGGTGATTGCGTAGCCGTCTTTATGGCCGACCTTTCCGATGATCCAGAAGATTTAGTAAAGTTTTATAACAAAATGGTGGAGGGAAATTATGATGCCGTATTTGGAAGTCGCTGGGGTAAAGGAGGAAAAGTGTATGACTATCCTACCGTAAAAAAGGTAGTGAACCGTCTCGCCAACTTTATCATTCGGATGGTAATGGGAATCAAATACAACGACACCACCAACGCCTTCAAGCTCTATAAACGTGAGACAATGGAAGGACTCAAGCCTTTTCTTTCACCTCATTTCAACCTGACCGTAGAGCTTCCCCTCAAAACCATCGTGAGAGGATACTCATACGCGGTGGTCCCAAACAGCTGGACCAACCGTAAATTCGGCGAATCTAAATTAAAAATCAAAGAAATGGGTAGTCGCTATTTCTTTATTTTGATGTATTGCTTTATTGAGAAGTTCTTCTCCCGTGGCGATTATCGCAAAAAAAGCTAGTTGGTCTCAACTCTTATCGTTGCACCTCCATTTTCTGACACTATACCCGTACCACAAGTATTGTTTACGGAAGTCACTTTGTATTCAGTAGTTGTACGGGGATTGACAGTAAGCTGATAAGGATTAATAAAAGTCCCAGTCACTGCTGAGCCATCAGACAACGTAAAAGACCAAGGGGGAAGGCCATTTTTAAAAGAAACTTTTAGACGCGCAGCACCTCCTGGACGAATCACCGCCCCTCCAGTCACGATTGCTTGCGCCGCATTTGGCATCATTACGTTGATAGTAGTAGGTGTCCCTTCCACAAAGGGGTCGGTAGATATTACCCGTATTTGTTGGGTAGTAAGGGTATCTTTCAAAAAAGGTGGAAGAATTTTTGCTCTCAACGAACTTGTGCCGCCTATGGTTTGCATATTGATCCACTTGCCACTTGTATCGGTCATTTGGACAATAAATTTATTGGCGTTGTTGAAACGCCCTGTAGTCGTAAAAGGCACCGAAATCTCCGTTCCTGAGCAGATGGTCTTATCGGCAAGATTACCAGTGGTAACCGTAGACGGGGGAATCTTCACTTTTACAAGCGCACTTCCTGAAAAATTGCCTACGCCACAAAAACCACCCGCCGAAGAAATACTATAAGAGGTAGGATTATAGGGTGATACTTTAATCGGATAAGGAGTAGAACGAATATCATTTTGGTAAGTACCATCCGAAAGCAATACAAACCACGGCCCTCCTCCTTCAAAATCAAGGGTAAGTTCGGTAGATTCGCCTTCTCCCACCTGTAGCGTATCCCTGCGTAGTCGCGCTGTAGCAGGTGCTGAAATAGCCACATCGACGGTATCGCTCGAAATAGTAGGAAACGTAGAAACTACCCTAAGTTTATAAAGGCCGGGAGTGAGAGTAGCAGGCACTTGCGTCATAATGGGGCTTTGAGAAGCCAAAGCTGATAAGTTTGAAAAGTTTTCGCCAGTCGAATCACTCAACTGTACCACAAAACCATTCCCTGCATTGAACTTACCGGTAGCATTGAAATTAATTTGAAACGGCGTACTCGTACACACCCGAAATCCCGCCCGAGGTACGGCTTTAAGCGCAATCACGGGCAGCGTATCCTGACTTACCTGTACCACAACTTCTCCTGAGGTAGTACCACTTCCACAAGCATTAGAGACAGAAGTAACTTTAAAGGTACTTGTCTGACTGGGTGCCAATTGAGAGATATAAGGATTGATGAACGAATTGACAACCGTTGTTCCATCTGAAAGCGTAAAAGACCACGGGGCGGCTCCTGTAAGCATTACACGATAGGCCGCTAACTGACCTGGCCCAATTTTAGCAATCGAACTACCGTCATTGAGCTCCATTCGAGCATGTGCAAATGGCAGTACCGTCAATCGCGTAGCCCGACTAATCGTATTTGGATGAGTGGATACAAGCCGAATACCAACAGTGCCTGTGCGGTCGGTAGGTAAAGTAAATCGAATGGGACTTTCGTGGATAGAGTCTAAGACATTTACAAACTTTCCCGCTATGTTGGTCATTTGCAGAATAAACTCATTTTTATCTTCAAATTTCCCTTTGGTTTCAAAAGGAACCAAGATAGTACTTCCGGGGCATATATACATATGCGACAAATCCCCAATTATCACCTCTGAGCTATTGTCTTCTGCCATAGCCCGAAAGGTGGTATCTTTCTGAAGTCCAACGGGCTTGATGGTATCTTGGCGAGATGAAAAATTAAAGTCTGTTATGATCCGACCCGAATCTTTCGGGTTTTTACGAAGAGTATCTTGGGATAAGATGTCTTTGCTATACTTGGCGAGAATGTCCCTTTCTCCCAGCCACCACAACCCTACACTTGTCCAAGTGAAAACAAGGCAACTAACAATGAATTTGTGCATACTTTTTTGAAAATATTAGCACAAAATTAAGATTTAGGGAATTCTTTCAAAAGAAGGGCGCTCAAAATCAAACAAATACTTATTTACCACATTTGACTAAGTAGTCCAAAAATGCCTGATATTTTGCCCTTGTTCTACTCAACCCTTGGTTTGATAGAAACGCAAAGTTCTCCCAAACCAAGGATTATTTTATTATAAATTCCCTACGGCTTGGTGAATACGAGCCGCTTGTTTAGGCTCAAATACCACGCAAGGAAATCCAAAAAGACATTTATTTTTAATCATTTCAGCCACTTCTACCGGCACACTCTCTTCCCAGCCCGGTTCCCCACGCTTGATAAGTTCCAAAACTCGGTCGGTAGAAATACGAAGATTTTCTTCGTTGAAATCACGAATATCTTCGATTTTATCGTTGCAAATCAAATAGCTAAACAACGGCTGTAGATTGGTAGGAAGCTCAAAATTTTGACAGGTAAACATTTTTCCTGCTTTGATAGTGGGATATACAAAAAGCTTCACATTTCGACTAAACAGCGTCGAAAAAGACTCCAAAATACCACCAGGCAAATTTTGATAATAACTTTCTTCAAAAATATACTCCAAGTTGGGGACACCTACTACCAATCCAATCTTAACACGGGTAGTTTTTGCCAAAAACGCTACCAATCGATGGTACTCTTGGTAATTTGAAATCATTACCGTTTGTCCAATCGAACTCAAAATATCTACCCTATCCAAAAAGTCTTTTTCGTTGATATCTTGCTCACCTCCCCTCAGATTTTGGAGCGTAAGCTCGGCCACCATTACTACTTTCTTTTCATCGACGTCAGGCTCAGCCTTGAATTGTTTGAGGCCATTGCGAAGCATGTCTACGTGTACATTGGTAATGGGGCGGAGTCGGCCTCTCAATAGCAAGATGTGTTTTTTGTAAAGTGCTTCTGAAGGCTGTAACACTTGTCCGTCAGGGCCAAACATGGCTACCTCTGTGAAACCATGCTTTACCAAATACAAACTCAGCAGGCGATTGTCGACATGCTTAAAGTCGGGTCCTTGAATCCGAATCATGTCTATCTGAACACGGTCTAGACTTAAATCATCCATCAACGACAAAAGCAATATCTCTGGTGATTTGTAATAATAAAAACAAGCATATATCAAATTAACCCCAATCACCCCCAAGGCTTGCTGCTGCATAATACTATCATTATCAAGCATTTTGATATGAATCACCACGTCATTGTAAGGAGCGCGAGGGGTCAACTGAAACCGCAGACCCAGCCAACCATGCCCTTCGTTGCTTTTCTGATAATTAAGCGCCACTACAGTATTAGCAAAAGCAAAAAACAAACTATCGGCACCTCGTTTTTCAGCCAATCGCTGCTCTACCAAATCGTATTCATGTTGAATCATTTTCATGAGTCGCGACTCCACTACATAGCGGCCACTTGGTTCAGGACCGTAGATTTCGTCACTGAATTTCATGTCATAAGCCGACATGGTTTTGGCAATGGTGCCCGAAGCACCGCCAGCTTTAAAAAAATTGGCGGCGGTATCTTGTCCCGCTCCAATTTCAGCAAAAGAGCCATAAATACGCCTATCAAGATTGATTTTAAGCGCTTTTTGTTTAGTCCCGAGGTTTTTATCGTGTTTGACGCTCATAGGAAAGTAGTTTGTTGGCGCATTCGGATTTTAACTTTTCAAGTTTTTTTATGACAATACCCCGAATGCAACCTGTATTTTCTGCCTTCTACAAAAATACAACAAACTCCCCAATACCCATGCTACTAATTTGGAAGAAGCTACTCTTCTGGCGAGGTAAAATAAGCAATCACAGAGTACATAACCCCTACCAAAGCTACTCTGAAAACCCACTGAATAAGTACGTCGCTTAGCGATTCGATCGTGGCGTGATCGATCTTCACCATCGCCTGCATCGCGCCGAAAACCCGACCCTGCACCACAGGATCGGGATGGCCGAGCGCCTCCATCAGCACCCGCGGCACGATCTGCCATCGCACACCGAAGCGGTCGCGGCACCAGCTGCATGCCATCTCCGCCCCGCCATCGCCGGTCAGTACATCCCAGTAGCGGTCGGTCTCGTCCTGGCTCTCGGTGAACACTTGGAAGGAGACCGCATCGGTGAAGTCATTCGCCGCCTTGCCGTTGAGCGCCATGAAGGGCTGGCCCAGCACCGTGAAATTGACCGTCAGCACATCGCCCGCCTTGCCGCCAGGGTAATCGGTCGGCGCGCGGTCGATGCGGTTGATCGTGCTGTCGGGGAAAAGCCCGCAATAGAGCCTCGCAGCCGCCTCGGCATCGCCTGCGAACCACAGGCAGGTCGCCAGCTTGCCCTCAGCCATTTTGTGCCTCCGCGATCAGCTTGGCATCGATCGCATTGGCCGCGGCATAGGCCGGTCGCTGGGTGATGCGATCGACATAGGCGCGGAAACTCGGGCGTTCCGGGATCGAGCCGAAACGCAGGCCCCACACGAACTGGCTGCCCACATAGGTGTCAGCCATGGTGAAGCGATTGCTGGCGATGAAATCATGGGCCGAGAGCCAGCCATCCAGCGCATCAAGTGCAAGTTCCAGGCTGCCGAAGCCTGCCATGCCCTGCTTGCCCTCGGGCACTTCCCAGCCCATCGCCTTGCCGACCACCGCCTGTTCCAGCGGCCCTGCGGCGAAGAACAGCCAGCGGA
>VFQO010002482.1_pt1 | contig 11192 bp, 19 predicted proteins | sample 3512331 | NCBI WGS metagenome assembly VFQO01 (sample SAMN10412371, study PRJNA504923) | tailings metagenome | isolation source: Replicate 3 from Balatoc abandoned mine | place: Philippines: Itogon, Benguet | collected 2017-08-28 | reverse complement strand
ATTTTTGGACGTTTAATTACCAGTTGAGCCTTCTCTGGTTTGTTGATAATGGCTGTTGGCCAGAAAAGGTATTGAGTAACCGTTCCCTTGGTTTGTAGGCAGCGATTAATTAACCGTGATTGATATAAGCGCTCACATAAGCCCTCAAACTCATTCTTACTTTTAATGCCTGAGGCTTTTTGCAGATCTGCAGCTGTTATCGGCTTGGTTGAGCAAGCGCCAGATATGGCTTTAAGTAGCGATTTTTGAGAATCAATCATGCTGCTGGCGCCATTAGGATGGAAATCTGTGCAGTCTTTGCAATGCTCACGATCTGCTGGCGATTGCTGCTACGGAATGCGAGACGACACTGCAGTAGAGATTTTTGGGCTGCCTTAATGTTTTCATGCGTGATGGGGGTATTGGAATTCAGCCGCTTATTAATGATCGTGAGTGGCAACAAATCTATCTGCAGCTGCAGCTTTTCTTTAATCATTTGCCACGTAAATATCCAGCCTTCGAGTGCCGGCACAATTTCAGTCCAAACGCCTGTGTTATCCCTAAATACAGGTACACCTTGTATAGCATCAATAGATCCATTACTGATTTGATCAAGAATGGTCTGAGGCATGTTAAACACAGTGAATTCATCAAAGGCAGCAGGTAGCGGAACTACACGTTCTTTGTGTATTTTTCCCCTACGTTCATCCCGTTCAAGTTTTCTTCGTAACTGGCGATTCATGCTTGTGCCCCTAGGTGCGGATACCAGCTAAAAGTCAGGATAGATTTAGCAATGCCAATGCATGGGCCAGAAATTTTTCTTAAAAATCTGAAATATATAAATACATGCATAAACCTGCTTCGGTTTGCTAATACAAGGAATAAGAAATGAAATACAAACAACTTATCGACCTGATAATTACGGTCGTTAAATTTGTTGATTTGCTGCTTCAGCTGATTAACTGTAACTAACATTACCGCTTCAACCATTTGCGATGTGCCCACATGCTGGCCACTATTGCGAATGGCCCCGCGAGTAAATAGGCGGCAATTTGCAGCCAGTCTGCTTGTGGCACAGTTTTAAATAGAACCAAGTTACTCACGGCAATTGCAAAGCTGGTTAAAAATGCCGCTTTGTAATGGCCGTTGTTAACATTCAAGCTTTGAAATCCAAGTGCAAATACCAGGATAAAGGTGCTGGCAAAGATGACTGCTGCAGTTATCATAAAATTCGACCTGACCAAAACCATGCATTCGCTAATGAATAGCCGCGCTTGGTAACATAAAAATGGGTTTGTTTTAATCGCTGCATGAGTTTTCCGTGATTGATCCATGCCAAGATGTAGCCAATTAAAAACGTACTTATAACTGTTTTCATTAAAGAGCTCCTATGTAAGCCGGTTCACAAATGGCATATGTAATGAGTACAATGCATGCAATGCCGATGATGGTGCGCAAAGTGTCATAAGCTATCTGGCTGTGTGTCATTTCTTAATCTCACTTTTAGTACTGTCAGTTTTGCCATTTGTAGATATTTATCTTCAATCTTTTGTCCACCTTCGTAAGAGCGGATCACATCATCTAGTGCTGCCAAGAGCGCATCACGCTCCTGTTTTAAAACCGCAATTTGCATTGAAAGTTTTTTCTCTCGCATTTAGGCTGCTTCTGGACTGACGAAAGCGTTCATAATCCGGTAAGCCTCAAGTGAGATCACATTTGATTCTGTTGGCTCTGTGTCTGATTCAGGTTGATCTGGACGATGTACTACGCGCAAGCCAAGTAATTTGGCTTCGTCAATTAATGTTTGAACAGTGCGAATAGGGGTATTTTCTGGAATTTTCTTAATCATTTTAGGCTCCTGTTAAACCAGCCTGCCGTTACACAGCAGGCTGGATGGGTGACAAGTGACTAGAGACTCTTGGTGCAGCGGAAGCCAACATAGTAGTAGTCGATGACAGGCCAGCCGCGGCAGAGACCGAACACGCCTGCGCGGTCGCCCGAGCGCCAGCAGCCGCCTCGGACGAGCGCAGAGCCAGACCAATCTCGACCGCCATCTGGACGCCATCCCATGCCTTTTTCTAAACTGGGATAGGGTGCTGTAGTGAGTGATGGGTTGGAGTCATCAAAGCGTTTATTGATAATGCCTTTTTCGTCTCCATGCAGATCGTCGAACACCCATGAAAATGCATTGCCATTCATGTCGCAGATGCGCTCACCGTTGCTGAGTGTTAACCAACGGCGTTCTTTTTTGTCTGCAGGGTCAAAGTCACCAGGCTGAGCTTCAGATACATTGCCTTTACGAATGCCACGAAATAACTTGCCTTCACCAACTTTGCCTTTAGTCCAGTTGGCATCAACATTTACAATGTTATGTGCAATAGCCAGCCATTGAGTCTCTGTAATGAGCTGGTAGCCAGCCTCAATACATGCTGCGGCTGCATCGTAATAGTTAACGTTAACCCAAGGCTTGCGCTCTGATGTGATGATGACCTTGTCTTCATCAGATTTGCTGGCCAGATATCGGCTTACCTGAAATGTTGGCACTACGGTGCCGCAGGGTAGGGTGGTTTCAGGCACGGTAATGAATAGATCTGATAATGCCTTTTCATCTTCTGTAACCTGATCTAGCTTTGGTTGGGTTGTGTTCATCTGATCATCCTTAAATTTTTTGGTACCAGTAAGTTTTAACCGGCTTATCAGCTGTGCGTTTCGCAGCAGATTCAGCAAGCCTGTTTAAACAAATCGCAAGGCCTTTGTTTTGCATTGCGGTTTCAAGCGTGTACCCAAACTTTGCTAGGTTTGATCTGTTAAATGCTTGTTCAAGGTTGGTTTGTGTGTGCATTTTTCAAAACTCCCTAATGAATTTAGGTGGCGCTTTGAAATAATATACAAGTTTACTTGTTTTATTGTCAACAATTATTCTTGTATTTGTGATAATATTTATTCAAGTTGTAAATTCTTTGAGGAATTTAAGTAGTAAAAAACCCGCACAAGGCGGGCTAATTGAGGGCGTATATATGAAAGAAGATTTGATTGAATTAATAATTCAGGATATTAAGATGAATGGGCCAATATCGCACGCTCTAGAAACTTTTTTGCTTCCTCGTTTGCAAGTTTGCGTATCTCAGATCGAGAATCAACGTTTGGAACCCAAACAGAAATTTGAGCTGAGTAACCATGGCCATCAATCAACTCATAATACGAAACAGTAGCTTGCACCATTTTATCGTCTTGGTTGTAGTTGTTGATGGTTATTTGCATTATGTACTCTCGGTAATCAATAATTAATAAAGATCTCTTTTTAATGACTCATGTCTAGATTTGCAAACTTGAAAACCATCATCCCAGCCTTGTTTGTATAATCTATCTTGATCATATCTAATAACTTGTTTTCTAGATGATGCGTATAAGTACCCAGCAGCCTTTTTACCACTGGGACATCCATCAAGATATCCATCTTTATACTCTTGAGGTTGACCTGGGCCAATTTCTTTATCTAGTCTTTCTTGGGGTGTTAAACATGCAGATAACATTATTGCCAAGATGAAAATTGTATGTATTTTCATTCTTATAAACTTGGTTTAATTATTAATCAGATTTATTTTCTGTTTTTTTTCTTGGTTCTAATACAGACACGCCTAGTGATAATGGCCCAAATGGATGTCTGCCAGTAATCCATAAAACAGCTTCTCTTATTGCGCCATACACAACGCTGTGTCCGACAATTGTCACAGCGCGCAATGCTTCTTCATCTGGAAGTCCTGTTACACTAAAAAGCCCAATGCATTCCATGTCAATCGAATATCCTGATGCTGGGTCGTTATCAGGATTAAAGATCATTCTCATGGTGACAACATATTCACTATCTGAGTTTTCGACCTTTTGTACATTAATAGAGTTATTAGGCGTAATGGTGGTTTTTGGATTCCCATCAGGAATGAAATTGGGGTTAGATATCACAATACTTCTTGTGAAATAAACCTGATGTAAATCAACTGGAAAATTAGCCATACATTAGTTCTTCATTGTTTTCATTGACTTTTACAATTAATGGAACAATGTTGTTGTCGAATGTTGCAATGTTTGAAATGGTCGCTTGATTTGCTGCTTTAGTTGATTTGTATTTTTTAAACCAATCAACCGGATTCTGCATAGTAGAACCATCACCTATTGTTATTTTTACTTCGCAATCAAGAGCCGTGGCAATATCTGACAAGGTGCGTAATGTCATATTTCTGCTGCCGCTTAATAATTGGGTTACGTGTGATTTACCTTTATCAAGCTTGTCAGCTAAATCTTGTTTTTTCAAACCAAGAGATTGCATTCTTTCCCAAATTTGCTCTGTTACATCAAGAATTAATCCTTCTTGCATGTATTCAGCTTTATTCCTTGGGCTTGCATTAACCCATTCTGTAATTGGATTCACGATTTAACATTCCTCTTGTAGCCATATAATTATTGATATGAATTTCTGTTAGCATTTGCTCTTGCTATATCAGCCGCATCTAGCTTTTGCTTTTTTTTGCAGATGTAATGACTAATCACAAATACACCTTGTCTGTCTTGGTGGTACCAGCCATAAGCTCTTAGGCCGCAGCGGGCTTTAATAGCAAAAAAACCATCGCCTTCATCGTTAATTTGATCAGGAGAATTTAGCTTCCCATGATCAGCAAATCGTTCGATCATTCTTTTTAGCTGTGCGATACAACTTATTGGTTGAGCCTGAGATTCCGCAAGCGGTCTGGAATTAACGGCGTCATCCGTTTCTTCAATAACAAATATTTTTCCAGTATAAAATAGCACAGGTTTATATATATGTAAACTTTTGACAGGTTGAATTGGATAAAGTTTGCTTTATATCAACTACGAACATTCTTTATAGTTTTCTGTTACCCATTTTGGTATGGTATTGGCATGCCTAGAGTGGCTGGCCATTGCAGCGTTATAAATTAAGTTTTCTATAATATCCATTAAATTTAATTATTAAATGCCACCTCGTGTATAGCCTCTAGCTTCTAAACACGCATCCATAATTTCACGTTTATTAATCGCTTTATCAATCCAGTCATAACCGTTAGCTTTTGATGCTTCAAATTTACATTCTAATTGGTCTTTTTTTTCTTGCTCTTCACTAGCTGAATTATTCATATATGGTTGCTTCATATATTTTCCGCTGCAGCTACAGATCATTAATAGCGTCAATATTATTAATAATATTTTTTTCATAATTTAAGATAACTGATTTTATCAATCACTCCATGATGTAATAATTCCATTATCGGTGTAAATATACATTTTATTGTATACGAACTGCACCGAAGTTCCATATGTGCTTACCCTTCTGTTATACCGGATTGGTTTGCCGTATGCTGCAAATATGTCACATTCATAGCCGTGTATTTTTACTTGTCTGTTTTTTATGGATTGTTCATCAAATAATGTGTTGCGCCTTTTCAGCTCTGTTATCCAATATGATAATTTATGTGACTTTGAGTTTTTTCCTGCTTTGATGCAAACTTCATGCTCTTTCAAGCGCGCCATATTTTCTGGTAATAATTCTTTTCTTTCTTTTTCGGCCTGTCTGGCTAGAAATCTGGCTTTATTGATTTTTTGTTGTTTTCTTTTGGCTTCCAATTCAGATTTTTCTGCGGCTTTGTAGTCATATCCGCCGGCAGTTTCATACTCTTCTGCATGAGCATACGATAAAAGTAAACTAAAAATAATTGCTGATAAAAGCTTCATTTAAAATTATTACATTATTTCTTATTATTAATAAAAAACTAAAATTTTAATCCAGCCAGTGGTCCATATTATTTCCCTACAAAAAATCAAAGCTAAGTTGAATTTGTAAGTAATAAATATTATTTTTGATTTTTTTATTTTGCCATTTTGCTGAGTTTCGATACCGAATCAAGACCTTTAATAGCCTCATCTAGAGCATAATCTGGCAAATCTTGCATGATAAGAACTGCTTTTTTTATCTTTTCATTTTCTACATATAATCCATCGGTCATTTCTCCATTTTCTACAGCTAGCCATTCTGGCCTGACATTACATGCCATGGCTATTTGAACTATAAATTCTGATCCGTTAATTAAATTACGCTCAAGCAAAGATATATTTTGCTGTGTCATAAGCCCATTTAATTTATCAGCAAGTCCCTTTTGCGTTAATTTCGCATGTTTCCTTGCTATTGCAATTCGTTCACCTAATGTCATAACTTAATCATGTAGTTGATAAATGCATCAGTCAAACAAGTGTGCTTGTTGACATTAATACAAGTATGCTTGTATGCTATGTGCATGAGTAAAAACTTTCTTGAAGAAATTGTAAATTTAGCTGGTGGCCAAGCGGCTTTGGCAGAAAAAATTTCTACTTATAGCGAGCCCATAAAGCAAGCTCATGTATGGAATTGGCTTAATACTACAGCGCATGGAATACCTGAGCGTCATGTAATCAAAGCTTGCAAATCCGTTAGCTGGCATGTAACTCCTCATCAGTTGCGACCCGACATTTATCCACATCCCAATGACGGCCTACCTGAAAGCATGCGATGCGCTTGTGAGGAAAAAGCAGCATGAGTCCGCAAATTAACATCTCTATTGCTAAGCCTGTGTTTGATGGCATTGTCGGTCGCTTTTTTAAAAAAACTGCAATCAGCCATATTTCTTGTGAGCGTCGATTCTTGAAAAAAACTCATCAGTCTCTCCGAGTAAAGCTGTTTTGTAGTTATCAGAGACTTCAATTGACTCCAGCGCCTCATTTACTTTGTCGTAAACGACTGTTGCAAAAAGCAGCGGTGCGGCATTTACCTTTTCTGGGTGAGAAAGCATGAAGGCAACACATTCAAATAGCGCATGGTGCCTTGCTGTTAAGTCCTCGTTTGATTTACTCAGCAGATCAATATTGCTTTGCATTTGCTTGATGGTTGCGTTGAGCTCTTCAATTGTTGTTTGCATAGTAGATTCCATTTATCAGTTTTTTAACCGCGTCGGTACGGTTGTATGCCGGATATGCCAGAGAACTGGGTGCTATCTCCAAATTAAATGCCTGCGGTATTGTGTCAGCCGTAGGCATTCTTTTTTTCTTGTTGGAGATATTCCACCTAGATTTTCTAGGTTAACTATCTCTGATTTTCCTATAAATAAATTCGTTAAATTACTGGAGATTACACTATGAGTATTAAACATTTGGCATATCGATTGGCTCATGATCACCCAGGCAGCGTTGCTGGATTGGCGCCGCTTATGAATAGAGGCGCTCATGTTCTCAGTAATAAATTGAATCCCAATAGCACTACGCACTTTTTAAGTGCAGCAGAGTTGGAAACTCTCGCTGATTTCACAAATGGCAATTTGCAGATCGCTCAGTATTTCGCTTCTAAAGCACATGCAGTTGTGATCCAGTTGCCAGAAGTTGATGACAGCGACATGGGGATTCTGGATTTATTTCTCTCGGCTGTGAAAGAGTTTGGCGATATTTCGAGCAGCTTTCAAAAAGCGTTTGAAGATGGGCGAATTGATAGTCGTGAATTTAAATTGATATCACGCGAGTTTGATCAGTCATTAGCGCGTCTTCTTGAACTGAAATCAGGCATTGAGAGGATAGTGAGTTAATGGCTGATGATTTTGATTTGGCTAGCGATCGAGAGCAGCTGGCGCGCGATAAAGCAATTGCTTTGATTCAGTCTAAGCCATTGTCTGCAGAAGCAAAGGGTATTTGTCTTGAATGCGATAAACCTGTTGATGATGGCGTGAGATGGTGTTGTAAAGAGTGTCGTGATGATTGGCAGAGATGGAATCCAGGAGCATAGGATGAGTGCGTTCGCAGATTCTGCTATTGAGCCTTTGTACAGTCAAGACGCTGAACAGAGCGTACTGGGCGGCATTTTCATAGATAACACTTCGTATGATCGTCTGGTTGGTATTGTCACAGAGTACGATTTTTATCCACGTGAACATCGCATGATATTCAGGGCAATAAGCCATCTGTTAGATGCTTCAAAACCGGTTGATGTTGTAACGGTTGGCGAATATCTTGACAGTCATAAGATGCTTGAGGATGCCGGTGGCATTTCATATTTAATCAGCATTATTCAGAACACGCCAAGCGCAAGCAATGTGTTTAGGTATGGTGAGATCGTTCGAGATTATTCATTGATGCGCAAAATGGGCGCAATTTCCGCGGAAATTTCCGAAAAAATTAACCGTAGAAATGGGATGTCTGCCAAAGATTTGTTGGATTTTGCACAAAGCAGATGGATGACTGTTGGTGAAAGCATTAATCGTTCAAACAACACCATGCAGCATATTAACCAGGTCATGTCTTCCGTGGTGGATAAGATTGATGAAATGTATATGCGAGAAGGTGATGATGATGTCACAGGTTTAAGAACCGGTCTTGATGATTTAGATAAGAAAACCACAGGCATGCAGCCTGGCGAGTTAAATATTATTGCTGCCCGGCCTAGCATGGGTAAAACATCGCTTGCCCTAAATATTGTTGAAAATGTTGCATTGAAGCAAGGTAAAAACGCTGCTGTATTTAGCCTTGAAATGATCAATAACCAATTGGGTATGAGATTGCTTTCGAGTGTAGCGAGGTTGCCTGCGCAGCGCGTTAGTGTAGGCCGAGTTAATGATGATGAGTGGTCATTGATAACTAAAGCTGTTCATGATTTAAAAGACAAAGGTATATATCTGGACGAAGAGAGCAATCTTAATGTCAACGATATCAGAGCGCGCGCGAGGCGGTTGCATCGAGAATTAAAAGGTCAGTTGCATCTAATTGTTATTGATTATGTTCAGCTGATTGCGCTAACCGGCAATGACACCAGAAGCAATGAAATTGGGGATATTTCCCGTGCGCTTAAGCTTCTGGCCAAAGAGTTGCATTTGCCAATCATTCTACTTTCTCAATTAAATAGAGGACTTGAGCAAAGGCCAAATAAACGCCCAGTCATGAGTGATCTGCGTGATAGCGGTGGTCTTGAGCAGGATGCCGACAATATCTTTTTTATCTATCGAGATGAAGTTTATCACCCGGATAGTCAAGACAAGGGTACTGCAGAAATCATTGTTGCAAAGCAGCGTAACGGTCCTATTGGTACTGTGCGAACCACTTTTGTGAATTACCTGATGAGGTTTGAAAACTTTTATAAAAACTAGTGAAAAAAACGGAAATTTCGCGGCGCAATTTCCGAGTAAAAATTCATCTGATAATTAAATTATGTGGAGAATTTTTACCATTTATTAACTTGTTTTTCAGGAATTTATTTTGTTGTAGTTATTTTTTAGTAATTAAGGCTGACAAATTGTCATTCTTTAACAGGGGATTAAATTGAGAAGTGTGGATTATTTTACATGGCGTGGAGCAGTATTAAAGTCTTCACTGCCATCCAGTGCCCGCCTTGTGCTTCACACTCTCGGCTGCCATATGAATGATGCTGGAGAAAGCTGCTTCCCTTCGATTGAGACGCTTTGTTCGGAGACTGGGCTTAGCAAGCCCACTGTAATTTCTTCGTTAAAAGCAGCTGAACAAGCTGGATTTATCGAAGTTTCAAAACATGGTTATGCTGGACAAAAATGGGCAAGGAATCAGTACAAGGCAACATTTCCAGAACTTAAAAATTCTGATGAAAAAACACCTGAAATCATAGCTAAAAATGAAACTAAAAATACCGATAAGGCGGTAAAGCCATTTAACCGCCTTAAAGACGAAGGTGGTAAAGCTATTTTACCTAAGGCGGTAAAACCATTTAACTCTAACTATCCAATTAACTATCCAGTAGTTTTTCCTACTAACGTAGAAAAAACTACACCGCGCGAGAGCGAAAAAAACACCGATGAAAAATCAGCATCGAGACCGGAAGGTTTGCTTGCGTGTCGTCTCATAAAACTCAACGTTTCAGTCACAAGTATTCACCCAGTGCTATGCAAATGGGTTTCTGAAAATATCCCGCTCGAAGTGATCGAGCAATGCGTTGAGCTTGCCCGACAAAATAAACCATGGCCTGAAAAAATCTCAGCAGGTTATCTAGACGCCATCATCCGTAATGCACTTAAGCCCAAGATTGATAATTCTTGGTTAATGTCAGATGAGGGAACGATAGCTAAGGGGCGTGAAGTTGGTCTTGAGGCTAGAGCAGGTGAATCAATGAATGATTACCGTCAGCGTTTAAGAAATCATTTAACCGTAAACAATGCAAAGGCTGCATAACTATGGAAATCAGTGTTAAAGCTAACATCAACGATACTGTTGGATTCCTAAAACGGTTTTCAGATCAGATTCCGTTTGCTGCTGCTGTCGCATTAAGCCGCACAGCAAAGACGGGTGCTGAAGATATCCGCAATGCTTTTATTGACAAGTTTGACAGTCCAACTCGGTACACTACAAACGCTATGTTTAATTCAAGCGCTAACAAACGCAGCTTGATTGCAGCTTTTGGTTTAAAAGACCAAGCGATGCTATCCAAGTCTGGAGGCAATACCCCTGCTGAAACTTTAGCGCATTACTTCACTGGTGGTCAGTCAAGAATGGCTAGATATGAATTAGCTTTCAGAAAACTCGGAATGCTTGGCTTTGATGAGGATATTGTTCCTGGCTCTGAGCTGGCTGAGCTTAACCAGTACGGCAATATCCCTCCATCACTGATTGTTAAATTGATTTCTTATTTCGGTGGTTTTGGTGAGCAAGGTTACAAAGCTAACAGCACGGCTGAGACAAGAGCGAAGCTTGCTAAGCGCACTGATAAAAACACCAAAGGAAAACGCCAAAGCAAGTATGTCAAGATCAATGGGGTTGTTTACTTCTATGCCAGCGGCGCAGATCATTTACATCGTGGCATATGGGCTAAGACAGGGACGCATGGCTCTAACATAAGACCAATTCTGATGTTTGTAAAGCGTGCTAATTACACAAAACGCTTTGATCTAAACAAATTTGCAGAACGAGCTAGAGTGAACTTTGATGCGAACTTCAAAGAAGCATTCTCTTATGCCGTTAGGACGGCAAGATGAGAAAAAAGCTCACATGGTTAATGGCAGCGCCGTTAATTTATCTGTGCATTGCTATGGTTATTATGACTTTAGCATTGATGTATTTGATGTTTGATTACAAGTTCAAAGGTACTCCCGGAAGGGTCAGATAAGGGTAATGAGAGGCTTACCTTTTCTCTAGTCACAGGGTTTTTATAAAGGGGTTATATCATACAA
>VFQO010002480.1_pt1 | contig 11199 bp, 12 predicted proteins | sample 3512331 | NCBI WGS metagenome assembly VFQO01 (sample SAMN10412371, study PRJNA504923) | tailings metagenome | isolation source: Replicate 3 from Balatoc abandoned mine | place: Philippines: Itogon, Benguet | collected 2017-08-28 | reverse complement strand
GGCGCTGATCGTGACGCGGCCGACGCCGGGGTCGGAGAAGTTGGTCCGCGCCGTGGCCATGACGCCGCCGCTCAGCGCGGGCAGCACGATGTCGGCGGTGGCGGGCGATGTGGCCAGCGACAGGCTGAAGATGTCGGTGCCGCCGGCCTGGAACACCGCCAGCGTGGCCGGGCCTGTGCTGCTGCCGGTGCGCGCGATCAGGTTGCCCAGCTGCGCGCTGCGGGCGGCCGACGCGATCAGCGTCCAGGGGCCATAGGTGCCGACGTCGCGCAGCGTGGCGCCGCTGAAGGTGCGCACGGTCACGTCGCCGCCGGCCCACGGGGCGAGCAGCGCCGCGCGCTGGGCCTCCTGGTTGGTGGCAGCAGCCACCGCGGCGCGCGTCGAGGCGTCGAGGATGATCAGGCTCATGGTGCGCTCGGTGGTGCTGGGGCCGGTGCGGGTGCAGGGGCCGGTGCGGGTGCAGGGGCCGGGGCGGGCGTGAACTGACCGGCCTCCATCGGCAGGCCTGGCACTTCGTAGATGACGTCGACGGGGCGCATGGCGTCAGGCCCCCGGCGCCATCTGGCGCACGCAGCAGACCTTCACCCAGCCCGCAGAGGGCTTCCAGTCTTCAAGGGCCAGCGTGACCAGCCAGGTCGAACCATCGGGCAGCGTCAGCAGGTCGCCGCCGCGGCCGTCGGGGCGCGACACCGCGGCGACGTTGCCGGTCATGTACATGGCGCGCTTCTCGCCCTGCAGGTTCAGGCCTGACACCTGCTTCAGGTCGTCGGCGCTCATGGCCTGCACCTGCACGGTCAGGTCCACGGCCGCGGCGAAGCTCGGCGTGCGCCGGCCATCCACGGCAGTCGTGTAGCCCGTCGAGCGCAGGTACTGCGCCACCACGTTGGGGTTGACGGTCTGCGTGTAGCTGTTGGCCAGGCCGCGCAGGTCCATCAGGCGTCTCCGACCGCGCTGTTGAGCGTGGCGATCAGCAGGCCGGTGTCGCGCAGCGGGTCGCTGTTGACGCCGCCGTCGCTCTCGCCGGCCGCCACCGCTGCTGCGGCCTCGCCCACCGTCTTGCCGGTGATGACGCGGCCCTCGCGTGCCCACTTGCGCAGCATCAGCGTGATGGGGCTCAGCGGCAGGTGCGGGCCGGCCTCGATGCGGGCCTGGATGTCGCTGGCCACCCGCAGGCCCACGACCTCGAGCATCTGCTCGCTCGTGACGCGGCCGCGGATGACGGCGCGCACGCCCTTGCCCATCTCGTCGACCCACTCGCCCTTGCTCTGCTCGATCGTCGGGCGGATGAAGGGCCGCGGCGGCACGCCGTTGGCGGGCGAGCCGTACTCCTGGATGGCGGCCACGTAGGCGACAGGCGTGCCGTCTTCGTAGACCGCGCCGGGGAACCACCCGGCCTGCGCCACGCGGCCGGCCAGGCTCTTGGGCAGCTGCTCCAGCAGTGCGGTGATCTTCTCGAAGCCGGCCATCAGAAGAACACCCCGCCAGCCTTGCGGAACGCCGTGCGCTCGAGCGAGCCGCCCACGTACAGGCCGCCGGCCGACTGCACCTGCAGCAGCGCCCACAGCTGCAAGCCGTAGGGCGTGGTGGCCAGCCAGTGCTGCCAGCCGCTGCGCGCCGGCGGCGTGGCCAGGGACACCGACACGCTGCCCTCGGTGGCGCCGGTGACGACGCCGGCTGGCTGGCCGGCTGCCGACGCCGCGAAGGCCTTGGCGATGTGCGCCGTCATCAGCTCCAGGCCCAGCTGCAGCGAGGCGCCGGTCAGCAGCGGGCCGTCGTCGGCCGACATCGTGGCCGCAGCCATGTCCCAGGCGGCGCCGCTCGTGACCACGACGGACGTGGCCAGCTCGGGGAACCGGGCCTGGAACTGCGCGAGGTCGAAGACGTGGGTGGCCACGGTGCGTGCTCGCTCAGTCGCGCGGCTTGGCCACGCCCTCGGCGGCGTTCTCGTAGCTCGACGGCGTCAGCGGCGCGCTGCCGTCGGCGCGCTCCATGTCGGCCGCGATCACCTCGGGGTCGATGCGGGTGTCGTCGACCATGACGAAGCCGCGCTTCTCATGCTCCACGAAGACCGGGCAGGCCTTCAGGACCTGCATGTCCTCGCGGCTGATCTCGGTGCGCACGCCCAGCGGCGTGACCAGGCGGTCGTTGGCGACGCCGGCGCCGCCCTTCACCAGGACCTGGCGGCCCTGCACGGGCAGATCGCCGCCCCCCTTCAGCCACTCGGTATAGAGCTGGTCGCAGGTGAGCGTGCTGTAGACGTAGACCTTGTCCGCGGACATAGGCATCTCCAAAGAAAAGGCCCCGCGGGGTGAGCGCGGGGCCTTCGGGTTGGCCCTTGCGGGCGATTCGGTTTGCGCCGGGTGGCGCGTGGGCTAGAGCCGGGTCACTTTCCCGGCCTTCACCCGCAAGCTGATCGCTGCGTCGCTCAGGCCCAGGGCCTGCGCCATCGCGCGCTGGGACTCGTATTCGATGCCGGTGCGCGTGTCTCGCACGCGCTTGGAGCACACAGCAGCTGCGAGCTTCGCCATCTGCTTGCACTGCTCCTTGTTGCGGTCGGAGGCGCGCCACGCATCGGTTGCCGCCTTCACCTTCGCTCTGTTCTCAGGCTTGGACCACACGGCAATCCGGCCATCGCGTGCGGCCTGCTGCCCTACAGGAGAAGCCCAGAACGCCCGCTGCTTCTCCACTGCAACCGCCTTGCCTTCCGCAGTGCGCGGGTCAGCCCGGCCGGAATGAATGCGCGACAGGTGCTCGCGAGCTTCCGGCGTCATCTGCTGCGTCGTGCTCCTTGACTTCTCATCCCGGAAACCGGGCCGACCCCAAAGCGCGTCAGCGATGGCCCGCCTTTGCGCCTTTGCCTCAGGCGTGGCGTACCACTCTCGGAATGCTTCCAGCGTGGCCGGCGATGGCTTCCGGCCCTTCAGCGCAGCCTTCAGCTTGGCGCTGCGCTCTGGATTGCTCCAGACCTTCTCACGCATCAGCGCGTGAACGGCAGAACCGACTGGAGCATTCAGCCCCTCGCCGCCGGCCATCAGGTTGTAGCCCTTCGCCGGGTTCAGCGCGTCGTGTGCCTTGATCGCCGCCACCTCGGCCCTGGCGCACTCCTCGCGTGTGTCGTGCTGGCTCAGAATGGTCTGCGTCGGTGCCCCGTGCTTGCGCCACGCGGCGTGCACCGGGTTGTCTGACCCGCGCTTCGCGGACCGCTCATGCCCTCGAAGCCGATTCGTGAATGGCCCGCCTGCACTGGCTCTGCTCATGCCAATGTAGACCTTGCCGTTCACGAATTCGAGCTTGTAGACGAAGAAGATCAAGTTGGCCCCACGATTCACCGCGGGGCCAACTCTAACGACCCCAGTTATGGGGTTAGGTCAGTGCGCAGAAGGGCTAAATGCCCGTTCTCCGCACCACGCAGTACGGCCTCTTGAGCATCACGCCAGCAGTGGCGTTGCTGAAGTCCTCGACGTAGTCCTTCGCGCGCATCTGCACGCCCAGCGTCTGGAACTTCGCCGGCACGACCTGCTGCCACACGCGGCTGTCGTCGGTCGCGCCGTCCTCGACCACCTCGGCGTAGAGGTAGAAGACGTTGGCGCCACCGTTGGCCAGGTTCAGCTGCGGAGCGGAGACGATGCGCATGCGCGGGAACGTCTCGCGGATCCACTGCGCCACCGAGCTGGTGCCCAGCGTCGACGTCACCGACAGGTACGCCGCCTGGCTGGTCGGCAGGGCCAGCGTCATCGGCGTGCTCATGTCGATGGTGTCCTGCGACTGCGTCTGCAGCGCCGCGAACGCCGTGCGGATGTCGGCCGTGATCTCGAGGAAGGTCTTGTTGACCCACAGCGTCGACGACGACGCGCCCGCGGCCACCGAGACGTACGCCGGCAGGGCCGGGTCGTTCAGGAAGCCGTAGGTGCGGTTCGCGCCACCGTTGTAGCCGTAGAAGCCCACCTTGTTGCGCTCGATTTCCAGCGCCAGCGAGGCCGCCGCGCGCTTCTCGGCCGCGGTGTTCAGCTTGATGCGGGCGGCACGCGCCTCTTCCAGCTTGCCGACGTTGAAGCCCTTCTCGAAGCGCACGACGGTGCGGCGCTCGAAGTTGGGGTTCCAGCTGGCCAGCGGCACGTTGCTGAAGTCGCCGTAGGGCACGGCGTTGCCCACCGGCTCCAGCACGCCCTGCACGACTTCCTCGTCTTCCCAGCTGCCCACCGTGGTGATGCCGATCAGCTCGTCGATCTTGCGGGCCGCCGTGATGACGCGCACCCAGCCGGGCATCCAGGTCTGGAGGAACTGGATCGGCGTGGGGATGCTGCCGACGGTGACGCCGCCTTGCTGGTCGTCCATCGCGTAGCCCAGCGCGGTGGCCATCTGTGCCACGGCCGCCGGGTCGAGACGGATGCCGACCGCCTCGAGGGCGGCGTAGTCGGCGACGTCCTGCGCGGTCATGTTGATCGGGCCGACGCCCCGCGGGCCGATGTGGCCGCGTTCGATGCTCTTGATCATGATGATGTAGCTCCTTGGGATCAGCCCAGCTCGATGGCGATCAGGCCAGCGGCGGTGGTGGGGTAGCGGTACACGGAGGCGCCGCCGATCAGCGTGCTGCCGCTGGTGACCGCGGCGCCGGGGGCGACGGTGGTCAGCGCGCCGGTGACGCTGGAGAACTGCACCTGGTCGCCGATGCGGACGTTGGTGCTGGCGGTGTTGACCACCACCATGCCCATCGTCATGAACTCGCCGATCAGGTTGTCGGCGAGGTTCAGCGTCGGCGCCAGCGTGCCGCCGGCCAGCGTGCCCAGCGAGGCGTAGTGCTTCGGGTGCACCAGGATGCCGCCGAACACGATCTGGTTGCCTGCGCCCGTGATGGTCGTGCTCAACGCGGTCTGCGAGATGCTGACCTGGTACGTGCCGATGCCGCCGGCCGCACCGGTGAGCTGGCGCAGCACGGTGGTCTGCGCGGTCACGCCCGAGCCCGACAGCACCAGGCCGTTGGTCACGGCGCCCGAGCCGACGGCCGTCACCGTCATGGTCGTGTCGGCGATGCTGGCGGTCACCGAGCACGCGCCGTTGCCGACCTGGCCGCCGACCTGGTACAGGCCGGTCACCGCGTCGCGGGTGAAGCCGTAGCCCACCACGTTCGGCTGCAGGCCACCGCTGTTCACGGTGCCCGGCTCCACGCGCAGCGGGCCGTCGAAGATGATCTCGCCGGCGACGCCGAAAGCGAGCTCGATGTTGACAGTCGATTGGAAGCCCATGGCTTACTCCTTGGTCTTGGCGTTGAGGTGGCGGGTGACGAAGTTGTCACCGCCCGGCTGCGACGGATCGCGGGCGTCGGCGGCCACGGCCACGCGCTGCTGGCGCGGGTCGACGGCGGCCTTCAGGTAGCCCGCCAGCGCGGCGGCTTCCTGGCCCTGCGGCACGGACAGGCCCAGCTTCTTGACGCCGTAGACGGCGACCTCGGCCTCGGTCATCTCCGAGTGGTCGAAGGTGCCGATGTGCGCCGACAGCTGCTTGGCCAGCGCATCGCGGCGCGTGACCTGGCCCATGACCGTCTTGAACACCTCGGCGGCGTCCATCGCGGGGGCCTTGGGCTTGTCGTCGTCGCAGGGCTTGTCGGCCGGCTTGTCGTCTTCCGGCTTCTTCGGCTCGTCGGCGTCGGCGGCCGGCTTGGCCGGTTCACCTTCGGCGGCGGGCTTGCCGTTCGCCATGTCCTGCAGCATCTTCATGACGGGCATGAAGGCCTTGCACGCTTCGAGTGCAGCTTCCAGCGTCATCGCGCCGGAGCCGCCCTCGCCCTTGTTGGTTTCGTCAGCCATTTGCGGCTCCTTTGCATCGGTAGTGAGGGAGACTTGATCGAGTGGTTCGGCCGCGTCCAGAACTGCGACGTCCGGCCCCATGCGCCCGCTCATGACGAGCGCAAGGTGGTTGCCGCGGATCTTTCGCTGCACGCAGTCGTACGGCTGGCCTTCCCAGATGCCTGGGGTCCAGTCGTACACGCAGCGATAGCCCGCCGACAACTCCCGCTTCCCGGCCTCGATCAGACCCGCCAGGGTTTGGGAGAAAACTTTCAGGTTGCCGCGCAGGTACGGCGCCTCGAAATACACGTCCTCGCCGATGACGCCCTGCACGCCCTTCTTCTCGGCCGGCATCAGGTCCAGGTCCTCGCTGCCGAGCATCTTGTGGTTGTCGATCCACGGCAGCAGCCGGAAGCTGGCGATGCACTCGGGGTCGCCCAGCTCTTCGGGCGGCCGCAGCACCTGGTACACGCGACCCGGATCCGGCGCGCCCACCAGCTGCGCGCCGCTGTAGGGGTACACGCCGACCTTGCTGATCGGGTTGCCCTTGATCTCGGCCCAGCCGTTGGTGTCGAGCTGGCGCGCGGACTCGTCCATGGCCGTGCTGGCGGCCGTCTGCTGCTGGGCCTGCAGCATCTGCAGCGCGGCCTCGACGGCCTCGGCGCAGCCAGGGTGCAGCGGCTGCGGCAGATCGTCGGGCCGGGCCCAGCAGTAGCCGTCGTGCTCGCCATTGAGCACCGGCGCGAACTCGGGGTCGGTGCACACGAAGAGGGTGAAGCCGTCGCGCTCGCTCAGCAGCGTCAGGCCGCTCTCGGGCGTGTGGCACAGCTCTTCCTGCGACTCGCGGATGGCGGCCTCGATCGGCGTCTCGGCGCCTTCGATGCCGCCGGCGCAGAAGGCCCAGGTGCCCGGGTAGCCGCCGGCCGACGCGCAGCGCTTGAGCATGAGCACGCGGCCTGCGGCCAGGTACAGGATGCCGGCGTGAGCGCAGGCGATGGTCGGCTCTTGGACGTCCCTGGCCGTGGCGCGCTCTTCCAGTGCGGCCGCCAGGGATGCGTAGCGATCGGCAATCTCATGCATCCCGCCGGCGCGCATGTCGGCTTCGGCCTTGCGGATGCGCGCCGCCTCGTTGGCATGGACATTTCTGGCTGGCTTGCTTGCCCCGACATCGCTCAACTTGTGGCCGTTGAACTTGCCGCCCATACCGGCCTTGACTTCGCCGCTCTCACCAACCAATACCGGCGTGCCTTTGCCTTCGGCCCCATTGGGCTTGACGGTGACCCACTTGTCTGCGTCTTCGGTCATAGGGCGACCTCAGCCCAAGCGCACGCGAACGGCGCGCTGGCAGATGCGGTTGATGGTGGCGTCGCTGGGTTTCCAGCCAAGGCGGGCGGCGATGTAGAGCGCGATCAGCAGCGGCGAGAACCACCACGCGACGCGCGCGCTCACGGTCAGGAGTTGAGCCATCGTCAGTCGTTCCCGAAGTTGAGCACCGGCCGCATCACGCAGCGGCAGCCCGGCAAGTCGCCCGGCTTGCCGCGCACTTGCTTGCCGTACATGACGCCGATGACCGGCGGGTCGTCGAAGCGGTAGCGCTTGCCGCTCATGGCGACGTGATCCGCCCGCGGGTGCTGCGAACCGCCCACATGCAGCCAGTCGTATTCCTCGACCCCTGCTGCCTGCAGCCGCGCCGCGTTGATGTTGCTAAAGCTCTTGCGCGTCTGGTCCATCGCCACGAAGCGCGCGTGCTTGATGTCGCCGTCGTACTTGGCGTTGAGGTAGGGCACCAAGTCCTTCAGCCCGCCGCCACCGGTGATCGAGCGCATGACCTGGCCCTGCACGTCGGCCAGGTACTTCTGCGGGATCAGCTTGATCAGCCCCGTGGCCTCGGTCGTGGCGGCGCTGATGACTTCCTGCATGCGCTCTGTGTGCAGGAAGTCGGTCTTCAGCGTGAAGTCCTTGCTGATCTCCCGCAGCGACATGCCCAGCGCCACCTCGCTGTTCTTCAGCGTGCGGGAGACCATGCGCTTCGTGGCCTTCTTCGCCCAGCGATTGAACATCGGCTCGTACTTCGCGAGCAGGTTCGTCAGCTGCACGCGGGCCTGCACGCTGATGTTCTCGTCCATCGCTGCGCCGGGCAGGGCCTGGTCAGCACCGCGGCCCTCGAACAGCGCCAGCAGCGTGCGCTTCGTCTCGTCGTGCAGCCGGCGCACCAGCGGCAGGATCGCGGCGATGTATTCCTCCTGGATGCCGGCGTTCGGCCGCAGCACGCTGCCGCGGAACTCAGGCATTGCCGGTGGCCGCGGCGCCCTCTTCGTCGGGGTCGCGGTCGTCCAGGTCTTCCGACTCCGGCCGCGCGCCCAGGCTCGGGTAGCCGCTGGTCGGGTCGGTCGCCACGCGCAGGCGTTCGTCTTCGCTGGCGATGGCGCCAGAGGCCACGAGCGCCGCGCCGACCTGCGCCTTCACCAGGTTCGTCTCGGCGACATCCTTGGCGGTCGGGCTGTCCAGCGGGCGCCAGCTCACGGCCACCTCGACGGGCTCCATGCCGAGCTGCGGCGCCACCGTGGAGCGCATCACCAGCAGGTAGTGGCGCTCGATCAGCGGCGTCAGGTCGTGGGACTGCAGACTCTCCAGGAACTCGCGGTAGCTGGCCTCTTCGTACTCGCCGCTGGCGCCGAAGCCCTTGGGGCTCGTGCCCATCAGCTTCGTGGCGGGCACTTCGGCGATGGCCGCCACCAGCTGGTACTGGGTCATGATGACCTCGTCCAGGTCGGCCAAGCTGGTGTCGAACTGCTGGAACTCGTCGCCTTCCTTGTCGCCGAGCTTGACCCCGTAGTTGTCGCGGAAGCCCACCCAGTCCAGCAGCTTCTGCACGGCCGCCGCGCCCTTCGCTGCGAAGGCGGCCATGTCGGTCTTCCAGACCGTCGTGCGCTTCGTCTGCGCCAGCTGCGGCGCCTCGTTGGCGACACGCTCGGCCGCGTAGACGCGCTCCAGGATCTTCTGCGGCAGCGGCACGCCGCCGTAGTGGTAGCTGGGCTTCAGGACGTCCGGCAGGTCGTCGTTGCGGAAGATCACCAGGTGCGAGCGGTGGTAGCGCCGGCCGTTGATCTGCCACCAGGTCGGCTCGTAGAACGTCGGGCTGGCCGGGTTGCTGGTCGCCTCTTGGTTGAGCACCGGCGACATCCAGTAGGGGTCGACCTGCGCAATGCCGCGGTAGCTGCCCTGCGTCACGCCGTCGGGGTTGAACGGCTTCTCGTAGTAGTCCGCGTCCGCGCTCTCCACGCGGAAGATCGCGACGCGGATGCCGAAGACCCGGCCCATGTGCACGAACTGCTCGAGGTTCCAGCGCAGCCGCATCTGCCGGTCGGCGCGCTTGAGCATCTTCACGGCCTCGGCCGGCAGCGCGTCGCCGTCGACCGTCACGGCGTCCCAGCCCTGGCGGATCGCATCGCGGCCAGGCATGCCGCAGGCCTTGGCCACGAGCCAGTGCTGCGCGACCACCGCGGACATCTGGTGCCCGATGAAGCCCTGGCTGGCGTACCACATGGCCAGGGTCTCGCTGATGTTCGAGTAGCTGCCGCCGCGCAGCTTCAGCGTGTCCTCTGCGCCGTCCTGCGCGCCCTCGGCCACCGGGCGCGTGCGCGCGATCTTGTCCAGGATGTCGGCGGCGCGCACGCCCGGCTGCGGCGCTGCGTGCGTGCTCCAGAACGTGCCGGCCTCGCGCTGCGCGGGCGCACCGCTGCCCTGCTGGGCGCCTTGCGAGCCTCCCAGCAGTCGGCGCAACCAGTTGAGCATGCGGGGGGTTCCTTGGGCAGACCCGTCAGCCGAAGAACGAGCGCTTGCGCATCTCGCCGGGCAGGAAGGCCATGATGAAGGCGTCGGCCAGGTTGGGCGATGCCACGTCGCGCTTGCTGAGCTGCTTCTTGCTCTCGACCATCACGCGGCCGGCAGCGTCGTATTCGCGGCGCGGCGTCGTGAGCTCGTCGATCAGGATGTCCAGCCGAGGCAACGCGCTGTCGATGAAGATCAGGTCGGCGTCGTCGAACTTCTCGCCGCGCTTGACCGCGTTGAAGGTGTTGCGGAACCGGTCAGCCACCAGCCACCAGGCCTGCGCCTTGACGTTGGCGAAGAAGTCGCGGTTCTTGATCCGCGTGTCGCCGTAGAAGGCGTCCGGCTTCAGGACCGCGCCGCCGGCCACGAACTTGTCGTGCTCGATCTCGACGCCCTGCGCCGCGTTGAGCTCGTTGAACTTCGCGCCGCACGACGCGCCCACGCCGATCGCGTCGTAGGTGATCCTGGCGTTGATCTCGCGCGCCCGGCTCCACACGTGCGTGCAGGACTTCAGCAGCTCGTCTTCGCCAGCCTTCCACTGGTCGGCGCCGGTGGCCAGCGACCCGTGCGCGCTGATGTACGCGCAGGCGTCCTCGCCGGCATCGGCGACGTCGAAGCCCAGGCGCATGGAGCCGGCCGGCGTGATGCCCAGCGCCTTGTGCGCGTCGAGAGCCGCCAGCACCCAGCTGCGCCGGATGATCGACGTGTCATCGTCGGTCTTCGGGTGGCCCAGGTAGATGTGGTTGAAGTCCTCTTCGTCCTCGGCCCGCTTCGCCTCGATCAGCCGCAGCATCGTCGACGACAGGAACGGGTTCTCGTCGTAGTTGATCTTGCGCACCACCGTCTGCGGCGGTGGGTTGGTCACGAAGCGCTTGTAGACGAAGTCCGTCACCAGGCGCGGGTTGAACACCACCCAGACCTCGGAGTGCTCCTTGCGGATCGTGGGCTCCAGCACCTCCCACTGCGCCTCGGTGAGGTTGTGCGCCTCTTCGATCCACAGGATGTCGATGGCCTCCAGCGACTTGATCTCGTCGATCGAGCGCCACAGGCCGTAGAACAGGAACTCGGTGCCGGTCGCCGTGTTGATGATCTTGTCGCGCTGGATGTCGAACCGATGCGACAGCCCGAATCGCTCGATCTGGATCTTCAGCAGCGTGTAGACCGACTCGCTGATCTTGTTCTGGAACTGCCGCACGCACAGGATGCGCAGCTTCGCGTTGTCCGCGAAGTAGATCGCCCTGCCCGCCGCGTCCCAGGACTTCGACGACGACCGGCCGCCGTACAGGACCCGGTTGCGTGCCCGCTGCGACCAGAACGGCCGCAGCGCCGGGTTAAGCGTCGGCCTCGGCTTCGTCGCCGTAGAAGTGGCCGAGGCCGGCAGGGACATCCGGCTTCTCCAGGTTCTTGGTGGCCTCCTTGTTGGCCGCCAGGAGGTTCATCGGGATGTGCGCGGCTTCGTTGGCGACGCGCAGCAGGGCCGAGACGGTCTTCAGCTCGGCCACCGTGTCCAGCGGGTCGGCGTCGTCGATCTTCTGCACCGTCGTCGCGGCCAGAGCGCTGAGGCGGTGGGCCACGGCGGAGTTGT
>VFQO010002478.1_pt1 | contig 11205 bp, 9 predicted proteins | sample 3512331 | NCBI WGS metagenome assembly VFQO01 (sample SAMN10412371, study PRJNA504923) | tailings metagenome | isolation source: Replicate 3 from Balatoc abandoned mine | place: Philippines: Itogon, Benguet | collected 2017-08-28 | reverse complement strand
ATCCGCGCCTCAGCCTGATGCTCGACGCGCAGAACATCATCCGCGACGCACGCTGCGGGTAAGGTGCAACCGGTAACGCGGGCCATTCCCGGCTTGCGCGGCGCGCAATAATCGGCAATGAGGCTCGCCATGACGGGATACGGACTTTCGCTGCTTCGACTTATGCGCCCTTGGGCGTAGGCATCCGCGCGCGAAGATCAGCGCGGCGCCGCTCCCAAGGGTAACCCGCCGCAGCGTTCCATTCCATCTTCCGCGACGAGCCTCATTCCATGCCCATGCTCCGTGATCCTTCCGTCAAATACCGTCCGTTCGGCCAGATCAATCTGCCCGACCGCCAGTGGCCGAGCCGCCTGATCGAACAGGCGCCGCGCTGGCTCTCCACCGATCTGCGCGACGGCAACCAGTCGATTATCGATCCGATGGACGCAGTGAAAAAGCGCCGCTTCTTCGATCTGCTGGTCGAAATCGGCGTGAAGGAAATCGAAGTCGGTTTCCCCAGCGCCGGCGCGACCGAATTCGATTTCATTTCCGGCCTCGTGAAGTCCGATGCGATCCCCGATGACGTGATCGTGCAGGTGCTGACCCAGAGCCGCGAGGATCTGATCCGCACCAGCTTCGAAAGCCTCGAAGGCGCGCGCGCGGCGATCGTCCATCTCTACAACGCCGTCAGCCCCGCATGGCGCGACATCGTGTTCCGCATGTCGAAGGACGAGGTGAAAGCCATCGCCATCGCCGGAGCCAAGGTGATGCGCGACCAGGCCGCCCGCTTCCCCGGCACCGAATGGCACTTCCAGTACAGCCCCGAGACTTTCTCCACCGCCGAACTCGATTTCTCGATCGCTGTGTGCGAGGCGGTGATGGAGGTGCTCCAGCCCACCCCCGAACATCCGATCATCCTCAACCTGCCCGCCACAGTCGAGGCGGCGACGCCCAATATCTACGCCGACCAGATCGAGTATTTCTGCCGCAACCTGCCGAACCGCGAGAGCGCGGTCATCAGCTTGCACACCCATAACGACCGCGGCACCGGCGTCGCGGCAGCGGAGCTGGGGCTGATGGCGGGCGCAGACCGGGTCGAGGGCTGTCTGTTCGGCAATGGCGAGCGCACCGGCAATTGCTGCCTCGTGACCATGGCGCTCAATCTCTACACTCAGGGCGTCGATCCCGGCCTCGACTTCTCGGATATCGACCGGGTGATCGAGACGGTGGAATATTGCAACGACATACCCGTCCATCAGCGGCATCCCTATGGCGGGGAACTGGTCTACACCGCGTTCTCGGGCAGCCACCAGGACGCGATCAAGAAGGGCTTCGAAGCCCGCGAGACGCAGAACGACGAGCAATGGCGCGTGCCCTATCTGCCGATTGATCCGGCCGATCTCGGGCGCTCCTACGAAGCGGTGATCCGGGTCAATTCGCAGTCCGGCAAGGGCGGCTTTGCCTGGGTGCTGGAGAAGGACCAGGGGCTCAAGCTGCCCAAGAAGATGCAGGCCGATTTCTCCAAGCACGTCCAGCGCATGGCCGACGAGCTGGGCCGCGAGCTCAATGCCGCCGATATCTGGGATGCCTTCCGCAAGGCCTACCACGTCAAGACCCATCCCAAGCACTTCCAGCTGGTGCGTTACGAGGAAAGCCGCGCTTCGGACGGCACGCGCATCTTCGCCGGCACCATTGCGGTCGACGGGGTGGAGCAAAGCGTCTCGGGCCGCGGCAATGGCCTGATTTCCAGCGTGATGGGCACCCTGCGCGAGGCCTTTGGGGTCGAGCTTGACGTGGTCGACTATACCGAACATGCGCTCGGACAGGGCACGGATGCGCGGGCGGCGGCCTATCTCGAATGTCGCAGCGCAGACGGCCGCACGATCTGGGGCTGCGGTATCGACGAGGACATCGCTACCGCCAGCGTTCGTGCGGTGCTGTCCGCGGCCAATGTCGCAACCGCATCGCAAAGCGGATGACGCGCTACCCGCCGCTTGCCTGACGCGCGATTTCGCGCAATCTTCACACCGTCGCGGCGGAGGGAGGCAAGTCGGCGATGAGCGTACTCGAACATGATCCGGCCCTGCCCGCGCCGCCGCCGGTGGTTGCGAGCGATCTGACGCTGGGCGATCTCGGCGCAGCGCTGAAGGCGGGCTGGCGCGACTTTCTCGCCATGCCGCAGTTCGGGATGTTCTTCGGCGGGGTCTATGTCCTTGCCGGACTCGCGATGGGCTGGGCCGCGATTGTCGCCAAAGAACCGACCTGGCTGATCCCGGCCATGGCGGGCTTCCCGCTGGTCGCCCCGTTCGTCGCCGTCGGGCTCTACGAGGCAAGCCGCAGACGCGGCACGGGCGAGGCCGCAGGCTGGCGCGCGGTCCTCGGCGCATTGAAGGGTCACGGCGATGACCAGATCCTGTCGATGGGGGTGATCGTGTTTGTCGCCTTCTCGTTCTGGATGATCGTTGCCCATGCGATCTTCGCGATCTTCATGGCGGAGAGCGGCATGGGCGGGGAATCGCTCGCCGCTCTGCTGACGCCCGCAGGCCTCGCGATGCTGGCGGTGGGCAGCGCGGTTGGCGCAGTGATGGCTTTCGCCTTCTACGCCATGACTGTCATCAGCCTGCCGATGCTGGTTGAACGCAAGGTCGATTTCCTCACCGCGATCATCGCCAGTTTCAAGGTGGTGCGCGGGAATCTCGCGGTGATGCTGGCCTGGGCGGCCATCATCGCGGCGCTGCTGTTCGTGGCGATGCTGCCGGCCTTTCTCGGCCTGATGGTGGCGCTGCCGGTGCTCGGCCATGCCACTTGGCACCTTTATCTGCGCGCCGTCGACTGACGGGATCCAGCCCAAACCAATTCTGACAAGCCGGGAGAGAACCATGACTGCCACGCACGCACCCGAAGCGATTCTCGAACCCGATCTGCCGATCATCGATCCGCATCACCACCTTTGGGATCTGCGCCCGCTGATGCCGATGTTTCCCGAGCCGCGGCACCATTTCATCGCCGGTCTGGTCGACAACGCCTATTACACCTTCGACCAGCTGCAGGCGCACCTCACCAGCGGTCACAACATCATCGCCACAGTCTTCATGGAATGCGGGGCGTTCTATAACAGCGGCTATGGCGATGCGCTGAAGCCGGTGGGCGAAGTCGAATTCGTGAACGGCGTCGCGGCACAATCGGCAAGCGGGCTGTATGGCCCGGGCCGGATGTGTGCAGGGATTGTCGGCCATGCCGATCTCAGGCTTGGCAGCGGTGCAGGCGCCGTGCTCGACGCGCTGCATGCCGCAGCGCCGGCCCGGTTCAAGGGCATCCGCCATCAGGGTGCATGGGATGCCGACCCGGAAGTGCTCGGCCCGCCGTTCCACGCGCCGGAGGGGCTTTACCGCGATACAGCGTTCCGCGAGGGTTTCGCCGAACTCGGCAAGCGCGGACTGACCTTCGATGCGTGGGTGCTCGAACCGCAGCTGCCCGACGTGATCGATCTGGCCCGCGCCTTCCCCGATCAGCCGATCTGCCTCGATCATTGTGGCACGCCGCTGGGCGTTGCCGCCTACAAGGGCCGCCTGCACGAGCGCTTCGACATCTGGCGCCACAACATCCGCGAGCTGGCGCAGTGCGAGAACGTGGTGGTCAAGCTCGGCGGGCTTGCCATGGCATTCTGCGCTCTGCCCGAGGACGGCCCTGCCGCAGGCCACGGCTCGGAACATCTCGCCGCGCTGTGGCGCCCCTACATCGAAACCTGCATCGAAGCCTTCGGGCCCGAGCGCGCGATGTTCGAGAGCAATTACCCGGTCGATTACTGGGGCGCGGATTACGCGGTGCTGTGGAACGCCTTCAAGCGCCTCACCCGCTCGGCCAGCGCGGACGAGAAAACCGCACTCTATGCCGGCACTGCGGCGCGGTTCTACGGGCTGGAGCACTTGATCGGCTGAGGCTCGGAAAAATCAGGCTTGGCAGGTCTGGAACCCGCGTTAGAGACGCAGGGCAAGAACACAGTTTTAAGGAGAAACCGATGCCCCTTCCCGCTCCGTTCGATCGCCTGCGCCTGCCTCTGATCGGATCGCCGCTGTTCATCGTCTCCGGCCCCGAGCTGGTGATCGCGCAGTGCAAGGCCGGGATCATCGGCAGCTTCCCGGCACTGAACGCGCGCCCGCAGTCGCAGCTCGACGAATGGCTCCACCAGATCACCGAGGAACTGGCCGCGCACAACCGCGCCAATCCCGACCGGCCCGCTGCGCCCTTCGCGGTCAACCAGATCGTCCACAAGACCAACGACCGCGTCGATGCCGACATGGCGACCTGCGAGAAGTGGCAGGTGCCGATGATCATCACCTCGCTGGGCGCGCGCGAGGACATCTACACCGCCGTGCGCAACTGGGGCGGCGTGACGATGCATGACGTGATCAACAACCGCTTTGCCATGAAGGCGATCGAAAAGGGCGCGACCGGCCTGATTCCCGTGGCGGCAGGCGCGGGCGGCCATGCCGGCGCGCTTTCGCCGTTCGCGCTGATGCAGGAAATCCGCGAGTGGTTCGACGGCCTCGTCGCACTGTCGGGCTCGATCGGGCACGGGGCCTCGATCCTTGCCGCGCAGGCCCTGCGCGCCGACTTCGCCTATGCCGGCAGTGCCTTCATCGCCACCAAGGAAGCCAACGCGACCGAAGGCTACAAGCAGGGCATCGTCGAGGGATCTTCGGAAGGGATCGTCTACACCAACCTGTTCACCGGCGTGCACGGCAACTACCTGCGCTCCTCGATCGAGGCAGCGGGGCTCGATCCCGACAACCTGCCCGTAAGCGATCCCAGCAAGATGAACTTCGGCAGCGGCGGCAACACCAAGGCCAAGGCGTGGAAGGACATCTGGGGTTCGGGCCAGGGCATCGGCACGATCAAGCAGGTCGGCACGGTCGAGGATCTGGTGGCCCGCTTCGAGCGTGAATATCATGCCGCCAAGGCGCGGCTGGCCGACAATTCGGGCTACGCCTCGTGGGCCGCGCTGGCCGAAGCAGCGGAATAGACAGCTAGTCAGCCGCCCACAGCAGCTCGGCCATCGCGTCGAGCTCGGTGAAGTCGAAACCGGCGCCGAGCGGGTCCCTGCGATTGAGCAGCACCCGCCGGCGCTCCGCCAGCAACCGCCGGCGGAGCGCGCTTTGCAGCAGTTGCAGGCGCATCAGCGCCTCGGTCAGCGCGGTTTCGGGGTGATGGCTGCGCTCGGTCGCCCAGCTCGCCTCGATCCGCCCGACCCGCGCAATCACCATCTCGTTGTAGTGACGGTGCGGCCCGCGGTGGAGCGGCATGCCGGTGCGCACCGTGGCCTCCTCGCTCGCTGGCAGCAGCAACCCATTGGCGCGGAAATCATCGAACCCGACCCGTTCGCGCCCAAGCGCACCGAATAGCGTCCCGAAACACCGCTGGGAGAGAAGCTGGCGCGGCAGCAGGTGATGGCGCTGGAGAGCGGAATCGTAGCCGGGAAAACCGCGCCGGTTGACCGAGCGGAAGGCAATGACAAAACGGCTGTCGGCAGAGCCTGTCAGCTGCATCTATTCGCGCAACACCCTGATAAAGTCCCGGTTGCGCGAGGGCCGCATCACCAGCCTCGTGCCATCGGGCGCGATGATCCTCTCGCTCTCATTCTGCCCGCCAACGATTACCAGCTGGTTGATAAGCCGCACCCCGAGCCGCGTTGCAGCGACCTTGTCGGCGGTGAGCGGCGGTTCGATGCGCAGTTCCTGCCCGATCCAGAAGCCGAGTCCTACGCTCTGCAAGGCACCATCGGGCATCTCTTCGAAGGCGGTCAGGCCAAGCGCGGGAAAGGCCCCGCCGTCGAGCCAGGCGGTGATGACGGATTCGAAATAGCGCCGTCCGATGCAGCTGCGCGAAGGCGGCCAGTACACCGCCTGTAATTGCGCGAAATGCTGTGTGAGATCGCGGGCCAGCGCGAGCATACCCCTGAGCACCGGCATGCTGCGTTCGCCGCCTGCAAGGTGCGGACCGGGCATGATCAACAGCACCTCCATTGCGGAAGATGCCGCGCTGGCTTGACAGTCGAAGCGGTGGGCAATCTCGGGAAGCGGGCGCGAGGGGCCATCGGCCAAGCCGCGCAGATCGAAGGTCAGCCCTTCGCGCAGCAGTTCGAGCCAGACTTCGGCCTGTGCGTCGGCCTCGCTTTCGGCGGCGGGCGTCGCTTCGCCCTGCGCGGCAACCAGCCTGCCCGCAGTCTCGGCCGAGGGATCATGACTCAGCGAGACGGCCTGATAGCGCGATGCGAATTCCCGCAGCGCAGCGCGTGTTGGCCGCTCGCCCGGCGGAAACAGCAAGTGCAGCCTTGCGGCATCTGCGTGCTGCGACGGTAGAATGGCCGAGCCCCCCTTTATTATCGCGCCTGACCGAGCCGCAATTCGGCAGGCATCCTTGGCCTGTTTGGGGGATATCGTCGAGTCCCCAATAAACCTCCCTGTCCCGATAAGGGTCATAGCCTAGAAGATGCCCAGACGCAGCCCTTCTGCCAATGCCAACCCCAATTCCCGGCATTGATTCAGCATTTTGGCGGGCACCTGCTTGGGTGCAGCAATGGCTTCGGGGGTCTGCGCGGCAAAATTGACGATCAGCGGATCAGCCACACGCCGCAGCCGCCACCCTGTCAGAATCCGGTCGATCTGGCGCTGTGCTCCGGCTCCATCGGAACCGGCGGCGATGATCGTGGCATAGGGCCGCCCTTCGATTTGCCCGAGCACATCATAATAGGTGCGATCGAACATTTCCTTCATCAGACCGCTCATGCTGCCGAGATTTTCCGGGCAGACAAACAGGAAGCCCCCCGCCCCGCGCAGATCCGCTGCCGTCACGGCATCGGCCCGCAGCAGCCGTGCGCTCCGAGCCGCTTCGGCCGCGGCCTCGGCCATGGCGGCACTCGCGCCGGTGCGGCTGTGCCAGACGATCAGCAGGTGCGCGCTTGGCTCCATCGGGGATGCGTGCGCCCTGATCCTGTCGATTGTCAATCACCTGCGCCTGTCCGCCTCGCCCCGAATGGGGTAGGAGCGGTGCATGGCTTCCACCCCGCTATCGCTTCCACCCCATGCCCATGTGCTGGGTGTCACTGCTTCGCTCTCGGGCAAGGCGTGGCGCTGGCGCGGGGGCAACATGGATCTTGGCGACAACATCCACGGCCTTGATCATTCAATCCTCGATCAGCTTCTGTTGACCCGCGGCGTGGCCGAGGATGACCTGGCACGCCACGCCCGCCCGACCTTGCGCGATTTCCTGCCCGATCCGTCGGCGTTCCGCGACATGGATACGGCGGCCGAACGGCTCGCCAATGCCGTCATGCATGGCGAGCAGGTGACCATCTATGGCGATTATGATGTCGACGGCGCGACCAGTGCGGCACTGCTGGTCGAACTGCTGCGGCAGGTCGGCCTCGATGCGGGCTATTATATCCCCGACCGTCTGCTGGAAGGCTATGGCCCCTCGGGCGAGGCGCTTGTGCGACTGGGGACAAGCGGATCGCAGCTGATCGTGACGGTCGATTGCGGAGCGATGGCGCACGAGGCCCTCGCGATGGCAAAGCGCGCCGGGGTCGACGTCATCGTGGTCGATCACCACAAGTGCTCGCCCGAGCTTCCCGAGGCGGCCGCGCTGGTCAACCCCAACCGGCTCGATGAAAGCGACATCGGCGCTGCCCACGGCCACCTTGCCGCGGTCGGCGTCGCCTTCCTGCTTGGCATCGCGCTGGTGCGGGTGCTGCGGGCCAAGGGCTGGTTCGCCCAACGGCGCGAGCCCGAGCTGATCGGCCTGCTCGATCTGGTCGCGCTCGGCACGGTGGCCGATGTGGCGGCGCTGCACGGGCTCAACCGCGCTTTCGTGGCGCAGGGTCTGAAGGTGCTGGCCAAGCGCGAGCGGATCGGCATGGCCGCGCTGATCGATGCAAGCCGCCTCACCCGCGCGCCGCAATGCAGCGATCTCGGTTTTGCGCTCGGCCCACGCATCAATGCGGGCGGGCGCATCGGCGAATCAACGCTGGGCGTGCGGCTGCTTACCACCGCAGATCCGGAGGAAGCCCGCGCCATTGCCGCCCAGCTGTCGCAGCTCAACGAAGAACGCCGTGCGATCGAGGCCGAGGTGCAGGAAGCCGCCGAAGCGCAGATCGCCGGGCAGCACAACATGGCGGTACAGGTGCTTGCCGGCCATGGCTGGCATCCCGGCGTGATCGGCATCGTCGCCGGCCGCATCAAGGAGAAGACCGGCAAGCCCGCGATCGTCATCGCGCTGGACGAGGCGCAGGGCAAAGGCTCCGGGCGCTCGATCAGCGGCGTCGATCTGGGCGCGGCCATCATAGCCGCGCGCGAGGCCGGGCTGCTGGTGGCAGGGGGCGGGCATGCCATGGCGGCGGGGTTGACGATCGAGCCCGCGCGGCTGGCCGATTTCACCGGCTTTCTCGACGAACGCCTCGCCCGCGATGTCGAGCGCGCGCGCGCAGGCGCGGCGATGCTGCTCGATCTTGCGCTGGCACCGGGCGGACTGACCCCCGATCTGGTCGATACGCTCGAAGCCGCGGGGCCATATGGTGTCGGCTGGCCAGCCCCGCGAATCGCGGTCGGCCCGGTACGGATCATCAAGGCGGACATCGTCGGCAAGGATCACCTGCGGCTGGTCGCCAGCGGCAATGACGGGCGCAGCTTCAAGGCGATCGCCTTCCGCGCCGCCGAAACCGAGATGGCGCAGACCCTGCTGCATCGCAGCAGCGGACGGCGATTCCATCTCGCCGGGCGGGCGCGAATCGATGACTGGGGCAGTCGCCCGGCAGCCGAATTGCAACTTGAGGATGCCGCTTTCGCCGATTGAGGCGACCCACCCATCTTTTTGCATGCAAGGGTGCAAACGGGGCTTGACCGATCCGATTCACACCCCTAGTTGGCCGCTCTCGCAAACGCGAAGGCCCCTTCGTCTAGCGGTCAGGACGCGGCCCTTTCACGGCTGAAACACGGGTTCGATTCCCGTAGGGGTCACCAAATCGCCTGTAAGGCGCAGAAGTCTCGGTTTTCTGTTCGTTAGTGACTCGGTGGGTACACCAAATGAGTACACAAAGGACGAACAATCATGAATCCGAAGGGACTCTGGCGCGATCCTCGCAGCGGCATTTTTTACCTCCGCCGCCGCATTCCGCTGCCATTGCAAAGCGCCTTCGCTTGCGGCCAACTCTATAAGGTGAGCCTCGGCACCGCCGATCCCCGCGATGCAGAACGCAAGCTGGCAATAGCCAATGGTGAATTTGAGCAGAAGTGCGATCAGTTTCGCGCCACGCTCGCAAACGGTGTCGCAGGATCGTTCACCTTCGACGAGGCACGCGTCCTGGTCGACCGCCTCCTCACCGCCCGGTCCGCTACCGGGTTTGCGAGCGGCGGTATGGATGTTGCCTTTTTCCTCAAGGACCTCGACGACGCGGTAGCGGATCAAGCGGGAAACCATCGGTCCACCGCACAGGATATGAGTCCCGCCGAATGGATTGCCTACCGCAAAAAGTTGGCGGGGAGCGATCTCGACGATGAGTTTTCTCCCGAAACACTCGCTCGAATCGAGGCTCACCATGCTTCGGTCCATCGAGACCCTGGCGAGCTGTGGTTCAGTTTTCAGCAACGCGTACCGCGCCGTCGTTGGCGCCCCCTGCTCAGCTTCGCCGTCACGAAAATAAAACGTGAACTAAAACTACCCGAGGAGGCCAATCGCGGGATCGACGAACCCCTTGCCGATGCATTGGCTGATGCGCTGGGTTCGGCGCAAGTCCGCGAACAAGTTGCCGTGCTCCCCTCGGCCCGGCGCCGCGTAAATTCGAGCCGCCTCCAGCCGGACATGAAGCTCGACGCCCTCGAGGCCAGATGGATCGCGGCGCGTAAGCCGACGCTCAAAGCGCAGGCCGCGATGAAAACGGCCTTGCGCTATTTCAAGAGCTATATCGGCGACGTCGGCATCGGCGAAATCGCGCCTAACGATCTGTTCGAATTTCGTGACGCTGTAGCAGTGCTGCCGAAAAGCATGCCGCGAGTGCATCGCATGATGGAGTTTGTCGACATTCATGCGCTCTATGCGGACAGGTTGGGCATAGACCGCATATCTCCGCAATCGATCAAAAAATATCTCGGTGCGGTCCAAGCTCTCCTCGGGTTTGCCTTTCAAGAGCGCTTCATCCCTGCGAACACTGGCGCTGGCATCAAAGTCGAAGGATACACAAAAAAGAGCAAACGACGACCCTTTACAAAGGACGAACTCGCTCAGCTGTTTGCGGCCGAGCTGTTCACCGCTCCGTGGTCCGACCCGCTGAGCAAATCGAAGGTCTCCGATTCCACCCTGCGCTGGTTGTTTCTGCTCGGCCTTTGCACAGGCGCTCGAATTGAGGAACTTGGCCAGATATTGCTCGCGGACATCAAGTCCGAGCTAGGTGTCCCTTATATCGACGTCTCTGACTATGTTATGGACGAGATTGAAGAGCGCAAGCGGGTGAAGACCGACGGTTCCATTCGCGTGATACCGCTCCATCCCAAACTGATAGCGCTCGGGTTTCTTGACTACGTCCAACGGATGCGGTCGAGCGCAGCGGTCCGGCTTTTTCCTGACCTCGTGGCTGATTCGCTGGGCGTAAAGACCAAGGAGGCGAGCCGCCGCGCCAACCGCCTGATCGACAATGCCGTGGGCGACGACCCGCGCCTCGTGTTTTATAGTTTCCGACACAGCTTCAAGGACCTCTGCCGCGACGCCAATATTCCCAAGGACGTGCACGACCAGCTTATGGGGCATTCGCCCGCAGATGTTGGCGGAGGCTACGGTTTGGGACGGGCGATTGGCAATCTTGCAGCCCACTTAAGGCGGGTTCGGTTCCTTTTCATCGATTGGGATCCGATTAATGTTGCTGCCAAATAAGCGAACCGCTGTCCAGCTGCTATTTGGCCTGGGCTGGCCGATTGCGGTCAGGCAGCTCTTATGTTCGTTTTCAAGGGCTTTGCGCATGCCAGTATCCTCTCATCAGCATTGATGAAGCAAATCGCTTGAAGCTGATGTGCAAAGTTGGAGGCAGGGCTTTCGACGACGGTCGACAAACTCTTATGCGCGGGTTGGCTACCGCATTTCCGTAGGTTCGTCTGGAGCTGCCTCGGTCTTTCGGTCGGGCGTGGGCTTATGCGCAAGGGGTTCGACGGCCTCGCGGTGCTGGTGCAGCAGGTGCTGGAGAAG
>VFQO010002477.1_pt1 | contig 11206 bp, 6 predicted proteins | sample 3512331 | NCBI WGS metagenome assembly VFQO01 (sample SAMN10412371, study PRJNA504923) | tailings metagenome | isolation source: Replicate 3 from Balatoc abandoned mine | place: Philippines: Itogon, Benguet | collected 2017-08-28 | reverse complement strand
TCCGTGCGCGCGGAGCAGGCGGCGCGGGAGAGCAACGCCTGGGGGCTGATCGGGGCGATGAAGGGGATCAGGGCCTTGCTGATGGATCGGGCGGAGGGGCGGGCGCGGCGCCCGGCCCGGGAGCGGCTCGGGCAGATCCTCGCGAGGATGGGGTTCTGCTCGCGCGAGGACGCGCTCAAGGCCCGGGCGCTGCAGGAGGGGATCGCGCTGGCGGACCTGGAGGAGCTCGCGCCCGATTTCGACGCGCTCAAGCTCATCCCGGCGGAGACGCAGAAATCCCTGCGCGCGCTGCCGCTGCTGGAGGCGAAAGGCTGGCTGGCTGTGGCGGTGGACAATCCGCTCGAGTTCGATCGGAAGGACTATCTGGAATTCGTGAGCCAGCGGCGCGTCGAGCTGGTCTGGGCGAGCGCGCAGGCGATCGCCGAGCGCCTCGATCGGCCCTTCGGGCGGGAGGCGAGCCTTCGCTCGGCCGAGGAGTTTGAAAGCCAGGCCGCGCGGGCGGCCAAGCCGCTGGAGGAGCGCCGAGCCAACGAGCGGCTCGCCAGCGGGGTCGGGGAGTCGCGCGACGAGAACGATCCGACGGTGGTGCGGCTCGTGGAGATGTTCTTGGAGGAAGGAATGCGCCGCAAGGCCAGCGACATCCATGTGGAGATCGCGCGGGAGGAGAGCAAGAGCCAAATCCGATTCCGGGTGGATGGGGATTTGGCGCTCTACGCGAAATTCGATCGGGTCGCGCACGCGGCGGCGATCTCGCGCCTGAAGATCATGGCGGGGCTGGACATCTCGGAGCGGCGCAAGCCGCAGGACGGGAAATTCAAGGCGAAGTCGCGCGACGGGTCCGTCTTCGAGGCGAGGCTGGCGACGGTGCCGATGGCCGAGGGCTGGGAGGGGGCGGTGATCCGGCTGCTCGCGGCGAAGGAGGCGATCGACCTGGAGCGGCTGGGGCTGCCCTCGAGCGTCCAGGGCGAGTTCGCCGGAGCCTGCGAGAGCCCGCACGGGATCGTGCTGGTGTGCGGGCCGACGGGGTCGGGGAAGACGACGACGCTGCACGCGGCGCTCAAGCGGATCAACAAGCCCGAGAGCAAGATCTGGACGGTGGAGGATCCGGTGGAGATCACCCAGGCGGGCCTGTGCCAGACGCAAGTCAACGCCAAGGCCGGCTACACGTTCGGCGCGGCGCTGCGCTCGCTCTTGCGGGCGGATCCGGATGTGATCATGGTCGGGGAGATCCGCGACGAGGAGACGGCGCAGACCGCGCTGGAGGCGGCGCTGACGGGGCACCTGGTGCTCTCGACCCTGCACACCAACAGCGCGGCCGAGACCGCCTCGCGCCTGCTGGATTTGGGGGCGGATCCCTTCGCGCTGGGCGACGCGCTGCGCGGGATCCTGGCGCAGCGGCTCGCGCGACGGCTCTGCGGCTGCGCGAAATCGCGGGCGCCCTCGCAATCGGAGCTCGACGCGATCGCGCGCGAAGCGCTCGCGGCCTTGGGCGAGCCGAGCCCGTCGCCCTCGAGGCGGGAGGAGCTCCTGCGCGGCTGGGCGGCGCAGCGCCCGGGGGCGGCGCCGGCGCTGCGGGAGCCCGTCGGGTGCGAGAAGTGCCGGGGAAGCGGGCACGCGGGACGCGTCGGGGTCTATGAGCTGCTCAAGGGCAGCGAGGAGATCGCGCATCTGCTGCGCGAAGGCGCCAGCGCCGACCGGATCCGGTCTCGGGCCATCCTCGAGGGGATGGTGCCGCTGAAGGCGGCGGCGCTGGAGCTGGCGCTCTTCGGGATCATCTCGCTGCGGGAGGCGAGGGCGATCTCCATCTGATCCTACGGCCGGAGGCCGAGGAAGAGCCGGGGGGGGATCCGGGGCCGGGGCTACCCGAGAATGGCGCGGATCGATCCGCGCCGCTCGGAGAGGGCTAGGGCCTGCGAGATGCTCAAGGAAAGCGATCGCAAGGCGGCGGAGAGCTCCTCTTCGAGATAGCGCTCGGCCAGTCGGTCGATGAGGGTCTGGCGGGCGTCGCCGCCGAGGCCGTAGAGGAACAGCAACACGCGGGCGAACAGCCCGGAGAGGCCGCTCGTGGAGCTCGATCGGGCCCGCTCGAGCGCGCGCTCGCGCATGGCTTGGGTCGCCTTGGGCCGGACGACGAGGGTGACGGAGTGGCTCCCGTAGGAGATCTCGACGCTAGCGCCATCGTCCCCGCCGGCGGTGAGAGCGACGATTTGGGACATGTAGTCGGCCAGCTGGACCTTCTCCTCGCCGCGCAAGGGGTCAGGGCGCTCGGCGCGGGCCGTCCAAGTGTAGAAACCCGAAGAGATCATCCGAAAGGCTCCTGGAGTCGCGCAGATTCGCGCGAAAAGGATTATGCGGAAGTTTCGCGCGATTGGCCAGGGGTCGGGGAGAAGAAATCGACAGGGGGAAGAAGGGCCCGGCAAAAGGAGAAAAAGCCCTCTAGGCATAATATTTGATTGCAAAGCAGTCTATCCTCTCGCGGCGGATGGCCTGGCGCGGAGAAGACAGCCGCGCTAGAATCCCGGATTGGAACCGCTGGAGGCCGGATGCGCAACGAAGAGAAGATCCGCTGGAGAGGGCAAGAGGAGGAAAGCTGGATTCGCCAGGCGAGCGAGCTCGCCCTCGGGGAGGATTGGGGACGGCTGCGCGCGCTGTGGGACGAAGCGGATTCGGCGAGGCGAGGGGAGCGCTTGGCGCTGGCGCTGGGGCGCTTGCCGGCGCTGCGGATCCGGATGGCCATGCCGGCCGCGAAAGCGGCTCCGGCGCTTCGGGGCCCGCTGCCGGCGCTCGCGGCCGAGCCGCCGGAGATGGCCGGATGCGGCTGGATCGAGGCGATCGGCGCCGCGCTGGGGGAATTGAGCGAGGGGGAGATGAAGTCCGCGCTGGCGCAGGCGCTGCGGATCGGCGCCGAGGCGGCGGCGGCGGGCCTGGCGGAATCGGCGGCGAAGGGGTCGGCCGGGGCGGAGGAGCTGCTCGGGCGCGCGGAATGGGGGCTGGGCCCCTTCGGGAGGCTGGGTTTGGCGGCGCGGGAAAAGGCGATTTCGGATTTGGCCGAGCGCGCTGGGCGCGCGCCGGAGCGGGGCTGGGCGCAGCGCATGGCGCTCGACGCGCCCGATGCGGAGGGGGCCGGGGCGATCGAGGATCTGGCGCGGGGACGCTGGGGGAAATCGCCGGCGGGGGAGAGCCCCCGGGAGGCGCTCAAGGGCGCCTTGGCGCTGATCAACGCGGGAAAGGCCGAGAGCCTGCGGGCCTGGCTGGCGTGGATGGCGCGCCGGGGCATTCCGCTGAGCCGGCAGATCCCGCAGAGGGGGAGGCCGAACGAGGATTTCGCCTGGGCCGTCATGTGGCCGCGGGGGGCGCGCAGGGGGAAGGGGGATCACCGCTTCGGGATCCGCCCCCGGAGCCTGGTGGGCGCGGCGCTGTTCGCGGGCGAGGACGCCTGCCTGGAGGAGCTGCTCGCGGCGGGGGCGCCGCTGCCGTCGCCGAAGGCGTTTTTCGGGGAGCTCGCGGCGCTGCGCGGGAAGAAGCCGGAGCGCTCCTTCCATATGCTGCCCAAGTCGGGAGTCACCCAAGCGGACATCGACGATCTGCTCAAGGAATATGACGACCGGATCGCGAGGGCGAGGGCGCGCTGGGAAGGGCTGCGGCTGAGCCGGGGCGTCGCCGGAGCCGCGCCGGCGGCCCGAGGAGCGAGAGCGGGGATCTGATCCGAAGGCCGACCGGCCGGAGCCAGAAATAATAGAGGCGCCCGGGCGGGAGGGCTCCGGCACGCTCAGCGCTGCAGGCGGACGGACTTGGAGTCGCCGATGATGGAGAAGGAGGCTTGGCTGGCCGGGGATTTGGCCTGGACCGCCCCGCTGACCGTCCCATCGGGATCCCGCGTGGAGGAGAGGTTGGCCGAGAACAGGCGCGAGGAGAGGTCAGGCAAAGAGATGGAGAGGCGCGACGCGTCGAAGGAGGTGGCGATGGGCGCGTTCTGGAAGGCGCTCAGGCCGCCGCCGGAGCCGACGCCGAGCGCGGAGGCGATGTCGATGCTGACGGCGAACTCGCGCGCGTCGCCCGAGGCGCTCGCTCGCGAGGAGGAGAGCAGGCCGAAGGGGTCGCGCGAGGCGCTCTCGAAGGACCCGTTGAGGGTGGCGCGGCCCCGGGCGAAGAGCCAGGGGGCGGTGGCGGCGAGATCGACGCCGACGGAGCCCCAGGAGCCCTGGGCGCTCCAGCGCTCCAGGCCCCAGCGGACTTCGCCCTTGGCGGTGTAGCGGCCGCTCGGATGGGTGGCCATGAGGGAATCGAAGGCGAAGCGGTCGGGCTCGAGGTAGCCTTGGGCCGAGATATCGGTGATGTCGCTCCAGCCGGCGGGGAGCATGGCGGCGGGCAGGCGCGGGAGGGTGAAGGAAAGGATGACCTCCTGGCCGTAGATGAGAGCCTTGCCCTCGAGGTCGCCGGGTCCGCGGAAGATCGCCTGATCGAGGGCGCCATTGGAGGCGAAGAGCGCGCGGGCCTCGAGATCGGGGATCTTGAGGGCCCCGAGCTGGAGGGTGAGGTCGCGCACGGAGAAATCCCGCACATTGGAGAACTCGCGCGAGGCGCGGGCGCGGCGGAACAAGGAGAGGATGCCGTCGGGGGTGGCGGTCCCGCGGGAGAAGGAGACGGAGCGGACGACTTTTTCGCCGCGCAGCAGGGGAAGCAGGCTGATGTCGGCCTGGGCCTCGCGGAAGGCGATCGCGCCGTTGGCCGAGGAGATCCCCCCGATAGTGAGCTTGGGCGAGGGCAGCAGGGCGATGGAGCAGCTCTTGGTCTCGATGGGGCTCTCCAGCCAGCGCTTGGCCATGTCGGAGCATTCCGCCGGCGAGATGCGGGAGGTCTGGTAGGAGAGCATTCCCCCGGCGGAGATCAGGGCGACCGAGAGGACGATGAGGGTGTTGCGCGCCCGGGCGCGGATGGCGCCGAGGCGGCGCTGGCGAGCCCGCTCGATGGCGGCGAGGCGCTCGGCCTCCTCGCGGGCTTTGCGGGCGGCCTCCTCGCGCAGGGCTCTCTCCTTGCGCTCCTGCTCTTCGCGGGCCTTGCGCTCGGCCTCTTCGCGGGCCTTGCGGGCCTTGCGCTCGGCCTCTTCGCGGGCTTTGCGCTCGGCCTCCGCGCGGGCGCGGGCCTCCGCTTCGGCGCGCTCCTTGCGCTCGATCTCCTCGCGCAGGCGGCGCTGCTCTTCCTCGAGAGCCTTGCGGGCGCGCTCGGCCTCGTGCAGCTCGGCGGCGAGGCGGTCGGCCTCGTCGCGCTCGGCGCGCGCGTCGAGCGCTCGCCCGAGCGCGCCGCCATAAATGTCTTCGATGGCGCGGCGCTCCTGATCGCGCTCGGCGGCGGAGCCGATGCGCTTTTCGCCGATCTTGGCGAGGGCAGCCGCGGCGTCGCGGGCCTTGGCGGAGGTGATCAGGGAGGAGATGTCGACGTCGGCGTCGTCGGCGGCCGCGAGTTCGCCCTCGGCGGGGGGCTCGGCGACGGAGAAATCCGACAGGAGCATCAGGACCAGGCCCGACTTGTCGAGGAAATCCAGGGCCGCGTCGACCTTGGCGAGGGGGTAGCCCAGCGCGATGGAGATGTCGAGGCTGCTTCGCTGCCCGTCGACTTGGGAGAGGATGCGGCCGGTCTGGGCGTCGAGCCCGTCGGCGGCGGCCGGATCGAGTCCCAGGGTGGTCTTGACGAAAACGCGGGAGGAAGAGGGGCTGGTCATATAGGGAGACGGCGGAAAGAAACGGGCGCGGATGGCGAAACGGAGGCGATTCTGGCGCGAAAACCAAAGAATGGCAACCGCCGCGGAATCACGCTTCGGAGGCCCGCCCCGCCGAAGCGCGGTCGACAGGCCGCGCGGATCCTGGGAGAATGGGCAGAAGAAAAAGAAAGAGGCCGGCATGGAATCGAAAAATCCCCCCCAAGAGAAGAAAGCCCGGCCCGGAGCGCTCTGGCTGGCCGCGAGCAAGCACGATCCGGAGATGGCGCAGGCGATCCTGGAGATCCAAGGCGCGCGGCATGATTTCGAGGAGCGAGGGCCCAACGGAAAAAAAATGCTGGAGATGCTGCTGGAGGGGTCGATCTGGGAGCGCGGCATCCGCGCCGGAAAATCCGGGCTGGTCGAGAGGGAGCGCGGAGCGAAGGAGAGCCGGGCGCTGGAGGAGTGCGCGGCCGAATGCGTCCGGCTGGGCGCGGACCCCTTTAGCCGGAGCGGGACCTCCTGGGACCGGGGAAAAAGCGCCATCGCCGTCGCCTTCGAGAAGGGGCGCTCGCATTTTCTGGGGAAAGTCGCGGCGAGCTTCGGGGCGGAGCGGACGCTCTCGGCGCTGCTGGAGGAGATTCCGCAGGCGCCGAGCCTGGCGGTTCTGGATGAGGAGCGAGGCGGAGAGAAGATCGCGCTGCTGATCGCCTGGGGATTGGATCCGAAATCGCCGGAGGCGGGGGATTGGCTGGCCAATTGCGAAAGCGAGATGGCCTGCCAGGCCCTGCTCGCCGCCGGGGTGGACCCGAAGGCGCTCTGCTCCGACGGGAAGACGGCGCTGGAGTGGATCGCGAAGAATCCGCGGGGGCAAGGCAGCAAGATCATGGCCTTGCTCGCCGCGGCCCAAAGCAAGGACAAGGACGCGCAAGGGCGGCAGGATCCGGCGGCGATCGAGGCGGCGCTCTCGGCGATCGGGGAGGGGCGCCTGGGAGACGCGCGCAAGATCGCCAAAAGCGGCGGCTTCGATCTGGCGCGGGCGGTCGGGGCCGGCGGGGAGAGCGCTCTGGAGCGGGCGCTGGGGGGCGGATGGGGAAAAATCGCCCTGAAGCTGCTCGAGGAGGGCGCCGAGCCCTTGCGGGCGAATCCGGATGGGATTCCGGCTTTCGCGAGGATCTTCTCGGCCCCCTACGCGGAGACGCCCGGGAAAAAGCGCGAGCGCGATGCCGTGCTGGAGAAAATTCGCTCCGCCGGCTGGCTGGCCTGGCGAGGGCCGCGGGGCGAATCGCTGCTGGAGGCGCTGCTCGCGAGCCGGATGGGGGGGGAGAAAACTGAAAAAGTGTCGCTCTCGAGCTTCGAGGAGCTCTCGCGCGACGCCTGCCGTCCGGACGGCGCCCTTCCGCGGGGGCTGCTGGGGCTGATCGCGGACCAGGGGGGAGGGGTATACGACATGAGCGCGGCGCTGCGCGGAGATCCGTCGAGAGATCGCATGGCGCTCGATCAGGCCGGCGATTTCGCGCTGGCCAAGGCCCTGGCGAAGGGATTGGCGCTCGCCGAGCCGCAGAGCCGGTGGTCCGGATACGAGCCGGCGCTGGAGGCGTGGGATTTCGAGAGGGCGCTGGGGAAGCCGGAGAGCGCGCAGGCCGCCTGGGCGGAGGCGCGCTGCGCGCGCGGGGCGGGATTCGCGCTGGGGCTGCTAGGGGAAGTCCAGGAGCGCCTGGCCCTCGCCGAGAGATGCAGCGTCAAGGCGGAGGGGCAAGCGAGGCTGGCGCTCAAGGCGCTCGAGCAGCGGGGGCTGCTGGGGAAGCAGGCTTGGGATCCGATCCGGGAGGGCGCCGCCGAGGCGCCGCCGGGGCGAGGATCGCTCGCCGAGGCGCTCGCCAGCGCGGCGATCAGCCTGGCGACAAAATCCCGCTCGCCCATGCGGCGCGAGGAGCTGCGTCGGCATTTCGAGAGCTTCGCCGAATTCGCCCGCCCCGGAGGGGATGCGGCCGCGGCGAGCTACTGGTCGCACCTGCTGGAGATCTGCGGAAGGGATCGGCTCTACGCGCTCAACAAGGAGGACCTGCGGGACCGCGCGCTCGAGGAGATCCAAAAGGCGAGCCTCCCCCGGGGATGCGGCCCGCTGGGATTCGGCGAGGAGCGCGCGCGCGAATTCGAGCGGAGCTTTCCGGAGGTCGCCTTGGAGCTGGAGAAAGCGGCGCTGCGCGCCGCGGCGCCGGAGGCGCTCGGAGCGCCGCGCCCGCCCAGGGCGCTGTGATCCGTTTGACTTGGTGGTTTTTTCTTGCAGAATGGGCCGATCAGAAAAGCGAGTCGGCGATGGGTCAGGAGAAGAAAGCGGCGGGAGCCGGCGGCGGTTGGGCGGCCTGGGGGCTGCTGGCGATCGCCGCGGCGCTGGGGGTCTGGAGCGCGATGTGGGGCCTCGCGGCGCTCGAGCAGCGGCACGCGCGGCAGCTCGAGCAAGCCAAAGCCGCGGCCGAGGCGGATGCCGAGAAGTCCCTCGCGTGGGCGCGGGCGGCGGCGGAGGCGGCGCTGAGCTTGCCCTCGGGGGGCGAGGGGCGCTTCGAGCCGGAGGCGCTGCGCAAGTGGGAGGAGAGCCTGGAGCGGCTGGGCATCGGCAAGGCGCTCGAGGAGTCCAACGCCCGGCTGACGGTTGAGATGGTCTGGATGGAGTCGCCCGGGAGGGAATCCCCGCTGGAGCCGTTCCCCTTCGAGGGCTGCGCGCTAGCGCGGGCCCGAAGCGAAGGGGGCGAGGAGGGCGCGGGATGGCTGGCGATCCGGGGGGTGGCCAGCGGCGAGGGGGAATCCATGCGGCTTTCGGGCTTGGAGGCCCAGCGGGGCGCGGCGGGATGCAAGACGCCGGCGGATTATCTGCGCGGAGCGCCCTAGCCGGCATACCCTAGCCGGCATAAAGGCCTAGAGGAAAAGCCAGAGACCGAGAGCGCAAAGGCGCGCTCGGGAGTTGGCAACGCCAAAAAATTCTGCGATGATCGCCGCCTGCGAATCCGCCGACGAGGGCGGAAACGATCCAACCGCGAGAGAACAGAGCGAAGAAAGAGAGATGGGGATGGGGATGGGGATGGGATCTTGGAGCGCGAAAGCCCTCTATGACGAGAAAGCGATCGAGGCGCTCGGCGGCGCGCGAGGCGACGAGTTCAAGAAAGCGGAGGAGAAGGCGCGCCCGGGGCTGGAGATGTCCTCGAGAGTCGTGGCGGCGCTGCTGCGCTGCGGAGGGATGAGCTCGGAGGCGGCGATCGAAAAGGCGCTCGCGCCGGACGCGGCCGCGTTTTTGTCGATTCCGCCGGAGATTCCGCTCCGCCGGCTGCTCTCGGAGATCAGCAACGAGCAGGCGGAGCAATTCGGGAGCCGCCCCGAAGCGCTCGGGGCGCTCATCGCAGAGGAGGATGCGGCGCTGGCGATGTGGGTTTTTCCGGACGGGAGCGCGTTGGCGACGCTGCGAGGCGGAGCGAGCGAGCGCGCGAGCAAGGCGCTCGCGGCGGCGGAGATCGCGCTCGAGGAGGAGCAGGCGGCGAGGATCGGAGCGCTATGGCCAGGGGAGGCCGGGGGGATGGGGGAGCGGATCGGGCGCCGAGCGCTCGCGGCGGCCGGAATCGCCGGAGCGATCTTCGCGCTGGATCCGAAGGAGGCGCGAGAGTTCGCGCTCAAGGTCGCCAATCCACGATGGCCCTGCGAGCGGGAGTCGCAGAAGAAAATCGAGCTGCGCGACGTCCGATCCGGAGCGGAGATCACCGGGGAGGAGTTCGCGGCGAAGGCGCGCAAGGCGCTGGACCGGAAGAAGGCGGAGATCCTCGGAAAATCGCTCGAGCGGCTGGATGCGGCCCGGCGCGAGCGCAAGCTCGAGGAGCGCGCGAACTGGAGAGAGGCCCTGCTGATGTTCATGCGGCTGGATTCGGATCGGGCCAAGACGCTCGGATGGCTTCGGGATCCGCATGACGCGGGATTCGCGGCGTTTCTGATGGAGAGCCCGGGCACCTTCACCCAAAAATCCATCCCGATGTGGAAAAAGGCCTACGAGGAGGTCTGCGAGCTGCTGGGGACGGCCAAGGAGGGGGAGGGGCCGGGAATCGCCAAGCTGAGCGAGGCGACGAGCTATCTGGGGGCGGAGGTCGGGACGCGCCTGTCGCACTTCCTGTATCGGTATCATCGCAGCGGGGGTCCGAATGTCCTGGCGGCGCGGGTGTTCGAGGAGATGCGCGAGCGCTCGCTCGAGGACGCGAGGGAGCGCAGCGGCGTCGCGGCGATCATGAGCAAGCGCGAGGAGGCGCTCAGCAAGGAGGCGCGCGAGGCGGGCCGGGCCGCGAGCTCGGTGGAATTCTCCGTGCAATATGGGGCGGCGCTGGCGCTGCACGCGGCGCTATGGGGGCGGGAGACGAAGTTCGAGAGCCTGCCGCTGCTGGCGAAAGCCTTCATCCGGTCGCTGCGCGGGGCCAATGAGATCTCGATGGAGTGCTTCGGATGGCTGTCCGTGCTCATCCGGGACTTCTCGGAGGAGGGCATCAAAAACGAAAGTCTGGTGGGGGTCTTTCTGGAGGGCCTAGAGCAGGCCGAGCGCGAGGCGGAGAAAGCCAAGAGCAAAGGCGGGAAGATCACCATCGAAAACGAATGGTCCGGGCGCTGGAGCCATGAGCTGGCGGGGCGGAAAATCCGGGAGTATCTCGGGATGGGGCTCGAGCGCGAGAGCGAGAGCGCGCCGGAGGAGCGAGCGCTCGAGGAGAGCGGATCCGTGGGAGAGGGCGCCGCGAAGAGCGAGTCAGAGGGTTCGGCGGGGAGCGCCGAGGGCTGACGGGACCGCCGAGGCCGATTCGATCCGCAAAGCGTCGCACAAGCAGAGCAAGGAAGCCGGAAGATCGTCCGGAAGGCCTCCTCCTGTTCCCCAGCGCTCGGAGAATAGCCAAGGCGCCCGAGCAGGCTCGGCGAACACCGGAGGAGGCAAGCCAAGGCCGCTCTGGGCGTTTCCGCAATAGCGAAACAAGGATTCGAGAGCGGAGCTCAGGGATCTGGCCGAAGAGGGGGCGAGCGCGACCCGGGCGATGCGGATCCCCCCGGAAAAATACTCTTCGGGAGGCTCCGGCCCGAAGGAGCGGGGAGAAGCGGACGGATCGCCGAGCATTTCGTGGAAAGGCGCCTCGGAGGCGAGGCGGGCGAAATGGGCCCAGAGCGCCGAAGGATGAAAGCGAATCGCGGACCAGACGAAGGGATCCTCGCGAAACGCGGTCGAGCGCGTGGCGGGAAAATCCTGGCGCGGATCGATCGGAAGCAGCAAGGCGAAGGGAGCTTCGGCCAACGCAAGCGCCGGCTCGAAAACCCAAGCCAACAGGATGCGCTCCGGGGCCGCTTGCGCGGCGACGGATCCGAAGAGGTGCTCGAGGAAATCCGGTTCCATGGTTTTCGGGGCCGCGCGAAGAGGCGATGAGAAAGAAATAGCGTAGCAAAATCCAAGCCGAGCACTAAATCTGTTGAAATTTGGAGCCGCCAGAGGCGGGAGCCTTC